>Ga0255780_10001635_pt1 | contig 20632 bp, 26 predicted proteins | sample 071ome_32_FD_179978 | JGI IMG/M metagenome (GOLD analysis project Ga0255780, IMG submission 179978) | Coastal salt marsh microbial communities from the Groves Creek Marsh, Skidaway Island, Georgia - 071405AT metaG (version 2) | ecosystem: Environmental > Aquatic > Marine > Intertidal zone >... | reverse complement strand
TGATCGTGGTGAACATGCTATTTGCCATTGGCCTTGTTCATATGGCTGATTTGGCCAGCTTCACACAACACGGCGGCTGGGCACTCGAGCTACAGGCCTTTTACCTATTTGGCGCTTTAGCTGTTGTCTTCTTAGGCGCTGGACGAATAGCTCTGACTCGCAACTAACTAAAAAGCCCCGTTATCGGGGCTTTTTCTTTTAGCGCATCAGGTCTACCTCAAAGCCTCGAGCATGCAATGCATCCGTACGATGCTGAAGAAAGCGCTGAAAATTCGGTTGATGCTGATATGCACCTGTCGCGACATAGTCCATGGCACCATGCACATGGAAGGTTTTCAGGTAAGCACCCGTACGGAACACTTCTTGCCCCTTGGGGTCAAAAAACACCATGCTAGGTGCATGCTTCACTCCCAGTTCTACCACCCATTTATCCATCGTTAAGCTACGACCATCCGGTGTTTCAATCGGCTCTTTTGACCACATATCCACGACCGCAACATCAAAGTTAGTCAACGCATTCGCTACCGCCTCTCGCTTAAATATATCGGCATGAAGCTCATCACATTCTTGACACACCTTTTGCTCAAACATAACTAATAACGGTCTGTAGCTGTCCTCACGCCCCGACTTAAACTTAAACGGTGCAGGCAGACTGGCCGCTAGCTCAGGCAATTTACCGGTAGCAGGTTGAGGCAAAATCTTCGCGTAATAATCTCGGAAGGCAAGGGTCTTTTCATGCTTACCCGAAACAAAATCCAATGCCACATCAAATTTATGTGGCGCAAAATAGCCATTAATACGTAACAAGACGTCCCCACCCTCATTGAGCATTAACAAGGTTGGCGTATATTGCACACGAAGCTTTTCAGCAAACTGCTTTTCAGTAGTCAGATCGCCAGCAAAGTCGATTACTTCACGATCTCCCCACATGTTGATCGCAATCACATCGAAATACTGCTGAGTTTTTTCTGCAATCTTTCGATTACCAAAGTTATCGTTAAGTAGCTTTGCGCAGTATGGGCAGCCATCTTGATAGAAATACAATATGACGCGCTTATTGGCATCAGTGGCTTCAGCCACATCTTCACGGATATCAAGGAAGGATGATTTAAACCAGTCCGGTTTTTCATGATAACCAGGATTGACCATCCCCTGGCCTAAGCCCTCGTTTTTTTCAGCCGCCTGTGCAGCGCCGAATATCATCAAACCAATAAGTAGGTATCGAAACATGATGTCCCCCAACATCCTGATCTTTGTCATGATTAAGAATAGACGACTTGCTGCTGCGATGCAGGAATTAAGCCCCCAGAGAAATCAGATGATTTGGGGGCATGTGTCTTTGAGTACACATGACTCACAGAGTGGCTTTTTACGGCATGAAACCTTAGCGTGCTCAACAATCAGCGCGTGATATTGCTTAAACAGCGAAGCATCCTCGGGAAGTTGCTGATGGAATGCTGCTTGTAGTACTGGATACTTCAGTTTTGAGCTATACAAGCCAAAGCGTTCTAACAGGCGACGTGTATAGGTATCGATGACAAACGATGGAATATCCAAAGCATATAGAACAATGTCATCCGCTGTCTCTGGGCCGACGCCCTTCACACTCAGTAGACGCCCTCTCGCTTGATCGCGTCCCATCTTTTTAAGCGCATCAAAACTATTTAATTCGAGGAATTCACATAAATGCTTCAACCGATCAGCCTTCATGCGGAAATAGCCTGAAGGGCGCACTAGCATTTCTAATTGATCAGTAGACGTTTCAAGGATCGCTTCAATCGATAAGACATTAGCACTTTTGAGATTACCCAACGCTTTCTCAACATTTCGCCAATCAGTATTTTGGGTGAGGATTGCACCAACAGCGATCTCGAAGGCTGAATCAGCAGGCCACCATGCAAGGTCGCCGTAGTGCGTATGTAATGAGTGATATAACGCCAATAAAGGCGAATCAGTCACGATTATTGCGCTTCCATAATTGCTTAACGCGGCGTGATGAGCCGTAAACTTTCTTGTCCGCTAATCGCGTGCCGGGCTTGAATAACTTACCCCAAGGACGATCTTTGCCACTTATCCCAACCGCATCTAACAAAGCTTTGCGCTCGTCTTTTTCAAGCTCGCGCCATTGGCCTGCTTTAACTGCACTGTTTAAAAAGATGGGCCCATAGCGTACACGCTTTAGGCGGGAAACCGTTACGCCAACGGCTTCCCATAGACGACGCACCTCACGCTTACGCCCTTCCATAATGGCAACGTGGAACCAACGATTTTGACCATCAGCATCTCCGCCAGAGTCAACAACATCTTCAAAGCGTGCATCACCATCTTCAAGCTTGATACCACTAACAAGTTGATGGACCATTTCCTTGGTAACTTCACCATGCACACGTACTGCATACTCACGATCAATCTCATAACGTGGATGCATTAAGCGATTAGCTAATTCACCATCATTGGTTAAAAGAATTAAACCGGATGTATTGATATCTAAACGACCAACAGTTACCCAACGGCCATTCGGTGGTTTAGGCAATCGATCAAAAATGGTTTTACGGCCACCGGGATCATTCCGCGTAACAATCTCACCTTCAGGCTTGTTATAAATAATGGCATATCGCTCATTGCCATTTAGCCGTTTCGATGAGACTGGGCGCCCATTAACATGCAAAGTATCGTTCGGTTCAGCGCGATCACCCAAACTAGCCACTTTGCCATTAATGGTGACTTTTCCATCAATGATCCACTTTTCGATTTCGCGTCGAGAACCCAAGCCTGCGTTAGCCAACAACTTCTGCAGACGCTCACCCTGTTGTTCAGCCATTGCTTGGGTCCATCGACGCTAAAGGCTTTTTTTCTTCGCCCTCAGGTTCACTATCAGTAACACTATCTTCAGTCGACTCTTCTGATGTCGCAGACTCAACTACACCATTTTCAGAGTCATTATCAGCGTCTTCTTGATCTACGCTAAAGTCCGTATTTACCTCATCTAAGGCTTCATACAAGGCATCAATATCTTCAATTCGCTCATTATCACTAGCAACCTGATCTTCTAAAGCTACATGTTCTTCAGCTTCAGTGGGACCGGAATCAACAAGCACCTCACCTTTATCGGCAATAGTTTCATCGACAGATTCACTTGTTGGTACGTTATCGTCACTCGCTTTATCCGTATCATTGAGGTCCAAGCTGCGATTAATCTCATCCAAGTCACGAATTTCAGCAAGCGGTGGCAACTCATCAAGCGTCTTGAGATTGAAGTAATCTAAGAACTCTCGGGTTGTGCCATAAAGAGATGGCTTACCCGGAACGTCTCTCGTACCAACAACACGCACCCACTCGCGTTCAAGCAAGGTTTTGATGATATTGGTGCTCACAGAGACACCGCGAATATCTTCAATATCACCACGCGTTATAGGTTGGCGATAAGCAATTAGAGCCAATGTTTCCATTAAAGCCCGCGAGTAACGAGGAGCACGTTCTGTCCACAAACGGGACACCCATGACGACACTTCCTCGACCACCTGTATACGCCAACCACTACCTACTTCAACCACTTCAATACCGCGACCTTCATAGTCTTGTTTGAGTTGGTCAAGTACTTCGCGAAGTTCTTTCTTTTCTGGCTGTTCTTCATCAAGGAACAAAGTCAGCATCATATCGAGTGATAAAGGGCCGCCCGCTGCCAACAAGGCTGCCTCAATTATATTTTTTAGTTTTTCGGGCGCTGCCATCTCAGCCTCTCGCCTTAACATGAATAGTGCCGAATGATTCGTTCTGCACCAGTTCAATCAGTTGTTGTTTAATTAATTCCAAGGTCGCCATAAACGTCACGACAACACCAGGCCGACCTTCAGCTAGATCAAACAGATCCGTAAAGTCAGTAAAGGTCGAGCTATTCACCGTTTCAAGAACACGGCTCATACGCTCACGCAAAGAGAGCGGCTCCTGCTGAATGTGGTGACTGGTAAACATATCCGCACGATTCATGACATCTTTGAGCGCCAACAAGATCTCTTTCAGATCAACATCTGGTGGCGGCAAATCCAAATTCTTATGAGGCGCGTCAACTTTGACACTATGGACATCACGGCCAAGCTGCGGAAGCTCATCGAGATCTTCTGCCGCTTGTTTAAAGCGTTCGTATTCTTGCAAGCGACGAATTAACTCAGCACGGGGATCACCCTCTTCATCTTCTTCATCGACAGTCACTCGTGGCAATAACATGCGTGACTTAATCTCAGCCAACATCGCAGCCATCAGCAAGTACTCAGCGGCTAACTCGAAGCGCATATCCTGCATCATTTGGATGTAGTTAATGTACTGCTCTGTGATATCCGCAATAGGAATATCCAAAATATCCAAGTTCTGGCGACGAATCAGATATAACAACAGATCAAGCGGCCCTTCGAACGCCTCAAGGATGACCTCTAGCGCATCAGGCGGGATATAGAGGTCCTTGGGCAGCTGATACTGCGGCTCACCCAAGACAACCGCAAAAGGCATTTCCTCTTGTTGTGGCTTCGGTGGCGGAAAAGGTGCCGCTTCAGGTGCTACTTGTTGTTCGTCAGTCATTGATTAATCATCCAGTGACATCACGTGACGCACTTCATCCATGGTTTCACGAGCAACTTCACGCGCAGCCTCACAACCTTCGTTAATAATGTTTTTCACCAAGTCTGGCTGCTCTTCGTATTCTTTGGCACGCGCTTGTATTGGTTTTAATTCATGCAAAACCGCTTCAATGATCGGCCCCTTACATTCAACACACCCGATACCGGCTGTGGTGCAGCCTTCGCGCACCCAGTTTTGTGTACGTTCGTCTGAGTAAACCTCATGGAACTGCCACACAGGGCACTTCGCTGGATCACCCGGATCGTTACGACGAACACGAGCAGGATCAGTTGGCATCGTACGAAGCTGTTTCTCAACCTCATCTGGCTGAGCATTTAACGGAATCGTATTGTTATACGACTTCGACATTTTTTGACCATCAAGACCTGGCATCTTGGAGGCCTTGGTCAGCAGTGGCTGCGGTTCAGGCAACACAACTTTACCGCCGCCCTCGATGTAACCAAACAAACGGTCACGATCTGATACGCCAATATTTTGTTGTGATTCGAGAAGCGCACGCGCGTTCGCTAGCGCTTCATCATCGCCCTGCTCTTGGTATGCCTTTTTGTAAGAATTAAACAGCTTGGCTGCCTTCTTACCCATCTTCTTGACCGCATCTTCCGCCTTCTCTTCAAAGCCGGGTTCGCGACCATAGATATGATTAAATCGACGAGCTACTTCACGGGTTAGCTCAACGTGAACTACTTGGTCCTCACCCACTGGCACCATGCCGGCGCGATAAACCAAGATATCTGCCGCTTGCAGCAAGGGGTAACCTAAGAATCCGTAGGTAGAGAGATCTTTCTCGCGTAATTTTTCCTGCTGATCCTTATAGGTTGGCACTCGCTCCAACCAACTCAACGGCGTAATCATCGACAGCAACAAATGGAGTTCTGCATGCTCAGGCACGCGAGACTGCACAAAGATCGTCGACTCACCTGGATTAACACCTGCAGCCAACCAATCGATCACCATGTCCCAAGTCGATTGAGGAATATTACTCGGATCGTCGTAGTTGGTTGTCAGCGCATGCCAATCTGCAACAAAAAACAGACACTGATACTCATGCTGCAATTCAACCCAATTTTTTAACACGCCATGGTAATGACCCAAGTGCAGACGGCCGGTCGGTCGCATGCCTGACAAAACTCGCGCGTGTTGCGCCGCTACAACGCTCAAAGGAGACTCCTAAGGTAATAAAACAGGCAGTATACCGAAGACAAGCTCAGTACCTGGCAATAGATTGATGCCGCCAAAGATAACCGGCGTGAGCACCTGGCCCAACACACCCGCCACCAGCAAACCGACAATGATAAAAAAGCCAAATGGCTCGATTCGCGCATACAAACGAGCAATCGCTTGCGGCAAAATACCGGCCAAAACTCGACCACCATCTAAAGGCAGAATTGGCAATAAATTCAATGCCATAAGAATCAAATTAATGAAAACACCTGCAACTGCCATCGCGGCAAGCGGCATCGTCATCCATTCTGGCATCGCAGGCATCTCTGTCGCTAACAGCGCCAAACTCCACAAAATAGCCATCAGAAGGTTTGCACCAGGACCTGCCAGCGCCACCCAAACCATATCGCGTCTCGGATTACGTAAATGTGCCATGTTAACGGGCACAGGCTTTGCCCAGCCAAACAAAAACCCCGTAAAAGCCATCATCAGCATGGGCAGCAAAATGGTGCCAAACCAGTCGATGTGACGAATTGGATTTAGCGTAATCCGTCCTAGTCGACGCGCGGTGCTATCGCCAAGTTTATCGGCAACCCAACCATGTGCTGCCTCGTGTAAGGTCACTGCAAAAATTAGTGGCAACACAATCGCCGCCATTTTTTGAACGAGCGTAAAACCTTCCATTAAGTTTTCTCAAACAAGGATACGTCACCCTTACCTTCGCGAATGACTTCAGGCTCATCATCTTCAAGTGAAATCACCGAAGTCGCTTCGTAACCACAATAGCCACCATCGATAATGCAATCGACGGCATGTCCAATGGTGTCACGCATGTCATACGGATCCATCATCGGTGCTTCGTCACCAGGCAAAATCAAGGTGGTACTCATCAATGGCTCACCTAATTCTTCACACAGCGCTAGCGCAATTTTGTTATCCGGAATACGTATCCCAATGGTCTTACGTTTGGCATGCATCAAACGCTTTGGGACTAGCTTTGTTGCGGTCAAAATAAAGGTGTAAGGACCTGGCGTTAAATTCTTGATCCAACGATGCGCCTGATTACCCAATTTGGTGTAAGCCGATAATTCACTCAAGCTTCGTCCCACTAGGGTGAAATTATGACGGTCATCTACGCGACGGATTTCTCTCAAACGATCCATCGCATGCTTATCTCCAATGTGGCAACCCAATGCATAGCTGGAATCGGTTGGATAGATAATCACACCGCCCTGACGAACAATATCGACAGCTTGTTTTATGAGTCGGTGTTGTGGGTTATCAGGATGAATCTGGAAGAACTGCGACATAAACCATCAATGCCAATCGTGCCAAACTGGCTTTAAGCCCTGGGGAATAGGTGCTAACTGGCCAAGATTCACCCAAGGGTTTTCTGGCCCATGAAAATCGGAACCGGCAGACGCCAATAAATCAAAATCACGTGCATGCTGCGCCATGGTGTTCACATCATCTTTGCTATGACTACCTGAACAAACCTCAAAGCCTTCACCACCGAGTTCTTTAAAGTCCGCAATCAATTGCCGAAGTTTGGTGCGCGTCATGTCATAACGTGCCGGATGCGCAATGATGGCTCGGCCACCCGCTTCCCGAATCCACTTCACCACATCGCCAAGCTCAGCCCAAGCCCCTGGCACAAAACCCGGCTTACCGCCGACTAAAAACTTCTTAAAAACAGCACCAACGGTATCAGCGTGACCTGCTGCGACCAAAGCACGTGCGAAGTGCACTCGCCCGATCAAGCGACCGTTTGAATAAGCCTTGGCTTTTTCGTACATGTCTGGATAGCCCGCCTTTTCTAATCGTCGACCAATCTCTTCGGCACGCCACTGACGAAACTCCATGAGTTTTTTGATGCCCGCTTGAATCGGCTCACTATTCTCATCAATACCTAAGCCGACAATGTGTACCGTACGATTATCCCAGGTTACTGAAAGCTCAATCCCCGGGATAAATTCCATGCCTAACTGAGTAGCTGTATCACGCGCTTCAGCGATACCGGCGGTCGTATCATGGTCCGTCAGCGCCATCACATTCACACCTGCGGCATGCGCATGCTGCATCAGCTCCGCAGGCGATAAAGTGCCATCTGAAGCAGTCGAATGTGCATGAAGATCGTAGATTTGGGACATAGCCAAATTCTACCTGAGAGCGAGACCCAAAGCTCGGTAAAGTCGCAGCAAAAACCTTGGTTTCATGCGACCATTAGGGCATGAAAATGCTTACTGATTTGTTGCCTGTTATCGCCTTTGTAGTGATTTATCAGCTTTACGACATCTATATCGCGACAGCAGCACTGATGGTACTTCTGATCGCTCAAATTGCCTTCTTCAAGCTCACCGGCAAACCCGTGGAAAAAATGCACTGGATTACCCTTTGGCTTGTTCTGTTCTTTGGCACCCTGACCCTAGTTTTACATGACCCTGTTTTCATCATGTGGAAACCAACAGTGATCAATTGGGCCTTTGCAGCGGCATTGTTATTTAGCCATTGGTTTATGAAGCGTGGCTTAATCGCTCGGATGCTCGATGCTGTGGCCAGCTTCCCCGAACTTATTATCCAACGCCTCACTTATGCATGGACATTCTTCCTCATTAGTTTGGGTACTCTAAATCTCTATGTTGCTTTTAATTTCGATGAGGCAACCTGGGTTAACTTTAAACTTTTTGGCCTAATGGGCTTAACGCTAGTCTTTGCTCTTGGGCAAGGCCTTTACTTAGCGCGCCACATGCCGGAAAACCAACAATCTTAAATGTAAGGATCACTCATGTTATTTGCTATTGTTAGCCAAGACGTTGAAAACAGCTTGCCACTGCGGAAACAAGCGCGCCCAGCTCACATCGCTCGTCTAGAAGCACTTAAAGAAGAAGGCCGCCTTGTACTTGCCGGCCCAAATCCAGCCATAGAAAGTAATGATCCAGGTGAAGCAGGCTTTACCGGCAGCGTTGTTATCGCTGAATTTAACTCGCTAGCCGATGCGCAAAGCTGGGCTGATGCTGACCCTTATATTGATGCCGGTGTATACGCAAGCGTGAGCGTCAAACCCTTTAAGAAGGTACTTCCATGAAGCTACGCACCCTATTCGCCGCCATTTTTTTAACCAGCTCTGCCTTAGCTGAAGAGCCCAAAGTTATTGTTGAAGTTGATAACTTTAATCTCAACACCATGCACTTCGCTTACTTTGCCGCCAAACAAACACCCGATGGCGAGCCTACGGCAGAACAACAAATCAAACTGCTTAACGAATTGGTTAATACGTTCATTTTATCTAACTCGGCAGAGGGACAAGCATTAGCTCAACAGCCTGATCTTGCAGCAGCGATTGATGTGTCGCGCGCACGCTTGATCACCCAGGCATTAATTGAAAACACGCTAGAGAACTCACCTGTCACCGATGATGAGATCAACGCGGTTTACGATGAAAAATACGCTGGCAAAACCAAACAAGAATTCAAAGCTCGTCACATCTTGGTAAAAACTGAAGATGAGGCTAAAGCCTTAATCAAACAACTTGATGGTGGTGCTGACTTTGCTCAACTCGCAAAGGAACATTCAACCGGGCCTAGCAGTAGCGCCGGCGGCGACTTAGGCTGGTTTGAAAAAGATATGATGGTGAAGCCCTTTGCCGATGCCGTTGCCTCAATGTCAAACGGCACTCACTCAAGCTCTCCGGTGAAAACACAATTCGGCTGGCACATTATTTTGCGCGAAGATGCAAAAGACTTAGGGGCCGTGGAATTAGCGCAAGTTAAAGATGACATAATCAGTTCACTTCGCACACAAAAGCTACGATCGCTGATTAATAAACTGCGTGAAAACGCGAAGGTCGAAGTTAAACAGCCTTAAAACAAAAAAGCCCGGGGAACCGGGCTTTTTATCATTCTTCGTTTTGTTTATTCTTTTTCTTTATCGATGTGATTGAGACAACTTCCGCCGATGGCTTCTCATCAGTGAAGTACGGCTTCTCCATAGCGATACCCGCATCTTCAGCTAGTTCACGTTCACGCACAGAGATCAAACCCAATACATTTCGAACGTCTTCAATAGTCGTATCTTTAAGGGGATGCTTCATCGCGCGACTGGGAGGCGTTGTATCCTTGATAATTTGCGCCAAAACTTTTCGCATAATCATTAGGATTTCACGTTCTTTTTTACTGCCGTCGCTCATGAATGTGTCCAGTTTGAAAGTTTAAACCGGCATCATAGACGAAAAACCCATCGACTTACCATTCCGAAGACACGGTTACCCAAGGACGTTTTCGCTCGTATAACCGTCGTTTTCGAGAATATGACGTAAGCGCTTCAGTGCATCCATTTGAATTTGACGAACGCGCTCACGCGTCACACCTAACTCACCAGCCACCTGCTCCAAAGTCGCATTATCAAACCCATGAAGACCAAAGCGACGCTCGATAACAGAACGCTGTTTATCATTCAGCTGATTCAGCCATTCATCTAAATGACCATTCACCGCATCGCTTTGCAAAAGCTCTGAAGGATCATCAACATTTTCATCTGCCACCATATCGACCAAGGGACGATCACTGTCTTTACCGTAAGCCACATCCATCGATGGTGTGCGCTCATTGAGACCCATCAGCCGTTTTACATCTTGAACATCAACATTAAGCGCTTCTGCCACCTCTTCTGCAGAGGGTTCATGGTCCAAAGATTGCGCAAGTTCTCGTGACTTACGCAGGTAGGCGTTGATCTCTTTAACCACATGTATCGGCAAACGAATGGTGCGCGTTTGATTCATGATGCCTCGCTCGATGGTTTGACGTATCCACCAAGTCGCATATGTCGAAAAACGAAAGCCACGCTCAGGATCAAATTTTTCAACTGCGCGAATCAAGCCAAGGTTACCTTCTTCAACCAAATCAAGCAGTGCTAGGCCTCGATTCAAGTAACGCCGAGATATCTTAACCACAAGGCGTAAGTTACACACAATCATCTTTCGTCGCGCCGTCTCATCACCTTTTTGTGCAAGACGGGCGTATTTCACTTCTTCTTCAGCAGTAAGCAAGGGAGAAGCACCAATCTCACTGAGGTATAAACTGGTTGCATCTAGCTCGCGCTCGATACTCGCCTCAAGACGACCGGTTAATGATTCTTCATCATCATTACTTTTATCAGACGCCTCATCAACGACATCCTCAACCAAGGTGTCATCGAGTTCCTCATCGGTGGCATCGGATTGTTCGCTCATTCACACCCCATCCGCTGCACGCAGTCAGATTAACGTGGCAGCAATTTGATCGGATCAACAGGTCTGCCATTGCGCCGAATCTCAAAATGTAATCCCGCTTGGGCATCATTGATCCGCCCCATTTGCGCGATTATTTGTCCTTTGGTGATCGCTTGCCCTTGTTCGACAAGCAGTGCCTTGTTGTGCCCATAAGCACTCAAGTAGTTATCGTTGTGTTTAATGATGATAAGCCTGCCATAGCCCACCAGTCCACTGCCCGCGTACACAACACGTCCAGCTTCAGTTGCCACAATATCAGAACCTTCTTTGCTACTGATCTTGAGACCTTTTCGTTGCGGATCACGCGCATTGAAAGTACTGATTACACGCCCTTTACTCGGCCACAGCCATCGGGGATTACCCACAGAAACCTTATCAAGGTCAACTGGTTTACGGGGCTTTGGCTTAACGCTAATTGATGTTGATGATCGTGTATTACTCGAGCGCTGAATCGCTTGTGTTTTAGCGACTTTCTTTGGTGGTGTTAGGCGCAGTTCCTGACCAGAATAAATCACATAAGGTGCATCAATCTCATTCCATTCTGCGAGCTCTTTGAAATCGGTATTTGTGCGCCATGAAATGGCATACAAGGTATCGCCGCGCTGGACTTGATAGCTATCGCTGTTGGGCATCACATTAGCTGACTCATAAGCCTTAGGTGAAGGCTCACCAATACGCTTACCGCCAGATCGCGTTTCGAGAGGGGCCTGCCAGCTAGAGGTACAGCTACCCAGCAGAACTGCCAAAATCACAATAATGTTTTTGAGTACTAAGCCTCGCAAACCCAACCTATCCTCTTAAATAAACAATCGCCGCTATGACAAGCACCACAACAGCCCAACCTAAACCATCGACCCAGTGATTAAGTTTCTCTTCCATGGCAGGACCACCCCACGCCATCAAGAGTGCGACCAGAAAAAAACGTGCGCCCCGCCCAATCACAGATGCGATCACAAAAGGCAAAAAAGCCATGCCAACAACACCGGCAGTAATGGTGAAAATCTTATAAGGAATAGGCGAAAAACCTGCAATCAAGATTGCCCAAACACCATAGTCAGCAAACCACTGAGTAGCTGACTCGTAAGCTGTAGAATAACGTGCAGACTCGGCGATTATTGGTTGAATCATATCGAAGGCGAACACACCAATCAGGTAGCCCGCCATACCGCCAAGCACTGAGGTGATAGTAGTTAGCGTTGCAAACCAAATCGCTGATGTTGGTTTTGCCATACTCATTGGCGCCAACATCACATCGGGCGGAATAGGAAAGAAGGAAGATTCAGCAAAACTTAAGCCGCCTAAAAACCATGGCGCTTTGTCATGTCGCGACCACTGCATCACGCGTCGATATAAAGGTGAAAATAAACGCACTACTTCACCCCATCCAACAAAGGAACAAAACTTGCCGCTTCCAGCATTTCAATGTCATGACTATCTTCAGTCTTTGTGACTCGCACCAAGGCTTGTTTATCTTTATCACCCACAGGCAATACCATACGACCACCGACGCGTAATTGCTGCACAAGCGCTAACGGCACACCCAAAGGCGCGGCTGTGACAATAATTCCATCGAATGGCGCATACTGTGGCCAACCTAAGCCACCATCAGTATGGCGCGTGCGGATATTAATCAGGCGTAATTGATGAAAGCGTGAGCGTGCTTGAGATAACAAGCTTTCAATTCGCTCGGTCGTATAAACGCGACGCACGAGCGGCGATAAAATCGCTGTCTGATAGCCAGAACCCGTACCCACTTCGAGCACATTTTCCAAAGGACCGTGTTCCAAAAGTGCTTCGGTCATGCGTGCAACAATGTACGGCTGAGAAATGGTTTGGCTTTTTCCGATTGGAAGCGCCGTATCTTCATACGCTCGGCTAGATAAGGCTTCATCAATGAACAGATGTCGTGGCGTGTTGAGTATTTGTGATAATACTTTTTCATCACGCACACCTTGCGCTCGAATACGCTCTATCAAGCGTTCGCGCGTGCGCTGTGATGTCATACCGATACCCGAGTGGCTCATTTATCCAACCAATGCGCTAAATCATTAAGCACTGCATGTCGTGTTAAATCGACCTGTACTGGTGTGATTGATACAAAGCCTTCGCGAATCGCATGGAAGTCAGTGCCCTCGCCTGCATCTGCCTCAGACCCTGCAGCACCTACCCAAAAAATCGGACGACCTCTCGGATCTTCACCTTTAACGACAGGTTCCGCTTTATGACGATGACCCAAGCGCGTGCTTTTAAAACCTTCGAGTTGCGCATAAGGCACGTCAGGAACATTGACGTTCAAAATGATTTTGTCACCCATTGGGTGCGGCTCATTCATTAGACGTGTAACAAGCTCAACGGCTACCTGCGCACCCGTTTCGTAATACTGAGGATCATGTGCGGCAGAAGCCATTGAGATAGCAATTGCTGGTAAGCCCATGAAACGACCTTCGGTCGCTGCAGCCACCGTACCGGAATAGATCACGTCATCCCCCATGTTGGGACCTGAGTTGATACCCGACACAACAATATCCGGTTCCTCATCGAGTAAACCGGTGATCGCTAAATGAACACAATCGGTAGGCGTACCTTCCACACGATAAACATCATCTTCCAACGCACGTGCGCGAATCGGCATCTCCAAGGTCAACGAATTGCTGGCACCACTTCGATCACGATCAGGTGCTACCACGACAGTCTGCCCAAGGGGGCGCAAAGCCTCTCGCAAAGCGAGCAAGCCCGGGGCTGCATAACCGTCATCGTTACTAAGCAAAATGCGCATAAAAAAGCTAACAAAGCATTCCTTAAAATCAGTGTTTGATTATCGCTGAAATCGACGCTCAACGTCAGGGGAAAGCGGTTATTTAGATCCGAAATACAGGTCTTCGGGGTAATTTTCATTGTTTAACGAGTCGCATACCCCGTTACTATCGCTGATATGTTTTTTTCATCCAAAGTTAACCCTGGAAAACGAGATTTCTGGTTCCTGCCACTAGGTGGAACCGGCGAGATCGGCATGAACATGAACCTCTACGGTCATAATGATCAGTGGCTGATGGTCGACTGTGGGGTGATGTTTGAAAAAACAAACCCGCAGACTGATGGCAGCAACAGAGTTGTCTCTGCTGATCCAAGCTTCATTGCTTCTCGACGACATCAGTTAGTCGGCTTGGTGATTACGCATGCGCATGAAGATCACATCGGCGCTGTACCTTATTTATGGCAAGAACTTCAGTGCCCGGTCTACACCACACCCTTTTCTGCAGAGATCTTGCGTCGAAAATTGTCTGAAACCGATCTCATCCATCAAGTGCCGATCATTGAAGTGCAATCGGGTGACATCACAAACATTGGTCACTTTGAAGTCCAATGGTTGAATATCACGCACTCCATTCCAGAACCCAATGCATTAGTGATCAGTGCTGGTGATAGCAAGGTATTCCATACCGCTGACTGGAAAATCGATGCCGATCCCGTACTCGGCAAACCATTCGATAAACATCAATTTAAAGCACTCGCTGATCAAACCATCACCGCGATGGTATGTGATTCAACTAACGCGACTGTTGCTGGTCACAGCATCTCTGAAGGTGATTGCTACGATGGACTTCTCCCCTTGATTAAAAAAGCCGAGGGCCGCGTTATTGTCGCGTGCTTTGGTAGCAATCTCGCTCGTTTAATCACCCTATGCAAGATTGCTCTGAAAACCGGACGCTATGGCGCTGTCTATGGTCGGTCAATGCGCAACATGTATTCCGCGGCAAGACGCACGGGCATATGGCCGGATAATTTATCCCTCGCAGATGGTCGTCATTTGGGCTATCTACCGCGACACGAGGTCCTTGGTATTGCAACCGGCAGCCAGGGTGAATTTGGTGCCGCCCTTCGTCGTATGGCCAATGGAACTTTTCGCGATCTCGAATTAGAACCGGGTGATACCGTCATCTTTAGCTCAAAGGTGATACCGGGCAATGAAATGGACGTAGCCTCATTGGTTGAACAACTCCGCAACCGAGGGGTTAACGTTATCGAATCAGCGGATGTTGATGGCCCGCCGATCCACGCCTCAGGCCACCCCTGCCAAGACGAATTAAGAGAGCTTTACCGTTTAGTTCAGCCAAAAATTGCTTTACCTGTTCACGGTACACCCATCCATATCAATGCCAATGCAGCGATTGCTAAAGAGATAGGTATTCCCACTCAAATGCGCGGTGAAAATGGAGACCTATATAAACTCTCACCACTACCCACACTCAAGCGTAAAGCCGTAAAAGTTGGGCGCATCACTCACGATCGCGATTGAACCGATCGCTATTTCAAGGTCAAATTGACATATGAGTGAGGATGACGACTTAGCCGCTTTTCGCAAAGCCATGTCCGGCGTACAAACCCTTGATGACGATCATCAGGGGCTCTTTCGTGAACGTAAAAATCCGGTACCACTTAATTTAGGCGATGGCTCCAACGAGGAAGATGATCTTGTAGATCTGAGTGTTGATGTTCCCGACTTTTTTGAATTTCGTCGTCCGGGCATTCAGATACGTGTGTTTCAGGATCTACAACGCGGCGTTATACCACCTGAAGAAAAATTAGATCTGCACGGTATGCGAGTAAAAGAAGCGAAATCTGCTTATACCCGTTTTATGCAGCAATCCATTGCAAAGCAACGGCGTTGTATCTGCATTATTCATGGCAAAGGCCTAGGCTCGGAGAATAACCAGCCAGTTATCAAACAAAAGACCTATCACTGGCTGATCCAAAAAGAATTTGTGCTCGCATTTGTAACCGCACCCAGCTGGGATGGTGGATCCGGCGCAACCTATGTTTTACTTTCGCGTAAATATCGCAATGACTAAATCGTCACGATCTCGCGTAAAACCGAAGTTGCAAAAGCGCCACTGACTAAGCTGAAGTTCAACTTCAAACTAGCATCATCTAACCACTCGTAAGAGACATTCTCGGGCATCACTCGTAAGGCACGGCGGTCACGTTCAATTCTTCGTTGTCTTAATTGCTCTAACCAGAAATGCGCCAATGCATCGCTAAGCGCATTCTGTTCAAGCGCTAAAGCTTCACCTTCTGGCCACTTTGCTCGACTGTCATCACCCGGCATTGGTCCTGATAAACGCACATCATCGAGCGCTATACGAGATGGCAACTCATCATCATTCGCTTCGACATGAAACTGTGCGCGCGAATTAGCCAACAAGGCCACATCACCAACCAAAGGAACATTCCAATTTCCTTGCTCCACACGCACAGCAAGAACTTGATTAAACAAATAGCTTCGCACCGCAGAAACCATCATCTTGGCTTGTTCTTGCTTAGGTCTCCGACCCTCACCTTTGAACCATGAATCTGCTTTTGTCAGGTTTGATGAAAACCGGCCAAACCGTTGCGCGCCAAAGTAATTTGGTACGCCATGTTGCTGAATCTTAGAGAGCCTTTGCTCAATTGACTCTCTAGCTGCATCGATATCGCGAAGAATTAAGGAAAAAGCATTACCCCTTAGCGTACCGCGACGAATCTTTTTATGATGTTTTGTTATCGAAACGATTCTCAATGAATCAGATTCAATCCTAGACCAATCAAGATCCGGCTTTCCGGGTAAATGCACACTAAATGATTGTGTTGTCACAGCAACACGATCCTTAAGTCCTGCAAAGCCAACTGCCATACGTTTTACATTGGCGTATTTGGCAAGAGTTTGGACAACATCTAGGGTGTTTAGCTCACGTTTTTCAATGGTGAGAATGACGTGCTCACCTTCACCCGAGAAGGCATACCCTAAATCTTCGATAACAACAAAATCCTCAGGCGTAGAGCGTATTGTTGCGGCACTTGAGGGTTCGCCATGCGCCCTTGGCAATGCTGCAGTGACATCACCAGGAAAGATCATTGTGGTTGCATCAATACAACCGCATGCGCAGAGATACCCTCGCCGCGACCGGTATAGCCCATCTTCTCAGTTGTCGTTGCTTTGACATTAACTGCATCAACTTCGACATTGAGTAGTCCAGAGAGCTTCGTTTGCATCGCAGGAATATGTGCGCCAAGACGAGGTGCCTGTGCAATTACTGTGCAATCAAGATTTCCAACGACATAGCCCTTGTTGTTAGCCGATTGCATGACGCTTTTGAGTAATTCAGCGCTATCAATATTTTTGAAGGCAGGATCGTTATCCGGGAAGTGCTTTCCAATATCACCAAGCGCTATCGCGCCGAGGATCGCATCACAAATCGCATGAATCAGAACATCGCCATCCGAATGCGCAATCAAACCCTGACTGTGAGGGATAGCAATACCGCCAATCGTGACCGTGTCACCCTCACCAAAACGATGTGCATCAAAGCCGTGGCCAATTCGCATACTGATCTCCAGAATCCTTTACTCAATAATACCGTTAAACTAATGACATGAGGTTGTTTGATACACATTGCCATCTTGATATTGAGGACTTTGATCACGATCGTGATCAAGTTATCGCTGATGCGCTGAGAAATAACGTTAATCGCGTTTTAGTTCCAGCCATCGCGAAATCCAACTTTTCAGCAGTACAAACACTCTGTCGCACTCATACCGGCTTCTACCCTGCTCTCGGTTTACATCCGGTGTTTATCGATCAGCATGATGATGAGCATTTAGATCACCTTAGCAACGCAATAAACCAAGAGCGACCCACTGCCATTGGCGAGATCGGATTAGACTTTGCCATTAAGACGCTCGATAAAACTCGTCAAATTAGCTTCTTTAACGCTCAGCTTGATATCGCCGCTGAACATCAACTACCGGTGATCCTGCATGCGCGAAGATCACATGATGAGATTCTTAAACATCTCAAGGCACAAAAGCTCACAGGTGGAATCTGTCACGCCTTCAATGGTGATATCAATCAAGCACATCGCTATATCGACCTCGGCTTTAAATTAGGATTTGGCGGCATGTTGACCTATGAGCGCTCGACAAAGCTTCGCGCCCTTGCCAAAGCTCTACCTAATGAAGCCATTGTATTAGAGACTGACGCGCCTGATCTAACCGGTGCTGAACACCAGTACTCACGCAACAGTCCGGCATACCTTCCTGAAGTTGCCAAAAGCCTGTCAGAGATTAAAGGCATAAGTGTTGAAAAGATCGCTGCGATAACTACAGCTAATGCGATGCAGGTGCTTAGCTTGACTGCTGATTAAGATAAAAAGATGCTAACGCCAGATCACCAGGTCGCGTCACTTTAATATTATCAGGATGGCCTTCCACCATTTGCACTGGCACACCCATAGCTTCCAAAGCACTTGCTTCATCAGTGACAACAACCTCTGTAGCAGAGGTGCGCATTAGCGCATCACGAAGCACACCCAATCTTGCCATCTGCGGGGTGTAAGCATGCCATAACTGATCTCGGGAAACGGTTGATTGAATACATTCGTTTGGATCTACACGCTTCATGGTGTCATGTACCGGCACACCCAAAATAGCTGCCATATCATGCTTTTCGGCTGCAATAATCAGCTTAGCAATATCGTCGCGACGTACACATGGCCGCGCAGCATCATGTACCAACACCCAATCATGGTCATTTGCACAAGATGACAACGCATTAAGCGCATTCAAAACAGAGTCTGCACGCTGAGAGCCGCCCTCAACACGCACAAGATCCGGATGATCAGAGAACTCAGAGTCAGCCCAATACGCATCATCCGCAGACAAAGCCACATAACACCCGTCGATACCTGGATGTGTCAGGCAACGTTCAATGGTGTGATCGATGAGATAACGATCGTTCAACTGAAGATACTGCTTTGGTATATCCGACTGCATACGCGATCCAACGCCAGCCGCTGGAATCAGTACCCAACGCTTTACATCAATCACGTTTATCACCTTCTTCATTAACGATTTGGAAATACGTTTCGTCTTTTTTAATCAGACCCAAATCATTACGTGCTTTAGCTTCAATCGCAGAGGCATCATTTTTTAGGCTGTCCACCTCGATTTGAAGCGCCTGATTGGTCTGGCGTAAGCGATCCAGTTGGCGCTCTTGGTGAGCAATTTGTTGCTTAAGCGCACGCACCTCAGCCCAACTGCCTTCACCTACCCACAAGCGATACTGCAGGCCTAAAAAGATCAGCACCAAAACAATTAACACACTACGGTATTGCCAATTCATCTCAACAATCACAAAAGAAAATGCCTCTTGTATCACTCACGTTATAACGCGAGGACACAAGAGGCATAATACCGGCTAACGGCTTAATTAAAAGCAGGGAAAAGCCGACTTACCTGGCCAGATAGCCTCTTCACCTAATACGTCTTCAATACGCATCAATTGATTGTACTTAGCCACACGATCAGAACGAGACAGTGAGCCTGTCTTAATTTGACCAGTGCCTGTTGCTACTGCAAGGTCAGCAATCGTGGTGTCTTCTGTTTCACCAGAACGATGAGACATAACCGCGCTATAACCCGCCTCATGTGCCATACGAATTGCTGCTTGAGTCTCTGACAAAGTACCAATCTGATTAAACTTAATCAGGATAGAGTTCGCGATATTCTTATCGATACCTTCCTTTAGGATCTTGGTATTAGTCACGAACAAATCATCACCCACCAACTGCACACGTTTAGCGAGCTTATCGGTCAAAATCTTCCAGCCATCCCAGTCACCTTCATCCATACCATCTTCAATTGAGATAATTGGATATTGATCAACCCAGTTTGTTAGGAAGTCCGCAAAGCCTGCCGAATCGAAGCTCTTACCTTCAGAAGCAAGAACATATTTACCGTCTTTGTAAAACTCAGAACTTGCCGCGTCTAGGCCAAGATAAACATCTTCACCCGCTTTGAAGCCTGCTTTTGTGATCGCTTCAAGAATCACTTCGATAGCTTCTTCGTTAGAACGCAAATCAGGTGCAAAACCACCTTCATCACCAACCGTTGTGGCTAGCTTCTTTGTACCTAAAACAGACTTTAGGGCATGAAAAACTTCAGCACCGTAACGCACAGCTTCGCGAACCGAACCCGCACTAACCGGCAGAATCATGAACTCTTGCAGATCAACGCTATTATCAGCATGTTCACCACCGTTAATGATATTCATCATTGGTACTGGCATTTTGTATGTGCCGTTACCTAAGTACTGATAGAGAGGCATCATTTGCTCTTGAGCAGCCGCATGAGCCGCCGCAAGCGATACTGCCAAAGTCGCATTTGCGCCTAAGCGAGATTTATTCTCGGTGCCATCTAATTTGATCATGGCATCATCAATATCCGCCTGTGCAGTGACATCCATACCGGTCACAAGATCCGCGATCTCACCATTCGCATTGGAAACAGCCTTCTGCACACCTTTACCAAGATAGCGTGACTTATCACCATCGCGCAGCTCTAAAGCTTCGCGTGAACCTGTAGAAGCGCCTGATGGCGCTGCCGCCCGACCAATCGCACCTTCTGCGGTAAATACATCGGCTTCGATTGTTGGGTTGCCGCGCGAATCGAGGATCTCTCTGGCGCGAACTTTAATAATTTCTGACATTCCTACTCCATTTACTCGCAGGCTTTTGGCCTGCTTTACTTACAACGAGC
>Ga0255780_10001633_pt1 | contig 20640 bp, 15 predicted proteins | sample 071ome_32_FD_179978 | JGI IMG/M metagenome (GOLD analysis project Ga0255780, IMG submission 179978) | Coastal salt marsh microbial communities from the Groves Creek Marsh, Skidaway Island, Georgia - 071405AT metaG (version 2) | ecosystem: Environmental > Aquatic > Marine > Intertidal zone >... | reverse complement strand
GGGGAGGGTGTGCTCGTGGAAGAGGTCGAGGTGGGAGAGGTCTGGCGGGAGCGTCTCGTGGACAATGGTGATAGTGATGGCCGGGGTGCTGACGACGCTGTTGGCATGCCGCCGTCTTCTGTTGCGGGGATGGTGGCCGTTGCGGGGTCAAAGGCATTCTGGGTGGTGCGGCGGGACGGGTATTGTGTGGGATACGACCGTGTGCGCGGCGTGCGGGTGGGTGGGCCGGTGCGCTGCGTCGGCGCGAGCGAGGGTGGCGAGGTTGTGCAGGTTGGTGTGCACAATGACGTGCAAGCGCGGGACGTCATCGTGCCGTTTGTGATGCGGTGGAGGAACGGGCGTGAGGCGGTCGGGCTGGTGCCGTGGAGCGCGGTCGAGGCGGCGGGCGATGTGCGTGGAGAGGTGCGAGTCTCGATGGTCGCGTTAGCCCCGTCCGACTTCCCGTTGGATGCGGCGTCGCTCGCATCGCGTGCGTCGCTCCCGTCGCTCGCATCGCTATCGCTGGCCTCGCCGTCGCCGTCGTCGTCAATTACGTGCGTGGCGGTGTGCCCACGGGGTGTGCGGGTCGCCATCGGACTTTCCTCGGGGACAGTGCTGCTGCAGTCAGTCTCGGGAGACGGGTCGGATGTCAAGCGTGTTGTTCTTTCGCTCGAAGAGTGGGGGTTCTCCGCGGCAGATGTGGGCGCCGTGTCGGCGCTCGCATGGTCGCCGGACGGCAAGGTGGTCGCGGCGGGATACGCGCGTCAGGGCGTGTCCGCATGGACGACGCAGGGGTGTCGACTCTTTTGCACACTCGTGACACAAAGCGCAATGTCGCCATTGAACAGTCCGAGGCTGATGATTGTCGGAAGTAGTGGCAACGGCGGGCGACTTGGAAGCGCGGGGAGCAGGCCGTCGTCGTCCCTGTCGTCGTCGTCGTCGTCGTCGCTGTCGTCGGGTGTCGCAGACCACCCCCCGAAATATCGGAGCAACGACGCCCAATACCGTCATCGGAAGCGAGGGGTGTCGTCGTCGTTGTCATCGTCGAATCCGTACGATGCCATCTCGCACCTGGCGTTCTCCTCGCACGGGTCGCACCTGATCATCCACTCCAGGAGCCACCCTCGAATATTCCTGGAGGTGGCCTTCGCTCGGTGCTTTGACAACCATGCCATTCTGGAACGGCAGACAGTGTCACCGGCGGTGTCATCGGCAGTCTCGGCAGTGACCGCTTTGACCGCGACGACCGCCGTGTCGCCGCCGACCGCCTTCTCATTTCTGATCGGGGCGGACCGGTTGCTGCTCATCATGTCCAATCAGCGCATCCAGCATGTGGGCGTGCCGCAGCAGTATCTGGAGTCGGCCTATCCGATCCGCACGGCGTCCCTCAACGTGCTCCAACAGGATCTTGCCGTCGCGGGCGTGCACGGGCTCGCGGTGTACAACGTACCCAGCTCCAAGTGGAGGCTAATCGGAGACATCAGTCAGGACAAGGCGCTCATCGTCCGACACCTCGGGTGGGTGCACAGTGACGTGATTGCGGTCTGTGCTGAGGTGCGGCAGACCAGGCGGGGAAGGATGGGGAAGAAAAACGCCCTCGGCGCAAACGGGTTCAAGCTCCTCTTCTTTCCCAAAGGCCATCTGGACGCCTCGTCGCTGCTTGGGGCCCACGACTTGCCCGAGGAACTCGGCATGCCCAGGGTCATGGATGTGTCCAACGGGTGCATTTCGTTGGTGTTCGAGGGCGGCGAGGTGCACGTCTTGCGATACCGGTGCGTCGGCGAGCACGACGACGACGACGACGACGATGAAGACGGTGACGATGGCGTCGATGGCGACGTGGTCGACGTGGTCGACGAAGGGGGCTTGTCGGCGGTGTATGCCGTGAAGCTCGATCTGGAGTACTCGTTTGACATCCCGCAGCTCAGACGGTCGGGCTCTCGTGACAACGGTGATGCTTCAGTCGAGGGATCGAAGTCCACAGGCCCCTCTGCGTGTGTGCAGACGCTCAAGGCGATGTCACTCATGCAGAAAGCCGATGGCGGCAAGTGGTGTGTGCTCTTGTGGGAGAGTGGCGAGCTCGGATGCATCGATCTGAACGAGCAACGCTTCTCCGTGCTGGCCAGAGACATCGAATACTACTGGATCCCAGAAGGCGGGCTCGGGGACCGGGCCGGTGCTCACGGCGCTCGCCACGCCAGGACGAGCTCGATCTACTCGACGGCATCGACGTCTCCTTCCGAGGATCCCGAGCATTGCAGTACCTGGTGGTGGAGCTACGGGCGCAACGGCATGTCTCTGTGGCTCGACGATCGGTGCGAAACGTCGCCGAGTGCTCTGCCGCTGTCGGCAACAGCAACGAAGACATTGCCAGCGACGACGGCCGGAGTGCCGGCCACGCCGACATCGCCCGCATCGCCGACATCGCCGACATCCCCAACAGCAGACCCAGAGCTCTGTTTCGACTGCGAAGTGCTGCCGATCGGCGTCTCCCTCGAAGACATGTCGATCATCGGCCTAATGCACCGGACGCACAAGCGGCGGGGCCAATACGACAACTCCGCCCTGTCGATCGACTTTGCCCCTTCGGCAGAGCGCCAACCGGTGTTGGCATGCCTGCTCCGCCGGCTGCTGCTGAACGACCGGTTCGAGGACGCCCTCAAGCTCGCCGACGCCTACTCGTCGGCGCCCAACTTTGCACGGTCCATGGAGTGGCTGCTGTACACCTCGCTGGAAGCCTCCGTAGACGATCCGTCGCCGGGATCGCCGGGATCGAACAGCCAGCTGTCAAAGACGGCCGACCTCGTCTCGAACTTCTCCCAGTTCTCGCAGCTGGTCGTCGCCGTGGCCAGGAAGGTCGACGTGACCCTGTGGCCGATGCTTTTCGAGGCAGCCGGGTCGCCATCCAACTTTTGTGAGGGCTCGATCCGCGACGGGGCGCTCGACCAAGCCGCTGCGTGCCTGCTGATCGTCCACGACGTCGTGGGTCCCTCGGAGGCGGCGCGGCTCGCGATCAAGACGCTCAAGTCGGCCCTGGCGACGTCCAAATACCGCCTGTGCGCCGAGCTCGTCTTTTTCCTGGGTGACACAGCTGAAATTGCCGAGGCAAATACCGGGAACGAGCGCGGAGGCGAGGGCGAGCGTGTGGGAAACGGCAACGCCGAGAGCGGCTACGTCTCCTGGCTGTTGAGCTGGATCGCCCCAGTGGGGGCGGGGGGAGCCGAGAGAGCCGGGAGAGCACCACGTGGGGTCAACGGCCTCCGTGAGAGCGCTACAAAGGCCGGCCAGAGCAAACCTCCCGACGATCGAAGCCTGACCGGACGGCTGCACGCAGCAGTGGCTTCGTCGTCGTCGTCGACCTCGACCTCGTCTCCGCCCATCATCGCCCCCCTCGCGGAAGCATGGAAGCTTCTTGCAAAGCACGCGTGGCACATCCTGGACGACGGCAACATTCGCGAGCTGGCGTCGATGGACAAGGCCATGACTGGCGTCCACGGCGGCCTCGCCGCCCTCCTGCAGACCACCAAACACCTGCACGCGTGCTCCCTGGGACACATCACGCCCTCGTCGTCCCTGATAGCCAACGCGCTGTTCATCGCAGGCAACGAGATGACGTCGGCGTCGGCCGCCGAACTGGATTTCCTCCCGGGCCTCATGCAGAGCCTGCTGGCGGCCGGGTGCGTCAACTACGCGCTGGCGCTGGCTATCGTGTCCAATGACGCCCTCGTCATGCGCGACTTTGCCGAAAACAACAAGGATACTTGGGACCGGCTTTCGCTGTTGGTCTCGAACGACGTGCACCTCTGCTCGTTCGCCAGCGTCGTCGCCGCCGGGGGTCTCGCAGCCGGCGGCGGCAGTACGCTCTCGCTCTCGAGGAGCGCCACGCTCTAGAGCGCGGCGAGCGCTCGCTGTGCGGTTCGTGTTCTAAATCTTGTGACAAAATTAACGATTGATGCATTTGATATTTTGGTCTCGTTGATTGCGGAGGAGCCGCCTTTGATTCGTTCAGACAGACATACGGTGCCTTTTCTTCGTATGCGTTCTTCTCGTGTACGTTACTCGTTCGTTCTCTTTCCCGTTGCCCGTTGCCCGTTTCCCTAGATGACGGTCCCGTCGGGGATGACGGCGTTCTTCAAGACGACGACAATCCCCTCTTGGATCATGTACCCGTCGTTGCTCCCGTCCGCCTCCATCACTCCGGCGTCGTTCCTGACGATGCAGCCGTCTCCGATGTACGCATTCTCGTCCACAACACATCCCTTGAGGTGCACATTGCTCCCGACGCCATAAATCAAGTCTCCCCTGGCCTTGGCCGCCGCTCGCTGCGTCTCGCTCGTCCACATCCGGCTGCCGAGCAGGAGCGACTCCTCGATCGTCGATCCGGTGCCAACCAGAACGTTCTCGCCGATGATACTCCTCCTGCTCACGCACCCGTCGCAGAGAATGGCACCGTCACCGAGAATGGACTCGTCGACGGTGACGCTGCCGCAGAGCCTCGCCGGCGGGAGCATCTTGCCCTTCTTGGCCGAAATGGCACGCTCCAGCTCGAAAAATTTGATCGGCGCCTTGGACTTGGACGTCAACGCAATGTTCGCCTCGTAGTAGTCCCGGAGACTCGACACGTCCTTCCAGTACCCATGATGGAGGTATGTGAACACGCGCGCACCGCCGGCAAGCGCGGCCGGGATCATGTGGTGCCCGATGTGGTCCATCGGGAGGCCCGCGTCGTCCTCCAGAAGACGCAGCATCGCATCCCTCTTGAAGACATACACGCCCATATTGACCGTCGCCTGGTTGTCCTCGTTCACAAAGTCGCCCACCATCTCGCCGGGCTTCTCGTGGAATCCGTGCACCCTTCCGACGGCGTCCGCCGCGATCACGCCCTTGACCTTGGCCTCGTTGGCGCAAACCATATGGCTACAGATCGTGATGTCCGCCTTCTTGATGCGATGGTAGCCAACCACCCTCGCAATGTCCATATTGTACATGGCCGACCCCGACAGGATGACGTAGTCATCGGCCGGCTCGACCCCACGCGCCTCGTCCTTGAGCTCCATGAGGTTCCTGCGGAGCGCATCCGCAGAACCCTTGTACCACTCGCTCCCGTTGATCGTCTGCTGCGCGGCCAGCAGGTCGACCCAGCCGCTCTGACGCGCGCCAAAGCCCTGCGGCGGGTAGGCGCTGGCGATGTGCGAGTTGAGCTGGTGGGACTGGAACTGGGTCATCACGTACATCTTGTTGATGCCTGGCGATTGAGCGATTGAGCGAGCGAGCGACGAGCGGAGCGCGAGTGAGAAAGCGAACGGGCGAACGAGCAACGAGAGAGGTCGAATCCGAATCCGAATCCAAATACCCACCGGCTCCCAGGCAGTTGTTGATCGGCACGTCGATCAGCATCATACATGATCCGATTGGCACGGCCGGCATGGCGCGATACTGCGTCAACGGGTTCTTCTGCTCGCCTCCGGCGAGGATGACGGCGCGCGTGGTCGAGCCCATGTTCATATGATCGACGACCCTCAGGATCTCCTCGTCATCGTCTTGAGCCCCGGACGGCATCGACCGCATCGATGGCCTCGACGGCGACGGGGCGACACGGGCGCTCGGCGTGGGGTACGAGGTGGACGGGGCTAGGGCTTTCCTGTAGAGCGCCGACGTCATGGCCGAGTTGGAGTTCTCCTTGGCGTTGTTCACCTGACGCGCGCTCATCCGATCGCTCTTGGACAGGTTCTCGCCCCCTGTGTGACGAACCGGCTGGCGGTCGTCCCTTCCAGCGGCCTGGGTCTGCACCTGACGCGCGTTCGGTGATCGCGTTGGCCTCGTGGGCCTCGGATTCTTCTGAACGAGTCTCGAGACGTTCATGTCTGTGTGTCGTATAAGCTAGCTTCCGTATGCGCAGTCGTGACGAGGTCTCGAGTCGGTCGGGAAAAACAGAATTCCGTGGGGTCGAGAAATAAAGGAGGCCTGCTCCTAGGAGTCGTCGCGCAGCCAAACACAGCAGCGAGCGACAGCCTCGAAGGAGAGAAAAATGGATGACTACGAAGAAAACAGACTTTGGGAGTGGCGCTGGTGCTGCCGAGGCGTTAAAAGCTCAAGATACGCGGCCCAGATTCATGATCGGGCGATTCGATCTCTCAGGATCCGGTCAGGGTCGGGGGTCTCCGAAGCTCTCCCGCTCGCCATCTACCTGATCGTGTGCTCCTTGCAGCCCACTGTCTCTACTCATCACCATCACCGCTCCCCGTCTTGGTCTTCTTCTTGCTGGCCCCGGCCCCTTCCTCGCCCTCCTCGCCCTTGTCCGCCGCCTTCTTCTTCTTCTTCTTCTCTGGCTTCTTGACCTTTCTCAGAAATCCATAATCGTCGCAGATGGGATCTCGGAGCTCGTATGCTTCGGCCTTGAGCCTCTCGTAGCCCGTAGCGGCGGCCTGGAGCCTCGCGACGACCTCGTCGAGCGTGGAGCACCCGTCGAGCATCCACTTGGCTCGGATGCAGTCTGCAGTCACATTTGAAAAATTTGTGAGCGCGAGTGAGGAGAGAAGAACGCGCGTAAGCTTCGGTCGTCGCGGCGGGCGATGCACGCACTGTCCAGGTCCTCGGAATTGTACGAGTCGCTCATGTTTACGCACGCTGCCACGCACACTGTTGCGTGGAATACGCTGTAAGCGACGCCTCGACGGACGAACCCACGCAAACAATTGATCGATTAGTCCTGCCGAATTCGGTCTTCTCGGTTTCGACACAACCCTTTGGGTCGGGTCGTCGTCCCAATTGGGAAACCTTGCAACGTCATGCTTCGGTCGAAAAAGTAGGTTCGTTGCGCAACGAACCTACCCACCCGCAGTGCATAAATAAATTACATCTAAATCCCTCTACTCGTCGGCAATCACAATATCTCCGCTGTCGATCGCCTGCTGGATCTCTCGCGGGTCCTGCCCGTCCACGGTGCATCCGACAGAGACGGCCGTTCCCAGAATCTCCTTGCAGGTGCCTGCAAACGTGGCAGCGCAGCTCCTGTCCCTCATGATCCTCGCAATCTCCTTGATATCATCCAGCGAAATGTTTCCATCGTGCGGCACGTTCGGCTCCTTCTTGCGGTCCCTGGGCGGCTCCTTCAGTGCGCGAATGACCAGGGCTCCGGCAGACGGCACGACAGACACCTTGGCCTGGCGGTTCTGCACCGTCAGCTTGACGGTGACACGGAGACCCTTCCAGTCCTTGGCAGTCTCCTTGGCAATATCCTCTCCGATCTTCTTCGGGGAGAGACCCAGGGGACCGATCTTCGGAGCCAGGGCCGACGCAGCACCGACCTCTCCTCCGGTGGCGCGGACGAAGACCTCCAGGACATCGTTCGGGTCGAACTTGGGCGGCATCTTTCTGTGTTATGTGCTGTCGTGGAGGTGCATGTTGCGTGTGCGTGAGTGGTGGTCGTGCTGGAAGCAGTCCGGGATGCGGCGAGCTCGCCGGCCGACACCCCCGCCGCGGCGCCCAATACGGTAAAATACCGATCATCGCTCGCATCGAGGGATCAACGCCCGCGGCAGGGCGCAGCGGACGCCGGCAGGTTGACTTCATTCCCGGGGAGAAATTCAATGCCGCCTGCCGTCGCGTCCGGGGCGGAGCTGCCGTCCATCAGGCGTCACGAACATCGTTCTCATCCATCCAGCGCCATATCGCGCAACGATGGGCGATAAGCGGAACGAAAGCCGGAAGGATTCCCGGGGGAAATGATTCGCTCGGCGGACGGCGGCAATCCGCCGTGCACGCGGGCGGCCCTTCTCGGCTGCGTCGCACGTGGACTTACCTAAATTATGATCCTGAATTAAGATGGCGGTGCAGCAAGGCGCGGCGGAGGGAAGAGCGGAGGGCGAGCGGAGGAGCAGCCAGGCCTGATGATGGGCCAGTCGAACGCAGCGACCCGTCGTCGACCCGTCGTCGACCCGTCGTCGGCCCGTCGTCGACCCGTCGTCGACCCCTCAAAAGAAGCGACACTCTGCACACTGTCGGAGGACGACGGGGATTGGACGCCACATACGACCACCCTCGTCCAGCTCCCGCTTCAGCGCGACTCCACTGCCGGGACAGCCACCGTGGCTTGCCGCGACGACGACCGCATTCGGTCGCTTCCCAGTGCCCAGTGGTGGATGTCCGGCGCTTGTTGGATGCTCCGCGATCCGGGCGTGCGTGCGGTTCGCCGATGCTGATCGCTGCTCGCTGCCTGGGACATTCCCTCCCTGAGACTCCCTGAGACTTGCCTCCTCAAATTTATCCAAGTTGACGTGACAGCTCGTTGGAGAGCTCCTGGCCACGTCCCCACGACGCCTCGACGACAAGAGGCGCACACGGCGCGCGACAGAGAGAGGCACCTGGGTTCGAAAAAAAACGCAGCCAATTGCAATTTTGGCGCGATTCCGGGCGGTCGAGAGACGCTGGCGTCCCATACGCTTCTGTTATAGGACGAAAGACCGACTATATACACAGCCACGGCTCTTTTGGCGCTCGCTCTCGAGTATTCGACCCATTCACAGCCGGCGGACCATGACGCCGAATGAGCTCGACAACGGGGAGGACCAAACCGCGGCCGGGGGGCCCTCGTCGAGTCCTCCGCCGGGGCTGTCTTCGGCCGAGGTCAACTTTCTCATTTACCGCTACCTGCTCGAGTCCGGTTTTGGCCACGCGGCGTTCGCGTTCGCGTCCGAGTCGGAGGTCGACAAGCTCGACGTCCGGGGCCGCGATGTTCCGGTCGGCGCGCTGGTTTCGTTCGTGCAGAAGGGCTTCCAGCTCGTTGAACTGGAAGCAAATTTGAATGCAAACGGGAGCGACGTGTACGGGAAGTACGTGCAGTTCTCGGCGAACGACATTCTCACAAAGGACCTCGACGAGCTGCGGAGAGTGGCCGAGGAGGTCCAGGAGGGCGCGGCAGGCGTGTCGAGTCCGGGTAAAAAGAAGGGGAAAAGGGGGGCCAAGAAGGGCGGGAAACACGCACATGCGAGTGTGTTGGAGGGCTCCAACGTGGCGGTGACCGAGGGCGCCCTGCCCGCGTTGGAACTCGACGCGGGGCTCGAGAACGGAAACGGGGAGGTCGGGGTGGTGGAAAAAGCGCAGCAGCAACACCAGCAACAGCAGCAGAAACGAGAAGAGGACGAGATGGGGGTCGACGGGGTGAAAGAGGAAGCGGAAGGCGCCCTGGAGGTGGACGCGGACGGGCGTGCTGCAGGGGTTGCGAAAGCAGGGGCTGACATGCCGTCGACCTCGCCCGCGGGGCCTGACGGCGCGAATATGGACGTCGACGACGGACTCTGGGAGGTCAAGGCGAACGGCGTGGAGGTGCCACAGGAGGACGATCCGTACGGGCTGGAGCCGCCGCCGCCACCTCCACTAGACGACTAGACGACTGATTCGAATGACCTGACTTGACGATTGCTGACGCTTTGACACTAAACGTAACGATACGACATGCTTACACGCACACTTACACAGCACTGCGCTCGGGAACGAGGGCACTGCTGAATTCGTCCGTGTCAACAAAGTGGTCTCGGACGCACGAGGGCGTCAGTCGCAGCGACCTGAGCACCTCGCTGAAAGGGTCGATCCGCGTTGGCGCAGACCCGGGATTCACGAACATGACCTTTCCGGGAACGACGGGATCATATTGCCACGACTCGTTCGGCTGCAGGCCGGGTCCGGCCCTCCGTTCTTGGTTCTTCGTGTCCTTGGTCGCCAGCAGCAACGTGAGGCGGCTGACGATGGCGTCGCCGTCTTTCTCGGCCGCCGCGCGCCAGTCAAACGCGGCGAGGTTGTGCAGCAGGTTTACGATCGGTGTCGGGCCCAGCCGAGGCACCAGATCGTCTCGGTTGACGACGGAATACGTCGATTCAACCGTCTTTGCGGCAAGTGGTGCGCTCATGCACGCGGGCGGCTCGTAGCACAGGCACCGGATTCTTCCAGAGGATGCCGATGACGACGACGACGACGAGCGTTTCGACGTGATTGCGTTCGTCAGCAGCGCCGCGACCCCGGCGCCCAGACTGTGGCCACAGACAGTCACGAGGCCGTCTCTGTCGTCTGCTATGGACAAGAGGAGCTCGCCGAACCGCTCAAACAGGTATTGTGCCGCTGTCGCCATGCCCTTGTGCGCAAAGCCGCCGTCCCCGAAGGGCGTGCCGGCCGCGACCATATCCGTGATGACGTCATTGCCCGAAAAGGTTCCTCTGATGCACATGACTGGCAAACGAGCGAGCGAACGAGCGAGCGAGTGAGCGAGTCGGGGCGTCCGAAGATCAGGCGTCCGAAGATCGGGCGCCCGAAGAGCGCACGTCGGTCGAGATCAATACCCACCGGTCTCCTTAGCGGCTTGGTTGGCCGCCAGGTAAAAGGCCGGCGACAGCTCGTCCGACGCATACTTGGCGCCGATCAGCTTGAATCCGCGGGACGACTGGCGAACGGGCAAGCGTGGCGCGTAGCAAGAGTGAGAGTCGGGCCTGGGCGTGCGAAGCGCGAGTCAGTACACACCAGTCGCTCTTCGAGTTGTTGATCGGTCGTGCAGTCGTACGAAAAGATGCAAAACTCCCTGTACTCCCTGAGGAGATCGAGTCCCCGCTCGTCCTCCTCCGAGAGTGCCTGCTGCTGGCCGGCCCCCTCCGAGGCCGCCCTGATGTCGTCAACGTCGGTGACGAGGTAGTACCAGAGCCGCTGCGGAAGGTCGCTCGTGCTGTCGATCATCGACTTGATCTCTGGATAGTTGAGCGAGATCGTGTCGAACGTCTGCACCAGCTCTTTCAGTACAAACCACAACCCAGCCTTCTCAGAGTCCGACGGCGGCTCCCAGTCCCAGATTGACGAAAGACCGATCTTATCTTCCGGGCCCCTCCCGTCGTTCGTGTTGTCGTTGGCGCGACGTCGCACCCGCACGAGCTGCAGGAGCGAGTGCGAGATGCGACCGGCGATGACGAGCGCAGAGCTGCGCGCGACGGTCCGCGTGAATCGCGACGGCGACTCCACCAACAGCGCCGCCGCCGTCACCAGGCCCACCGCGACGAGACCGCCGCTCGACAGGGCAAAGGCCGTGCCGTCGAGAGCGACATACAGGGTGCTGGCGAGGACGTGCTTCATTGCCGTCGTCGATCTCCAGGTCCCCTGTGCTGCTGTGGTTGTTCACCCTCGGGCTGCTCCTATCCTTGCGGGTTTGAACGGGATGTATTACAACTCAAAGTTGTTGGGGTTAGCTCGCGAGATCACGATCAAGATTTCGAAGATTTCCAATACCTGATCAGCACCTCTCCCCGGTGGGCTTCCAGGCTTGCTCGCTGTTCTTTTTGCAAGAGCCCCGGCACGAACAAAGTTTCCAGCCTCCCTTCCAGACCTTCTCGGGCAGGTCGTTGGGAGCAATCTCCCCCACGACGCGGAAGGACCCCTTGATCAGCCCGTCGTCGACGCCGGTCCTTCCCGTGGCCGTGTCGTGGATGTCGACGAGAAAGTCCCCAAAGCGACGCACGTTGGTCCTGCAGATCCTCTGGGAGCTGTTGCAGGCATCGACGACGTGCAGTAAGACCTTTTTGGGCGACCTCCGAAAGTCCGCAGAGGTGACTTCGAGGACCGCATAGAGGTATTTGGCGGCGTCTCCTTGGAAGACCGCGGCCGGATAGACGGGCTCTCCCTTGTAGCGGATGTCCGCACGGCCGTGTTTGAAGAGGTCGATGCCCGTCAGGCCGAGCCCGTTGTCGTCGCGGGGGGTCTGCCCGAAGAACGTGATGCCAGTCGTCCTCCACGCGCTGGACGAGGTGACCTTGTTGTTGTTCTTGGAACCCTTTGAAGGAGGCTTCTTCCCGTTCTTCCCCTTCGGAACCTTCTTCTTCGAACTCTTTGAAGGCTTCTGCGGCTTTTTTTCCTTCGAACCCTTTGCGGCGGCGTTGACCTCGGCCACCTCGGCCACCCCGACGTCGCCCGCGTCAATCGCGACCTCGACCGCGTCGTTGGCCTCGCCGATCGGCTCGTCCAGTCCCGACGGTGACATGTAAGCGTATTCAGATACCTCCGGCTGGCTCATGCCCGTCGCGACAGCGTCGACCAAGGAGACGACGGAAGACACGACGAGTCCGAGGACGAGTATCGAGCGGACGAGCGGCATGGTGGCGGCGATCCTTTCACGTGACGTCTCGAGGGAAGGGTTCGCTTGACTTGTTCAAGTTACGATGTGCTACGGGGCCCCGGGCCTCGAGGGCTCATCGATCGACTGCGAATTCGTCCACTGGGCGACGACGAAATCAAGGGGTTGACCTTCCGATATCTGTCGCCGAAAAACCGTATCGTCGAGAGCCACTCGTCGCAAATCAAACCGAGCGTCCGACGTCCTGAAACGCGGGACGTTACATCGCATATATAATGTTCATATCCTCGTCTTGCTAGGCCCCGAAACGTCGGATTCAACGCGCATCCTTGAAATCATCCAACGAATCAAAACCTAACCATGAACTCGACGTTAAGGGCCCTGCGCCGGTCCTACGCGACAATCACATCCAAGGAACCCTTTGCCAACCTCGTACCGATGGTGATCGAGAGCAGTGCCCGGGGCGAGCGAGCCTTTGACATCTATTCGAGGCTCCTCCGCGAGCGGATCGTCTGCCTGAACGGTGTGTACCGCTCCCAGAGAGAGAGAGAGAGAGAGAGAGGACTCGACGCTCGCTCGCTCACTCGCTCACTCGCTCGTTCGTTCTCCAGGCCCGATCGACGACCATATGTCCAACCTAGTCGTCGCGCAGCTCCTCTACCTGGAGAGTGAGAACCCGGAGAAGGGCATCTCCATGTACATCAACTCGCCGGGGGGCGTGGTGACGGCGGGACTGGCGATCTACGACACGATGCAATACATTAAGTGCCCCGTTTCCACGCTGGCGGTTGGTCAGGCGGCGAGCATGGCGAGTCTGCTGCTCTCCGCCGGGGAGAAGGGCTCGAGGCGGTCGTTGCCAAACTCGCGGATCATGCTGCACCAGCCGAGCGGCGGGGCGAGCGGGCAGGCGACCGATATAGAGATCCACGCTCGAGAGATCCTGCGTCTTCGCGATAGATTGAACGAGCTGTACGAGCACCATACAGGCGCAGATATTGGCAGGATCAGGGACCTGCTCGAGCGGGACTACTTCATGAGCGCCGACGAGGCCAAAGAGTTTGGCGTGGTCGACGAGGTCATCGCCACGAGGTAACTGGGCGTCGATATGTACTTAAGAGCACGTAATTGTACAATATACCACTATCGTACGCTGGCGAGGGCGCCGGGGCGGGGCTCGTGGATCTCGTCCGCCGGGACGTCGGCGAGCTCAGGCAGCCACAGACGCACGTATTGACCGCGTTCGTCGTACTGCTTGCTCTGCTTCCGCACGTTGAAGATGTTCACGCGGCCTCCCGTGAGCCCCGCGGCCGCCACCCAGTTGCCCCAGTTGCTGTCGCAATCATAGTCTACAAGGGCCCACTCGAAATGCCTGGCGCCGAGCCGCCAATCGAGCCCTAGATCGTGACAGAGGAACGACGCCACGATCTGCCTGCCGCGATTGCTCATGAACCCGGTCGCCGCCAGCTCTTTCATCGACGCATCCACCAACGGCCACCCGGTCCGTCCCTCCTTCCAGCGCAGAAACGCCTCGTGGTCGTCCCGCCACGCGGGTCGCTTGCGGATCGGGCCGCCCGGGCGGAAGATGGCGTCCCCGTGCGTGCCCGCAAAGTACTTGTAGTACTCGCGGACCCTGAGATGGAATTCGATCCACCTTGACGATTTGTTCGCCCCGTGCTCTGCCTCATACCGCCTCGTCATCCACAGCACGGACCGGGGAGAGATCGCACCGTGGGCGAGTGCGGGCCCGAGCTTCGTCGAATAGTCCTCCCCGATCATACCGTTGCGCGTGTCAAAGTAGGATGCGACGGCATGCGAGTCGAGATACGTCCTCCAGCGATCCAGGGCCGCCGTTTCCCCGCCCGGCGTCTTGAACGCCCGTCGAGGGTCTTCCTCGACCGCGTCGATCCGTATCGTCGATTCCGTATCGTCGATTCCTAGGTCGATGGAATCGACGACGCCAAGGTCCCCATTGGCGGGCGCCGGGAGCGGCTCGCGCACGCCCACCTCGCGCTCCTCCAGCAGCTTCATGAACTTGGTCGCGGGCGACGGGACGTTGTTCACGTCCAGCACGTCCCGCAGATCGTCCGGATGGTACATGTTCGAGTTGCCCCAGACGAGCTCCAGCGTGCCAAAGTCAGCAACCGCCCGCCGGACCGCCCGCTCAGCCGCGACCTCCTCGGACGCAACCTCTCCCTGGGCAAACACCGTACATCTCGTTCCGGGAAGCACCAGTTTGGGAATATATTCCTCCGGCGCCCCGCTCGCGACCACCAAATCGCTCCCCAGCGCCCTCAGATTCCGCCGCAGGTCGTCGACCGTTTCTACCAGGTACCTGGCACGGAAGGGGCCGCACCTGCTGGGCCGCATCCACCGTGGATCGTAGCAGAAGAACGGGACGATGTCGGTGGTGGCTGGATGCTGCTGTCGAAGGGAGATGGCGCGGTCGAGGACTGGGTTGTCGGCGAGCCGCAAGTCTTTGCCTCGGAACCAGACTACGAGGGGAGTGAGAGGTTGGCCGAGCGCCAGTACGTCGGCTGTGCACGCTGAATGACGCACCGATCGCCCGATGCCGCTCGCCACCGAGTATCGACGACGGGTTCATTTCGTATTCAAGTCAATCAGAGGCTTGGGCCGGTGATCGTGCGGCACCGCTCAAGCGAGACGCACATCATTTTTTGAACAAACCCCGCAACGGCAGGCGTCCTTTTGTTCTCGTTTCTGCGTTTCCGGGACACCGCGATGTCGCCGAGCTAGCTGTTTTCGTATAGAATGAGCAAGTTTACACCGCGCGCTGCCAGGAACTCGGAATCGAACGAGGCCCCGAGAGAAGGATGATCTTCGACGCCGTGCTCTTGGCCTTCCTGAGCGTCGCCCTCTTCCTCTCGGGTTGGCTGTTCGTGGGTAAGACCGTGTACCGCAAGCATGAGGAGCAGTCGAGGGTGGCCAATCTTCTCTTTTCGCTGACGTTCACGACGTCGAGCGTCCTGGTCGTTCTCCTGTTCGCCGAAGTGACGGGGTCGCTCTCGGCGGCCTCCCGGGCGCTCGCGTGGAAGGTGGACATGCTGGTGCTGCTGACGTTGCTGCTGTTGGTCCTGCCGTATTTTCACATCTTGTCGAGTGTGCGGGGACGGGTGCAGTCGGCCAAGTGGGCCATGGTGTTGACGGGCTGCATCTTTGCCACGCTCAGCTACTTCTTCTGGAGGTCGGCTTTGCTGACGCCGACCGTGCCGGCGGGGACGGAGCTGTCGCGGTACGGGCTCCTCGATGCCGTGGGGCGCATCGGGGCTCTGGGGCTTATCGTCGTCTCGGTTCGTGTTGCTACTTTGCTTGCACTTTGCTCGAGTACGCCCGACCCGCTCACTTGCCCACATATCCGTCTGTCCGTCTGATCCGTCTGATCCGTCTGATCCGTCTGATCCGTCTGTCCGTCTGTCGCCAGGTCCTTTCGGGATACGGGACGGTCAGCGTGCCCTTCACCTATCTCCTCCTGTTCTATCGTCCGGTCGAGCAGGGCGAGATTGCGGCCATGGAGTCTCAGATGCAGCAGGCTGGCGTGTCGAAAAAGCAAAAGGCCGACAAGGTCGAGCAGCTGCGGGTCGACCTCCGGACCAAGAAGGAGTCGAACGACTACGCGTCTGGGTTCTTCTCGAAGTTTGTCAGCGCCATCGGGTCGGCGGGAACGAGGAAGATCATGCAGGACATTGCGTCGCTGGAGGTCGAGATATCGGCCCTGTCGTCGCTCGAGTCGGCGCTCATGGCCGACGTGGAGGACCTCAAGAACCAGCGGCGAAAAGCGCTCCTGTCGAGGACGATGCGGGGGCACGCAGAGAATGCGCTCGGCTACGTGCTCTCATTGTACTGCCTGTTCAGGATCGGGACGAGCTCGATGGCGCTGTTGTTCGGAGAGGACACGAGCTCCGACCCGGTGTCAAAGACGGTCGCTTTGGCGCTGGGGTTCTTTACGAGCGTCGACGTGGACGTCCGACTGGTGTCGATGTACATGACGCTGGCGTTCGTGGGCTTCATCTCCGTGACGTCGCTGCGAGGGTTCATGATGCACATGGGCCGGTTCTTTTCGTTCTTCCGCGGGGCGGGCCTGGGAATCTCGCCGGTCGGCTTCGTGCTGGTGCTGACCGAGCTGCTGGGAATGTACGCAATCAGCACCCTGCTGTTGCTGAGAAGGTCCTTACCAGTCGAGCACCGGGCGGTGATCGCGATCGGCGGGGACTTGGAGTTCGAGACCTACCATCGAGGTTTCCACGCGCTGTTCTTGTGCACGAGCGTCGTCAGTCTGGGTCTGTTCTGGGGCCAGATCAAGCGCCGAGAGCAGGAGTCGCTCGACCGGCTGCCCGTCTACATGCCGAAATCCCTCTAAGGTTTGACATTTATGTGACGGCAACCACGTGCCCGCCGTCATCATCGTCATCGTCAACACGGCCCACAAAGTACCGCTCGACAATCTCCAGGAAGAAGAAGTCGGCGTCGATCTGCATGTGTGCCGCCCCGGGAATCGTCCGCTGCTCGTAGTCGAGGCCGTCTCTCAGACAGTGGAGCTCGGGTTGTTGCTCGGCCGGCACCACCCGGCCGTGATCAACGTGCCAAAACCAGGCCGACGTGGGCGGCTCGAGCATGTCATCGTATTCGAACGCGAAAGAAACGAACTTCTCGGCCTTAAACTTGAGCGCGTGGAGACCGCCGATCGTCGAGTCTCGACACGAGTTCGCCGTCGCCAGGAACGGAGCCGGTGCTTCGTCGTCCGTCAGGTAGCTCGCCGGTACGATTGTCCTTCTGATCATGGCGGCAGTCCCGAGGTTTTGAATGACCAACCTGTCCATCACCGTACAGAACCATGATTCCGAGCCGACGTCGACGTCGACCGGACACGAAGGCCACGACGAAACGCCGGCGTGGGGGCTGCCGAGCGTCACGAGTGCGCCCGCAGGCAAGTCACACCGTTGGAGCATTGCCCGGAGGAACAACCCGCCTTGGCTGAGTCCCAGGTAAGATACTTTGATGGGCGGATGCTTGGAATCGACCACGTCCCGCAACTGCTCGCAGACGTCGTCGATCTGGGACTCGACGTCGCCGAAGAGGCCGCCGTAGCCGACATCGACGCAATGCACGTCGATCGTCCCGTACCGTTCCCGGATCTCGTCGATCAGGTCGGCCAGGCCGCGGTTCCAGCACGAATTGCCGAGACCGGGCCACAGGACGAGCAGTTCCGTTCGATATGAAGGCAGCACCGACCACCGTCTGCCATACGCCACGATGTCCTGTGACCTCTGTCGATTTTTGGGCGAGGAAATAGCGGCCGAACAGACGGCCGCGAGCCACGCCGTCACGATGACGATTCGATAGGCAAAGACCCTACGAGTTGCGCTCACTGAACTCCGCATACCGTGAAAATCTGGCGTAAAAACAAAAAGCGATAAAGAATTGCAGAGCACATCTGCTCTCGCCAGAGCAGGTGCTCTACAGAGCGCCGCGAAAAATAGATACCCCCGTCCTCCTCACACCCACCACGTCTCCTCCCCGGGCGACGACGGCTTATAGTCCTCCCCCCGCCCGCTCCCGCCTCCGCTCCCGCCCTCGCTCCACCCGTAGTCCGCGCTGCACGCCCCTTCTCCGCCCCCATACATCGCCGGCTCGTGCGTGTGCACCAGCTGGCGATAATACGGCTCCTTCAGATCATACGACCCGCAGGAGCGCTCCCCGTTGCTCAGCATCACCTCCAGACTCACGTCGTAACTCTGTCGGGAGTGCGCCTTGAACCGCATCACCCCGGTGATCGTCTCCCCCGCCGACCGTACGCGAACCGGCTCCGCCAACATACAGCGAAGCTGATACCAGTGCGTGCAAGGCACGCCCGGCGACGTGGACAGGGTCCGCTGACACGTCGACCCGGCAAAGGCCACGTCAAACCATGCGGCAATGCCGTGCACCACGCACGGCCTGGACACCTCCAGCGACAGCGGAATCTCAAACTCCACCAGCTCCTGCTCATCGAGCGTCTGGAAGTCAAACATACGGACGACCGAGTTGCTCACGAGCACCTGCGGCGGGATCTGGTCGATGACCGGCTGCCCAAACGCCGACTTCCTCGCCGCGCCCGCGAGCGCGCCCAGGTCGACCCCGTAGAAACTGTTGTGCATCCAGAACGCCGACTTGTTGGAAATCTCATTCCACAGCATCTCGTCCGAGAACGCCGTGCAGAAGATCGTCCCGCTGCTGGGAAACATCAGGCCGCCGGGCTTGAGGTGATGCTTGCGAGCGTGGATATACGTCTCAAGCATCCGCTCGTTGACCAACAGCGTGCCCATTGGCTCGCTAACCAACACGTCAACCTTCTCGGGGAGTTCCATCTCCTCGACCTTGCCCTTAATGACCTTGATCCTCGCTCCGAGCGCGGGATTCGTCTCGACCAGCCGCGCCGCGTGGCGCGCAAAGTCAGAGGCCTCGACGGCATAGACGACACGCGCACCCGCCTGCGCGGCAAAGAACGAGAGTATGCCCGACCCACAGCCCACGTCCATCACGGCCTTGCCTTGGAAATCGGCGGCGTTCTCCGTAAGAGCGGCAAAATACGTCCCGGTCCGTATATGATCCTGCAGCATATTGGCCTGGTGCTGCAGCATCCCGTAGTAATAGAAATAGAGGTTCGACGACGCCTCGTCCGTCCTCTGGGTGAAGTCGTCGACCGCCGCGGTCTTCGTTTTTTCAACCTCGCCAACGCTGCCTCGCCTCGACTCGCTCAGCATCTCGAGGACGCGCCCGTCCCGCTTGGACATCGGCATCACCAGCATCGTCGCCTGCGCGTCGTCTTTCTCTTCCAGCCGCATCAAATAGGCCCCCTCATTGTTGGCGGCGTACAACGACAGGATCCGCTGCGGCAGTGGTTTCGAGGGTGGCACAGGATGCGCGCTCGCTTTGCACGGTTTATACTCGGCGCGCCCGTCCACCGTTACCATATCGCCCGAAACAGTCAGTTCCACCGTAGAGAAACGGAGCTTGGCGCCCGGTCTCCGCGGCGTGGACGCGGCCGCATGCTTGGCATGTGGTATCGAAGATGGAAGACGGGCCAGTTCGACGAGGAGTTGGCATTGGTTCGTCGGGTCGTATGCATGTTGTTGGTCACCCCATGTGTTAAGCGTGTCCATATCGAAGCAGAAATTGAGACTTGAGATCTGTTCGTTTCGGTATCGCGAACTTCGCGAAGTTCAACTTGAACTTCGTAGTACGAACGGTTCGTATCGATCGATATCGATATCGAGCAGAAGTTCTCAGAACTTCAGAGTCTGAAAATGAGCCACCGACCAACCGCGCTTGGTGGGATTGCGTTTCTCCGAGTCTGTCCGAGGCAGGCGCCGAGGCAGGCGCCGGGGCGGCAACCCAGTTGTTCTTCGCCTCGTTTTCGAGCCTCGTCGTCCTCACGGGACGACTCGCCAGTCCCGGACGATGTCTACGTGCTCGACTTTGACGGCGTGCTGTGCGACTCTCAGGGCGAGGTCATGTCTGCAGGGTTGGCCGTGGCACGCGCGCGATGGCCCGACTCGTTCCCGTCGAACCCGAGTGCAGACACGGGTGACCTCGCGGCGGCCTTGAGCCGGGTCCGGCCGCGGCTCATTTCGGGGTTTGAGTCCGTGTTGATGGCGAGGCATGTCGCGGAGGAAGGCGAGAAGGCCGAGCGGGACATTCTGGAGTGCGATGACTGGAGCAATCGCGTGGAGGAGTTGTTGGGCGCGTATGGAGCGTCGGTGGAAGATCTGCAGCGGGAATTCGAGTCGTGGCGGCGACATCGGATCGAGGAGGACTTTGATGGTTGGCTGGGGATGAACGCGCTGTACACGGGCGTCCGAGAGGCCATGGACGACTGTCGGTCGCCGACTTACTTCGCGTCATCCAAGAACGGGAAGCGGCTCGTGCCGTTGCTGCGGGCGTTGCTCGGGATCGAGGTCGATCTTGACTCGCCGAGGGTGTTTCATACGCTCATCCCGCCGAACGAATTGAAGCTGCAGGCGCTACGGAGCGTTGCTGCACGGCCTGTTGCTGAACACCCGGGAACGCAGCTGCACTTCGTTGATGATCGGTTCGAGACGCTCGAGTACGTTCTCGAACACGCCGAGGAGCAGCTGTTGAAGCGGTACCAGCTGTACCTGGCGAGCTGGGGGTACGCGACGTCCGAGGAGGTAGATCGCGCGCGTGCGACGCCTGGGGTCCGGGTGTTGGATCTCAAGGACTTTTGCGAACTCCTGCGATTTGGCATCATCATGAACGTGGACGACGGCTGTCAAGATACGGACGAGGAGGCTCGGAAGAACGTGCTCGGCGACTTTCGGGTGCCATGACAATGCTTACGTCGTTGATATGTCGTTAGTACCAGCTCTGCCACCAGATGTACATGAGGCTGAGCCGCTTGAGGTCGCTCGCCTCGGCGATGAGCCGCTGCGCCTGGCCCTGGACGCTCAATGGCATGGTCGCCTCGCAGTAGACGCCCAGCAGCGTGCCGTCCAAGCGTCCCTCGATGGTCGCCAGCCAGTCCCTCGCCTGGGCGTTACTCG
>Ga0255780_10001631_pt1 | contig 20682 bp, 23 predicted proteins | sample 071ome_32_FD_179978 | JGI IMG/M metagenome (GOLD analysis project Ga0255780, IMG submission 179978) | Coastal salt marsh microbial communities from the Groves Creek Marsh, Skidaway Island, Georgia - 071405AT metaG (version 2) | ecosystem: Environmental > Aquatic > Marine > Intertidal zone >... | reverse complement strand
ATGTGACGCCATCGCGGTCGCGATCGAGTTGGGCGGTGGACCCGCTACCGTTTACGGAGCCGACTCGCTGGCGGCGTTCGATGAATTCGGCGCGTAGCCGGGAACGTCAGGCCGTGACCCGCGTATCCTGACGGAGGTGAAGGCGAACACGCGCCGCGATTTCACGCGGCGACGGGCGCAGATCACCGTCATAGCCGCGCGCGGAGAACAGCTCCTGCGCCGTCTCGAGCGGGAGCGCGAAGAACGCCGCAACGGCAGGCCAGTCTGTCTGGCCTTCATAGACGGGATAGCTCATCCGCGACTGCGCGCCCTGCTCCAGTCCGAGGCCCTGCGCCTGCATCCAGAGGTCATCGTGTGCGGCCAGGCCGACAGCACAGCCGCGCCCATGACCGTACCAGCGTGTGAAGGTGAGCTGCCCCTCGGGCAGGGTGTCGAGAAAAACCGCAAGGCGTGAGAGACGTTCGGCGCCGGGCGCGCGATAGCGTACGATTTCGTCTGGTCGGCGATGCTTCATGTTTCACCCGCATTCCGGTTTCGACGGCAGTAAGTGTATGCCGGCCTCGCCGAAAGAGTCATGTCCGGCGGATATTGCCCCATACGCCGATGATTGCCGCGACTCCTTGGCCATTGATACGCATTCGGGATGAAGTTCGCGCTCACACATCGGCTTTTGCACAGCGTGTTCGCCGGAGGATTGCTGGCTCTGGCCGCCTGTTCGCAGGGGGCCCCGCTCCAGCCGACGACACCGGCGGACCAGACCGGCGTGGAGAAAAGCTTCTCCCTTCTGACCGACATTCCGATACCGCCGAACGCCTCACTCGACGTCGAGCGGTCACTGATCCTCGGCGACCTCGACCGCTGGACCGGACGGATCATTCTGAACGTGGGCCAGCCCGCGACCCGGACCTTCGCGCTTTTCCAGACCCAGATGCCGAATTTCGGCTGGGAGCCGGTGATGAGCGTTCAGGCCGAGGTCAGCGTCTTGTCCTTCACACGCGGCGAACGCGCGGCAACCGTTCAGATCGAGGACCGGACGCTGGGCGGTAGCACAGTGGCGGTCACCGTTGCCCCGCGCCAATCGGGCACCGCGCCGGCGCGCTAGTTCCCCGCCAGCAGGCTCAATCGCCGCGTCGCCCAGGTCGAGACCAGCACGGCGGCGGAAAACACGACCGCGCCGATCTGGATATCCGCGCTAGACAGCAACCGTCCGTCCGCGACCAGCACGATCAGCGCGATAATGAAGACATCCAGCATCGACCACTTGGAAAGCGCCGAGAGCCATCCCAGGACCGGCCGCGCGAAACTGCCGGTCGCATCGACGAAAAACCACAGCGCGAGCCCGGTCACGGTCTTGCAAAGCGGGAAGACGATGGTGAAGACGAAGGTCACGATAAACAGGAACCAGTCGCCCTGTTCACCGAAGGCCACCACGCTGTCGAGGAGCGAGAAATCACGCCCGATGAACATCGAGCGGATGGTGATCGCCGGAAGCAGCAGGCCCGCGACAAGCGCCGCGAAGGACGCCAGCAGGATCACGCCGAGCCAGCGGTCGAAACCGCTCGCGCGCCGCGACAGGGGGCCGGGCATTGCCGCCTTCATGCTCGCACTCCGGATCGTATCGGATCGGGCCGGTTTGCCCGTCCTGAATTGCGCGGCAATATAGACGAGCGGGCCAACGCCGTGGAACCGGTTGGCCAAAATGGGGAAACGGAGCACATCGACATGACGCAGCACAGGAACCGGCGGGTCATCCTCGCCGAACGCACGACGGGCCTGCCCACACCGGACCTGTTCGAGCTTGTCGAGGACGACGCGCCCTCTCCCGGCCCGCGCGAAGTACTCATCAACAATGTCTATGTGTCCGCCGACCCCGGCATGAAGGGCTGGATCAGCACGGCGCGCAACTATGCGAGCGTGGAAACCGGTGCGACGATGAACGCGTTCAGCGTCGGCGTCGTGGTCGAATCCAACCATCCCGACGTCGCGGAGGGTGACGTGGTCGCCGCCAACACCGGCTGGGCCGAATACGCCGTCGCGGACCCGGATCGCCCGACATTCCGGAAGGTCGATCCCGCCCTCGCCCCGATCTCGACCGCCCTCGGTATTCTGGGCATCAACGGCTTTACCGCCTACTTCGGACTGCTGGATGTCGGTCAACCGCGCGAGGGAGAGACCGTGCTTGTCTCCACGGCCGCCGGCGCGGTCGGCAGCGCGGTCGGCCAGATCGCCAACATCAAGGGCTGCCGTACCGTCGGGATCGCGGGCGGCACCGAGAAGACCGCCATCTGCACCGACGAATTCGGCTACAGCAGGGCCATCGACTACAAGTCCACGGACGACCTTGACGCCGCGCTCAGGGAGGCCTGCCCGGACGGGATCGACGTCTATTTCGACAATGTGGGCGGGGACATTCTCGATACCGTCCTCGGCCAGATGAACCTGCACGGGCGTATCGCCATCTGCGGGACCGCCGGGACGGACTCCTGGGTGCCGCAGCCGAGCGGCCTGCGCCCCGAGCGCAACATGCTGGTCAGCCGGCTGCGGATGCAGGGCTTTCTGTGCTTCGACTACGCAGACCGGTATGGCGATGCCCATGCGGACCTCGCGAAATGGGTCGGCGAAGGGAAAATCCGCTACCGCGAGGATGTTGCCGAGGGGCTGGAGAACGCGCCTGCCGCCCTTGCTGGCCTCTATCAGGGCCGCAACATGGGCCGTCAGCTGATCCGGGTGCGTCCTGACCCGTTTGCCTGATTGCGGCGCGGCGCAAGCGCCTGCTCCTCGAGCCGGATGCGCCAGGCCAGCACCAGCGCATTGAGCGCACCGAACACCACAGCCAGTTCCCAAGCTCCGGCGATCAGCGGCACCACGATGATTTCCGCTTCCACGACCATGTAGTTGGGGTGACTGACCCAGCGGAACGGACCTCGCCGGACCAGTGGTTCGTCCGGAACCGTGATGATGCGAGTCGTCCAGTACCGCCCGAGCGACATCAGCACCCACACGCGTGCCAGTTGCAGCACCACAAAAACGGCAAGCAACAGCCAGTTGAGCGGCGCGTTGTAGGGCACGAAGATCACGAGGCTCGCGATCCACGCCATGTGCAGCACCACGATGACCGGATAATGCCGCGCGCCGTGCTCTTTCGCACCTTCTTCGAGCAATCGCCGGGTGTTGTACCGCGCAATGAGCAGCTCGATCAGCCGCTGCAGAACGATGAACCCGACCAGCAGGTACCAGTTGCTCATGACGCCTCCAGCAGCGCGAAGCTGGCCGTGAACCCGGGCCCGAGCGCCGACATGAGCCAGTTGCCCGGCGCGCCTTCTTTCAGAGTTTCGGCCAGTACAAACATCGCTGTGGCGGCGGACATGTTCCCGTGCTGACGCAGCACCTCACGCGCCGCCTTCAGGCCGCCCGGCGGCAGCCCGTAAATCTCTTCCAGCGCGTCCAGCACCTTCGCACCTCCCGGGTGGCAGGCATGGCGCACGACATCGGCGGGCGTCAGCCCCTGGGATTCGAGGAACCGCGTGGCCGGTTCACCCAGCCGGGTGCGTACCAGATGCGGGATATCGCGGGAAAACAGCACGCCGAGGCCGTCGTCGGTCACCTCCCAGCCCATGACGTCGAGGGACTCCGCCCAGGTGTGTTCCCCCCACGCCTTCACGGCCGGACCGTCCAGCCTGCAGCCGAGCAGCGCCCCGGCCGCCCCGTCGCCGAACAGCGCCGTCGCGATGATGTTGCTCTTCGACGTGTCGTTGACCCGGAACGTCAGGCCGCACAGTTCGACCACGAGGAACAGGACCCGCGCATCGGGCCGGCTCATGGCAATCTGCGCCGCACGCGCCAGCCCCGTAACACCGCCGCCGCAGCCCAGGCCGAAGATCGGCAGGCGCTGGGTGTCGCGGCGGAACGGCAGACGCTCCATCAGCAGGGCATCGAGGCTGGGGGTCGCGACACCGGTCGTGGACGCCACGACAAGCGCGTCGATGTCCTCGGCCCCGATCCCCGCCTCGGCGAAGATCTTTTCCGCCACCTCCGTCAGCAGCGCGACCGCGTTCTCTATGAACAGCGCGTTGCGTTCGGAAAACGGGTGTTCTTGTGCGTACCAGTCGATCGGCATGCAGGAATGGCGCGTGTCGATGGCCGCGTTCCGGTAGGCATCCGTGAACCGTTCGAAGGCCGGCACATCGGGCGCGAATATTTCACGCGAGCGGGCGATGACTTCCGCCTGGTCCAGCACATGTTTTGGAACGGCCGTCGCGACGGCCGCGATCTTTGCGATCTGCGTCATGCCTTCGCATTCTCCTGCTTTATGCGCGCCCGGTTCACGGCGCGCTCGCGCAAGGCGATATAGGTCGCACTGGCGAAGATCATGACGCCGCCGACCCAGGTGTAAACATCCGGCAGCTCGCCGAAGATGATGAAGCCCAGGGCCGCCGCCCAGACCAGTTTGAAGAAATCCATCGGCATCACCACCACCGCCTCACCGACGCGCAGTGCCTGGGTCAGCGTGAGATGCGCCACGGTGCCCATCGTGCCCATCAAAAGGAAGATCAGGTACTGCTCCGTCGTCGGCCATTGCCAGACGAACAGCGCCGGAATCAGCGCAAGAGGCGACATGAACAGGACCATATAGGTGACAATGGTCGGCGTGGCATCTCGTCGGCCGAGCGACTTGATCACAATCAGGATCAGCCCCCAGATGAACGAGGAACCGACAATCAGGATCGGGCCCAGTCCCACATCTGTGACGCCGGGCCGAATGATCACGAGCGTGCCCGCAAAGCCGAACAGCAGGGCGAGCGAGCGACGCCAGCGGAAGGTCTCGCCCAGCACCAGCACGGCCAGCACTGCTGCAAAAAGAGGCGCCGTGAACGCCAGCGCGTTTGCTGTGGCCAACGGTGTCATGGACAGGCCGAGGAAGAACATCATCATCGCAATCACGTGACCGAAGGAACGGATTCCGTGCACCCGGACCTGCTCGGTCCGGAAGATGCTCCAGCCGTAGCGCGCGATCAGCACCATGACCACCGGCGCGCCAAAAAATGTGCGGAAAAAACCGATTTCGAAGGGATGCATGCCCTGCTGCGCCACATGGCGGATCAGCGTGTGCATGGTGACGATCAACACGGCTGTCGTCAGCATCCAGAGCATGCCCTGTATGTTGCCGGTCAGCCAGGCCGGACGCGACGTTGTGAAACCCTGCAAGGGGCCCTGCTCCCAGTTTGGGCCGGTAGATGCGCGGACCTGCTATGCGCGGTCCTTGTTGTGCGTTTTCGGCGATTGCCGCAAGATGCCCGCATCTTATGGAAATGTCCGGGAGACAACACCGATGATTACGGCCCTTGTCCAGTTCAAAGTGAAAGACGGCACCACCCGTGACGAGGTCTTCAACAACATGAAGAACGTCGCGCCGAAGTTCGAAGGCATGCCGGGTCTGCTGCGCAAGAACTTCGTGTTCGACGGCGAGCGCGGTGTCGGCGGCGGTGTGTACACCTGGGAAAACCGTGAAGCGGCCGAGAAGGTCTATGCCGAGGGCGGTCCGTGGCGCGAAGCCATCCGAAACCTCTACGGCGTCGATCCGGACATCACGTTCTTCGAGACTCCCGTGGTCGTCGATAACGAACAGGGCGCCATCAAGTCCGCAGCCTGACGGAGAACGCCATGACGATGGTTACAGCGATCGTTCGCTTCAACGTGAACGAGGGGGCCTCTCGTCAGGAGGTCTTCGAGAGCATCGCGGGTTCGGCGGGACGATTCGAAGGCATGCCCGGGCTGATCCGCAAGAATTTCCTCTACGACGGGGAGCGCGGCGTCCGGGGCGGTGTGTACACCTGGGAAACGCGGGAAGCGGCGGAAAAGGTGTATGCGGAAGGCGGTCCCTGGCGTGAAAACATCCGCAATCTCTGCGGTGCCGATCCCGACATCGAGATCTTCGAGACGCCCGTCATCGTTGACAATGAGCAAGGCAGCATCAAGTCGGCCGCCTAGCCCGCAACCGGGACCATTGCCGTGTCTGAAATGAAAAAGGCGGTCCAGTTCGCGCGAACGGGGCACCCGCCCGATGTCGTCGAACTGGTCGATATGGAAACCGCAGCGGTCGGTGACGGCGAGGTGTTGCTTGACGTCGAGGCTGCCGCGATCAACCCGTCCCATCTCCTGACCCTGGCGGGCGGTTACGGCGTTCAGCCCGAACTTCCCGCAGTACCGGGCGCCGAAGGCATCGGCATCGTGCGTGAAGTCGGCGCGGGGGTGACCAACGTTGTGCCCGGCCAGCGCATTATGATCCCGCCCTATTCCGGCACCTGGCGGCAGCAAGTTGTGGTCAAGGCGGACGACATCCTCGTCGTGTTTCCCGATGGCGGAGATCCGTTGCAGTTCGCCATGATTATGGCGAACCCGCCCACGGCGTGGCTGCTCCTGAAGTCTGTTGTGGACCTAGAACCCGGTGACTGGGTGATCCAGAACGCGGCCAATTCGGCCGTGGGCCAGTACACCATGCAACTGGCGAAGATCTACGGCCTGCACACGGTCAATGTCGTGCGCCGCGAGGGGCTCGAGAGCTTCGTGGCCGATGCGGGCGGCGATGTCTGCGCCTTGGATGGTCCAGACCTTGGCGATCGTGTGAAGGCAGCCACCGGAGGCGCACCGATCAAGCTCGCCATCGACGCGGTGGCCGGAGACTCCACCCAGCATCTCGCCGACTGCCTCACCGATGGCGGCACCATCGCCAATTACGGGCTTCTGTCCAAGAAGCCCTGCCTGCTCTGGCCCGACGACATCATTTTCCGGGAAATCAGCCTTGTCGGCGTCTGGCTGACGCTGTGGCTACGGAAATACTCGACCCGCGAGGAACGAAAAGCCGTCTATGACGAGCTGGCCGGGTACATCTCCGAAGGCCGCATGCACGCGAAGATTGAGGCCACCTACCCGATCGCCCGGATCAAGGACGCTGTGGCCCACGCCATGCAGGGCGGGCGCGACGGCAAGGTGATGATCCTTCCGAACGCATCCGAATGATGAACCGGCGCGGTTTTCTGGTTACGGGCGCAGCACTCGCTACTCTGGTGCCTCAATTCGCCATTGCAGGCAATACATCGGAAATCGCGACAGGCACGTTCCGGGACGGCGATGCCCGACACCGTGCATCCGGTGTACTTTCAGTACTGCGTGCCGCCAACGGGGAAATGACCGTCCGGATGATCGACATGCAGGTTGCGGACGGCCCGGACCTTTTCGTGTACCTGGTGAAAGAGCCCGACCCGCTGTTCCCCGAGGATGTCTCGGCGGAATTCACGTCCCTGGGCAAGCTGCAGAGCCTGACCGGAACCCAGGACTACGGGATTCCCGCCGGGGTAGATATCGATGATTGGGGGAGCGTCGTGGTCTGGTGCGCCTCTTTCACCACGACATTCGCCGTCGCCACGATCAAACCTACGAACTAGTCCTCAGACCGCCCGATCGCCCGGTCGATCGGCTCCACCAGCCGGTTGAACCGTGCCGCCAGCCAGTCCATGGGACGCGACCAGTTCAGCTTCGTGAACAGCAGCAGGAACGGCAGCAGCGTGACCACGGCCAGCAGCATCCGCGTGTTGCCCGTCCAGCCGAACACGACCGGCCACCACAGCCCGAATTTCAGGACGGCATAGACCGCCAGCCCGACGAACGCCGCAGCGGTGAGCGAAAACAGCGCCATCACCAGCGTTCTGGCAGCTTTCAGGAGCCCCAGGCGCACGGATCAGCGTCCTAGAACTTCTCCACCCAGGGCCGAAGCTCGATCTCCCACGACCAGGAACTGCGGTGCTGGCGGTGGAAATGCAGATAGGTCTCGGCAATCGCGTCGGGATCGAGCATGCCATCCTCGCCCCGGTCCGCCGCACGCGGATCGCCCGCGGCTTTCCGGATGCCGCCGTCGATCACAAAGTGGCCGATATGGATGTTCTGCGGATGCAGTTCGCGCGCCAGCGCCTGAGCCAGCCCGCGCAGGCCGAACTTGCCCATCGCGAACACCGAGGAGTTCGGATAGCCCTTCACGCCCGCCGAAGCACCGGTGAACAGGATCGAGCCGCTGCCGCGCTCCAGCATCAGTGCCGCGGCCTTTTGTGCGACCACGAACGCACCCCAGGACGTGATCAGCATCGCGTCCTTGGCGGCATCGCGATCGACTTCCGTGATCGGTCCGCGCACCCGCGCGCTGGGGTTGAACACCACGAGGTTCGGCACGCCCAAATCCGCGACAACCGCATCGAACAGGGCATCGACGGAAGCCCCGTCCACCACGTCGCAGGCATAGGCCTTCGCGCCCGTCTCGGCGCACAAATTTTCCAGTTTGGCCGGATTGCGGGCCGCCACCGCCACATCCATATCCTGCGTGGCACACAATCGTGCCAGCGACGCGCTGAGGCCTTCGCCTGCGCCTATAATCAGGGCTACTTCCTTGTCCGCCATCGTTCCGCGCTCCCTCTCCCGTCCGGTTCCGGCACCCCGGGCAAATATGTTTCCTTTGGATCGTCGGCAATATGCGGGGTTTGCCGCCGCATCACAAAATTTTCGCAAAGCTGTGCTTGCTTCGGAACGACCCGTTCTTCACATTCCTGAAGTCATGAGCGATACCACAGTTTCCAGCAGTTTTCTCGGACGCACGCGCGAGTTGCTCAGGCGGGCCCTGCGCGATGTGGTCGATGGAGCAACCAGCCTCACGGCACGCAATGGCCTGACCGTACGCCCGGACCTCCCGGATGACGATCTCGTTCGCCTGCAGCAGCAGATTGACGCCAGCCTTTCCGGGCGGGGCGGCGAAGCCTCGGCACGTTCCAACGCCACCGAACTGGCCCGCTGTTACCTGGACCTGAACGAGGAAGGCCGGCTGCGTTTTTATCGCCTGCTGACCGATGAATACGGCGTGGAACCGGCCCATCTTGACGCGGCCATGCAGAAGGTCCGCGACGCGGCCGACGACCCAACTGCGTATGCCCGCGCGATCGCAAACCTTCGCACCCGACTCCAGTCACCGCGCATGAAATTGTTCCGCCAGTTCAACGGCCTGGAACACGGTATTAAGTTTCTGGTCGATCTTCGTGCGGACCTTCGCGAGAAACTGCGCGACCATCCTGAACTGCGCCCGCTGGAAGACGATCTGAAGTATGTGCTCTCGGCCTGGTTCGATGCGGGTTTCCTCGTTCTCCACCGCATCACCTGGGCCGCGCCGGCCGACCTCCTGGAAAAGCTGATCGCCTACGAGGCCGTGCACGAAATCCGGTCGTGGAACGACATGAAGAACCGGCTTGAATCCGACCGCCGTTTTTTTGCGTTCTTCCACCCGTCCATGCCCGAGGAACCCCTGATTTTCGTTGAAGTCGCACTGGTGAACGGCATTGCCGACAATGTGCAGGACCTTCTCGACGAATCCGCGCCCACCCAGGACCCGGAAACGGCCGACACTGCGATTTTCTACTCGATCTCGAACGCCCAGCCGGGTCTGTCCGGTGTCAGCTTCGGGGACTTCCTCATCAAACAGGTTGTCGAACGCCTGTCCGCGCGCCTGCCCAATGTGAAGACCTTCTCCACCCTCTCGCCGATCCCCGGTTTCCGGCGCTGGCTGGAACGCCGTATCGCCGAAGGTGCAGACCTCCTGAGCCACGAACAGGAAGACGCGCTCCGCGCGGTTGCGGGAGATGTCGAAGCGGACGATTCCGTCCTGCTGGCGTTGCTGAACCGCCCGGACTGGCACCGAGACGAAGCCGTGTCTGAAGCGCTCAAACCTGTGCTGACACACCTCGTGGCCGGTTACCTGCTCTATCAGCGCCGCGAGGGTTCCGGCACCGCGCTCGACCCGGTCGCCCATTTCCATCTCAGCAACGGTGCGCGCGTCGAACGCATCAACTGGCTGGGCGACACATCCGAGAAAGGTTTCCAGCAATCCGCGGGCATGATGGTTAACTACCTCTATGACCGCGCAAGGATCGAGCAGAACCACGAGGCTTATGTAAGCGGCAGCGAAATCCCGGCCTCCAGCACCGTCCGAAACCTGCTCTAGGCGCAACATGCTCGAACAGGTGCACGATATTCCCACCGGTGACGGCGCGATGGAGACCTTTATCTGCCGCCCGGAGCGGGGCGATCCTTGCCCGCCCGTGCTGTTCCTCATGGATGCACCGGGAATACGCGAGGAGCTGTATGACATGGCCCGCCGGTTGGCGACGGTCGGCTACTGCGTCTTGCTGCCAAACCTGTATTACCGCGCCGGACGCGACACCAAGTACGGCCCCGACGTTCTGGAAAAAGACAGCGCCGAATACACACGCATGCGTGCCGTACGCACCAGGATGACCATCCCGCCGGTCATGGACGACGTGGCGGCGATGTTTGCCTGGCTGGACGCCAATCCGGACGCCGCCCGGCCGGGCAAGGTCGGCGTGCACGGCTACTGCATGAGCGGGCCCTACGCGCTGGCCGCAGCGGCGCGCTATCCCGAACGGATCGGCGCGGCCGCCTCCTTCTACGGCACCTGGATCGTTTCCGATGCCGAGGAAAGCCCGCATCTCAATCTCGGCAAGATCAAGTGCGAGACCTACATCTCCTGCGCCGAGCACGATGACCTGGCGCCGCTGCCAATGGTGACGGAACTGCAAGACCTGTTCGAGAAGGCCGGCACCCCGGGCGAACTCGAGATTCATCCCGGCGTGCATCACGGTTTCGGCTTCCCGAGCCGCTGGTGCTACGACAAGCCCGCCGCCGAGCGGCACTGGGAGCGGCTGTTCGCGCTCTATGCGCGCAACCTTTAGCCCGTTTCACTCTCCACCCCGGTCTAGAACGGACGGTCGCCCTTGATGGTGACCCGGTGCCCCTTGCGTTCGGCGGGCCAGTAATCCCACAGCGCACGGTGCATGGTGCACCGGTTGTCCCAGAACGCCATGTCGTTCCTTTCCCAGCGAAAGCGGATCTGGAAATCCACTTTCTCGCTGTGCGTCAGCAGGAAATCCAGAAGGGCGTCGCTCTCGTCGAGCTCCAGCCCATCGATGCCGGTGGTGAACCCGCGATTGATGTAGAGCGCCTTGCGGCCCGTTTCCGGATGGGTCCGGGCGACCGGGTGCAGCGCGCGCGGATAGACCTTGCCCGCGTCGTCCATCCCCCGGTCGGAATAGCGCCCGCGATAGATGTGCTCGCTCTCGTGGATGCCGTTCATGCCGTCGAGCATGGTGCGCAACGGTTCCGACAGCGCGTCCCAGGCGGCGTAGCTATCCGCGAACATGGTGTCGCCGCCGCATTCCGGCAGGATCTGTATCTGCAGCATCGTGCCCAGCGGCGGTTCTTCGTCGCAGGACACGTCCGAGTGCCAGAACTCGCCATTCGCGATCTTCGATTTCGCGTGGGCGTGTATTTCGAAAATCTCCGGAAACCCGTCCTTGCCCGGCGCGGCGGGGTGGAAGTGCAGCTCGCCGAACATACGGCCGATGGCGACGTGCTTCTCCGGCGGGATCGGCGACTGCTCCTTGAAGAACAGCACCTGATTGTCGAGGAAGGCGTGGTGCACCTCCTCGAACTGCTCCTCGGACAATCCCTCCGCGAGATCAATCCCGCGCACTTCCGCGCCAAGGTTAGGGGCGTAGGGCCGTACGTCGATATGCCGGTAGTTGCGCCGGTCGCGCTCGCGCACCCGCTTGGTTCCGACATTGCCTTCGGGCCGAGTGCCCGGGCTGTTGCTGTGGATTCTCGACATGACCGCCCTCCTCCCGGCGATTTGCGTCAAACCTATGCCCCGATGCGGTGTGCCTCAAGCATTCAACGCGCGCCAGACCTTCTCCGACGTGGCAGGCATATCGAAATCGATGGCCTTGCCCCTGGTCGCCAGTGCGTCCGCAATAGCATTCATCACGGCGGGCAGCGCCCCGACGATCCCGGCCTCCCCCACGCCCTTCACGCCCAGCGGGTTGGCGGGGGACGGCACCTCGTGGACATCGACGATGAGTTCCGGCTGATCCTTGGCCCGGGGCATGGTGTAGTCCATGAAGGATGCGGTCAGGAGCTGGCCGGTCTCGCGGTCATAGACGATCTGCTCCATGAGCGCCTGTCCCAGCCCCTGCGCGACACCTCCGTGCACCTGCCCGTGCACGATGGGCGGGTTGATGACGATGCCGCAGTCATCGACCGCGATATAGCGCTCGACCACCACAACGCCCGTATCCGGATCGATCTCGATCTCACAGATGTGGCAGCCGTTGGGGAAATACTGCTCGGGGGCGTCGAATTCCTCCTCGCTGTCCAGGCTGTCGGGCACGCCCTCCGCGGTCACCGTCCGCACGCGCCGGGCCAGTTCAAGCAGCCCGATTTCCCGGTCGGTACCCGCCACCCGGAATACACCCGCTGTAAACTCGATGTCCTCGACCGAGGCCTCCATCAGATGCGCGGCGGCGGTCTTGCCCTTCTCAATCACCGCATCGCTGGTGAGCGCGATGGCGGACCCGGCCATGGTCATGGACCGTGAGGCAATTGTTGCGATCCCGAGCGGGGCAATATCGCTGTCGCCCTGGCGGTAGTTCACGTCATCCGGGGAAATGCCCAGGCGCTCGGCGATGACCTGCACAAAGCTGGTTTCGTGGCCCTGCCCCTGGCTCTGGCTGGCCACGATCAGATCAATGCGACCGTCCTCGGTGAACTCGATCTTTGCGCCCTCATGGGGAAAGCCGCCGATGCATTCTAGATAGGACGCGACGCCTCGTCCCCGTAGCTTGCCCGACGCTTCGCTGGCCGCGCGGCGCGCGTCGTAGCCGTCCCAGTCGGCCAGAGAGATGGTCTTGTCGAGAACCGCCTCGAACTCTCCGGAATCGTAGGTCCGCCCGACCGGTGTTTCGTAAGGCATCCAGTCCGGCGGGATCATGTTGCGCCGGCGGAGGCCAATCGGGTCATGCCCGGTCTCGCGCGCAGCCTGGTCGATCAACCGCTCGACGATATAGGACGCCTGCTCACGCCCCGCGCCTCTGTAGGGGCCGACCGAGTTGGTGTGGGTCAGAACGAGGCGTACATCGATATCGACCTCGGGCGTGCGATACACGAGCGGCAGGCCGTTGGGCATGTTGCGCAGCGGCATGCCGGTGCCATTGCAAGCGTAGTACGCGCCCATGGCGTCATCGACCGCCACACGGAGCGCCAGGAAGTTCCCGTCGGCGTCCAGCGCCAGGGAGGCGTCGATCAGGGCGTCCCGGGCATGGGCATCGCCCAGGAAGTGCTCCGAACGGGTGCCGGTCCATTTCACGGGCCGGTCGAGCGCGCGCGCGGCGAACAGGATGGAGATATCTTCCGGGAAGGGCTGTTCCTTCACCCCGAAGCCGCCACCCACATCTCCGGTCAGCACGCGCATCTGCGAACGCGGAATGTCGAAGACCTGTTCGCACAGGATTTCCATGAAGTACTGCACGCCCTGGCTGGACGCGACGAAGGTGAAGCGCTCTTCCGCCGCATCCCATACGGCCAGGCTCGCACGCGGCTCCATAGGGGTCGCGACCAGCCGGTTGTTGACCAGTGAGAGGCGCGTCACATGCGCCGCCGTCGCAAAAGCTTCGTCCGTCGCCTCGCGGTCGCCGCGATGCCACTCCTGCCCGACATTCCCGGGCGCAGCCTCCCACACCAGCGGCGCGCCGGGTGCCGTGGCATCCGCGATGGTGACGGCGGCAGGCAGCTCCTCGATGTCGAGCTTCACAAGGTCCGCCGCGTCGCGCGCCTGGGCCTCGGTTTCGGCAACGACCATCACCACCGCCTCACCCACATGACGTACCTTGCCTTGCGCCAGTCCCGGACGCGGTGTGTGCAGCGGGCGGGCGGACTGGATCTGGGCGGACTGGTAACGGGGCCAGCGGGCGACGATGTGCCCCACACCGGCCTCGGTCAGGTCCTCGCCGGTATAGACGGCGACCACGCCGGGCGCGCACCGCACCGCCTCGATATCGATGGAACGGATAATTCCGTGTGCGACCGGCGAGCGCACGAAGGCCGCATGGGCCTGCCCGTCCCGGTTCACGTCATCGGCGAACCGGCCTTTCCCGGTCAGGAGCCGGACGTCCTCGCGCCGGCGTACCGGCTGCGCAATCCCGTGATTGGCGTTCATGTCTCTCCCCTGCCCGCGCGTCTTCCGGGCTGAGCCCGCGCGCGCTTTGAACTGACTCGGGCTTGAAGCTACACGGAGTGCAAGGATCGTCAAAACCCGCCATCGGAACCCCGTCATGCCCGAGCGACATATCGACCGCCTGATCGAGATCATGGCCCGTTTGCGTCACCCGACCGAGGGATGCCCGTGGGATGTGGAGCAGGATTTCGCCTCGATCGCGCCCTACACGATCGAGGAGGCCTATGAAGTCGCCGACGCCATTGATCGCGGCGACCGGGATGCGCTGCGCGAGGAACTAGGCGATCTGCTGTTGCAGGTCGTCTTTCACGCGCGCATGTCTGAGGAGGAAGGCGGGTTCGATTTCGAAGATGTGGCCGCTGCCATCTCGGACAAGCTGGTCCGGCGGCACCCGCATGTCTTCGACCGGGAAAACCATGATCCAGAGACCGGTCTGCGCGACGCCTGGGAAAGCCAGAAGGCGGACGAGCGTGCGCAAAAGGCCGAGAAGTCCGGCGGCGGAGACGTCAGCGCGCTGGACGACGTACCCGTCGCCCTGCCTGCACTGACGCGCGCCGAGAAGCTCCAGAAGCGCGCCGCACGCGTCGGTTTCGACTGGGCCAGCATCGGACCGGTTCTGGAAAAGATCGAGGAAGAGATCGGCGAGCTGAAGGCCGAGATGGCCGGAAACGGAAACCCCGACCTGCTCGCGGACGAGATGGGCGATGTCCTTTTTTCCTGCGTGAACCTCGCGCGCCACCTGAAAGTCGATCCCGAATTCGCGCTGCGCGGCACCAACGCGAAGTTCGAAACGCGTTTCCGCTGGGTGGAGGATTCCCTGCGGAAAGACGGCCTGGACGGGCGCGATGTCGGGATCGAGGATTACGAACGCCGCTGGCAAGCCGCCAAAACTGATCAAAATTAGACAGGTTTTCACGCGACAAGTGCTTAAAATCACGCGCGAAATCCGTCCACACATCTCCAGGTTCCACTAACGTCGTCGCCGATGCGGGCGAACAGCGAGGTCGCCGTGCCCTAACAGCCGGGGAGACGGTTGATGGATACGATGGTGATTGATCCCGCTGCGAATGACGGGACAACCCTCAGCGATCTGCTTCAGGGCGCGCGCGACGCGATGCGCCGGGGCCGCTTCCACGAGGCCGAAGCGGCCTGCGGAACAATTGTCGAGACACATCCGGACCAGCCCGATGCCTCGTTCCTGCTGGGTCTGGCCGCCCTGCGCAACGGAAATCACGAGACGGCGGTTCTGCACCTTGAACGTGCCGCCGACATGCGGCGCGGCTGTGCGCCCTACCGCATTGCTCTCGGACAGGCCCTGATCCGGCAGGGGGATGCCGCACATGCACTGCGTCACTTCGAGGATGCGCGCCTACTGGATCCGCGCGCGCAGGACGCGGTCTTCGGGCAGGCAAGCGCCCTCAACATGCTGGGGCGGAAGGCGGAATCCGCGGTCGCCCAGAAGGAAGCTTTCGCACTGCTGCGCCGAAATCTCGGACGCCGGCTGGCCCGTAACTTCGAAGCCCGGCGGGTGCGCAGCAGCGTTGCCCTGTGCACCCTGCCCGGCCAGACCAAGCGGCGGAACTACCTTGTCGAGATGAAGCTGGGACGACGGCATGAGGCCCGCAACGATTACCGCGCCGCCATCGAATGTTTTGAGCGCGCGCATGCCGTGCGCCCCACGGAGGTGCGTCCCGTTCATGCCCTGGGACGCCTGTATTTCGAGGTGGATGATTTCCCGCGTTCACGTCACTGGCTGGAGAAAGCCCTGGAGCTTGACCCGCAGAACATGGACATCCGCTGCGATCATGCCCGCACCCTGAGCCGCATGGCGCTTCACGACGAGGCCCTGCGGCTTCTCGAGGACGTCCATGACGACCACCCGGATGCCGTACGCCCCCTGCTGACGCTGGGCTGGGCCCGTTACCGCGCCGGGCAAAGCCAGCGCGCCATCGGCGATTTCGACAAGGTGCTGGAAGTCGCCCCCCGCTCCGTGGAAGCCCATTACGGCCGCGCCCGCGCACTGGTCGATGCCGGGCAGATCGGTGACGGCAAACGCTGGCTGCGGCGCACCCTGGCGCTCGACCCGGCCCATGCCGGTGCCATTCGCGAACTGGCCATTCACAAGGAGCTCACCCCGTCAGACAGCGCGTATGAAGCCCTGCAGACACAGCTTGGCGATCCGGACATCCCGGCGCAGCGCCGCGCGGTCCTGCGCATGGCCGCGGGCGCCGCGCACATCAACGCCGGGTCCCAGACCGAAGGATTCTCACACTGGCAAAAGGGCAACGCCCTGAAGGACGTGGTGTTCGATATAGAGGCCTACACGCGCTACGCCGACGGCATTCGCGCGACTTTCGACGACGCACATTTCGAGCGAACCGCAGACTGGGGCAACCCGTCCGACGTTCCAGTCTTCGTCCTCGGCATGCCCCGCTCGGGCACGTCACTGGTGGAGCAGATCCTCGCAAGCCATTCGAAAGTCCATGGCGCGGGTGAGCGCGAGGAGATGCTGCGCCTGGCCGACGGCCTTGCCGAACCTCTGAACGACACGCGTGCCTACCCCGACTGCCTCGACAGTCTGACGCGCGAGAAAAGCGAAACAATCACGCGCGACTTCCTGAACGTCCTGCGGCGCGCAGATCCCCATGCAGCCCGGATCATCGACAAGATGCCCGGCAACTTCCACCATGTCGGCCTGATCGCCACGCTCTTCCCGAAGGCGAAGATCATTCACTGCATCCGCGATCCGCGCGACACCTGCCTATCGATCTTCTTCGGCGACTTTGTCGGCAGCCACCCCTACTCCTACGACCTCACCAATCTGGGCCGCTACTACCGCCAATACGAACGGCTGATGCAGCACTGGCACGATGTCCTGCCGGGACGGGTATTCGACATCCATTACGAGGACCTGATCGAGGATCAGGAAGGCCGCTCGCGCGAACTGGTGAAGTTCTGCGGTCTGGACTGGGAAACTGCCTGCCTTGACTTCCACAAGACGCGGCGAAACGTCCGCACCCGCAGCAACGCGCAGGTGCGCCAGCCGATCTACCGCTCGTCGATGGGCCGGTGGAGGACCTATGCGGATGAACTCAAGCCCCTGACCGACGCACTGGCCGGGGCCTGAGCTTCTGCCCGGTCAGTCGTTGGCGAGAAGGTGAATGAGGCTGGACGTGTCCCAGCGCTTCCCGCCACGGGCCTGCACGTGTGAGTAAAACTGGTCGATCAGGGCCGTGGTCGGCAGCCGCGCGCCCATGCGGTCACCTTCCACAAGGCAGATACCCAGATCCTTGCGCATCCAGTCCACCGCGAAGCCGTAGTCGAACTTGCCCGCGACCATGGTCTCCCAGCGGTTTTCCATCTGCCAGCTCTGGGCCGCACCCTTGGAGATGGTTCCGATGACCTTCTCCATGTCGAGACCGGCTTTAATGCCGAAGTTTATGGCTTCCGACAGTCCCTGCACCACACCCGCGATGCAGATCTGGTTGACCATCTTGGCGAGTTGCCCCGCGCCCGTCGGGCCGATCAGGTTGCAGGCTTGCGAATAGGCATCGATGATTGGCGCAGCGTCGTCGAACACGTCCTGATCCCCGCCGACCATCACAGTCAGCACGCCATTCTCGGCACCGGCGGACCCGCCGGAGACCGGCGCGTCGAGGAAACCGATCCCGGCTTCGGCGCAGGCCGCCGCCAGTTCGCGCGCCAGGTCGGCGGATGCGGTGGTGTGATCGACGAGGACTGAGCCCTTCGTCATCCCCGCCAGCACACCGTCATCCCCGAAAACCACGCTGCGCACATCGTCGTCGTTGCCGACGCACATGAAAACATATTCAGCGCCCGAGGCTGCTTCACGCGGGGTCGGCGCGGCGCTGCCGCCATGCTCACCCGCCCATTTTTCCGCCTTTGCCGCCGTGCGGTTGTAAACGGTCACCTCGTGCCCGGCCGAGCGCAGATGCCCCGCCATCGGATAGCCCATGACCCCCAGGCCGATGAATGCCGTCTTCTTTGAACCGGACATGAAATGCACTCCCCATTATTCGTTCAGTGTTTCGTCGGACAGCACGGCCGCCACGTCGCGCCATGCCGTCTCGCTTCGTGCCGTGAGCAGATTGCCGCTCGGGTTCGCCACATCGTAGCGCCCTTCATCCAGCAGGGCACTGTGTCCGCCGGCCTCCACCACCAGAAAGCTACCGGCCGCGTGATCCCAGGGTTTCAGCTTCGTATAGGCCGAGAAGGCCCGCTCACCCGACAGGATCAGAACGTATTCGTGCCCGGCGCAGTTGGTACGGTGGATTTGCCCGATCAGGTCTGGACGCGCTTCGGCGCGGTCGAAAAGATATCGCGCGGCGGTACCCACATAGCTGCCCGCGTCACCGGAATCCTCGAGACGCAGGCGCTGACCGTCGAAGATCACACCATCGCCACGCACACCGACGACCGTGGTGCCCGACACCGGCTCGTAAATCCAGCCGGCGAGCACCTGGCCGTTCTGGATCAGCGCGATCAGAACACCGAAGATCGGGCGTCCATGGGCGAAGTTCCAGGTGCCGTCGATCGGATCGATCACCCAGACCGGCGCATCGCCAGACAACCGCGAAAACACAGCGGGATCGGCGAACACCGCCTCCTCTCCAACCACCGTGCTGCCCAGCAGCAGGTCCGGCAGCCGTGCCGTCAGCCAGCGCTCCGTCTCTATATCCGCGACGGTGACCAGCTCGCCGCCGTCCTTCTCGTCGATCTCTCCGTCGCCGAGGGACTGGAAGCGCGGCAGGATTATATCCGTGGCCGCCTCACGCACCAGATCGAGGACCTTGTCTGTATCAGGAACGGCAAACGTCATTCGCCTGGGGTGTCCATTTCTTGTTTCTTGGTGAACCGTGCCAGGTCGCGTGGCGCGAGGCGTACCGTCATATGGGCCTGCATGCCCTCGTCACGGCGCGAGAGGACTTCGCCCCGCTGATAGAGCCAGGCAATCGTTGCTCCATCACTGAGATCGACGTCCACCTCCGCCACGGAATCCGCGGCAGCCAGCGTGGCGTCGATCGCCTCCAGCAAATGGGCACAGCCTTCCCCGCTCACAGCCGAAAGCGCCACAATTTCCGACGACCTCGCGGCCCGTTCGACTGCCGCCTCATACTCGACGGCTGGCAGGAGATCGATCTTGTTCAGGACCTCGATACGCGCCGGTGCACCTTCGCCCTCCGCGCGATCTTCCGCGACGAGCAGGTTCCGAATGATCTCTTCCACATCTCGGCGCTGCCCCTCGGTGTCGGCGTCAGCGACGTCGCGGACGTGCAGGATGATATCGGCTGCCACCACTTCTTCCAGTGTTGCACGGAACGCCGCCACGAGGTCGTGGGGCAGTTCGGATATGAACCCCACCGTGTCGGACAGGATCACCGTGCGACCGGAGGGTAATTCCAGCTGGCGCATGGTCGGGTCGAGGGTGGCGAAGAGCATGTCCTCGGCAAATACGGACGCCTGCGTCAGCCGGTTGAACAGAGTCGATTTGCCAGCATTTGTGTAGCCGACCAGCGCCACCAGAGGATACGGCACACGCGCGCGCGCCTGACGGTGCAAACCACGGGTCCGGCGAACCTGATCGAGCTCCCGCTTCAGACGTGCGATACGATCATCGATCAACCGACGGTCGAGCTCGATCTGGCTCTCACCCGGGCCGCCCACGAAACCGAAACCGCCGCGCTGCCGCTCCAGGTGGGTCCAGGACCGAACCAGCCGGCTGCGCTGATAGGTCAGTGCGGCCAATTCTACCTGGAGTTGTCCCTCACGGGTTCGCGCGCGGGCCCCGAAAATCTCGAGGATCAGCCCCGTGCGGTCGATCACCTTGCACTTCCATGCCCGTTCCAGATTGCGTTGCTGGACCGGCGAGAGTGGTCCACCGACGATCACGAGGTCGGCTTCCTCCGCCTTTACGCGTTCCCCGACCTCCTCAACGACACCCTCACCGAACAGTGTCGCCGGTCGGGGCCGGTTGAGCGTCACCGCCCGGCAGGCCGCCAGCTCCAGCTCAATTGCCAGTGCGAGCCCGGCGGTCTCCTCGAGCAGCACCTCGGGGTCGCGCGTGTCCGCCTCCGCCCCGCGATCACGCAGGACGGGCTGCAACACAATGGCGCGTGTCATATGCGCGCCATCCGCTCCGTTTGTTGAATTGTCGCTATGCGCCAAGGCGGGCGATTACTCGGCTGCTTCGGCGTCCTGATCGTCCGTTTCCGGCTCGAACAACTGAACCGGCATCGACGGCATCACGGTCGAAATTGCGTGCTTGTACACGAGCTGCGAATGCGCATCACGGCGCAGCAGCACGCAGAAGTTGTCGAACCAGGTAACGACCCCCTGCAGCTTCACACCGTTGACGAGGAAGATCGTCACGGGTGTCTTGTTCTTGCGAATGTTGTTCAGGAACACGTCCTGAACGTTCTGTGACCGTTCGGCAGCCATCTTTTTGACCTCAGCTTTATTCTTGTGTGGGTTGTATTATGCGTGCTTGGGGTTGTCAGGTTAAGACCGCATGATCGCATGCGACCCGGTCTTTCGGGGAACCTGCT
>Ga0255780_10001628_pt1 | contig 20714 bp, 14 predicted proteins | sample 071ome_32_FD_179978 | JGI IMG/M metagenome (GOLD analysis project Ga0255780, IMG submission 179978) | Coastal salt marsh microbial communities from the Groves Creek Marsh, Skidaway Island, Georgia - 071405AT metaG (version 2) | ecosystem: Environmental > Aquatic > Marine > Intertidal zone >... | reverse complement strand
AGGGAACACAAGAAAAAAACAAGACCCTCTAAAAAGGAAGGAAGGGAGACGGTACGAGGAGCCAGATGAGAAAGAGAGAGAGAGAGGAAAAGATACAACGCAGAAGTTTCGAGGGGTTCGAAGGCGGACAACGGACATTATTAAAGGGACGTTTTTAATACTTACAAAATCGCCGTCGGTATCGCGGCGCGGGCACACTGGGCTCCGCTCAAAAAAACAAAAATGCAAAAAACACCGAATCCGACGTGTGCGCGTCGCGTTCGAACGTGAACGTCAAGCGTTAGAGAGATGAAGACGTCGGCGCGCAGTTGCGAGGACGCGCGGGGCCGTGCGGGGCGGTGCACTCGGAGAAGAGCTCTTGGATATGAAAGTTACCGCTCGAGTCGTACGCCTGGTGAATGAGCGGCGTGAAATCAAACAACTCCAAAGCAGGCGAGGGGATGAGGGCGTCCATTCCAGGATCTTCGTCAGTCGCGGCGCCGCCGGTATCGCCTCCGGGTTGTCCTTTCTGTATCGGAATCGGCTTCATCATCATGCGCACCTCGAGCTGCGTTTTAGGCACTTGTAAGTAACCGCCGAACCCGGCGACGCTCGCGGTGCACTGTGACTTTGTTTGAGAGGGATAGTCCCAGTCGTTCCAAAGTGCGGTGATCGAGTGTGCGTCGCGTTCACACGTTGCTTTTGCGCGATCGAGTGTCATCGCAAAAGCATCCATCCCGTAATATACATCCTGTCTGGCATAAAGATCTGGGCCCGCGCACACGGCTCCGGCGCACAAGGCGACGTACGCGCTCTCTACTTGAGCAACGATACCAGTTTGTAACCCGACATGAATCTCAGCTGATCCCAAAACTCTCGAGTCGACCGTGGGTGTGCCGAAAGTGACGCTCGGTGATTTGGAAAGTTTCACATCAACCGGGAAGGCAACTTCGACGGAGACACCAAACTCGCCTTCTGTCTCCGCTCTAAGAAAGTATGGCAGGCTCAGGGATACTTTAAGGTCAACGAGGATGAGTAAACCGGGCACACTTGTCGGGTAAATTCTCTGTTCCTCAATAACGTTCTCCATGCCGAGAACATCGGCCAAAAACTCACCCGTCTGCGTGATTCCTTGCTTGACCTTCATGGACGTCTCAGCTTTGAAAGCCATCGTAAACGTTCCATCCACTTCGGTGTCTCTTGCCATGAGCTTAAGCGCTTCTTTCAGATCATTCGTAAATCGCTCGAGAATGGCGTCGAATGCGCCGGCGCCGAGAGAAGCAGTGCCAGAACTGGACTCCAGCTCACCCAAGGACAAAACCGTCAAACGCTCGTGAAACTTGATCATCTGATTGAACACGTTGATCTCGGCTTCCGCAAACTGTTGCTTATACTTCAGATGCGTCTCGACGAACAACTTCGCATCCTCCGCCGAAAGTAAGCGCCGGCCGCCGTAAAATTTCCCGTTACCAAGGTTCTTGATTTGCTCGACGAGTGCTTTCAAACCCGTCTGGCTGTACAACTCGGTGAACAAACTTTCAAACATGTTGTTGAATGCGTTGAACAATTTGACCGCCACTTGCGGAGGGATGTTGAATGTCGCAATGTGGGCACAAAGCGACGTCGTGAATTTTGGAAACTTGATGTCGATTGACCCCGGCGCAAGTGGATCATCCTTCAACTTCTCAGGCCACGGCATGAGGTAACTGGGCGCTTCGTAATCATCGTAAGCCGACAAAATCAAATCAAAGCAGCTGCCTCGACCGCGCGCTCCCAGTCGCGCGCGCTCCGTTTTTGACGTTTTCGAAGCAAATTCTACTTTTTCGCCGCGGAACGCTTTATGAAGAGCGTCTTGAATGTCGCCATACAGGACTGTGTTATCCCGCCCCAAACCCAGCGCCGCTGCCGCGGAAGTTGAGTCCAGCGCGTCGAGAATCCCATTTTCAATCATCGCACGCAGTTCGTCGGAGGTCGACATCGTTTCACCCCACACAAGGCTCACCACCTCGCGGAGTTTGTCCTCGAGTCCAGTTGCAATGTTACTGAGCGCGCTCTGAGCATCCTTGATAATGTCGATAACCCCACCGCTCAGGAGGTCGGTGTTGATAAGTCCGTTGACAGACGTCGTCGAGGCGAGTTGCGAGTATTTGTCAGCCTCGTCCAGCGCGGTTTGAATCGCCGACGTCACTGAGCTCGGAAGCACGTTCAGATTGAGCAAACCTTGAATCGAACTCACCTGCGTCAGCGCGGTAAATTTCTGTGAATTTGACATCACAGTACAATAGCCGGGGAGCATCACGCACACTCGTTTGCAAGACGTGGGGAGCTTGAACTTGACAGTCGGCACCGATATGCACTTTTTGTACGTCTTTCCGGCAATTTTAAAAGAAGCGCACACCTTTGGCACAGAAATGGAGTATAAACTTCTGAGACCAAGATCTGAGGGACAAAAATTAAAGCAGAAAGAGTTTTCGCAGGATGTCGTCGAAGGCAGATAGTTTTTGTACATCGTATTGACGTTGACAGCAGCCGTCGCCGACGCCGCGTCGTCACCAAAGTTTTCATCATGACCAAAGTCCGACTCCGCGTTCAAATCTGCGTCCTCAAATGCTGTCGTCCATTCTTCCAAATCCCCAAATGACGCTGGAAACATGGCTTTGACCAAATCATTCGTTGTCACGTCGTCCAAGGTCAAGCCGAACGATTGATAGTCGCCGACGAGCTTATTCCTGTAGTACGTCGTCACGCACGCTCTCAACCCCGAATTCGTCTTAAACATAGGATATGGTGCTCCAACGTCGTAGTAATACGTCCCTGGGTACTGCGCGAGGCATCCCGACGAAAAGATCACCGCGTTCGTCTCGCACCACCCGTGGAATTGAAGGTGCGACGTGCACGTCGCCGTGTTGTACGACGAAGACTTCAAATACGGCGTAAACTTATTCTGGATTCGCGTCAGCGCTTGTTCCAACATCCGCTTAACCGAATTCGAGTTCAACCCACCCCAACTGATGCCGAGCCGACCCGAGCCCACGACGCATGCGAACGACACCACCCCAATCGTCGCCGCGGCGAGCGTCATCAGCATCACTCGCGTCGTCCTCGTTCTCGTCGTCGTCGTCGTCGTCGTCGTCGTCGCGCGAACGCGAACCGACGCGTCACCATCACCATCACCATCACCACCCGCGGCGCCGTACGTCGCTCCCGCGTGCGTCGCCATGTGTGCGCGCCGCGACTTGACGCACCAACCGACCGCCAGACGGTGTTGGCCTCGGCGCGCGCCCGCGCCCGCGCCCGCGACATCGACACATCACAGGCTACAGCACCAGTATACTATGTACTTGCATTCACGCGTATTTTTATCGTTTTTCGAAGCGCTGTTTTTCAAGAAAACAGTTATCGCTCACGTTCGGACGCTCGGGCCGGTAGCGACCGCCAGACTGGCGCGCGGGCGTCCGTAAACACGCGTCGTGCTCGCGTCGTGATTTTTAGGGTTGACGAGTGAAAGGGGCTCGAGGGAATGGGTCGTAACTGACGTAAAAGAAGAGAATGCCAAGTTGGTGCAATAACACTATCACCGTCTCAGGTCAGACTGAAACCATCAAGAATCTTTGGGAGAAGGCTAACCGAGAGGGCGGTGGATTCCTTTCAGCGTTGGTTCCTCCCCCTGAGTTGCAGCGCGAAGAGTGGTACGAGTGGAATGTCGCCAACTGGGGCACCAAGTGGGATGTTAGCACAGAAGGTCTAGAGTTTGTAGACAACGGTGACGGCACTGCTGTAATCGAAGGCGGATTCGACTCGGCTTGGTCTCCGCCTACTAAGGCTTATCAAACATTCTGCTATGGCCTGGACAGTGTCTATCTAGATGCTTGGTATGAAGAAGGCGGGTACGACTTTGCTGGTCGGTGGAACAGTGAAGGCGTTGACGTTTGCCTAGACGACGTCAGCGTATACGCTCGTAGAGTCATTGAAAACGGTGAGAGCGGGTGTGAGCTATACGACGAGCTCGACGAGCACTTTGATCTCACTGAGCGTCATAGAGACTGAGCTGAGGGGTCAAGTGAATAAACGACTTCAATAGCGCCCGAAAACTCGAAGATAATTCAACAACAAACGTGACTAAAACGTTCCCCCGTTGAGCGCGAGCGACTTGTCCAAGACGTGCGCCACCTGATGCGGCGCGAGTTTGACGTATCTCCCGAGCGGCAACTCCTTCGGCATGCGTAGTCCCCCGACGCGCGTGCGCTTGAGGTTTTTCACGTCGACACCGGCGTCGGCACACAGAACGCGAACCTCGCGATTCCGACCATCGATCACTTCGACGAGAAGGCGATTTTTCGGCCCGCCATCCGCGCCCATGGCTTCGACGCGCACGGGTTTGACGTGCGCGCCGTCGACTTCGGTGCCGTCAGCGATTGCGCTCAGCTGCGCGCGCGTCGGTTTACTTTTCGCCGTGACGACGTATTGCTTCACCACTTCGCTGCTCGGGTGCGCCACTCGCTGGCACCAATCGCCGTCCGTGGTGACGAGCAACAAACCAGTCGTCGCGACATCGAGTCTTCCGACGGTGAACAATCGAGGCGGGAGCTTGCCGGGATACGCCGCTCGAAACTCTTCGTTCCACTGCTCAAACAAATCCAGCACCGTCTTGCCGTTCGACGAGTTGGATTTGGCGCTGCACACATAGCCTTTCGGTTTGTTGAGCATGAAGTAAGTGTGCTCTTTTACCAAGTTCACGCCGCCTTCAACCGTCTTGCCGTCCACCATGACAACGTCGGCGTTGAGGTTCACGCGCGTCGCCGGGCTCGTCACCGTGTTCCCATTCACCTTGACTCGTCCACCAAAAATCAAATCATCCGCGCCTCGCCGACTCGCGACGCCTAGATTAGCTAAAGCTTTGTTCAAGCGTTCTCCTTCGTCGCGCTCTCGCCTTCGAGCGGCCGGCGTCTTGTACCCTTCTCCGTTGAAGCGCGTCGACGAGCCTCGTTTCCCCCCGCCTCGACCACCGCTCTTCGGCGGAACGAGCGGTCCCCGTTTAGAATTCGGAAGAAACCCCGCGAATCCTTCCCCGCCGTCGTCACCGCCGTCGTCGTCTTCGACAGCGTCTCTGAACGCTCGTCCTCCTCCTCGACCCGAGGCGCTCGCGCGCGTCGAAGATGACACCCGTCGATCGTTCGAAACGCTCCCACAAAGCCACCATGACGTCGACGTCGGAGTCGTTGTCTCCGTGAACCCCCCGTTCGATCGTCGGTGCGCGCACGCCGCGCCTCTGCGCGCGACGACGACGACGATTGGATGTTGCTGAGCCACGACGCGTTTGGCGGCGGCTGCGAGCATGGCGACGAGTGAGCGCGCGAGTGCTCGCTCGGACCGAACGCCCCGGGGTCGCGCGCGCGCGAATTAAAGCCACGAATAAACGCGCGATTCAGGTTTACGTTTCGTGGCGCGCGATCGATCGTCGATGCGCGCTCGTCGGTCGCGGTCTGACGACGTCGCGCGTGAACCGATACGAAAAGTAGAACGGATGCCGCGCAAATTCAGCGCGTCGTCGTCCCACCGCCGTCACACCGCGCGCGGCAAGAGGAGGACGCACCGAAGGGATCCGTTCTCGATGGGTAAGCTGTTGAAAAAGTACTCCTACGGCCGGGGCTTACCCTCGAACTCGGCGCACACGGCGGCGACGTTCGAGGCGGAGCGGGAGGCAAAGCGGGCGCTCGCTCAAGGAAGAAAACCGAACTCGACGCTCGTGGACCCGACCAAGGCGTCGTCCCTGAGCGCGCGCGGGGGGACATCGCAAAAGCAATGGAAGTCGCGGGGCGGGGCGAAACCGAGACTCATGCGCGCGCTGCGGGTCTCGGCGCACGGTCACAGGGCGCTGACGGAAAAGGAGGTGGAAAAGCTGATACAACCGGTGCTCGAAGCGAAGAGAGCAAAGTTTGGAGGACAGGGCTTCGCTCGAACGTCGACGTTTATAAACATTGCCCGGGAAGACTTTTTGGAAGCCTTCACAGAGCTCTTCGACGAGCACATCGACGGCTTTAACGGCAAGTCGTACGTCAAGATGGGCAAGGCGCAGGAGGATATGCTGTGGAAGCAAAAGTTGAGAGAGAAAGTCTCTGGGCAGCCGCTACGTTCTCGCGTTGCCGAAGCGATGCCGCCGAAAGACGGCGCGACGAGACTCGAGAAGAAGAGGAAACACGCGTCCGATAGCCACGCGTCCATGACGCCAAAGACAAAGGTTGACACAGATTTGCAGGCACAAGCCATCGCGGCGTATCGCGCGCTCAAGGCGAAAAAACAGCAACATGGCCACGCCAGCCGTGGCGGGGCAAAGGCTCGCCAACGTTGAGTGTGCGCGCACGAGCGGCGGACGGCGCATGCGATAGAGTCATAGTTTTTTAGGTGTTCTTCGGTGCACATCCATGTAGTAGTATTAGTTTCTAGTCAGCAGTCAATCATCGACAAGAGCTTTTGTGAGTCGTCGAGACAAACCTCAATCTCCGCGACGCTTGCAAAGCGTCGCGAGAGCGCCCTCTGGCGCCTATACACGTCTCGCGCGTGTTTGATGAAGTCACGCGCGATTCCCATCGGATCGCTCTGGTCACTTGTTTCGAACGTGTCGCCGGAAACGGTTATCATGTCGTGTTGCGAAGACAACGAAGCGCGCAGCGCCTCGCGACGCGCGCGTCTCCTTCGTTCTCGAGCCTGCGTCTCTGCGCAGTCGTATGCTCTCTCGGCGCGCTCGTACGAGCGCACAGCGTCTCTAAACTTGTCTATGCGCTCGCCGAGCGACGTCTCGGGCGTCTCGATGCGCGCTGTCCGAGTTTCGATGTCGTCTCGTTTCACTCGAAGAACCTCTGCCGGTTCGTCTTCCTGCTCCTCGTCACCACTAAAGCCGCCGCTCGTGAGAAAGACCTCATCGTCCGGGCCGCGTCGTTCCACGTTTCCATGAAACGTCGCGCGCATCGATTGCAAAAGCGTTCCGTGTCGCGCGTCGAGGAGTCGAGGTCGAAGATTCGTCGTTTGGGAAGGACTATTTTGGGAAAGGGAATGAATGATGTGCTGCGTCGCTAATAACAACGCCTATCTCTACTGTAATAATTTTGCGTCGTCGCCAGCCTCGAGAACTTTAGTTCGCGCGATTATGAGGCTGGTCAACACGCAGAGCGCTAGTAATACGAATGAAGCGGTGGCACTAAGGATGCGCTCTATCGTGCCGGTCGATCGGCGAGATGCAACGAGCGCTCCCGCTGCGAGCGTCAACGCAAACGCGAGCGCGGTGTCGCGCTTTTCAATGGCCCGTCGATAGGCCTCGAGCTCGGCGATGGCTGTCGATACCAACTTTTCTGAAGCCAACTTGACTCGAGCCACCGCGTCGTCGCACGCCTGAGAACTGGCCTTTGCTTTGCGCGACGCTTCGTCGAGCTTACCGGTTGAATTTTTCACCGATTCCTCGATGGCGTCAATCTCGACGCCGAATTCGCTCAGCGTTTCGCCGTACCGAGCGTTCAACGAGTCGACGTATCGAGAGAGCAAGCTTTGGTTGAGCTCCAAGTCTTTGATTTTCTGCGCGAGCAGTCTAAAGACGTTTTCACCGCCGCCGCCCGTCATTTCGGAACCCGTCGCGAGCTTTGGCCTGGACGACGGAGCGATGGACGTGCCGTTCGCAGTGACGTTACTGGCCGACGCGTTCGTCGCTGTATCGTTCGTCGCGGATCTCACCGTGGCGTTCGTCCCCACGGTTGCATTCGTAGATTTCATCCTCTCGTGGATATCCGAGGATCCGTCGCGCGCGTCTGACGTCGATTTGAAATCGTCGGCGTCTGCGACAATCTTGTCGCCATTCCCTCCGAGCTGCGCCGCCGCCTGATTGGATGCATTCTCGTCGGCGACGACGCCAGCGTCGCGTTCAGAATCGGCTACGACATTTCGTTCATCGTCTTCGTCATCTTCGTCTGCCGCATCCTCGTCGTCTTCGCCGTCTTCGTCGCTCAAAAGTTGTTCCACCTCTTGCACCTCTTGCGCGAGCTTGGCCATTTCCTCGGCGAGCGTCTCCTTGGCATCCTTGCCGTGCACGCGCAAGAGACTGAGAGTGCAGAAGTGCTGCGCGTCGTAATGGCTAGTAATTCTAATTTGGACGTAGTGCACCCACGCAGGCGAAGGGAAAACAAACTTTTGCACATTCTTCGTGTTTTCGGCGCGCCCAACCATCAAACGACGCCAGCCGTCTTCGACGGCGTGGTGACCATCCGTGCCCCAGAGCTCGAAATCCTTGACGGCGGACGAGTGAAACTCAAAGTTGCCTAAAACCACTGACGTCACGGCGACCTCTTCGCTCAATTCAACCGTTATAAACTTATCCTCTGAAGCGCACGGAGAAATGTAGTACACATCCTTATCCTCCTTGAGCGCCGCCGAAGCGTGTTTCGCATCCGAGTTTGACGCAATCACCTTTGCTCCGTTGAACGAACTCGCGTAATTGTACAACTCTCCATCCGCCTTTGTGAAATTTGAAGGTTTAATGACGAGTTCGCCACCCGGAGACTCTTCCTCATCCGCCTCGCCGACGTTCCCCGCGGAATCTGCGTCTTTCTTCTCCGATGTCGGCTCCTCGTCCGTCGACTCGGGCGCAGCCGCGTCCTCCTTTGTCCCGCTCTCGGTGTTTGACTTTTCCTCTACGGACGCCGACGCCGACGCGTCCACTGTTGATTCGGATCCCGACGCGCTGTCATCCGCACCGCTCGCGCGCGCCTCCGTCGCATTGGTGTGATTCGATAGCGTTGCGTTCACCTCTTCTCCCGTCGCCGCACTCGTCGTGGTGGTCGTCGTCGTCGACGAAGGCGCCGAGGCTTCTTCCTCGTCCCGCTCGTCTTGCTCCTTCTTCTTCTTTCTCTCCTTTTCCTCCTTCTCCCGAGCCTTGGCTTCTTTTTGTCGCTGCTTCTCAGCCATCTTTTCCTCCATGTCCGCCTTGTACTCTTTCAGCGACAACAGCGGCGCGCGAGGCGTTTTCGGCGTTTTCTTCGACTCGCCCTCGACCCCTCCGGCGTCGCTCGCGTGCGTCGTCGAAGTAAACGTGGGAAAGCATCTACACATCCCCTCCGACGCCGACGTCCGTCGCAGCACCGTGTACAAAAACTCCTCCGCGCGTAAGCGACGCTCGTCGCCGCCGTCATCCTTTTCTTCGCCGTTCACCGCGTGCGACGCGCAGCTCACGGCGGGGTCGTCGTCGTCGCCGTCGTAGGAATCGTAATCGTGATGATTGCGACGACTGCCCACGACACCGGCGCCGCGACCGCCGCGCGCCGACGGTTTCACCCCGTTCGCGCCTCCGTCGGCGTCCCGCTCCGCCGAGACGATCCCGACGACGCCGAGGACGCCGGCCAGGAGTACCAACGCCGAGACGAACCCGACGCCGAGCGTCGTCCGTCGGTGTCCTCGTCGTCGTCTCGGCATTCGAGCGAGCGAGTGACGCGCGGGACACGACACGGAACGAATGAATGAATGACACGACACGATGGATGTCCCGGTCGTCACTCACCCGCGAAGGGTGACGACGACGACGACGACAGAGCGAGGCGCGGAGGAGAAGAAGGAGAAGGAGAGAACCGTCCCGCCGGTGCGATGACCTCGACGTCGACGTTGGCGGCGTGCGTCGTCGCCGTCGTCCTCGGCGTCGTCCTCGGCGTCGGTGTCGTCGGGACAGCCCGCGGCGAGTGGAACGGGGGTGGTGCGACGACGCCGACGGACGAGGACGGGGCGACGACGAAGAAGACGAAGAAGAAAAAGGACGGGGTGAAGGGCGCGAGTCGTGACGACGCGCGCGTGGACGTGTTGCGCGCCGTGGGAAACACGCCGGTGACGAGGGTTGAGTCGCTGTCCGCGCTCACCGGTTGCGAGGTGTACGTCAAGTGCGAGTTTCTCAACCCGGGCGGTTCGGTGAAAGACAGAGTGGCGCTGAGAATCGTGCAGGATGCGCTTCGTTCGGGAGAGTTGAAACGCGGGGGGGTGGTGACGGAGGGCACGGCTGGAAGCACGGGGGTTTCGCTCGCCATGGTGTGTAAAGCGCTCGGCGTCGAGTGTTTTGTGGCGATGCCAGACGACGCCGCGCTGGAAAAGTCGCAGCTCGTGCAAGCGTACGGCGCGCGCGTCGAGCGCGTGCGACCAGTGTCCATCGCGAATCGCGGACACTTTGTCAACGTCGCTCGTCGCGCCGCCGAGTCGGCGCGCGCCGAGCGCGGGGAGGGAGGAGGATACTTTGCAGACCAATTTGAGAATTTGGCCAACTTCAGAGCGCATCGAGAGGGCACGGGGAGAGAAATTTACGAGCAGATTGGGGACGAACTCGACGCCTTTGTTTGCGCGTGCGGCACCGGAGGTACGTTGGCGGGCGTCGGCGCGGCTTTAAAGGAAAGAAACCCATCCGTGCAGCTGTTCCTCGCCGACCCGCAAGGGAGCGGCTTGTTCAACCGAGTGGTGCGAGGCGTCATGTACACGAAGGAGGAAGCGGAAGGCAAACGTTTGAGGAATCCCTTTGACTCGGTGACCGAAGGCGTGGGTATAAACCGCGTGACGGATAACTTTCGCGTGTTGCTCGAACAGCCAGACATGCTCGATGGCGCAGTCAAGGTGACGGATGCCGAGGCGGTGGCAATGTCGCGATTTGTCGCGAAACACGACGGTTTATTCATTGGATCGTCCAGCGCGGTCAATCTCGTAGCGGCGGTTCGCGTCGCGCGTTTCCTCGGACCGGGCCATCGCGTGTGCACGATCGCGTGCGATAGCGGACTTCGGCACATGACAAAGTTTTGGAGCGACGATTATTTGGCTCGCCACGATTTAACGCCGCCAGAGCTCGGGGAAGAGCCGACACTCGCGTTTCTCGATGACGCGAACGCTGGAGTCGTACCAGCTAGAGGCATTAGACGAAAAAACTAGGAAACGAATGTGTAACTTTATTGTACTTTTGTGATAGACTAACGTTGTACTCGGGTGGTTGTTACATTGGTACAGTAGCGTCCAGCTGTTTCCGTTTCTTAGTTTGCCTCGAGAGACTTGCCAGACGTCTCCGGCAGCACCTTGTAGACGACGACGAGCGCGCAAAGACTCACCGCGAAGTAGAGCATCCAAACCCCTTGAGCGCTCCAAATCTCTCTGATGCGTAAAAAGGTAAACGTAACGAGCGCGTTCATGACCCACTGAACGCCGGTGGCGGCGCTCACGCCAACGTTTCTCACCTTTTGCGGAAAGACTTCGCTCGTGACAATGTAAGGCATCGGCCCGAGACTGACGCTAAAGGCTATGCGGAAGAGCAAAATAGCTACGACTGCGAGCCAAGGCGCGGCAGTGGCGCTCATAAAGTACGAGTACACACTCGGCGTGACGCTTAGGGTGAGCAGTCCGAGAGCGAACGAAATGACGCCGATGCCTCCAATCGCCATCGGACGTCGCCCGACGGAGTCCACGGTGCGCGACAACCACGTGCCAGCGAGAATTTGAATCACGCTCACGCACGCCGTGAGCGCGATCGCGTGCGATCGATCGAAACCGATATCGTTGAGAATCTTCGGTGCGTAATAGATGACGACGTTGATGCCGCAAGCCTGCTGGAAAAAGTTCATCAGGCTCGCGACGCCGAGCGCGTCTCTCGTCTTCGCATCCTTGAACAGAGTCAAAATCTTCATCGACGGTCGAGTCGTCGCGTTGAGCGCGATGACGTGCACGTCCACATCTGGCTGACCGAGCGAGTTGAGCACAGCCTTGGCGTCGCCGACGCGACAGTTTTCAGCCAACCAGCGCGGGCTCTCAGGAAGCCAACGAGTGAAGCGCATGATGGCGAGCTGCGCAAGCGCAGGCAGCGCCGCCGCGGCAAACATGAAACGCCACCCATCCGCCAAGCCGGTGGCGAGGAGCGAGACTATGAAAGAAGTCAACAACCCAATCGTCACGGAGAGCGGCGCGAGCCCGCTGTGTTTACCGCGAGTTTTCGCCGGGGCACATTCAGAAATGTATACGGTGCACATCGACGTCGCCGTTCCAACCGCCAATCCGGCGACGAAACGTCCGAGGATAACCTGATTGATCGACGTCGCCGTCGCCATGAGTAGGGCGCTCACTATGAAGCCGACGTCACAGACGGCGAGCGCGAAACGCCGCCCGAAGGGTTCGTTCAGTGCCGGAGTGGCGGCGCAACCAAACATCGCGCCCAGAGGCAGCGCCGCGACGACTGCGCCCTTCATCGTCGTCGTCAACGTGCCCAGAATGGTGCCGGATTCAATGTACACGAGCGCCCCGGCGATGGCGCCGCACGCGCACCCGACGCTCAACATTGCCAAACACACCGTCAGCGTGCACCGATACAACGCTCGAGCGCCCTCTTCGGCGGTGACGTTACCGAAGAGCTCGCGAGAAAAAGCAGCCGAGTCGCCGTCCGACGCCGACGCCGACGCCGACGCCGACGCCATCGCCGCGACGGCGCGCGATCGCGGAGCATCGATCGAGACGATCGGTCCGTCTTCCGCTCGACGCCGGGTCGATGCGCGCGTCGTCAACGCGTCGACGCGCGTGCGTCGGCGACGTTGTTGAAACTTACCAGCCGTTGAAGCGCGAACCAGAGGTAACGGTTCGCGACGGCGATGGGTTTCAGCGCGCGGCGACGTGCGCGGCGTCGCACGCGCGACGACAGCGGGGCCGGCGACAGCAGCGCGCATGGCTAACACCTCCCGTCCACGCGGTCGACGGGATGTGCCGTCGTCGTCGTCCGGGCGCCGCTTCTTCAGTGTCCGTGAGAACGCGTCTCCAAACGCGCATTTTAAAAATTTTTCAAAACGCGTCGCGTCGATTCAACTTCTTCGGGTATTTGTATGTGTTAACAGTAAGGTGTATATATATTCCAAAGACGCGACAAACCAACGACAGACTGACAACGAGACAATGAGGACGCGAGGCGGAATCTAGACGGCGCGAGCGAAAATGATCGCGCGTAATCACGCGGCGAAATCGGATTGGATGCTCGGATCGCGACACTTTTCGTGCACCTTGTCGATGGCGACGAGGGCGTCGTCCGGAAGGATGAGGGAAGGCGCAAAGGCGTCGATGTTTTCTCTCAACTGCTCCATCGACGTGGCGCCGATGATGGTGCTGGAGACGTAGGATCTCGTCTTGCACCACGCCAAGGCGAGCGTCGCGAGGGAAATGCCGCATTCATCGGCAATTTTCTTGTACTCGCGCGTCGCCTCGACGGAAGGCTCGTTCAGATAGCGCTGATGAAATCCGTACTTTTCGTACTTGACCAATCGAGCCTCAGTCGGCCGAGCGCCGTCGAGATACTTACCCGTGAGCGCGCCGCCCCCGAGAGGGGTCCAGGGGAGGAGTCCGATGTCGTAGTTGGATTCGGCGCACGCCTCGGCGAGCTCGGTCTCGAACGAGCGGTGCAAGAGACAGAACGAGTTTTGAATCGTGAGCGGCCGCTGAACGCCGAGCTCGTCCGCTGCGCGCACGAATTCGCACACTCCGAACGTGCTCTCGTTACTCAAACCGTAGTGTTTAATCTTACCGGCCGCGATGAGCTCCCCCAGCGCTTCGACGGTTTCCCGAATAGGCACCGAATCCTCCCGTTCGAGCGCCGGGTCGTAGGCTGGTGAGCCGTAAAAGGCTCCGATTGGGACGTATCGATCCGGCCAGTGCACTTGATACAAGTCGACGTAATCCGTCTGCAGACGCATCAAGCTCGCATCGCACGCTTTTTTCACCGAAACCGCATCTAACCGACCCGTCTTTTCCGTCTTCTCGCCGTCTCTGTTCCCCACGATCCTCGACGACGCCCCGAATCCCGCAATCTTTGTCGCCAAGAAGACGTCCTCGCGCGTCCTCGCGTCGTTCTTCGCCAACCAGCTTCCAATAAACTTTTCCGTCGTCCCCGGGTTCCACCCCGGGTCGCTCATCGGCACCGGGTACATCTCCGCCGTATCGATAAAGTTTATCCCTCGCTCCTTGACGGCGTAATCCAACTGCGCGTGCGCCTCACGCTCCGAGTTTTGTACGCCCCACGTCATCGTTCCCAGGCACACCGACGACACCTTGCGTTCAGACGCACCGCCGAGTCGTTTATCCCTCGGGATCGCCTCGTTCGATCGCGACGACGACGACGAAGACGAAGACGAAGACGAAGACGCCACGCACCGCGCGTGCGCTCGCGGTGCCCCGCGCATCGTTCGCATCGTTCGAGGCGGCGGTTGACGTTTTCCTCACTCGAGGCGGTGCGTCCACCTCTGCGGCGGCACACAGACACGACCGACATCGCGTCACTCACTCACTCACGGACGGACGGACGGACGAACGAACGAGCGATGACGACGACGACGACGACGACGACGACGTCGTCGTCGACGACGGAACGATGCGCGACTTTGTGCCAGAGCCGACAACGGGGACCCGCGCGTCGCGGACGACTGTCGGTTTTGACGTCAAAGATGACGTCGCCGAGACGCACCCAGAGACGGGAGGAGGTTCGGGTGAACGCGACCGGTGGGGACGAGGAATCGACGAGCGAGGACTTGGAGTTGAACCTCGGACGAGCCGCCATGCTCGGGTTCCTCGGGACCACGGTGGGGGACGTGTTGACCCGGGGGGAGGGACCGATCGAACAGCTCGCGGCGGAGGGGTCGTATTTCGCTCGACACGTCAACCCGCTCGAGGTGGCCAAGGACGCGCTCGAGGTGGCGGGTTTCTACGTCGAGAGCGTGGTTTTGGTGTGGTTCATGCTCGGAAGCGTGTTGTTGCTCGGAGTGTCTCAAGGTTTGCGAAACCCAATCAAGACTGTTTCTGGGAAGAGCACGAAGCAGCGCGCCGAGGCGGCGCTTTCGGAAATCGAAAAGGCGTACGAGGTCAACGCGCGAGAGCAAAAGCCGTACGAGCTCTTCAACGGGCGGTTAGCCATGCTCGGGACGGCGTTCGCCTTTATCGGTGACGTCAAAACGGGCGGTCTCGGTCCGCTCGAGCAGGTGAACCAAGAACTAGGTATCCCGGTGATTGACGAGGAAATTTTCGCCGTCATTTTCCTGTTAGGCGTGACGTACAACGTCGTCGCCACGGGCGTGACGGCGGCGCGACGCGCTTACGCCAAGAGTCGAGAGTGAGTGCGTGCGGTGACGAAATCTAGCGAGCGGTGTAATGTGTACTTTTAAAGCTTTAGTCTGTGTGTACTGTACTACTCTGTTTTTACAGACGCGGCGTCACACTACTAGCGCGTCTTCACCGTCGCGTAGATGAATTGGTTAAAGTCTAGGGTGATTTTCCCGTCGCGATCCGCATCGAACGACTGAAACACGCGTCTCGCGGCGTGTAAAAAGAGCGCTAATCCGATGTATTGATCGATCCCCAGGTCGTTGCTTCGGTCCGGATCGAAAGCCTTGCACGCGTGCTTTATAGCCGTCTCGTCGACGTCGCCAAAGCCTCCGTACGCCAACGCGCTCAGAACCTCATCCTTATTCAACTTGCCGCTTCTCGACTTATCAAAGTGCGCGAACGACCGCTGGGCGTTGCTCAAAAACTCGTGCACGCCCTTGTACTCGCTAAACCCCAACATCCCGTTCCCGTTCGCGCTGTGCAGTCGCATCAACAGCGCGATCGTTTGTAGCGAAAACACCAATCCACCGCTCGCCAGCGCGCGCTGGAGCTCGCGCGCATCGATGGATCCGCTTCCGTCGGCGTCCACCGCGTTGAAGCTTTGCAAGAGCGCGTATTCGTCCATGGGTGAAGCGTGTTGCGACTTCGCGTGCGCGTCTTCAAGTGAGGCGTGCCTAACTCTGCAAGCATATTTGTTGCAACGCGTCGCGTGTGCTCAAATAAGCGATGATGCGTAATTAATACATTTTGAAGTTCATTAATGTTACCCGATACTCTAACAACTCTTTTGTACCATCCGTTAATCGGATTTACCCCCAGACGCGCTCGCACTCTTGGGCGGGTTGCCGCCGTCGACGAGCAAATTTTTAGCGTAAAACGCCAACATGAAGCACCCGCCGAGAGCCAACAGTCCGCTCGGGAACACGACGGACGTCACGAGGTACTTCTTCATCATAACATACGTCAGCGCCAAGGTTGTGACGGCGCTCGACGCCGTCCACGGCATGGAGGATTGACCAGAAGACCAGGATTTGAGGCTCGCAACGCCCGACGCGAGGAGCGCCCCACCGATTGTGAGCCCACTGATCAAACTCGGCTTGGAGCCTCTCAAGACGTAACCGACCACGCCTAGCGCCGCGACGAATAACCCCCACGGGAACGTGAGGCAAAAATCATGCTTGGGCACGCACGCCTTCATGTCGAGGTGTATCTTCTTCGTCACGACGTGTGAGTGCTCGTTCGCGCTACTCGCTACGAGGATGTTTCTACTAGGAGCTCGTCCTGCTCGCAGCTCGGCACTCCTACGGCACGGACCTCGGACGAGAACCAGCGGTTGCGCGCCGAATCTACGACGCGTGTTCGAATTCGCGTTTTTAACGTGAAGAGTGAGTGCGGCGATCCGTGGGGACGCGCGCTGCATTCGCGGACTCGAAGTGAGGAAGCGGAGCAACAGATTAGTCGAGTTGTTGGACTTGCTTGATAGTTTTACAAAACGAAGGGGTTACTGCTGCGACGTAATCCTTAGCGGGCAGATTGCGCGCGTTCTTCAGACTCTTCGCGCGCGAGAGCGGCAAAGTACTTGTCATACCAGTCCGCGGCGATTTCCACTTGGTCCATGTCGGCGTAAATGTCGGCGATGATGCCGTACGCGTCGGTGGCCACGGTGGAATCGTTGTGCTCCGTGGACAAGCTCAAAACCATCTTCATGTGGGTGAGCGCCTCCTCGTACTCTCCCAATCTCGCAGAAGCGGCACCGAGACCGCGTTCAGCCTTACGCACAGCCTTCCAGGGCTCCTTCAACGCGTCCCGGTTCGATTTGATGAGCTCCAACGCTCTGTTGAAGGAAATCTTCGCATCCTTCGCCGACTGTTGCTTCAATTTCGCCTTGCCTGCCTTCAACAGAGAGATAATCTCGATGACAACCTCGCTCGATCCCTCGTCCGTGGAATCAGTCGGAGTCGCCACTTTACGTCCTTGGGTAGACCTGAGCTCCTTTCGCACCTCTTTATTCACCTTGAGCAAGGTCGCGTTCAGACGTTCGATCTCTTCGGCGCGCTTTCTCGCTTCGGCGCCTCCGACCGCGGAACCGATGAACCCGATGGTTTGTCCAATCACGAGAGCGTAAATCAGATCCTTGTGATCGACTTCAAGCCCGGCAAACGAGACGTCGAAGTCTTCGCTAAAGATTTTGTCCGGTTCGGTGAGCTCCTGGGGCAACGCCGCGTTTGCGGACGTCTGTCCGCCAAAGGCGACGCCCAAGCCCGCCAACGCAGCTCCGAGCAGGGCACCGCGACGACCACCCTCGCTTGGCGTCGCGCAGTCTTCGCCGTTTTCCTTCCTCGCCGAGCGCCGCATCGTCGATCCGCGTTTCAGTGCGCAGTTGCCCGCGTTATCCGGGCGAGCAGTCTTATTCTTCGAGGATGCCTTAATCGAGGACGCCTTTGTCGCCGTCGACATCGTCTTCATCATCGTGGTACCCATCGCGTGCACCTCAATCGTCAGCTCGCTCGCTTTCTTTATCAGTCGCCGCACACTGTCGTCGGCGTCGCGTTCCGTCAATCAATCAATCAAATCAAATCAATCAATCAATCAAAAAAGTCGAAACAAATCAGCTTTGTGTACAAAATACCCTCGAGACGTGAAGGAACTCGCACGTTTTGGCGGGAAATCTGGTGCTCGAGATTGTGTGCGCGTTATTGATATTTTATATGCACAAACAGTTTATAGGGGTAAGAGGCGATGCTGACGTGGACTGTGATTTCGGCATTCTTTGACGGTTCATGAACCGTCGATTGTGGCTACGTTTTTCAAAAAGCGCATGCCAGCTGGCATTGCGGAATTAATTTTCTGATCACGAATGCGCGCGCGAATGCGGCACAACGCGACGGGACTTGTACCCATCGCGCGACCGAAAGAACGACTCGCGAAAGCTCGAAGTCGAAGTTTCTTTTGAACGCGTGCGCTTTGTGCATTCGGACAACATGAGCGAAGCTCCAGCTCAGGCTTCGGCCAACGACCCGACGGATTTCAAGAACGAGGACAATGTGAAACGATTCGTTCGACCGAACCGTTGGCTCTCTCTCGATATCGCGGGCGTTCCGGTACGTTTCGAAACGCGCGCGCGCAGTGTGATGTCTGACGATTTCTTTTCGCGGCGGTGAACGCATCGCGTTCGAAGAGACGGGGCTTCATGAAACAACTTACACCTTGTAGCGCGGAAAGAAAGATAGACTCCTCCATCTCGTTTCAACCCGATGGTGGTCACGCGTACTGACTTTTGCGAACTCGATGCGCGCGCACACAGATGCTTCGTATCAACTGGGTCTCCAGTCTTTTAGCGTCTCTCGCCTTGTGGACGTTCATCGTGTGGAACCTCTCCGACGGGGGTTCTAACGACGACGCGCACAGATCCATGTCTTGGGTGACGACGAACTGGACCTGGTTCTACATCGTCACGCAAGATCTTTGGTTCATGTTTATTTTGTGGATTTTATTCACGAAGTACAAGGACGTCAAGCTCGGTCGCGATGACGAAGAACCGGCATTCAGCGATTACGAATGGTTTTCCATGCTTTTCGCTTGCGGTATCGGCGTCGGCTTGTACAAGTTTGGAGTCGCAGAACCGATGTACTACTACCGTGGCGTTGATTACGCTTACTTGCCCAATAAAATTCCAATCGTGAACGATGACCAAAAGGCTCAACAAGCTATTTTCCTCACTTTGTTCCACTGGGGTTTGCACGGCTGGATTCCATACGTTCTCGTCGCAATGACGTTGGGAGTTGTCTGCTACCGCAACGGCAAGCCTATGACCATCCGCTACGCGTTCTACCCGCTCTTGGGTGAAAATGTCAACGGTTTGCTCGGCGATTGCATCGACGCGCTTTCTATCGCTACCACAACTTTTGGTGTGTGCACTTCTCTCGGTCTTGGCGTCGATACCATCATCAACGCCATGGCTCGATTGAACCACAACGTTGACGTCACGAGTGAAACGACAAAGATTTTGATCATCTGGGTCATCACCGCCGTCGCGTGCACCTCCGTTGTCCTTGGTCTTAAGAATGGCATCAGAGTACTCTCGAAGGTTACCTTCGGGATTGGTCTCATCTTCTTGGCTGGTTTGTACGCTGCTGACAGTCCCTTCTTCTTGCTCAACTCTTTCGTGCAGTCGTTTGGCTACTACATGCAGTGGGTGACGCAAGTCGGCTGGGATTGCGATACCTGGCCCATGCTCACCGCCGTACTCACTGGTGACACAACCTGGAAGGGCCACACGTGGAAGGATCTTACATGGGGTAAGACGAGCTCCACGGATGCTATCGCCGATGCTATTAATGCAGCCGGAGGTAACGGTTTGACAGAAGCGCAACTGAACGAGATGTGGGGCGAAAGAACGTCTGACAAGTTCATGGACGACTGGACCATCTTCTACTGGGGATGGTGGATCTCTTGGGCCCCATTCGTCGGCATGTTCATCGCGAGAATTTCCCGCGGAAGAACTATCGGGCAAATGATCAAGGGCGCATTCATCGCGCCGATCACTTTCGGTTTCTTCTACTTGACGACTCTCGGTTCTCTCGGCATCAAGATGCAACGCGTGGCGGAACTCGCCCTCGGAAATGAGAATTCGGTTGAATGGAACTCCTTGGCGGCGAGTGCAGTCACCACAGACGGCGTCACCAGCTACAGCAATGTTGTGAACTGCACCGATATGGGATATGACGGCTCTTCGCCATCTACGGCTGCCGCCAAGGCGCTCGCCGAGCATGGGTACTATGCGCTTGCGTGCAGAGGTGCCGACGATCAAATCCTCGACCTTGTCGAACCGTATGGCAAACTCGCCACTCTCTTCAAGCTCATGATTTTGGTCGCCGTTATCCTCTACTTCATCACATCGAGTGATTCTGGTTCCTATGTCGATGATCTCATCTCTGCCAACGGCTATGAAAATCCGCCAGTCTTGCAAAAGATTTACTGGGCGTGCACCGAAGGCGCTCTTGCGACGGCTTTGCTTGTCGGTGGTGATTTGAAGATGGTTCGCGGCGTCTCCATCGTCGCTGGCTTCCCGTTCACCATGGCGCTCAACTTTATGGCTATATCTCTCTGGCGTGCGCTCAAGGAAGAACTGGGTGACGTTGAAATGAAGCAAAAGAGAAAGGGCTTCAACACGTGCATATGGGATTTCCTCGAAGCGTACAACCCGGAAACAGCTACTGCTTCTGCTCCAGATGCCAAAACCCGAGTCATCGCTTTCGTCAAGAGCTTCGTCTTCCCGTTCGACGCGGTCAAAAAGATCAAGGTTGCTGTCGGAACTGAAGAGAAGGTTGCCATGCTCAACGGCGCCGTCGTCACCGGTCTCTTGTGGACCTGGTTCGGCTGCTTGTGCGCCACGGGCACCGGTTACAACACGACGACTATTGCGTGGACTATGTACTTCATCATGATCTTCTGCATCGCCTCCATGCGCAGAGAGCTTCGCGAGAAGCGCAACGTCATCGGAAACTGGTTTGAAGATTACTGCTGCGCCGCGGCGTACCCGTTCGCGCTCGCGCAACTCGAGCACGAGGCTGAGAACGATTCAAAGCTCGCGTAAAGCGACGCAAGTAATC
>Ga0255780_10001627_pt1 | contig 20737 bp, 13 predicted proteins | sample 071ome_32_FD_179978 | JGI IMG/M metagenome (GOLD analysis project Ga0255780, IMG submission 179978) | Coastal salt marsh microbial communities from the Groves Creek Marsh, Skidaway Island, Georgia - 071405AT metaG (version 2) | ecosystem: Environmental > Aquatic > Marine > Intertidal zone >... | reverse complement strand
TTGCGCTTGTGGGGGGTGCAACCGAACGATACCCCATTCATCCTGGAGAAAGTCAATCGCCGAAGGCGGGAGGGGCAAGCCGTCGATTCGTGCGGCATCGACAGCCATGTCCCCGATAGACGGTCGAGGGGACAAAAGGACTGTGCCTCGCACGGCGACATCCTCAAACCTCAGCCCCACCGGTGCAGTTCATGGCCGCAGCCGACATGGATGCCGTTGACGAGCGCCTCGCCATCTTCGACGACGAGCCAGACATCAACGACTGGGTTGAAGTGATGTCTGGGGCAGCCATGGTGCTGCTTGGCCTCTTCCACATGTTCAGCCCGGGTGACCTGGTCAATCCGGAGACCATGCAGTGGTTTGCCGCGACCGTCGCGGCAGCGGGATTCGTGTGGATCGGCCACGGGTTGAAGGACATGGCCGTGAAGGAAATTCGTCGCTCTGTGGCGATGCTCGACGAAACGACGAGCGCTGCACCGGACCACGGCCTCATCCGTGACGTGCTCCTCAATCCGGAAGCCTACCGCGACTTCCTGCTCGACGCCTACCAGCAGGCTTGGGAAGACGGCGTCATCACGGAAGAGGAGATGAAGGAACTCCGGTCCTTCCAATCGGCGCTCGGCCTCTCCGACGAAGAGATGGACGAAATCTCGGAGCAAGCCAAGAGCACGGCTCAAGACTCGGATTGAGTCCCAAACATCCGAACGGCCAACGCCCGTGCCTGACGACGGCGGCTGAACTCCGCCATCCAGCCACCAGCCACCAAGACCACCCCTGCCAACAAGGTCCATCCCGGCGCCGACAGCAAGCCATCGGAGGGACGAACGCCATCGTGGCTCGGAAGGTCCGCAGCCCTCAACCCGTCCGAAGGAACGGAGCGAACGTCGAGCAGGTCCAGGTCACAATCGCAGAGGGAGACCGCGATGCGTTGAGGCAGCAACGCGTTTTGCAGGCCCGACCACGTGGTCGCTTCGATGTCGCTTGGGCGTGTCCCCCACGCCGGAGCCGTCACCGAACCTGTGGGCGAGGTGTCGGTCATGGCGAAATTGAGGTGAGCCACATTGTTGGGCGGCACCTCGTCAACCACCAGCAACGCTTCCAACATGAGGAGGTCAAGCAGGAGCGAGCGACCTGCGAGGAGCACGAAGCGCTGCACGTGCTCCGGACTCGCCCCACCGACGCGGGCCACATGGCCGAAGATCGCTTCGTCCAGCCGGATGGCATCGATGCCTTCGACCTGAAGTTGGTACCGCCCGTCCTCCAACGGCACAGCGTCGGTGACCTCCAACCGCAACCGCAGCACTTCGCCATCCAATCGTCCGAAGGTCGCCCCTGCGTGCATCACCATGGTGCTTTCCGGAATTCCTGGAGCGGCCACGTCCCAGAGTTGAGCGAGCCGTTCATCGATCAAGTCGTCCAAGGCGAGTTCCCCGGGTTGCTGCACGGCACTCGAGGCCGCCACCAAGGGGTGCACGACCCCGGCGGTGAGCACCACCAAAAGTCCGGGTACGGTGAGCCCGAAACGAAGCACCACCGAGGTTGTTCGACGCGTGAAGTCGAGGAGGCCAACGAGCATGAGCGCAACACCTCCGAGGGCTGCAAGGCCCGAGGAGGGGTCTGGAAGGCGTTCGGACGGGCCGGCGGCGGGCGCTTGGCCACCTCCAGCAGGATAGGCCCCCTCACCGGTGAAGCCGCCCGGGTCGACCGGCCCAATTCCCTCGTACGACAACACACCCGCCCAGACGTAGGCTTGGAACCGGTCCTCCTGCCCTTCGAGGCAGAGCGTCGTTGTGCCTTCCCTCAGGGCCCTCCACACGTACCGCACAGACGCCCTGTCTTCGTCCTGCACAATTTGCATCTCGGGCGTCGGTGCCTCTCGGCCGTCGGCCAAGGTCAGGTGCGGTCGCGCTGATTGCTGCTGAAGTTCAATGGGAACGAGGTCCCATTCCATCAACACCCGAAGCACCTCATGGGCTTCCACCTCGAAGGTGAAACAGTCCACATCGGCCCCGACCAACGCCCCATCGTGGGCCATCTCAAATTCGGTGTCGACGGGGTCAAGCCGTGAACTTGGTTCGTCAACATCGGCCGCTTCGGGGTCAGCGGACCAAGCAATGTCCAGTTCAAGGCTGGACGCCCCGCGAAGGTGGAGGCTCCATGCAGCGGGCCGATCGAGCGTGAATCCGAGGAGAAGCCGAACGTCATCACCGGGCCACAACACCCGCCGTCCGTCGAGGTTCAGCGCGACGTCATCGGCGACGTAGGCCACCCCAGTCCCTTCTGTGGAAGGTTCGATTGTCCACTGCGTCACGCCTTCACCGTGCACCAGACGAAGGTCCAAGACCGGCCACGTCAACTTCGTTGGGTCATCGTCCAGCCGAAAGTCAACTTCGACGTGCTCCAGCACCGAGGGAAGCAGCACAAGGAGGTCTTGGGCGGGGTCGAGGTCGAACTCCAGCACGACCTCAACCGGGGAGACCGGCGTGCCCTGCACCTGTCCCCCGACGGACTCCTCGCCGATGGGGTACGATGTCAAGCGGCAATCGCCATCGGCCACGCACGACAGGTGCTGCACACCCACGTCTTCGGTCAACGCTGCCTGCCCGGGAGGGACCAAGGCAAGGAGAGGGAGCAGCAGCAGCACTGCGACCTTGACGTTCATTGCTCCTCAACCTCCGCTGGACGGTCCACAAGAACGCTCCCGCACCGCCTGCACGCGTAGCGACCGTTGCCTCGCCGAAGCCTGCCATGCCGGCGATCGCAGGCCTGGCAGGTCCACCACCAGCGAACACGCTGTTCGTGAAGGCATGCCGCAAAAGCGGAGGCGTCAGTGCTGCCCGGATGCGGCCACGCAGCCTCCCAGCGTCGAAACGTTGCATCATGAGGCCGGTGGCCGGCGGCATGGATGTACTCATGGTGCAGCACATGCGCTGCATAGGCGTGCCATCGGGCCTCAAGCAAACGGGCGTGAAGGTCGATGACGGACACCGATGCCGTTGACACGTTGTCCCGGGTGGTTCCGGACTTCCAGCGCGTCACACCGTGCCTCCGCAGCGTGCCGGACCGCAACACGCCGAGCGGGACACGTTCGAGCGCCCGAAGGTCGAACGCTTTCCACTCAGGCATCGTCGACATCACGCCGAGGACGTGCGCCTTCAGCCCGTTGAGGACGGAGCGTTGCGCTTCGCTTGGTTGCAGGTGTACGCCTCCCCGTCACGACCAGCGGTGGAAGGCAGGGTGCCCTTCCTTGACCGCCACGAACAATCCTTCCCCGGTGGCGCACACCTCACCTTCTGCTTCAAGGGACATCGAGACCCAGGCTTTCCGACCTTCGAGCCGTGTCGCATGGGCGCGAACGACGAGTTCGGTGCCTGCCGGGGTTGGCCGAGTCAAGCGAACGTCGTAGGACGCCGTGACGGTGCACGGCGGCTGGTCCGCCCCGTCGCGGTCCATCATCGCGATGGCCGCAGCCCAGTTCCCGTGGCAATCGAGCAAGGTTCCGATGATGCCTCCGTTGATCATGCCGGGAAAGGCTTGGTGGTGCGCTTCTGGTTGAAACCGGGCCACAAGCCCTTCCTCTACGCGATGGGAGTCGATGCGTAAACCGTGCTCGTTTGCTGGCCCACATCCAAAGCAAATGGAGGTCGGCGCGTGGAGCCGCTGGACACCGGGTGCCTCAACCATGCCTCAGCATGGCGGCACGGCCTTTCAGATGTGCGCACACGACAGTTGATGAGGCGCGCACAACATGGGTTGACGTGGGCGACCAGAAGCCACCCCGGCGGGTCGTTCGGACCGCCCATGAATTGCCAAAGCGGCGGCGCCGCGCCATCGAGGAAGCCATGGCGGCACACGAGCCGGAGGACCATCCTGAGTGGGACAGATCCGCGGAGTGGGACGACATCCGCTTCATGCGAAAACGCATCCAAATGGGCACCATGCGCACGGTCCACATGCCGCTGCTTCCCGTCAGCATGGGGGACACCTGGCCGATTCCTGTGACCGTACTCCACGGTGCTCGACCCGGACCGACGATCAACATCCTTGGAGCCATCCATGGCGATGAACTCACAGGACCCAGCGCCTGCACCCACCTGCTCTCGACCCGCTTCACCGAGCCGGGGGCGCCGCTCGACCCGACGAAGCTCGCAGGAACCGTTCGTATCGTCCCGGTGGTCAACCTCCCTGGTTTTCGTGAGAAATCCCGCTACCTGCCGGACGGGCGTGACCTGAACCGCGCCTTTCCGGGATCGCCGTTGTCCAACACCACGCGCCGCGTGGCCCATCAACTGTGGACAAACCTGCTTGAGGACACGGACGCCATCATTGATTTCCACACAGCGGCCAAGGGACGTTCGAACATGCCTCAACTCCGTGTGGACCTCGCCCATCCAGCCTCCTACCTGCTTGCGAAGGCCTTCGGTGCAGAAATTGTTCTTGATTCCAAACCGCCCTCAGGCAGCCTTCGAAGGATCGCCAACGACGAAGGCATTCCGTGCATCACCTTCGAAGGTGGCGCAGCCGACACGCTCGACAACCGCTCCGTCATGGTCGCAGTGAACGGAGCCTTGAACGCGCTTCGCTCGCTCAAAATGGCGCCAGGTCGGCCAACCCGACCCGCGTTCAGGCTCCTCGCGTCAGGGTCGCGGTGGCTTCGAGCCAGCGAAGGAGGCTTGCTGGATGTGTTCGTGCGGGAAGGTGCGGTAATGAAGGAAGGCGACGTTGTAGCGACGATTGCAGATCCTGCCGCGCCCGGCCTCTCCGTCGACATTGTCGCGCCCGAAGACGGGCTAATGATTTCCATCGCCACCAACCCCTTCGTGACGGCGGGCATGCCCGTTGGGCATTTCCTTCCTCTCGAAAAGCACGTCGACCTTGTGCTTCGGCACGTCGATGAAGACGGAAGCCTGCGTCTGAACGCCGCCCAAGGCGACCCCATGTGGCGTGAGGAACAGGACGTGGAGGAGGTGACCGTCGAACACTCGTCGTCGGAAGACGCTGAATGGGTGGACGCGATCTTCGACCTGGAACAAGAAGAGAAGGACGAAGCGGACGGTTCGGAACGAGCGAAGCGCGAGGATCAGGCTGCGTAAGCCGCGATGGCGGCTTCGACTTCCTCGTCCTCCATCAATCGACGTTGCGATTTCGCGACCTCAAAGAGGTGGGCGACGAGGCCGTCTTCGGCCTCCATGCCTCGCTGCTCAAGCCAGTGGATGATGTTCGAACGTCCAGCCATGTGACCAATCCGAATGCGTTGTTCAAGTCCGAAATCGGCTGCTGGAACACCGCTATAGACACGGTCAGCAAGCCACTGGTCGCCCTTGCGCATGGCTTTGATGACGGCCGAGGCGTGCACGCCAGTACCCGTCTCGAAGGCATCGTTGCCAAACACGGGGTAGTTCCGAGGCAGCGGCACACCTGTGTAGGCATGCGCCTTCGCCATGTAGTCGCCAAGCAGGGTCAAGTCGTTGTCAATCGCGCCCATCAACTTGAGGTTGACCAAGGTCTGGTCCAACGGAGCGTTGCCGGAGCGTTCTCCAAGACCAAGGGCAGTACCGTGGATCACGTCCGCTCCCGCGAAGACGGCGGCCAAGTTGTTGGCCACACCGAGGCCTCGGTCCTGATGACCGTGCCAGTTCACCTCGACCTCGGAACGCTTCAACCCAGCATCCTTGATCACGTGCTCGTCGATGAAGCCGAGCAAGTTTCGAACGCCTTCTGGCGTGACGTGACCGCACGTATCGCAAACGCAGATGCGTCGGACACCCAAGTCCAGAGCGCGCTGGTAGACCGCAACGATGTCCTCAGGTTTCGACCTCGTGGTGTCTTCGGTCACGAACATGACGGGGATGTCCTGTTCAACGGCGTAGCCCACCGCACCCTCCATCGTTTGCATCACGCGTTCCATGCTCCAATCCTCCGCGTAGAGACGGATGGGGCTTGTACCGAGGAAGGCCGAGGCCTGAATCTCCATGTCGTGCTTCGCTTGAAGGTCGACGAGCGGCTCAATGTCGCTGACAACGGTCCTCACCGCACACCCCGGCCGGATGGCGTAGTCGTGCTCCTTGATGTGCGTCAGCATCGCATCAATGTGCTCGATGTGGAACGGCCCGGCCCCTGGAAGACCAAGATCCACTTTCTGAAGTCCAAGCCGCTCCATGTAATCGAGCAATTCTTTCTTTTGATCGATGGTGGGGTTGAGGGCACTTGGACTCTGCAGGCCATCACGCAGGGTCTCGTCGTCGAACCAAATGCCGTGGGGATGACGAGCAGGGTCCCTGTGAAAGGTTTCACCGGCGACGTTCCAGTCGTGGATAAGGGCCCGCTCTTCCATGTGCTCACCGCCTGCCGACGAACCGCGGCGAGGTATTTTGTCCACCGTGTCGAGACCTAAGAAGCCGTCGCAGGCGCCTGCGGCTTCTGCTCCTCACTCTTCTTCGTCGACTGGATCGACAAGATGAGCAGGAAGGCGCGCCGCGAAAATGACCCGGTCGAGGAAACCGGTTTTTTCCGCATTCCGCAGTTCGATGAGCCTTGTCCCCTTCGTGCTCCGTGATTTCGTATCCTTCGTCTGCCGTGCAGGGAGACGCAGCATCATGCCTTTCTCGGTCAGCAGGAACAATTGGTCGTCAAGGTCGGGGACCTGACGCACCGCCACGATGGCATCCCCCTCGTCGATGGACATCGTGCGAACGCCCTTCGTCCCTCGCCCGGCCAACCGGTAGCCGTCACGCTCGACCACAGGTTGTCCATCGTCCCCGAGGATGGCGACGCCTGTCGCTTCGTCGACCAGTTCGTCCATCGTACCGGAACCAAGGCGGCTTCGCTTGGCCATGCCGTTGCGTGTGATCGTGAGGAGGCTCGTTTCAGGGTCTTTGCTAACCACGAGGCCCACCACGTGATCGTCGCCGTCGAGTTGAATGCCGCGAACACCTTGGCTGATGCGCCCTTGAATGCGCATCATGTCCGAAGAAACGGTGTCGCCGGTGTCCTTGTCGATCCTGCTCTTCACAGCGGCTGGATGGAACCGAACGGCCATCCCTTGAGCCGTGACCAAGACCACGTGCTGGTCGAGGTCCGTTTTGGTTCGGACGGCCACCAAGGTGTCCGTCTCCGTGGCGAATTTGAGAGCCAGTTTCCCGTTCCGGTTGATGCGAACATATTCCTTCAATTGGCTGCGCTTTGCATGACCTTCCCGTGTTGCGAAGATGAGTTCGTCTTCGCCTGGGTCGTCGGTGCGTTCTTTTGAAATCGGCAGGATGGCGATGATCGACTCATCGTCCTGCATGCGCTCCAGCAGGTTCCGGATGTGGGTCCCGCGGGCATGACGTGAACCCCGAGGGGTTTCCCATGCTTTGAGTCCGTACACGCGACCTGTGTTGGTGAAGATGAGCAAGCGGTCCTTGCTGAAGCACGTCACGACCATCTGAGGGGTGTCTTCGTCCTTGGTCGCGACACCCTTCAGCCCCTTCCCGCCACGGTTTTGCAGCTTGAACGACTCCACAGGGAGGTGCCGGATGTAATCGTCTTCCGACAGCGTGATGACGATGGCCTGCTCTTCGATGAGGTCCTCTCGGTCCATCGACAGCGGTGCCGGGTCGATGTCCGTTCGCCGGTCGTCGCCGTGGCGCTCCACCACCTCGTCCAGCTCTGTGAGCAGGATGTTCAAGCGACGCTCCCTGCGCGCCAAGATGTCTTCAAGGTCCGCAATCGTTGCCTGCACTTCTGCGTGCTCGGCCTCAATCTTGCTCACGTCCAACTGGCTCAACTGGTAGAGACGGCGCTCTGCGATGGACTTCGCCTGCACGTCGGAGAAGCTGAACGGAGCGATGCCTGCAATGGTGGCCTCGCCCCGGAGCACCTCTTCGAAGTGTTCACGGCTGGCGCTCGCTCGGCCCGCGGCAATCACGTCGTCGATCCGCTGTTGTGCGAGCACCAAGCCGTCAAGGATGTGCGCCCGTGCACGAGCCTTCTCGAGTTCGTGTTCCGTTCGTCGTTCGATCACGCGCTCGCGGTGGCTGACGTGCACATCGAGCATACGAGGCAGGGTCATGAGAACGGGTCGACCGTCAACGATGGCCATCATGTTCGAACTGTACGATTCTTGCAAACGGCTCGAGGCGTACAGTTGGTTGAGGACCGCGTGCGGGTCTGCATTGGACTTGACCTCAATCACCACGCGAATGCCTTCTTTTGAGGACTCGTCGCGGATGTCTCGAATGCCGTCGACGACATCACGGGACACAAGGTCGGCGATTTGCTCGAGCATCGCGGCTTTCTTGACTTGATACGGGATGGCGTGCACGACGATGCGGGAGCCACGACCGTCGTCCTCCACCTCGCAGTCTGCACGGACGTGGAAGCGACCCTTGCCCGTCCGGTACATGTCCTCAATGCCATCGATGCCGAAAATCCGGGCCCCCGTTGGGAAATCTGGCCCCTTGATTCGCTCCATGTATTCGGGAATGCCAATCAGCGGGCGACCGTCGGCATCAACGTCGCCCGCAAGCACGCGTTCAACGTAGAGGTGGATGGCCGAAGCCACCTCGGTCAGGTTGTGCGGTGGAATGCGCGTGGCCATGCCGACGGCAATTCCGTCCGAACCGTTCAGCAGCAGGTTGGGAAGCCGAGAGGGCAGCACGCTGGGTTCCTGCTCGCTGTCGTCAAAGTTGGGCTGGAAATCCACCGTGTCCTTTCGGATGTCCTCCAGCATGTGGGAGGCAATGCGGTCCAGACGGCTCTCGGTGTACCGCATGGCGGCAGGCGGGTCACCGTCAATGCTGCCGAAGTTGCCTTGCCCGTCCACGAGAGGGTACCTGAGGGAGAATTCCTGGGCCATGCGCACCATGGTTTCGTAGATCGAAGAATCGCCGTGGGGGTGGTATTTCCCCATGACCTCACCGACGGACCGCGCCGACTTCGAGTACTTGCGTTCGTGGGTGTAGCCTCCCTCGAACATCCCGTACAGCACGCGCCGATGCACCGGCTTGAGGCCGTCACGCGCGTCGGGGAGCGCTCGACCGATGATGACGGACATGGCGTAATTGATGTACGACGTCCTCATCTCATCGTTCAGGCTTCGGTTCAACACGTGACCGATCGAGGTTGACGGTTCGTCGCCGTTCTCGGCAGCGGTGTTGTCGGTCGGCTCTTGCTCAGATGTCAAGGTTCGTCACCTCCTTCGCGTGGGCTTCGATGAACGTTCGGCGGTCCACCACGTCTTCGCCCATGAGGATTTCAAAGAGGCGATCGGCCGCCTCTGCATCAGCCACCGTGACCTTCAGCATCGTGCGCGTTTGGGGGTCCATCGTGGTCTCCCACAACTGCTCAGGGTTCATCTCACCGAGACCCTTGTAGCGCTGCACGGCGACCTTGGTGGTCGAGGAACCACGCAGTTCCTCGATGAACACGTCGCGTTCCTCGTCGCTGAAGGCGTACCTGTTTTGCTTGCCTTTCGAGACCTGATACAGCGGCGGCTGGGCGATGTACACGTAGCCGCCACGGATGGCGGGTTGCATGAATCGCCACAGGAACGTGAGCAGGAGCGTACGGATGTGCGCCCCGTCGACGTCTGCGTCGGTCATGATGATGATGCGATGGTACCGGAGTTTGGCAGGGTCAAACGCTCCTTCCTGCTCGGCGTCGTTGCCGACACCAGCGCCGAGGGCGCGCACCATGGTCTGAATTTCGTTGTTCTGGAACACCTTTGCCAAGTTTCGGGTCTGCCGTTCCACGTTCAGGATCTTGCCACGAAGCGGCAAGATGGCCTGCACCCGTCGGTCGCGTCCCGTCTTCGCAGAACCACCTGCAGAATCGCCCTCCACCAAGTAAATCTCGCATTCTGTCGGGTCCCTTGATTGGCAATCGGCGAGTTTCCCGGGCAGACCTCCACCTTCGAGAACGCCTTTCCGACGGGTCATATCGCGGGCCTTCTTCGCAGCCTCGCGCGCCCGTGACGCGAGCACGGCCTTCTCGACGATGCCTTTTGCGACCGAGGGATTTTCCTCGAAATATTCGTTGAGTTTCTCATAGACAATGGTCTCAACGATGCTTGTGACTTCGCTGCTGACCAATTTGTCCTTGGTTTGGGATGAAAAAGAAGGGTCGGGGTGCTTGACGGAAACGATGGCGGACAGGCCTTCACGTACGTCTTCACCGGACAGGCTGCTGAGGTTTTTCAGCAAGTTTCGTGATTTGGCGTAGGTGTTGACGGATTTCGTCAACGCAGACCGGAGGCCGGTCATGTGGGTTCCGCCATCGCGGTTGCGAATGATGTTCGTGTAGCATTGAATTTGCTCACTGAACGCATCGGACCATTGCATGGCGAGGTCGAGGCTGACTTCTCCCAACTCGATGTCACGCTCACCGGTGATGTGGATGATTTCCTCGTGAAGCGGTTGCCTGCGTTCGTTCAATCGACCAACGAATTCACGGATGCCGCCTTCGTAGTGATGATCCACCACGCGCTTCTCTTCGCCCCGCTCGTCGATGAGTTGGATGTGCAGGCCAGCGTTGAGGAACGCTGTTTCGCGGAAGCGGGTGTCAAGAATATCCACATCAAATTCCACAATGTCGGTGAAGATGGTCAAATCAGGACGGAAGCGGATGATGGTCCCGGTGACGTCGGACGAACCAATCACGGAAAGTTCGCTGGCAGGCTCACCTCGCTCGTAGCGCTGATGGTGGACCTGCCCGCCACGGTGGATGGTCATCTCCAGCCATGCGGAGACGGCGTTGACCGCTGAGACGCCGACGCCGTGCAGACCTCCGGACACCTTGTACGAACTGTTGTCGAACTTCCCGCCAGCGTGCAGTTTCGTCATGATCACTTGGGCTGCGGACACGCCGTAATCCTCGTGGAGGTCGACAGGAATGCCACGGCCATAGTCGCGCACCGAGATGCTTCCGTCCTTGTGCATGGTCACATCGATGCGGTCGTTCCGGTTCGCGAGGTGTTCATCGACGGCGTTGTCGACGACTTCCCACACGCAGTGATGCAACGCCGTACCGTCATGGGGGTCGCCGAGGTACATCCCAGGACGCATTCGGACGGCTTCAAGCCCTTCCAAGACCTGAATGCTGCTCGCGGTGTACTCTTCGCTCATCCGCTCAACTCCGATGGGCCCTCGTGCGTTCCGTGCCCCGTTCGCGGCCCCTTGGCAAAGGGCGTCTCACAGAGGGTTTCCTACCCTTTTCATTTAACGACGGCAGTCCTTAAACCCCCCCCTTTTTGAACGTCAAAAAACGCTCACGTCGCCCCGGAACTGAAGAGGGGTGGAATCATTTTCTGTCCGAGAGCGTTAAAGGCAGGCCCAAGGTCCACGCGCCATGGCCGACCTGAGGGTGTGCGTGTCCCTCGAGAGCACCACCGTTGACGACATGGTGGACGAAGCCGCCCGTGCCAACCTTTCAGGCGCCGACCTTGTTGAAGTTCGGTTCGATCGCCTCTGGCTCGAGAAGCCCGCCCCAGACATCGTTGAGGACGAAAACGGCCGCACGCGTGAAGTCATGTCGTTGGAGACCACGTGGGCCATCAACGACCTTGAATCCGTTGGCATCGATGCTGCGATTGACCGTCTGTTCGAGGGCATCCCCACCGACATCATGTTCACCGTGCGCGCGCCCGACCAAGGCGGGTTTTTCCCCGGCACCGAAGAGCAACGCCTCGCGATCTTGGACACCGTGGTGGGCCGTGGTGGCATCGCCTGGGTCGACCTCGAGGACGCGATCGACGATGACCGTCGTGCTTCGCTCGCGGATGCGGCACAGAAGGTAGGAATCAAGATCGTTGTCAGCAACCACAGCTCGAGCACGCCCGCCGCTGCGGAGATTCAGGCATGGGTCGAGGCAAGCAAGGACAAGGGCGACCTCGTCAAGTTCTGCGGCGTCATTTCCAACCCCTCCGACGCTTTGCAGTTGGTCGAGGCCTCCCTTTCCCTCAAAGACGGAAGCGTCCCCTTTGCCATCATGGGCCTCGGTTCTGGCGGAGACTGGACCCGCCTGCACGCGCCCGTGATGGGCCAAAGCATGGTCTACGCGACCATGCGCACCGAATACGCGCTCAAGGACGAAGGCCGAATCAACGTTCGCGATGTTCGCGATGCGTGGCAGCTCCTCGAGTACTGAGTCCTCATTGGCCGTCGAGCCCGAGGTTCGCGTACCGGTGCTGCACGACCACAGGAACGGCGATCAATGCCCCAAGGACGGCCATCATCACAAGCGCCACCGTGGCGGAGGGCATGATGAACGAACGTGGCGTGGCCGCCACGGCGACATCCGCGTACACAATCGCTTCGGGCGCCTCCATGTCCGCCCCATGCCCGTTGTCCCAGGTGTCGATGACGAGGTGGAAGGAATCCCACGATTCACCCTCAACGAACGAGGTACGAACTTCAGGCCGGTCCAACGACAGGCTGAAACTAACGCCGTCCACGCCTTCGTACGCGTGGACGTCACGGTAGGTCGTCCAACCGAGCGGATCGTATCGTCGCAACTCAGGAGCACGCTCCGAGAGCAATTCGCCTACGCCGGAGTCCCACCACCACCCGCCGCCATGGGCGTTCTGGTAGGAGGTGCGGTACCTGTCAAATTCGGCGTCCGTGAGCAGGTACACATCGGCGTTCACGGGGACGACCTGACCCTCGGCATCGACCCCCGTCAACGAGACACAGAAGGTGGTTCGATGCTCTGCAGAGAGGTTGAGCCTCAGCACGCCAGCGCTGTCGTTGCCCACCCCCATCAGCGTGGTCAGCGATGTGGTGAGCGGCGAGATTCGGTTGCCCTGCCCCCAGGCTGTCATCCAATCCTCTTCCGGGTGAAGGGACGGGTCAAGCCCCACGCCAGCATCCTTCGAATCGCTTGACACAGCGACGTCTTCGTCAAACCACACCTCGTTGTATGGGGAGTAATACCCCGTCATCGCCGGGGTGAGCGCCAGCCTCTCCACGGTTGCGTTCCACCGAGGCTCAGCAAGGTCACTCCCGCATGCTTCGACGCCGACCGCCGCGACGCTGCTGGGAACGACGACCATCGCGACCACGAAGGGAGAGAGCAGCAACCACATGCCGAGGGCCCCACGGATGCGACGCTTCGACCCCATGGGCGTCGATGTGCAGGCGAGGCCTTTGGACATGACCATCAACGTCGCCTGAGGGGGCGGATGTACCCGCTGGCCTCGTCCCGTCGTTCCTCTTTGCGCAAGATTCGAGGCGCGGGCGGGGCTTTGTGATCGTCGATGCCCATCATCCCGTTGACCTCCACGCGCTCCACGTCGGCGTACGCCTCAGCGCCCTTGGTCGCATCCTCTTCGTCCTCCGTCGGCGTCCTCATGACGAACCAACCGAGGATCAAGGCCGTCATGACCAACGCGAGGAACACCGCTGCGTCTGCCCCGAGGGAGCGGAACCAGGCTGCCCAGTCCTCGCGGGAGAAATCAGAGAGGGAGGGAGGCAGCGTTGCCTCTGGTGCGACCTCAACATCGACATCTCGGCTGTCGCACTGGCCCGTTTTGTCGCACGCCACGATTCGAACCGTGTAGCGGCCGGGCGATTCCCAGAGGCCGAAGGTGCGGAACGAATCCTCCGACAAGGGATCAACCCAGTCGTTGGTGGGATCGCCGTCGTTGTTCTGGTCGGTGTCAAGGTCAAAATCCCATTTTACGGTCACGCCGGACATGATCAGGGTGTCACAATCTTCCATCGAGCCGTCGTTCACGTCGTCGTCCCGGCACAGCGAGCCATCTTCGTCAAATTCTGCCCAAGTGACAATCACGTCGAGGTTCTCCCCAACTCCGGCGATGGCGTCGTCAGGCGTGAGGACGAGGTCGATCGTCGGCGCCGCTTCGACATGAACGGTGAAGCGGGCGCGCGTCACATCGCCGGTCAAGTGGCCGTCTCGGACGGTCAGCGTGACCGAGTAGATGCCGGGCTCTGCGTAAGCGTGCCACGGTGATGCGTCGTGCACCAAAGCGCTTCCATCGCCGAAGTCCCACACGTAATCCACGAGGCCGTTCCAATCCGGCGAGGACGGCTCAAGGGGAACGAGCCGCCCCTCGAAGCGGGCATCACCGTCCCTGGTGCCGTCGGAATCGAAGTACAGCAGGGTTCCGGGGATAGCGTACGTGTCACCGTCGTTGCCAAACGTGCGCCGAAGCACCGTCGTTCCGGCATCGCCGTTGAATGGCGTGGAGACGTCTATGATGCTCCCGTTGAGCCATGCTTCAAGGATGCGAACTTCGATGATGGGCGCGGGATTGATCACGTCGAAACTGACCGTCCGTGGTGCGCTTTCGGTGCCGTCTGCGTCGACGACGACCAAGGTGACCCGATGGGTTCCGGGCGTTGTGAAGGAAAACCGAGGCTGAACCACCTCTTGGAACGTGCCGTCTGGGAAGGACCAATTGAAGGTCAGGTCGCTGACATCACCGACCAGCCCGTCCGGGTCGCTGCTTGAACGGGCATCGAAGATGTAAGGGACATCCGGAAGGATGCTTGTGGAGAGCAGGTCGAGGGAGACCGTCGAGGATGCTTCACGAACGGTGAACGACGCTGTCGGCCGTTGGTTCTCGACAATCACGGCGAGGACCGCCGTCGAGGCACCACCGTCGTCGTCCACAACGTCGACCTGCACAGTGTAGTTCCCGGCGCGTTCCCAAGCCACGGTCGGTTGCGAGGTCCCGGCGGAGACGGTGTTGAAATCGGATTCACGGTCGACCGGGCCCGTCCCGAGATGGACGCCGCCCGGGAACGACCAACTCCACGTTGTGATGGTCCCGTCAAGGTCTTCGAACACCAGCGGCATCACGGTGGGGGTTTGCGTGACGGTACGAATGGGGCCAGCCTCAATCTGGACGGGCAATCGGTTGTTCACGACGACGGTCAGGTTGAGCACCCCGGTGTTCACGCCGTCAAACACCGTGAGCATGAGGTCGAAGGTATCGTTGGACCCGTCGATGTCCGTCCAGGCGTGGTCCGCGCTATAGAGCCCTAAGCCGCTGTCTTGCGAGCCGTCACCCCAGTCCCATGTGAACTCGAGAAGGGGGGTGGGCACGTTGTCGGTGGTCCTTCCAGCAGAGAACAAGATGCGTTGATCCACCATCACGCTGATGCTTGCGCCAAGCACCTGATTGTTGATGGCGAGCACAGGCATGGGTTCGGTATCGTCCACCACGGTGATGTTCATCACGTCCGTGGCCGACCATCGCCCTCCAATGTCCCGGACACGCAGGCTAATGTTGTACTCGCCGAGGAGTTCGTACGCACGGACCGGGGATTTCAGACCGCTCGTTTCGCCGTCCCCGAAGTCCCAAGCGTAGGCCACAGGCGCGTCAAAGTAAGGCAGCGTGTTGTTTTCCAGGGACAAGCCCCATGCATCGAAGCCGTCGCCGGCGAAGGCGACGTCGTTCCACGACAGCGTCCTGTTGGAGGAGATGTTGCCATCGGCAACAGGGGCCATGTTTGACAGGTTGACCACGCCGCTCGTGACCGCATCCACACGGCTACCGAGCACGTCACGCATGGTGAGGTCGAAGCTGTACAACCCGTCCATGTTTGGCGTGAACCAGACAGAAGAGGTGACGGCCTCCCCGCCCCCAGCATCAACCCGCGTGGTGAGGCCGTCCACGACGGCACCCGTACCATCCCGAACGTTCACCTCAACGTCGAGGTCCTCGAAGAAGGCGTTGGAGAGCACATCAAAGTCCACCTGTACGGTATCGGCAAGGCCATCGCCGTCACGGTCCGAGGTGGTGATGTTACCGGTATCGATGGTCGCTGGTGAGGTGATCCGAGCGGCCTCAAGGTCGATGGTCCCGGTTGGATAACTCGGTCCGCAACTGGTGTAATCGCAGTCTGCGGCACTGCTCGCGAGCCAGACGATCACCCATACCTCGTCGGTGAGGTTCCCGAAGCCGGGCACCAGGCCAGTCGCAACCGAGGACGCGAAATTCAGGTCCGTCACCGTCAACAGCCCGTCGGAGGCTGCCCTCGTGACCACCACGCCATCAAAATCATCCCGGTCACCTGTCACACGAAGGGTCAGGGGGGCGGGCGAAGCCGCGCCCGGGGTGAGTTTGAACGAACGGATGCCCCAGCCTTCCATGGTGTGCCCCGTGGTGGAGTACGGTTGCGACCAATCGCTGTTGGTGTCCGCAGGTTGTGCACGGCAGAAGCCCCCGCTCGAACACGCGGGGTTCAAGTCGAGGTTTGAATACCCGTAGACGCCTTGGTCGGAATCCAACGTCACCGCGACAGAAAAGTTCGCGAAGACCTCCTCCATGGTGCGTCCGATCACCCCTGCGTTCCCGTTTGCTGGCGCGGCGGCCAGCTTGGAAATCCCTGCACCGCCGGTGGCGCTGTCCTGCACCAATTGCCGCATCGCAGGGCCACCGCCGAGGTGGTCGACGAGGTACATCATGAGCATGAAACCCGCGCCGTAGTCTGCGTTTCGCTGATTCCACCAGCGTACGGAGAGTTCGCTGGCTTGTGTCCATCCGTTCACGTGCCCGCGAAGCGTGCTGTCCGCGCCGAAGCAGAGGTAGATGGCCACGTCCGCGTTGCCTTCGTCGATGTACAGGTTTTCGTACGGGTCGAGCGCGTTATGGAGCAGGTGTTGGAGTTCGTGCGCGATGATGGAACGGCCCCACGTCAAGGTGATGTCCGCGTAGTCCACGAAGACCATCTCGCCTTGGGACGCGAGGCTCGGAGCAAAGTAGCCGCCAATGTTGTACTGGCCGTCGATGTCGTACACGACGATTTCGACTTGGCAGTTGTTGTCGACGTCCGGCGGTGCGATGCCGCGGCCGTCGCCGTAATCCTTCCCGTAGTACGTGGTCAAGGTGGGATAGATCGTCTGGTCCCACGTCGAGGCGAGGTTCTGCAGCACCGTCGAACTCAGCGTCCGACCCGTCTGAACCAGAAATGCGACGCTGGCCGTGGTCTTCGCGACGGTCACGGAAATGCTTCCTCCCGAGGAAGGGACGTTGAATTGGTCCCCGACCACGTGTTGGGTGCACGCGCGACCGGAGGTGCTTGAGGAAGATTCGACAAGCCCAGGGCGGCCGGCTTCTACCCATTGTTGGCGCAGGAAGGGGGTCGCCGACACCACAGGTTCGGATTCGTCAATGAGCAGGTACGGTCGGGCAAAGTCCCCTGTAAATCCATCAAGGGACGCAGCCTCAACCCACTCGTCGGGCAGGCTTTCCGACGGTTGAGATTCTGAAGGCGGCTCGTTCCCTTCCGCGGGTGAAGCAGCAACGGTCGGCATCACCGTGGTGGAGAGCAGCATGAGCATGGCCAGAGCCAGAGCCTTGTAGGAACAAGTGGAGCAGGATTCAGACATGTCCACAACCACCGAATCGCCACACTGCGACGACATCAAGACCTCCCCGAGTATGGTATTTAAGCGTGGGCAGGCCACGCGTCACGGCATGCTCCGCAGGCTTGTTCCCGTCCTGCTCTTGCTGATGCTTCCACACGTGGGGGCTACAGTTCCAGACAGGGAGACCTTGTGCACGGCTTGGCCAGACCTCGTGAGCGACGGTGATCGCATGAACGAAAGCATTGCTTGGCAGGTCAGCCTTGGCCCGCGGTTGCCGGACAGCGTTGCCTCGAAGGCGTTGCTGGCTTCCGTTGTCGAGAACAACAGTGGCTGGACGTTTCACCATGATGTCCATCCGTTCTTGAACGGCAGCATGACGAACCTCATCGCTCAGTACACGCCTTCGGGCGTTGCACGAACGGACCATATCATCGCCCTCGGCGCCCACTACGACACGCGTGACCGAGCGGAACGAGAGGCGGAGGAAGCGAACCAAACCCAACCGATTCCCGGTGCGAACGACGGGGCAAGCGGCGTCGCCGTCGTGCTCGAGATGATGCGGCTTGTCCCCGCCATGGACCTCCCCCACCCGGTCATGGTGGTGCTCTTCGATGCCGAAGACCAAGGGCCAATGCCGGGCTTGGAAGGGAGCCGTCGATGGGCGGACAACCTCTCGCAGGAGGAGATCGGAAGCATCGACGCCTTCCTGCTGCTCGACATGGTGGGCGACGCGGACCTGAACCTCGCAAGGATCACCTCAAACTCGGATTCGGTTGCGGCCCCGATTCCTTCCCTTGCTGAAGCGGTTGGGCTGGTCGCGGGCACCACTGCGTGCGACGGCAGCGACGGCGAAGATGTCTACCAACACACAACGTCCACCAACATCATCGATGACCACATCAACACCCAAGCCGTCGGCATCCCTTCGGCCGTCATCATCGACCACCGGTACGGCGATGGCGCCACGCGCTTGGCCGATGGACACTGGCATACGCTGGGCGACACGCCGGACAAGGTCTCCGCGGAGAGCCTCGCGCACGTCGCGAGGTTGGTGGAACTCGGGCTTCGAACCGGCGCATGGCAAGCACCCGAGCCGATTGAGGAGGAACACACGACGACCGACATCAACGACCTGACCAACGAGGCGGTCGTTGCAGCCCCTTTGCTCGCCCTTGTGGCTGTGTGGACCGCGCTGGGTACGTTATCAACAGCCTTCGTGGCCTCCATCGTCGTGCTTCGGCGCCTGAGGAGCTCCACCTCAACGAACGGGGCATGGAGCTGGGACGGCTGAAGTCTGGATGGCGCGAAGTGTCATAGACAACGGCGGCACGTCGGTCACCAGATGGCTGACCCCCACCGTGAAGCCAAACTCGCAGCGCTCCGGGAGCGCGTGCGCGACCAACTCGACGGCGAGGATGAGATGGTGGTCTCAGTCTCGGACGTCGAGGCGGCGGTGGTGCTTCATCCGAGCAACAAGCGATTCATGGACCTCGCACAGTGGGACGGGGCGCTTGATGACGGCACCGTTGCCGGCCTCCGTCGGTTTGCATCGGTCGCCATCTTCCTTGGAAGCGCCCTTGGCATCCTTTCCGGCCTGTTGTTGCTGCAAGGAAACCCGGTGGATTTGCTGTCCACAGACCTGCTGTCAAGCGAACGGACGGTCGACCTTCGAATGCAGGTGCTTGAAGCCGAATCGGGTGCAGCGCTTGAGGACCTCACCATCGAATGGGTGGACCTTGAATCGGGGACGGTGCTGCGGTCGACCACCACAGACGCGTACGGGTGGTTTCACCTCGAATCCGTCTTGACCGAAGCGAGGCTCCTCCGTGTAAGCGGTGATGGCTACACGACCGCAGAACTTGAACTGGTCCCGCAGTCCGCGGGAATGCCACCCGTCACCCTCACGCCAGGGGACGGCGTGGAACGCATGGCCCTCGAAGGTGGCGAGGACAGGTGGACGCTCGATGATGCGGTTCGTCTCTCGACGACCATCGGCGTCCTGACGATTCTCTCTGGGGCGGTCGGTCTAATGGCGGGTGTCGAAGTGCGTCGAGCAGGACGGTACCGACGAACGCAATACCTCGCAGGACTTGCTTTGTTCAGCCGAGGCCTCATCGTCTTCGGACCTGCCCTCATCCTCGCAGGGATGATTGCGACCTCCTTCGCCAAAAACCAGTTCGCCGACGTACGGGAGGGGCCGGATGTACCTGATTTCCGTTGAAGGCGGGGACGGTTCCGGGAAAGGCGAGGCCGTGCGCCTCCTCACCGAGATCCTCGCCACCTACCCCTTCACCGAGGTCTGTGCCACGCACGAGCCACGCCGCCATGCGGAAGCCGGACAGCGAGCGCTGGCGGCCGTTCAACGTGGGAACCTGAGCCCTGCTGAAGAAGCCGCGCTCTTTGCGGAAGACCGGCTGGACCACACCGCGAGTTGGATCCTTCCTCGCCTGCGGCAAAGTGCCGTGGTCGTCTCAGACCGGAACATTCACTCTTCCCTGGTGTACCAAGGGGTTGTTGGGGAACTCGGCCTCGACGAAGTTGCTGCGCTGAACGAGGGCGCCGCAGTCCCAGACCTTGTCGTCTGGGTGGATTGCGACCCTGAACGGGCCATTCGTCGCATCCAACAAGGAACGCTCCGGATGACCAGCGACAAACAGGAGTACTTCGAAACCACCGACATCCAACGCACCATCCGTGCAGGGTTCGCCGACCTGCTGTCGGGTGCCATCGCTCCTCCTCCCCCGTTTGACGCCGCCGTGATTGCAGGACCGATCCTCAACGAAGGAGGCTTGGACGAACTTGAGCGTGCCCTCCGCCGCACCGTTCGGGAGTTCATGCGTCAGCGACCTGCGCCACTGAACGTGGACATGGACGAGGTCGACCTCGCCCACATCGGACGCTTGGTGGACCGCATGAGCGCGCAGCAACGCCTACCCGGGCTGGCGAAAAGCGAGGAATCGGTGCTGCACGGCTGGCTCGCCGGGGCCTCACCAGCGACGTGGATGGAACGCGCCGAAGCATCGTGGCCGGAACGGTCTGCCGCCGAACGCGACGTCCCCGGCCGCTACACGGCCCGTTCGTCATGGTGCGTTCTCGGCACGCTCTCGCTGATGGGCGGGCCGTGTGACGTGCGGAGGTTGTTCCATGCCCTCGGCCCGGTCCGGTTCCTGTCCAAGAGGCATGTGAACAGGATGGTTCGATGGATGATCGACGAAGGGTGGATTTTCCGTCAACAGAACGAGGTCAAGTTCACCGAGGGACAGATGTTCCGCCTGAGCGAGGACCACCTTGCGCAGGGACGGCTCGCGATGGCGATGTGGCCCGTTCGTGAACGCCTCGAAGGATGGCGCGAAGCGCACCCACGGTCGGCATGGTCCGAAGCCCTTCACCACCTCATCGAGGAAGACGACGTTGGCATGGA
>Ga0255780_10001607_pt1 | contig 20893 bp, 18 predicted proteins | sample 071ome_32_FD_179978 | JGI IMG/M metagenome (GOLD analysis project Ga0255780, IMG submission 179978) | Coastal salt marsh microbial communities from the Groves Creek Marsh, Skidaway Island, Georgia - 071405AT metaG (version 2) | ecosystem: Environmental > Aquatic > Marine > Intertidal zone >... | reverse complement strand
GCCTTTGGCTTGCTGTGATTGTGTGTGGTACTGCAGGTTGTGCCTGGGTAGCTACAGCCAAGCAGTCGATGCATCGTGTAGCCACTCACGTTGAATTGAAGCAGAGTCTGATTCAGGTATGGCGCAACCCGACTTTCCGACCGTTATTGTTGGCCTATATCGTGGCTACCTTTGGGGTGGCCATCAATGGAGCTCTGGCACTTTACTACTACCGCTATCGGTTGTTGTTGGAAGAGCAGGAAGTTCAGCTCATTCTAGTAGTCTTCATGTTGGTACTAACCCTCTCTTTGGTAGGTTGGGTACTACTTTCCAGAAAGCTGGGAAAGCTCCGACCCCTCCTGCTGGGAGTCTCACTGCTGGGCTTTTTCAGCTGTGTGACCTATCCTTTCTTTCCGCCAGGTAATCTCTGGGTACCATTGTTCGTGGGAGGTGTGCTGTTGGGTAGCTGTGTGGGATCGGTGGTATTGCTGGATTCCTTGCTGACAGATGTGATTGACTATGACCAAGTCCGTACTGGTGTACAACGATCAGGAGTCTACTTTGGAGTGTGGCGACTAGGCGCCAAAACCGCACGTGCCCTCGCTGTCGCAGGCGCTGGTTTGTTGCTGGAAGTCATTGGGTTTGTGCCCAACACCGTACAGTCGGCAGAAGTGTCAGAAGCACTGGCTTGGCTGTTTGGTCCTGGAGTTGGGGTGTTTCTCGTATTGGCTGCCTTGCTGCTGTGGCCATATCGTTTTGATGACGCTAAACAACGTCAGGTTCGGCGGATTTTGCAACGCAAAGAGCTACTTGCAGCACAGGCGTCGCAGGTGTAGATTGTTCCAAATTGATCAAGTTCTACTGACTCACCACCATCTCTGGTTGCAACAAATCAGTTCCTTTCTCAACGCATTGAGCAAACTCACATGTCTTGGAAACGTTGGTTTCTAACTGGATGTCTTGGACTTCTTGCAGGGTTTACAAACGCACAGACGGATCGCCCCAGCGCCCTGTTGACCCTGCACAGCAATCACTCCGTTCCTAGTTTGCAGGAACAGACTTGGCTGTTAGAACTACAGCGCCTGCTGCAGAGCCGCTACTACCTCTGGATCGCGGCAGAGACTCCTGTTTTGACAAGCGCTTCGATGAAGACAGAAGCTAGCTTTGGTTTCCGCATGCAGCCACAGGCTGGGGAGATGCGGTTAGAAATATCCCGTAATCTTGCTGATGCGTTGGTCCAGCATGTAGTGTTTTGTCCAGAACCCTGTGCTGGTGTTGGTCGAACAGAAGCTCTGAGGACTCTACTCGCCTTTGTAGAACCGAATGCTAGTGAGCTTTGGGCTGCGTCACTACCACCTATTCCCGAATGGAAAGGAATTGCTCCACAGCGAAACAATGTAATTTCTTCAGTTGCTCGTTCCAATCCTGAGAGAAAGCCAGCGGTCCAACGCCAGAAGACTTCCACACAAAAGCAATCCATTGAGGTAGCACGTCCAGCAGATCAATCAGTAACTTTGGAGGAGAAACTAGTAGCTCGTGCGGATAACCTTCCGCCTGCCAACTCAACAAAAACAAAGGCGACAACTCCACCTGCCAAGGCCAAGCCACCTACTAAGAAAAAGACTCCCCGTAAGGCTGCTAAACAGGAGGAGCAACTCCCTAAAATTACTGCGAGAGTGCAGCCATCCAGACCTCTTTTTGTCAGGAATGATAGCGCTGAAAACTCAACGACCAAAAGCGTTGGATCTAGTGGCAATCAAAATCAGTTGGAACAGTTTCGCCGCAAGATTGCCGAGCGGAGCTACAACCGACAGATTTGGCAGGCCATGCGTAATCAGCTGATGTTCTTCCGACAGGAAAACAGCGACTTGCCCAAACCGCTGCCACTACGGGTTCGCCTACAGATCAATGTGGAAGGGAAGGTGATTGGTCAGGAGATTCTGGAAACCAGCCAAGTCCCAGAATTTGATGCATTGGTGCTGAAGAGCGCACCCCTGCTAGAACTTTCACCACCGGATGAGACACTGGTGCGGGAGCCTCCCTACGTAGTTGTGGTTCAGGTAGCTCCCTGAAATGATCAGTCGGTATCGCTGAAAATACGGGGCAGTCCGTTGAAGAAAATCAGTGGTGGTGTGACCCGTCCCAGTGGAGGTTCAGGCTTGATGGACTTGGGAAGATGTCGCTTGTGCGTGGCGGTGTTGGGTTCCAGCAATAGACCACGCTCGTTGGTGAATTGCTGAATAAGGCTCTGGATTTGGCGCCCAGCGATTTTCTCGCTACGATCAATGGGGATCTTGTGGGCCCAGGCTGCTGCAGTTGGCAACAACATGGCAAGAGCGAGAGGCAGGAAAAACTTCTGCTTCATGACATACTTTCCCGGTGATCAACCGGAATTTAGAAAGTCAGGGCAGCAGATTCCATTCTGCTCGTCCATGACGAAGGATGCGGTCATCCTGACACGACGAGTACTATAAACTCAGCAAGGGATGTGCCTCATAATCCTTAGAGGATCACCCCATAGTTGGGCAGTTGCTCAGTGATGCGCGCCTGCATCTTGCGTTGATTCGGGTTGGCCTCTAGCGTCACGGCCAAGTCGACTGCCTCCTTTGCGTCTTTCAGGATCTGTCCGACCTGAGGAGGTTCCAAGCCAAGAGACTTGCGATGGAGATGTGCGAGGTAGGCGGCCTGTGCAAACTCTGAGAAAATTGGAAACTCCTTCATATCAGGAGTGGTTTTGGAGGCTCGCTTGTAGGCCTTGTAATAGGCATCGAGCATTTTCTTGTAGGCTGGCAGCATGTGGGCTCGAACATGGGGATGCTTCAACTCCACTCTGAGCAATAAAGTCCGGAAAGCTTCTGTGCGGACACGTGCCTCTAGTAGATAGTGCTGGGGAATAGAGGATTCGATTGTCTGCAGGCGCTTGGCAATATTGAGCGCCAAGCTGTGCAACGGCAGGATGAAGCGCATCACATCAGCGACCGCAGTGACCTTGCGAATCACAACAGTCTCTTTTTCTGAACCTTCTCCACGTCCACCTTCTCCGATAAATCCATTGCTACTAAGGCTTTGTGCCGGACTGAGTCGGTTTAGTTCCGAGAGATCTACCGGAATCGTGATCGAGGTGAGCATCTGAGCCATCAATTCCTTGTTGCGCTCCAGCATGTGTTGGGCAAAGTTCAGCTCATGCAGGGCCATTGCATCTTCAGGTTCTAGCTCTTCTAGGCCTTTGTTCAGATCGTCCATACTTATCTTGCTGACATCCATGCTTTGTAGAGCAGAGGAACGAACACTCAGTAGGCTTTTCTTGTTGATTTCCGCAACATGTCGCAGGTAATTGATGTACACTTGTCCGGCGGTCTGCATATTACGCGGATTGGCCCCTCCGATGTAAATGGCTAGACACGCCTGAAAAAGCATCTCCCGATAAACAGGGGTTTCGTAGAGACGTTTCTGATCCAGTACATGCTTCACCAAATTGCTGCGTACTTGGCAAAGTGCTGGATCTTCACCAAGCTGCTCTGACAATTCTTGAGTGGTCTTGGTCTCGCATGCGTTGACTAGAGACTGGGCCATGAGCCGTGGATTATGAGGTGTCTCTTTTTTGCCGAATAGAGAAGCCCACATCTTCTCGAAAAAAGAAGCATTATGGTGCTTCCTGACAGTCTCGAGCATCACATAGATGTCATGCTGCATGCGACCGAAAGGAATATTTGGCAGATCGAGCGTGAAATCTTGATTGGATTGGCCAAAAGAAGATTCGTATTCCATGGGGATGTTGCTCCCAGAAGATGAGAATTAGCCGGAAGACCAAACGCGAGAATCAAATCAACGGGTGTTGGAGCCGGTCGAATGCGACAGTTAAGAATTTCAAATAAATAGCAGAAGAAACGAAACGTAAAACGTCCCTGATTGAAACGGAAACTTCAATTTTTTTTCTGACAACCATCTAGTTTCACCTGCTCTCGATTTTTTGCAAAGGATTTTTGCATGAAACAAGCTCTGCTCAATGCTGCAGAACACTACCCTTTTCTGGAGCCGTTTCGCCTGCAGCAGCGGCAATGTACAGAAGCTGATTACTTTCCTCGATTACAGCAGCAATTAGCGGAATTGCCGATAGATCCTGAAGGAAATTCTCTGCTGGTGCATCTGGTCCAGCGTGAAAAAGGGTGCGGAATAGTCATTCAAGATTTCTTCCAGTTGGAGAATGAGCGAATTGTTCAACTCAATCTCCAGACAGAAAACTCCTTTGAAATTCTGGCGCGCAACACGCTGCTGATGGACAGCATCATCCAGGCAACCTTTGATTTTGCGATGAATGATCTGCCCCTGTTGCGTCGGCTTCATGTTGAGCAAATGGAGACGGAGCTTCACTACAAGCAACGCATTTTGCCTGAAAAGCAGGAGAAGCTCGGACGCGTGGAGCAAGAGTTAGAGAATCTTCCCAGCCAAGGAGGAGAACGCGAAGAGCGCGAGATGCGCCGCTATTACCAGAAAATTTGCAGCGATCTGCAACACGACATCGAAGAACATGCTAAACGCGTTGGGCAGCTGGAAGAACTACTGGAGACCGCAAGGGATTGTCCGGTTGATCGGGAGTTTGTTGAAGCCCATCTAGTCATTCTTGCACGGGGTGGCTACGGTCGTGGTGAGTTGAGCCTGGCTTCGGATCGAGATCTGGGTTATTGCCTGGATACCGAACAGTTGGCTGCAGGACAAGCCGAGGTAGTCCGCCAACTGGTAATCCGCATCGAGACACTGCTTAATGCAGCGCAGGTGATGACCGCTCACCAATATTTTGAGATTGACGAGGACCTGACGCGCTTCCAGCAGGGTAGCATGCTGCAAACCATTCCCTCCATTCTGGAGAGTCGCGTACTGGTAGGCAGTCAACGTCTGGCGGAACGCCTCAAACAACACTTCTTTGAAATCCTCCCCTATGAACCCTACGTTCTAGAGAAAATCAACACCTATCTGCAAACGGAGCGCCCACAACTCAACCAGGCAGATCTCAAACACGATCTGGGAGGTTTACGCAGCCTCCAGATTCCTCTGTGGATTGCAGCAGCAACCTTTGGTGTTTTCCCATCCTATACAGCAGAGATGATTGCGCTGCTAATCAAGCGGCGTCTGCTCTCTCCAAGACAAGCCTTCAAGCTGTGTCAGGCCCTGGAGTTCACCTACGATCTGCGAAACTTCACTGGTGCGGCCCGAGATCACTACTTTGATGAGGAAGCGCGACATAGCGGTTGCCGAGGAGAAGACCTGCAGCCAAACGTGATCAACGACAACATGGAGCGCCTGTATCTGCTCAAGAAGCAGCGGTTTCAGGATGTTGATGATTTTGATCGCTATCGTTTGCAGATGCAGGACACGATTCAGCAACTCTCCAGAGCATTACTTCGCAATATTCTGGAGCGACACGTTGTCCGAACCTTCCAGACTTTCCAAGTTACGGTATATCTGCGCCAACGTCGCATCATTGAGATCAATGCACTCGAAGGGATGCCGCAGGTTCCTCTGAGTCTAATTTTCAGTGACCCGCTCAAGTTGCTGGATCTGTTCATCTATGTTGGCAAAGTGGGTTACGATCTCTCGTTTGAACTGAAGGACGAGATGGCCGATCTACTTCAATCACTGACGGTTGAAGTGGTCGAGAGCCGAACTCCTGAACTTTCTGAGAAGTTCAGCGAATTGATGATGACGCCCTATGTCGACCAGGCACTGCGCATTATGTTGGAAATTTCCGACCCAATTGGACTCAACGATCCTGCGTTCTTTGGTGGAACAACAACTCAGAAATATCTACCTGACACGCTGCTGGGACGTTTCATTCCCGAGTGCAACCAGATGCACTTCCTGCTTCGGAATTTGTCCTATCACCAGTACCCGGTCAGCATTCACTCACTCAACGCAGTGCAGGCTGCTGAAGAAGAGCTACAGATTCTGCAAAAGCAGTATCCGGAGTTGTACCAGTACCTCCAGCCTAAGCACATCCTTGCACTCAAGTGGGCTGTGCTGTTTCATGACGTAGGAAAGATTGATCCAAGAACACGGCACCAGATCTCTGGCACCTCGATCGCAGTCAGAGCCCTTGAGCGCTTGGGGTACGCTGATCCAGAACTCTTTGGTAGCATCTCTCTGATGATCGCCCACCACATGACCGTGGTACGACTCAGTAAGACCTCAGCGTACTTCGACCAGGCCATCCAGCAGTTCTTTGAAATTGCCAACCGGGATCTGGTCAACGTGATCCTGCTGTTCTTGGTAAACATTTCTGACTATCGCTCGGTCAGTGATGTGACAGCGAAAGATACTCGTACCCTACGAACTTTTTTTGAGGAAACTTACCGAGTCTATGCGGAGATGCGTTCCAGCGGCCAACTGAATGATGCAATGGATGCCATCAACAGCTACCTGGATCGGAAGAAGCAAGATCTGGAGTTTGATACCCGTATCAACCTGCTGATCCAGCAGGGTCTGCAGAATTCAATCGAAGATGCGCTCTATACACCGGTAGCCAAAATTCAGCCTCAGGAATACGAACGGCTACAGAAAGGCCATGAGGAACTGGAGCAGCACTGGCGTTTGCTCAAGATGGGTTCATTGGATGAGAAAGGATTGAGCCAGACTACGGAAAAGCTGATCCGGACCATCCGACAGTACCTCAGTCCGGATACAATCAACGCTCTGATCAATCCCTATCGGCGCCAATTGGAGTGGTTTTTCGCAGCTTTCCCCAACCGCTTTCTGCTGAGCTCCAGTTCCGCGATCCTGGCCCAGCAGATGATGCGCTTCGAAAATTGGTCTTCGGAGGCAACGGTGAGCGTGCTGACCAATCCAAGGGGACGTCCTGTTGGACTACTGGTTTATGTTCGGGAGGCGCCTCAGATTCATAGTCGGATTGCGTATGCGCTTAGTCGTCGTCAGATCAATATTGAAGGCGCCAAGATGAATCGGGTTTGCTTTGCCGATGGTCGGAGTGCCTACTGCTATTATCTCCAGATCACGGTTCGTTCTTCGGCAATGATTTTCCCAAGGGAGTTGGAACACTCGATTCTCTACGATTCTCCACCTCAATTGGACCTGGATCAACAGCACTTCCTGCACAATCCACGATTGCAGCTGGAGTTTCTTGAAGACGATGAAAAAGGCTATGTCGTACAGGAGATTGACGGACATTTCGTACGGATGGCTCAGTCTTATCTGCGAGTCAAATTGACCTTGGAAGACGCACCGTTGATCTTCTACAAGTTGGCCAACAGCTTCGACCGTTTTGAGGTGTCTGTGCAGCAATCACTGATCACCACTACTGGTTTTCAGGTCAATGATTACTTCTACATCTTGCCCCAGGACTTGGAGCGGCTGAGGTCTTCAGGCTTTGAGGAAGTCGTCAAGCGGAGCTTGAGTGACCCACCAAGCCACAATTAAGCACGTGGAACTGCTGGTAAGGCGTGCTTGTGAGCAAGGTAATGGGGAAGGTTGCTCAGAATAAGCCGCTGATGCTGAAGTCGAAGCGGTCAGGACTTTCTCCACGTCGTTGATCGAGCTTAACACCATACTCGAAACGCAGTACTCCCAGTGGGGTGATTAGCCGTACCCCTCCTCCGGCACTGCGACGCAGATCGAAGAAATCCGGTTCTGTCTCCCCCAGCAGCGCATACTGCTCTGGTTCAGCGTTGATGTTGCCTGCATCCAAAAAGACCACGCCTCGAATGAAGCTCCGTTCATCGCGACTAAGTGGAAAGAGCAATTCCAGGTTGAAAAGTCGCTCGCTGATCCCACCGCTTTTCAGCTTCCCCAACTCATCAAAACTCAGCCCTGAGGTGCGCTTGTCGCTCAATCTTGTCTGCGTTAGACCAAACTCGTCGATGTAGCTGGTCAACTGCTGGTTGATGATTCTCTCCGTACCACCGTAAGGCCCTGCAATGGCGTAGTAGTTGTGGCCACGCACGCTGTTTAGGCCTCCCAAGCGGTAACGATCTTCCGGAGGGATTGGAGAACTGCCCATCTGCTGTAGCCAACCGAGCCGTCCCTTGACCATGGCAATCAGGGTTTGTGCTTCATTGAGCGCCCAGAATTGCTGGTAGTTGGTGATGAATTCACGCAACTGGACGTTACCTCCGAAGGGTGTGCCCGTCTGTACAAGGGTCAGGCTAGTCTTGATTCCTTCTGTCGGAAAAATTGGATGATTGACCGTATTATAGGTCAGCGTTGGTGCAATGGAGCGTTTGAAGACGTTGTATCCTTCATTGTCGTAGAGCCGATCCACTGCATTCCAACTCACAGAGAGCCGCAGGTCACGCCAATAGACAGGCATCCCTACGCTGGTACCATAGGTGTTCTCACGCAAGCTGCCTCGCTCTAAACCTGTGCTGTCTGCGAGACGTCGATGTGAGAACTGAATTGAGTTGGAAAGTTGCGTACTGAAGATCCTGGGATCAATAAAAGTGACGCTGTACTCGTTGGTGACATCCTGTTCGCTGAATTGCGCACTCAATCGCAGCGTCTGTCCGTTACCAAATAGATTTCCTTTGGTGAGAGAGAGTCCACCACTGAATCCGGTCACATCGCTATAGCCGATTTGAGCCTGAAAGGTTCCGGTTTGAGTTTCTTTGAGTCGTGCCATCAGGTCCAGAACGTTATCCTCTTCAGGACGTCTTCGTCGTTCAAGCTGCAAGCCTGGCTCGAAGAAGCCCAGCTTCCCAAGATTTTCCTGGCTCAGTCGGAGTCGCTTGCCATCAAAGAGTTGTGATTCGTTAACTTCAAACTCACGGCGGATCACGTGGTCACGTGTCTCGGTATTTCCTGCAACAGAGATACGACCGATGTAAGCCTTCTCTCCTTGCAGGATGCGGTAATTCACGTCCACAGTCTTGTTGTCTTCATTGATCCGAGTTTGCGGAATCACTCGTACGAAGGCATAGCCACGCTCCTGGTACAGCTCATCCAGTACGGCTCGATCTCGGTTCTGCAAGAAGGGATTGTAGACCCCACCAGTTTTCAGTTCGAGTTGCTCCAGCAGTTCTGCCTCTGGTTCCAGTAAGTCACCACTGACATTGACCGATCCTGTGAAGTACTGATCTCCTTCAGTGACGTTCAGGGATAGTTCGACACGGCTGTATTCTGGGTTGTGATAGAGCGTCACCTCGGGTTTGTCGATGAAGACCTTGATGTAGCCTTGCTGAAGGTACTTCTGAGTCAACAAGACCAGATCCTGATTAACCCGCTCCTCCTGAAAAATACCGGAGCTGTTGATCCAGTTGAAACAGTCCACCTCTGCGCTGAGCATGAGACGTTTGAGGTCAACTGCCGCGAACACTTTGGTTCCGCTGATGTCTACATCCGTCAGGAATACCTTTGGTTGTTCCTGGGCCACATAGGTCAGTCGATATTCCTGCTCTGATTCCTTCTCCAAACGGGGCAGCACACGGGCAGTGGTGTAGCCATCTTCTCGATACTTGTCGAGAATCATAGTCTGATCTTGCTCGGCTTTGAAAGGATCATAGATATCGTTGGCCCTCAGCAGGAGCTTCTCACGAATTTCGTCCAGGTCCAGTAGGTTGATCCCTTCCAGTCGAACTGAGAGCAGACGAGGACGCTCCTCGACAACATAACGCAGTCGGTAGCCATCACCGAGTGGTTCGACTTCAGCGCGTACGTCACGGAAGAGCCCAGTCTCAAAGATCTGGCGGATATCTTGACGAATACGTTGGCGATCGAGTGGAAAGTTGACCTGACTCTCGAGGGTGAAGAGCAGTTGGGCTTCTTCTAATTCTGAGGTTCCCTGGATCTCAATTTCCAGGATTCGGGCTTCCTGCCCGAGGAGTAGGCTGGGGAAACCCAGCAGCAAGAAGGCCAGCAACAACCAAAGGCTGCGACAAAAACGGCCAGGAGCACAAACGGTGGGCATTAGAATGTGAGTATTGACAAGCGGTTCAAGGACTGGAATCCAATTGCAAACGACCATCCTGCAGACGATAGCACTGCTGCAGTGTAGTGGCCAGTTGCGGATTGTGGGTGATCATCAGCATGGTGGTTTGCCCATCGGCGCAGCAGCGCAATAAGGTATCCAATACCTGCGACTCATTTTCCTGATCCAGGTTGCCAGTAGGCTCGTCAGCCAGCAGGAGACGCGGGCGGTTGGTGAGGGCCCGAGCGATGGCAACCCGTTGCTGTTCGCCGCCGGAGAGTTGAGAGGGCTTATGCAACAAGCGCTCCCCTAGTCCGACCTGTTCCAGCAGTTCACTCGCACGCTTGCGACTCTGACTGTGGCTCTGTCCCTGAACCAATGCTGGCATCATCACGTTCTCCAGCGCACTGAAATCCTGCAGGAGTTGATGAAACTGAAAAATGAAGCCCAACTGGGTGTTGCGGTAGCGAGCCTGGGCATCCCGGGAAAGCAGGCTCAGGTCCTTGTCATCCAGCAAAACTCTTCCCTGGTCTGGCTGGTCAAGTAAGCCAATCAAGTGCAGCAAGGTACTCTTGCCTGTTCCAGAAGCACCAACGATGGCAGCTGTCTGACCAGGTTGCTCCAATCGCAAGTCCACTCCCCGTAAAATGTGCAGGGTACGGCCTTCACCGTCAAGATAGCTCTTGTGCAGGTTTTCGAGTTGAAGATGCATGGCTGGAAACTTAGCGGAATTGAACCTCACTCACCCGGGTCCGGACTTCTCCAGACCAATCAGGGGGAGCTTGGGGTTCGAGGTCAAAGCCGAATTCACGGGACTGCTTGGGTTCCAAGGTGCCAGGATTTTGAAAAGACAGGTGGTAGACTGGGAAGAAACGAGCACTCTTGATCACCTCGTCCTCCTTGCTGAGATAGTCAATGGTGATCTCCAGCATCTTGATCACCTGCTCGCTGTTGTTGAGCACAGTCCCAAAGACACCAGTGCTCACACGCCGTTCGTCTTGGCCAAAAGCCACACGCACGTCCAGCAATTCAATTTGCTTCTGGGCCTCAAGTCGTTTCTGGTTCTGATAGAACTGAAATCCAAACAGGACCGCAAGGGCCAAGCTGGCAATCAGCAGGACTCGAGTCCCGGAACTGCGCATCCAGTCCGGCATGGTCTACTCCTGCAGGCGGAAGAAACAAGGACAGGTTCGGGAAGGACAGGTTCCGGTATTCTGGGAAAAGCGTTTGCTACCGTGGGTCCACATCAGAAAAACGGGACATGGACCCCCGTTTTTCAACTGACGTCGCGGAGGGTAAGGCCGTTGTCCTTGAGGAAGGCCGTCAAGCCTTTCTTGTCGATGGTACGGATCGCACGGGTCGAAACTTTCAGCTTAACCTCACGACCGAGTTCCGGAACAAAGAAACGTCGGGTCTGCAGGTTGGGCAACTGGCGGTGCTTGGTCTTGTTGTTGGCATGCGAAACGCGGTTGCCAGTCAGTGGTCGCTTGCCGGTGATGTCACAGCGACGAGCCATGGGGTTCTCCTAATCTGCACTGTCTCGCGACAGGGTCGGTTACTTGGTTTCCTTGAAAAGCACGTGCTTGCGGACAATCGGATCGTACTTGCGTAACTCTAAGCGTCCTGGGGTCGTGACCCGGTTCTTAGAGGTGTAGTACATGTAGCCGCTCTCCGGACTCTTCATCTTCACAAACACGCGGTTGGCGTTCTTGGCCATGGTGTTCTCCAGGAAAAATGAAAATCAAAAATGATCGGTATTTACCAAAAAAATGTCAAGAATTTCCTTTAGGTCTCAGCAGTTGGTCAGATACTGCAAATTTCCCAGGTGTTCGTAGGCTTCTCGCAAGATGCGCTCCGTGTTTTCCCAATCCAGGCACTTGTCCGTGATGGAAACACCGTACTGCATCTCGTCACTGATCGGCTGGTTGCCTAGATGCAGGTGACTCTCGATCATGGTACCAACGATGGACTGGTTGCCGTCAACGATCTGGCGCACGATGTCACGCAGCACGATTTCCTGTTTTTCTGGACGCTTGTTGGAGTTTCCATGGCTGCAGTCCACCATGATGATCGGTTTGACCCCTTCTTTACGCAGCTGCTCTTCCGTATCCTGAATGGACAAGGCATCAAAGTTGGGTCCGTGCTTACCACCGCGCAGGACAATGTGGCAGTGTTGGTTGCCGTTTGTATTAACAACAGAGGCACGCCCCTCGTGATTGATGCCCAGGAAATGATGGGGATGTGCTGCAGACTGAATGGCGTGCACCGCAATATCCAAACTGCCATCCGTACCATTCTTGAAGCCAACGGGCATGGAAAGCCCACTGGTCATTTCCCGGTGAGTTTGTGATTCGGTGGTACGGGCTCCGATCGCACTCCAAGCGAGCAGGTCAGCAATGTACTGGGGTGTGATCGGATCCAGCGTTTCTGTGGCTGCCGGTAGTCCCAGTTCGTTGATATCAAGTAGGATTTTCCGAGCCAGACGCAGGCCCTTTTCCACTTGATGGGTACCGTTCAGGTCTGGATCATTGATCAATCCCTTCCACCCAACGGTAGTGCGGGGTTTTTCAAAGTACACTCGCATGATCAGGTAGATCCGATCCTTGAGTTCTTCGTGCAAGGCCTTGAGCCGCTGGGCGTATTCCATTGCGGCTTCCGTATCATGAATGGAGCAGGGCCCAACCACGGCAAAGAGTCGATGATCTTCCCGATCCAGGATATTGCGCACGGTTTGACGTGCCTGAACCACGGTCTGGCAAGCTTTTTCGCTAAGGGGAAGCTCCTCCTTGATCTCATCAGGAGGCGTCAACGGGGTAATTTGCTTAACATTTATGTTATTGGTGGATTGCATGGGTTCTCCAGAAGAAACAAGAGCAGTCAGTGTAGGGTCAACAGGCCAAAAAGACATGATTTCTTACTCGACAAAGCCGGTTTTTGTCATCTTGACGGGGTCGAGGGCCTGATCCAATTCAGCCTCGGTCAATTGGTCGCCTGCCAGTTCCAGGGCAACTTCCTTGAGGGATCGATTTTCAGCAAAAGCAGTCTTGGCGATCTTGGCGGCTAGGTCGTAGCCGATCAGAGGATTGAGCACAGTGACCAGGATTGGGTTCTTGCCAACCGAGGCAGCGATGTGGTCTTCCCGAACAACAATTCGAGAAACAGAACGATCCGCCAGGTTCCGTGAAGCATTTGCCAGCAAGCGGATTGATTCCAGTAGGCTGTGGGCAACCATCGGTAGCATTACATTCAATTCAAAGTTGCCAGAGAGTCCGCCAATACTGACCGAGGCATCATAACCAATGACCTGGGCACACACCATCGCGGTAGATTCTTCGATGACTGGATTGACCTTGCCCGGCATGATGGAAGAGCCTGGCTGAAGAGCAGCCAGTTGAATCTCGCCGATACCTCCGTTGGGGCCAGAATTCATCCAGCGTAGATCATTACAGATCTTCATCAGGCTGACAGCGATGGTCTTCAACTGTCCGCTCAGCTCCACGGGAGCGTCCACGGTGGCCTGAGCTTCAAAGTGGTTCTGTGCTTCGCAGAAGGTGACTCCGGTCAACTCTGAGACCGCAGCAGCAAATTTTGGTGGGAACGCTGGATCGGTGTTGATCCCTGTACCAACAGCAGTTCCTCCCTGGGGCAGTTCACACAGGCGTTCCAAGGCCGCTTCCACTCGGGCGATACCGAGCTCGATCTGGCGAGCGTAGCCACCGAACTCCTGGGCAAAGGTCAGGGGCATGGCGTCCATCAGGTGGGTTCGTCCAGTCTTGACCACATGGGCGTATTCGTTTCCTTTGGCTAGAAAGGCGTTGTGCAGGTGTTGAAGTGCAGGGATCAACTGCTGACGCGCCTGCAGAGTGGCTGCGATGCGGATCGCCGTGGGGAACACATCATTGGAACTTTGCCCAAAGTTGACATCGTTGTTTGGATGAATCGCACGGGGCAACTTGCCAGTGGCCTGCTCCATCGCTCGGTTGGTGATCACCTCGTTGGCGTTCATGTTACTCGAGGTCCCCGAACCAGTCTGGTAGATATCAATCGGGAAGTGAGCATCCAGGTTGCCGGCAATCACCTCGCTAGCCGTGTTTTGAATAGCTTCTGCGATTTCTGCGGGTAGATGTCCCAATTCACCATTGACCTTGGCTGCAGCCTGCTTGATGTAACCCAGTGCGGCAATCAGTGGGCGGCTGAGCCGCAGTCCGCTGACAGGAAAATTATCAACAGCACGTTGAGTTTGAGCGGCGTAGTAGGCGTCTTGAGGGACTTGCACTTCCCCCATCGAATCCTTTTCGATCCGGAAAGACTGAGACATATGGCTCCGACTGACTAGGGCATTGGGACGGATGATTGAAATAAAAGCAGCAAAGTTAGCACGAGTTGTGGGCAGGGAACAAGCAGGAACAAAAAGGAGGGTGTGGTTTCCTGTACGAGTTAGCGACGAAGGAGAGTTTTCGGGAGCAATACAGCCGAGTTGCCAGGTCTAGAAAGTAGCACTGGGAAGCCCAGCAATGGATCCAATGCCAAGCAGTACCGCTACCCTGGAACCGCCGTAGAATCGGAATCAGGCGTGGTTTCAGAAACTTCTGCTGGCTGGGCTGCTTGGGCCAACTCCTGAGCGAGTTGCCCACCAAGGAAGATGTATTCGAGCTTGTCCAGCAGGTGATCGTCCATCACGTCTTCGATCGTCTTTTTCCCTGTGATGACTCCATGCTCGGTCGCATAGGCTGTCAGTTGCTCCTGCAACTGGGTAACGGTGCGTTGCAAGGTCTGTAGCTGTAGACTCTCCTTGCGCAGCTGGCGAGTAATCTCTCCAAGGTTGAGCATCTGGTTGAGGACATTCTCTTTTTTCTGTCCGGCACTGCCAAAGATGCTACCAATGCCGTCAACCTGAGACTGCATCCACTGCTGAAAGCCCTGCCGTTCGATGATCACATCGTAGAGGTCATGGTCCTTGAAAGTGAGCTCACTGTCCGCATTGATTGGACGTTCCAACTCACGAATCTTCAGAGTCTTGCGCTTGAGGTCCTCGACCAGTCGGCTTCGCACGGTACGCAGACGTTGGTACTTCTTTTCTGCGTTGCTGCTGATTGAATCCGGATCCTGTTCCTCGATCTCCTTGAGTTGCTCAACCGTAGTACGCAGGCGGTTCTTTAAATCTTCGCGCTCTTTCTGAAGTTTGGCGATGTTGTCTTCCAGCGAATCCTGGCGCTTCATCATCGCCTCTTCCTTCTTGCTCAGGATCGCTTTTTTGCGTACACCGAGCCGCACCATGAATTTCTGTTGATTGACATCCCACTGATTGAGCAGAATCAGATCGTACTGATGGAATTGCTCGCTGTCGTGCAGAAACTCGCTGATGCTCAAATTTCCACGCTTCGGGTGTTCCTTGATGTAGGCTCGATGTTGCTGGGTCAGTTCCCGCAAGGTGAGGGCGGTCAGCAGCTTGCGCTTGTGTCCTCGGCCCGTCAGGCCGTTCAGTGTCCGGTCACCGAGGTCATCCACGATGAGGATGTGCATCAGGCCCTTCATCAGCCCTTCCAGGGTCGTGATTCCGGTCACTTCTGCTACGGTGTCGTTGAAGATCCGGTCCAGCCCAGCCCAGTAGGCACCTTCCAGCTGCATCCGCTCCAGCATCCCTTGCAGCTCCTTGACGATTTCCTGCTCCTCCTTCAGGTAGAATTCCTTCTCTTCCAGCACCAGCTTCTGATGAACGACACGCAGGAACTCCTTGGACTTTTCACGTTGACCGATGTCCTGTTGGAGCTGCTGGTAGCGTTCCCGTCGTGGATCGTCTGATTTCCCGTCCGTGAACCTCACGCGATGCCAGAGGCTTGGACCACGCACAAGGTAGAGTTCCAGGATCTTGCTCAGCGTGTTGATCTTGCGCAGTCCCCCAGACAATCGGTGGGGCAGGGCGACCTTGATCGAGCCATCGTTTGGGGCGCTTTTGCGGGGCGGATAGAGGTCGAACTGCGGCTCCAGCTTGAAACGCCCGAGGCGGCGCTTCACGGAGTCCTGCAGTCGCTTCTGGAGGTCTGCCGGCAGTAGAATTTTCAGTGGTTTGATCGGGGCAGACTGGCTCATGTCCTCTCTTTACGGAGTGCGGAGAAGTTGTCTCGACAGGAGCAAACGTTTTGGCGGTTGCTGCTCATGATGCACACTGACTCAATAATTTTGACACTCTAACACAATTCGGTAGGACAATGGCAAGGGTTCTGGAAGCTGGGAAGGATTTTGCGTTTTGTCGTTGGCTCCGGTATTCCCTTGATCTTGCGTTCTCTTCTCCCTCTTTCCTGTGAAAAGCCTTTCATGAACGAAGCTCCATTGCGACGCCCCGACTACCTTCGTCCAGTCGCGGAACGCACGGTCAATGCTTTGGAAGACAAGCACTTGGATGTGCTGCAACAAGCCTACCAACAGGCTTTGCAGCGTTACCAGCGTCGTCGCTTCTGGATCTTCTGGCCCTGTCTGCTGACTAGCTGGCTGTTGCTGCCTGGTGTCTTCTGGATCTGGTACCGTCGACGTCTCAAGGAGTGGAAATTGTGCCGAGAGTTGGCTAACGAACTCGGTTCACTGCGCCGACAGCGAGATCGACGATCCTTCTGGAAGCGACTACGTCCTCGACGCAACCAGGTCGAAACTGGAGACACCGCAGAGCTACGCCGCTTCTACAAGACCCTCGTGCAGTCAGTGCGTCAGTACAACGTACGGCTCGGACTGTTTGACTACGCCTTGGATCGCCAGAACAAGCGCCTGGATCCTCCCTTCACAGTTGGAGAACTGGAGAAGATCGAGAAGACCTTCCGACGGGTTCAAGATGAACTGCACAGTGCCATCCGGCTCCTGCAGCTTGCCGAAAAGAATCCGGAACTAGACTTGGTTCAATTGCTACGTAACGAGTACCAGGAAGACATTCAACGCTCTTCGGAATATGTCAACCAAACTGTTGATCTTGGCGCTTCCGGACAGTTCATTCATGAGTTGCTGGTGCTGGAAACCAACTTGCGACAGGACATTGCTGGTCTAGCAGGGAGTGGCCACTGGCAGGAAGAAGAAACCGAAGAAGAGGAAGAAGCGACACGGGAGGAGAAAAATGAATCGGAAAAAGCGTCCCGTTCCCGACCCAGCCAACCAGAAACTCCAGATGGCTGACTACTACAAAAAGACTCAGTAACAGTTGAGGCGGTTGAGCAGTAACGCCTGCTTGTAGGACTTCAGCGAGCAGATTCTCCAATTGGAGGGCGAACAGGCGCTGAGGGTAAAGAGCAGTAGAAGCAGGATGACCCAGGTGCGCATTGGCTTTTTTCTCAACAGCACGAACTTGCAGAGCTTCCTTGCTCTGGCCTACTGGCGCCTCGCTACCCTTCCCTGTGCAGCCGTTTCATTTTGTTGAATCGACTACAAGCACAAAGCAGACCGTTGTCTCACACCTCTCTTGCTCTCCTGTTGCCGTTTTGCTTCTTTGTTACCGAAAAAGCTGGTTTTGAAAGAATCTAAAAACCAAAAAATTTCAGGGAGTGCGCAGGTCATCTTCAACCATTTCTTGCACCAATTGCTGTAGATCACAGACCGGTTGCCAGCCTAATTTTTCTCGTGCCTTGGTTGCATCCCCTAGCAGCAGGTCGACCTCGGTGGGACGATAGTACTGTGGATCGATTTGTACTCGTACTGCTCCAGTTTGAGCATCTTTGCCGATTTCTGTTTCCCCAGTTCCTTCCCAATGGATCCCAACCCCTGCCACTGCGAAGGCTTGGGTTGTGAAGTCGCGTACACTGGTGGTGATCCCGGTGGCTAGTACGTAGTCATCAGGTTCTTCCTGCTGGACGATCCGCCACATCCCCTCGACATAATCTCGTGCATGTCCCCAGTCTCGCTTGGCATCGAGGTTCCCCAGGTAGAGGCACTCCTGTCGTCCTTGAACGATCGCAGCGACAGCTCGGGTAATCTTGCGTGTGACAAAGGTCTCTCCACGCAAAGGGGATTCATGATTGAAGAGGATGCCGTTGCTGGCGTGTAGTTCGTAGGCTTCCCGATAATTGACTGTGATCCAGTAGGCGTAGAGCTTGGCCGCCGCGTAGGGGGAACGAGGATAAAAAGGCGTGAGCTCGGTCTGTGGGGTCTCCTGTACCTTTCCGTAGAGTTCAGAAGTCGACGCCTGGTAGAAGCGGGTCTTGTTCTCCAGCTTGAGGATGCGAATCGCTTCCAGCAGCCGTAGAGTCCCCAGCGCATCCGAGTTAGCGGTGTATTCTGGGGTCTCAAAGCTGACCTTGACATGGCTCTGGGCGGCCAGGTTGTAGAGCTCGTTGGGCTGTACCTCCTGCACAATCCGGATCAGGTTGGTGGCATCGGTCAGGTCTCCGTGGTGCAACACGAAGTTGCGGTGATCAATGTGTGGATCCTGGTAGAGGTGGTCGATCCTGCCAGTGTTGAAGCTGGAGCTGCGACGTTTGATGCCGTGGACAATGTAGCCCTTCTGCAGTAGCAATTCGGCGAGGTAGGCACCATCCTGTCCAGTGATGCCTGTGATCAATGCGGTTTTGGCTGAAGTCATAGAGTCGATTGGGTTGATCTGATCATCAGAGAGAAAGAGAGGAACGTTTGGTTTTTTCGTTCATGCTTGGGAAAAAGTGGACGGGATCATCCGGAGTAGTAGCGCTCTAGAACTTGAGGACAGCGATGACAATTCCACCAACGGTAAGGGTCATGCCTAGGGACCAGAACATGAAGCGATCCATCCTGCGCTGTAGCTCGACAAAGCGTTGATCCATCTGCTCAAAACGCTTATCAACCTGTTCGAATCTCTTGTCGACCTGCTCGAAGCGCCTGTCCATCTGCTGTTGAAATTCTTCAAAACGCTTATCGACCTGTTCGAAACGCTTATCGATTTGTTCGAAACGTTTTTCGATCATCCCAAACCGGAGATCCACCTGCTCAAAGCGCTTATCCATTTGCTGGATGAGCTGCTGAATCAGTTCTCCCTGGTGTTTGAGCGCTTCTTCCACCCGTACCATGCGTTCGCGCAGTTCAATCTCATAGACCGCTGGAGGCTTGCCCAGGCTGACCTCCGTGAGCCATTCGCCGAGATGCTGCTTGATGAATTCGATGTCTTCCTGCGCCAGGCTCATCAGGATTCTCCAGAGGAATGGGGATGATCAAAAGCCGCTTCAGAGAAAGTTGCCCCAATTGGGCAAAAACTACAATCTAACAAGCAAACCAACTGGATTCGTTGGAGAGGATTGTTCTTCCTCTCTTGGGAAGCAGGGGGTCTATGGACCGGATGAGGGGCCAGCTAGGAACCAAAGATGCTGCTGCCGGCTTGCTTTGTGGCGAGGGCTAGCTTGCGATCAAAGGTAGCCAGCGTTGCTTGCAGGCGGAGCGTCAACTCTAGGTAGGTTGCATCGTAAGCGGAGAGTTGGTGTTCCCGAGCAAGCTGCAGCACGGTTTCCTGGCGGCTCAATCCAGACCTCTCGTCTGTTTTGACAGGAAGTCGAGCGAGACGTTCCAAAAAATCGTGGGTCCTTGCGCTGGTAATCACCTCACGGCGCTCTGCGACGAGTAGGGCATTGGCAACTTCCGTGTGCCAGAGCTGTGGAACCCAGACTTCATGGTCCAGGAACACGTCCAGCAGGTGATTCGCCAAAGCAGCTTCCTCCACAGCTGACCGCTCAAAAATCCAAGCCAGCGCCATCGAAGCATCCAGAACCAGCCTCAAGCTCTGCCTTCCGCGATCCACTCACGCACCTGCTCTGCTGAAACCCCCTCAATCCTCGGGAAGCTTTTCATCTCATTCACTGCCGCTTGATGGTCTGTTGCCCTGGCACAGGGAACCAGGCTGGCCACCGGTTTTCCACGGAGAGTGATGGTGAAGCACTGACCAGCCTGCACTTCACGCAGCAACTCAGGGAGCTTTGTTTTTGCTTCGTAGGATCCAATTTCAATAAACATGATTTCTCACTCCTGTTTCAACTGGTTGGCAAACTAGTCGAACCAGTGTGCATCATTCTCCCCTAAACGGCAAACACAACAGCTTGCAGGATAGTTTTCTCTTCTCCATGAGGGAGAAGGTGGCTGATGAGGCTGGAGGAGAGAGAATGCTGCTGAGAAGAGGCTTGGAGTCGGCAGGAGAATGAATCGTCAGGCGGCGGCGGGAATGGTCTCGATCAGGTCACCACGACGTTGCAGAACGGTCACTCCCCGATCCAGAGCCTCCTGCAGCACATCATCTTCAATCGAGAAGGTTGCCAATCCCAGGTGACGCTGAAAGTCGCGGTATTGAGGAAACAGTATCGGAAAGTTGCCACCCTTGCGATGGATGAGTGTTTCAATGTCCTTGGGGTGTACTCGGTATTTGACCTCAATGATGAAGACTGAATCACCGTTATAAAGAATCAGATCATATTCCTCACGGATTTTTTCATGCGTGCGTAACAAGTTCTTGTCAATGAAGTCAAAGTGTTTCCCCACCAATACGGGTTCATTTTGTAGGGAATTATAGAAGAACTCCTCGGCAATCTTGCCTTGGTTGTTGGAGATCCCTCCGACCATTTCAGAGACTCGATCGATCTTCGCACTGGTTTCAGCCAACTTGGCATCGGTTTTGGCAAGTTGCGCATCGGTTTTGGCAAGTTGCGCATCGGTTTTGGCAAGTTGCGCATCGGTTTTGGCAAGTTGCGCATCGGTTTTGGCGAGCTGTTCATCCGTTTTTTTCTGGGAAGCGACCAACTCGGCCAGGAGTTGCCAAACTTTTTCTTCGGTCATTTCAATCACTCCTCAATAGCATCAGATTTGAAATCCACGATACCAAAGCTTGTGCACTTTTTCTAGCTAGGGATTTTTCCTTCTCCTTTGGGAAGAAGGTGGCCGTTAGGCCGAATGAGGGGCTATGAGGAACTCAAAAATTAGTGTGACTTTTTCAGTGCAGAACAACCCCTCACCCACCAACTTCGATGGTCTGGCCCTGCCCACTTGGCGAAGATTTTAATGTTTTTGGTAAGAAAA
>Ga0255780_10001606_pt1 | contig 20913 bp, 20 predicted proteins | sample 071ome_32_FD_179978 | JGI IMG/M metagenome (GOLD analysis project Ga0255780, IMG submission 179978) | Coastal salt marsh microbial communities from the Groves Creek Marsh, Skidaway Island, Georgia - 071405AT metaG (version 2) | ecosystem: Environmental > Aquatic > Marine > Intertidal zone >... | reverse complement strand
TAATCCAATACCACATAATATCGCCAAGTTCTCGTTTGCAATGAAAGACAGTTTCATCATCCATTGGTTTACCTTGGAAGATACATTTTTTAACAATTTCACTAAACTCTCCTCCTTCTGATGCAATACCAATTGCACCTGTTAGTAGCAATGCAGGATTAACCTTTTCGCTAATTTCAACCATTCTATGATGCATGTGTGCAACATTGTTACTTTCTTCACTTGTTACTTGTTCTACAAATTCTTTGTATTTGTTTAGGTCGACGTTTGCCAATTACTTCTCCTCTGGCTTTTGATGTTCCCAATAGATGAACTTTTCACCTGTTTCCTGATTTACTACAGGTAGTGAATATTTGTATTCATCGGCTTTCTGTTTTCCTACATATTCAAACTTATAACCTTGTTCACGTTCTTTTTTAACTTCTGCGAAAAAGGCTGAGTTGTCATACATAAACAAACCAGTTATGGTCACTAATACTGCTGTGAACATTTTTACTCCTCTGTTACTTGTTTAGGTGCTTTTCTAATTGTAATTGCAGGACCGTCTGAAGCATTATCCATTGCTTCACGTTTCTCTTTGAGATACTGTGTTGATTCTCTATGCAATGTAATCCATTCTGTAACTTCTGCTGGTTCGTCTTCAGTAACCATTAAAATAGCGTCTGTATCTGCTTTTCTAATAATCCATTCAACTCCATCAGTGTCTTCGATATGAATACCTCTTGACCAACGACCGTGCTCTAATAATACCCAGTCGCCGATCTTAATTTCGTCTTGATGTTTGTAACCGGGACCAATTGAAAATACTTGTCCCCAACGAGGTTTAATGCCACGTTCCTTGCCGTCGTCTGAACTAATAATTAAACCGCCTTTAGTTTTTTCTTCGCCAAAGTACATGTTAGTTAATAGAACATCTTCACCTTTGGCTTTAACATTACCTTTATGTATTGTCATTGATGCTGGCATCTATTCTTCTCCTGTTGCTTCTTCAATACCACTACGTCTACGTCTTGCTCTTTGTACTGCTTCAATTGTTTTTTCAGCAACTTTTTCTTCAACTTTAGCAAGTGTTTCGTTTTCCATTTCAGGTGTTTTAGGCTCTTCCACAGTTTCTTCTACAACTGTTGATACTAGTGTATCTTCAATTTTCAAATTTTTCGGTGGCGGCACAGCACTACCTTGTGTTGTTTCTGTTTTTACTTTTGCTTTAGGATCTGGAGCCGCATTTGGATTTGCTTCGTAATATTCAGCCATAATTTGCTCTCTAGTACGTATAACTTTTCCACCTGCGCCAAGTTCGTCACCACGTGCATTTACTTTCATGTTTCCTACAGCAGGCATGAGTTCATTTTGGGCACGGAGTTTTTCCATGTCAATTTGTCTGCCCTGCATTGATCTATGTGTTTTTCCCATATTGCCTCCTTTGTAATACTACTTATGTAGAAGAAATCACCTTAAAAATTCTTCTGGATTTAGATCATATTTGATACTGTCTACTTTATGTACACCCATCAAATACAATACATAACTTGCTACTGAACTTCCTCTACCTACACCCCAAATTAAGTTATTGTTTCGAAGTGTATCAATAATGTATTTTAAACATTTTAAAACATCTATCATAGCATGTGATCTGTACAATTCTAATTCTTTTTGCACACGTTCAGTTTCTGCAGGCGTTTTACATAAGTCTAACACATACTGTTCAATATCAATATCTTTATATTCTTGTGGAATAAACCAATTTTCTCTATTACGTTGATCAAACCCATCACGATCTACGTCATCTTCTTGTGTATTAAACTTTTGAAAATTGTCTTTATTTAAATTAACAAATTGTTTATACTTCTTTATATCATCTGTATTTTTTACAATACAAGACTGAACATTTTCTTGTTTGTCTTGATATAACAGTTCAAGTATATTAGTTTCGTCTAAGACTGTCTTGCCGTTAGAATTAACTTCTACCGCCGTCCAGGATGGTTGGTTTGAATTCTTTTTTAGGTGCATTTGATCCATATCCTAAATCTCTCCAACTCTTAGCACCTTGCCAGTATTTGTCTTCACCAATAACTTGATCAAAAGTTGCAGTGTCATTTCTTTCCCACCAAGGCTTTTCAATAATTGTTTTATTCCATTCATCTGTATTCAAACTACTGTTTTCATAACTATCAGTATCTACTGTATATTGTACATTATCTCCTAACTTGCTGTCAAGAGTTATTTGTCCAAAATGGATATATTTTCCTGATATTGCTTTGCATTTATGAAATAATGTAATCGCCAATAATTGATCATATGGATTGCCTGGTAACAAAATTTTGTTTACAGGCATTTTGAAAAAGACATTTTCTAAAGAACTTTTTGGTTGTAAAATTACACTGTTTTCACACAGTTTGTGAAACAAATATTTTATTCTTTCGAAACTATTGTTTTGTAATTTAATATCTGTTATTTTTGGTAGAAAACTTATTTTTACATTATAAGTATTAGGATACACAGTGTCGTCTATTGCAACGATTGAATCAAATTGTGTTTCCCATGAAAAAAAGTTTGCTACTAAATCTTTATCGCTATTGTTTGTCAACATTTACTAACTCGTTTAAATCGGTTTCAACTTCGTCTTTTGCTTGAGAAATAGTTTCTTGATACTGTTTTCTCAAACGCCTAGTTTGTTCTTCCTTGTAAGTAGTTAGTAGCATTTGCATTTGTCCTAGCACAGACTGGTTGCTGTATCGACTCGCTAGAAGATATTTTTTAGAGAGGTCTCTAATTTTTTCTTCCAATTCATCGTCTTTAAGAAGTGTTACGTCTTCTTGTAGTGGATGTAGCATTATGGTGTATAAGTGTACTTGCCTACGTAATCAACAAAAAGGTTTGCAGGTACACCTCCTGAAGTTGACCAAGTCCATACGTCAAACACATATCTAGAGTTATCATCTTTAGTTAGATCCATTGGAAAACTCAATGCAGAACTCTCATCATTCGGTAGTGTTTGTTTAAAGTATATAGGTGAACCGCCGATGTTGATTTCAAATGCTCTTGCAGTTTTTCCAGCATCGCCACCTTCTTGACTTGTAATTTCTAATCTAATATGTGTAAGTGTATCGTTTGGTCCGAAGTTTCTAAAGTTAATACTATTAACATCATCTTTTTCAATTTGTAGTGTAAGTCTTTGATACGGACCTGCACTAAAATCAATCACATCATCAGTACCATTAATAATATTTTGATTTGTTTTTTGTGTTATATCTTTAGTAACTGCATTACTAATTACTCCTCCATTAAAATCATTGTCTGATGTTAATGATGGTGAATTGTTTTGTAAATCAGTGATTTCACTTTTTGCAACACCTATTGCAGTTTTAATGTTTTGAAAGTTATCTCTGAATCCTTGTGAATCATTATCCTGTCCAGCGACTGGATACGTTTCATCAATGTTATTTGTGTCTATATTACTTGCCATATTAAATTACCTTCCTTTTTGGAAATGCAATGTATTTATCACCCTTTAGTCCCTCAACACTATCTATGGTTAAGCGATCTATATCAAAGTTAATGTTTTTGAAGTCAAATTCACTATCTTCAATATTCTTAATAATACTTATGCTAGTACCAGGCTTAACATACGCAATCGGGACTGCTTTAATATATCCTAAACTAGTACCCGAATCAGGTTGAATACTACGCATCCAAAGTGGTAGGAATCTATCATTAATCTGAATCAATGTACTGTCGTTTTCAGGATACATTTGGGCAAAACGCTCCTTCATAGCAGTTGTGCTGTTAGGATAAACAAACTTTTCAACTAGTTGATCTACTGTAATCAAGTTAGTTGATACTTTAAACTTATCCTGACTGGTATCAATTGTTTTGCTATCGCCGCTTATTGATACTCTGCTACTAACGGATTTGTCTCCACGTTCAAGTTCATCTACCATTTCCACATAGATGATCTCATATATTACTTCGTTATTACTATTTTTTGCAACAGCACTTTTGATAGCACCGAAGCGATAATTTTTTCTGCTAAAGTTACGAGCAAGTGTTGGCACATATTTTTCAATAGCCAACGTTTCTATACCATGTTGTAACAGCATAGATAAATTCTTTTGAATGCCAAACTGTTCATCAGCAGGTCTGTACAAACTGTTCAGAGTAAATATTTTGTCATCTGTAATAAAGTTGTAGTAGTACAGTCTACTTTCTTTTGATAGCAATGGTCTTAAAAAGATATTACTGTACTGTGTTAAACTATCAGCACTAATACTTACTTTAAAATCTTTTGTAACTGCACTAGCAAGATAGTAATCTTTAGCCTGTACAGTAAATCTGTATTCTTTGTCAATTGATGTAGAACCGCCATCAAGTAGGAAACTATTAAGACCGAAACTATTTAGATCGATAGTTGTTAAACCGTTTTGTTGTCCTGTATCTGGTATCTGTTGTACTTTACCAATTAGTGTTCCGTCGCCTGCAAGTTTAATGCCCGGAGGCAAGTTACCACTTACAAGACTATATCTTACATCAGCATTTGGTAGTGTTGTTTCGGCAACAACTTGAAGTGTACTAAATTGATTAGGAACAAGTGTACCAATAAGTTCGTTGCTTGTAAATTTGATTGTACTATCAACTTCACCTTGTATCTTGATAATAAATGTTCTTTGGCTAAAAGTCTGTTCACCATTTACACTGTCAGTTCTAGTTGCTCTTACTCTAAAAGTAAATGTTTCTGTAACCGCCGGTTGATATGGCACTTTACCAAAAAGAACTCCGTTGGTACTATCAATATCTAATCCATTTGGTAAAGCACTTGGTGTGCTATCTTCTAGAGGAACAATTTCATAAACTACATCACCACTGTATTGGTTAGGATCATACACTTCTAATGGAATAGTTACGTAATTGTTTGATCTGCGTATTCCAAGATTACCTGTTGTTAACCAAATAGGTGCTCTTAGATATGTTGCACTTGATAAAAGTGTCTCACTATCAATACTAATAAGTGTAGTATCTGTTCTAAACTGTTGTTCGTTGATAACAAAGATTCTAAACTTTCTTCGTTCCCTAGTAATACCATCACTTACGGTAACTTCAAATTCATAAAATCGTGAAAGGTACTTTGGTACTGCATCACCTTCTTCTGTTCCGCCGCCGTAATCATAAGGAAATGCATCAAACTGTTGTTGGTCGTAATTTGCGTTTGTTGCTTTATAATCTAGTGTAAGCGGAGCATTAATAATACCCGTAAGTTTTCCATCTCTACTTAAAACAATACCAGGAGGTAGACTACCACTTAGGTCATCTAGATAAAATTCTAGTTCATCGCCAGCACTTAGATCTAAATCACTTGCACTTAATTGATAATCAATTGGTGACTTATTCATAATAAAATATTCGCCATTAGGACCAATATCTAATGTACCTTGAGGTGTTAACCAAATTGGTGGATCTTCACCTTCTACTGTTAATGTAAATGTTCTATCAATTGACCCTTCGCTATTACTTGCTCTAATTACAAATTCATATCTTGTTGATTTTGCAACATCAAAAGGAGTACCAATTAAACTAGTTCCTTGTAAACGCATACCAGCCGGTAGGGTTCCACTTATTAATTTCAGTGTTACATTATCGCCTGAGGTACTAAGGCTAATATTTTGTGTTTCTTTTTCTTGAATTGTACCAAGGCTACCTGCTTGTGTGATCCATGTAGGTTTAGACATTATTCACTCCTTGCAAGTATTTATTTTGCTGTATATTATGTTTCAATGTATTCACTTACTAGCCACCAACTTCCTGAGTGCCAAATAAGTGTAAGGGCGCCATGCTCGTTATTGGTTCCATTACTTAAATCTATTGTACTTGCGGCACCGTTAATTTTTAATGAAACTTCAACATATCTATCAAAGAATGAAACACCGTCTAATGAATAACGTCCTCGATTTTTCATTTTAAGGATCTTCATTTGGCCTTCTTGTCCACCGTCTGGTAATGTAGCAAACGCTAATCCAGCACTTGCACTAGTCCAATCATTTGCTGTTACAAATGTTACAGTTGATGCCATATTAATTGTAGACGGTGATTGTGTGCTACCTATGATTAATTCATTTGTACCACTTAAACTTACTACACCATTTAATCTTACATCGCCTTCAAGTTCTAAGAATCCAGTACCATTTGCGGCAATTCTTAAGTTGCTGTTTGATGTTTGTGTTTCAATATTGTTTGCGTCAATACGCAAGTCACCTAAATCAATTTGTCCATTAACATCTAGTTTATTGTTAATAGTAGTAAGACCACTTACTGTAAGTGTACCAGTAATGTTTGTGTTATCATTTAATTCAATATCTCCGGAAGAGTTTGAAATTGTTCCGCTTACTGTTAAACTGTCAAATGTACTATTACCTGGACTTGTAATGTCACCTGTAAATGAATTTGCCGTAATGTTTCCTGTTGCACTTGCACTTGCAATATTAACAATATTAAACACACTTGTTCCGCTAGTAGCATTTACATTACCGTTGTGTATACCTGTTGTATTACCAGTTAGGTTACCTGTAACATTACCGGTTACGTTACCTGAAATATCTGCTGTAATACTACCGCCGCTAACTGATAACGCACCTGTTAGTGTGATATTATTAAATGTGCTTGTACCTGTAGAAGTAACATTACCTGTTACATTACCAGTTACATCACCAGTTACGTTACCTGTTAAGTTTCCTGTAACGTTACCTACAACAGCACCAACGTGTTGTCCTCTAAAGTTATTTGCATAAATGTCTCTTGCTGGAGTTCCACTTGAACCAATGTCAGTGTTTGCAGTTGCAATAATATCTTGTACTGTGATATTACCACTAAATGTTCCACCTGACTTAGGCATAAAGCCTTTGCCTTCAATGTAGGTTGCATTTACAATATTATCTATACTTGTAAATTCAATTCCATCACCTGTTGCATTTACCTGTACTATCTTATCAGCATCACCTGCCGCGGCCGCATACGAACTAGGAGTATCAGTTAACCCAACAAAGTCTACTGAACCACTACCACTTGCTTCACCTGTTGCAAACCCACTGCCATCATTTGCGTATGCAGTAAATCCTGATGTGTCTACTGTTGTGCTTAATGTGTCATCGCTATAAAGAGCAAACGTAGTTGAACTTAGTACATCCGCATAATATTCATTACCATTAAGTTCAGTCATTCCAACAACATCTGTAATTGTTACAGGTTGTCCATCACTTAATCCGTGTGCTTCAGCAGTTGTAATAACGCCAGGATTTGCTTGTGTAATAGCAGTAATTGCCTTAGGCGTACCGCCTCCACCTCCACCACCAATACCCCATTCTAATACTGTACCTGATGTTGGAACTTTTAATACTTGTCCTGCTTGTCCAATGCTTCTTGGAAATTGATACGCACCGTATAAGTCTACATAACCAGCACCATCTGCATTTAATTGTAAATTGTTGTTTGAAGTACCAACTGTTTCAATAGTACCTGCACTAATTTTGATCTGGCCTTCACCGGCACCTAAAATAATTTCGTTGTTACTTTTGAATTCTGCTACTGGTGCAAACGTTTCACCGATTGGGTTTAATGGATCAATTGGTTGAATAATAAATGCGTTAACACTTCCTGATTTTCTATAAGCACCTAATTGTCCTAGTGATTCTCCAACACCACTTGATGTACCAATTAGATAATCAATACCAACGCCCATTCCATTGTTGACGTTTGCTTGGGTAGTATGGTTACTTACAGTTAAGAAAGATTCAATTTGATCGTTTTCAGTACCTAAACGTCTAAATGCCGCAGTTGGTGATGTTTCATCTAATTGTACATAAAAGTCACCGTCTGCAATTTCATCTGCCAGTACATTGTTAGCAGGATCGCCTCTGCGTAATTTAAATCTGTGTCCACCTTCAATAGTGTAACCGTTTGTTGCAAGATTGCCACCTAGGCCGCCAATAAGATTACCTGTTACATTACCTGTTACATTACCAGTTAGGTTACCTGTAACACCACCTGCCGCAGTTACAACGCCAGTTAATGTAGTTAAACCGTTTACAGTAAATTGATTTGATACAGTTGCATTAGTAAATGTTGCATCAGCAGATTCTATATTTGTTAAAGAAGTAATTTCACCAGGGCCAATAATGTTATTACCCTGCATAGCAAGGTCGCCACCTAGTTCTGGACTAGGATCTTGATCAACAGTAAATGCACCAGTGATTACTAAATTTCTACCTGATTGTGATAATGTTATATTTGATCCACCTACAAATCCAACACTTTCGTTTCCTGTGCTAGTTGTAATAGAATTATTAACATTGTTTACGTCATTACTAAACTGTATAGTTCTTACTGCTGGAGTAGCAACAGCACTGTTGTCTAATATGATACTTTCGCCGTCACTAGTAATTGTAAGTCTTGCTGGGTCAGCACTTCTTATTCTTTTAAATTGTAAATTAAAACCTGACTTGCCCGCAAAAAATGCTTGACCATCGGCCTGTTCAGTACCTAGGTTTACACCCGTATTACTTTCACCGCCTCTAGCATCAAGTTCCGCAAACTTAGTGTTAACCTTTTGGAAGGCCGTTCTTAGATCATCACCTGTTCCGTCGTTTACGTTATTACCAATTTTAACTACGTCTGCCATAATCTTTTCCTATACTATATTTACTGCCTTCCAACTACAACTTCGATGACACCAACTTCATCGCTATCATAGTTTTCAAGTGCTTTACCTATAACTGATCCTAGTTTTGGATCTTCACTTGCTGTACCAACACCTACAATTGAACTTGCAACAATCATGTCACCTTTTTCAATTCTACCAACAACCTTACAAGGTACTCTTCCTTGTAGTGCTAACATTGCAACATGATCACCTTCAAGTTTGTTGTTCATTGTATAACCTGGTGCTGTTGAAACTACTCCAGCAACTTTAGTAGTTCCCTCTTTGTTAGAAGCAGTAACTTCTTGTTCGCCACCGAACATTAATACTGTGCCTTCTTCATAATCTGTGTCTGCAAGGTATTTCTCTGCCAAGTCAGCAAACTCTGCTTCAGAAGCAGTACCTTCAAATCTAACTGCGTGAACATTTGCGTATCTATTATTACTAGCACCGATATCGTATGAATTATCTGCAAGTGTGTTTACACCGCCACTTACACCGTCACTTGGTACAATTTGTTTAGTACCTAATACACCAGTCATATTAGTGTCATCAGTTAAACCATTTCTACGTAGGTATGTTCCGTCATATGGTGAACCCGCCGCCACCGCCGCCGCAAGTGTTACAGTTACGTCTTGGCTACCATCAAAATCAACAGTACCAGTTGCCGCACCTGTGAATGTAAATGTTCTTGAAGTTGTTAATGTATCTGAACTACCAATAAATCTACTGTCAGTATAGTTGTTACCTTTGTCAAGTATTAGAATTTCAGTACCATCTGTACCTAACACAAGATCGAATATTGTACTCGCTGTACCACCTGATGTGTATGTAGTAAATCCTGAAGTATCAGTTCCATTTGTTAAACCAGCATCTTCATAAATTTCAAAACTGTTTGTTGTTACACCACCTACATATTTTACTAAACCATTAAGTTCAGTCATTCCGCCGATATTTAAGAACTTGATCTTGTCACCGTTCTTAAATCCATGTGCAACACTTGTTGTAATTACAGCAGGATCTGTTTTTGTAATAGCAGTAATGTTAACAATATTACCACGTGCTTCTTGAATAGTATCTGTGTTAACCTGTTTTGTGTAAATGTTTCTATAACGTGCTGTTGTTAAACCTAGATCACTTGTTTCGTTACTAGCAGGTCTTACGTTAAGAGTTTGTAGTGTACCAGTCATAGTACCACCAGTCTTAACAAGAGCACCGTTGTTATCTAGCACGTTCTCATCAATGTATGCTTCAACAGAGTTATCAAAATCAATAAGTGATCTTACTTCACTTGGTGTTAATGCTTCTACAGCATTTTCACTCACTTGACTGTTACCAAGAATACTTGTACCAGTAATAAATTCTATTTTGTCAAGTGTTACACCGTCATTTGGATTTGATAGTGTAGGAGTTTTTAAAGTAATAAATCCGTTTGTTGCTGAAAATTCTGTATTATCAAAACTTGCAAGTCCTAGATCAGCCTGTGTAATACCAGATGCATTTGCTCTAGTAGTTGCGGCGTTCATGTTTAGTTTGCTTTGTGCAATAGCCGCCGCGGCGCTTACATCTGCATTTTTAACTGCACCGTTTGCAAGTTGAATATTAATTTCGTTATTGGTTCTAATAATTCTTACATCAGAACCTGTTCCAGTTGGTTCACCAAATGTTGGACTACCGCCTGTGTTATCAACTGTTGTATCTAGTGATACGTTAACTGCACCTTGGATAGCATTGCCTAATCCGTCTGTATGATTAGATCCGCTAAACATTAACAGGTCGGTGTTATTAGGATTACCTGTTATAGTAACACCTTCTAAACCACCAATTCTGTTTTGTTCGTCAACATATTGTTTTGTAACAGCATCACTTCCATCTTCTGGATCACGCATTGATTTAATTCTGTTACCATTCATGTCAATAGCACCACTATCAAGTGTACTATCATTTAACATTGTAAATGCTTTTACGTCTGTTCTAATAGAATCTGTTGTTGCTCCACGGAATACATTGTCAGCATATAATTTGTTAACACCGTCAACGTCTTGAGCACCTGTCATTGAAATGTTTGTAATCTTATTGGTGCCCATATTAAGTTCACCATACATTCTATTCCATGAAAGATTAGTTCCGTTATAACCTGCTCTACTTAGAACACCAAATGTTCCACCTGCTTGTGAACCTGTTGTTGTCCATTCAGGGAAACTAGTACCATCTTCGTGTTGTCCTATAATTGCTGAGTTTAGATACGTAACAATACTTGCTTCTGTTGGAACAGCATCATCTGACTTACCTAATAGTTTATCGTCTGTTGAAAATTCATCAACAACAGTACCTTTTGTAAATCCTAAACCATCAACGTTTGTTAATGAAATGTTTGCATTAAGTTCAACTGATCCATCACCTTGGTTAACACGGAAGAACTTACCAACTCTAAAGTTACCATCTTGGTCTGTACTTGCATAGAATACTCTACCTGCACCCACTTCAACTGCTTCACTTGCTTGGTCTGCCGCAAAGTCTGGACGTCCTGCTGGTGCACCAAACACGTTGTTTGGATAATTTGAGTTTGCATAGTTACCCCAACCAATGTTCATGAAGTCATGACCGGTTGCTCTTAGTGTACTAATTGCAGTTGTAACTTTAACAACATCAGTATTAAATCTATCTTGTGGGAATTGTAAATCCAAACTCATAAGTTGGAAGTCAACATTAGGATCATTAACTTCGTTTGTTACAAGTCTTTCAACACCTAAAATTCTAAATACTGTTTGGTCGCCAGTAGCAAAAGTTAATGCAGAACTAGGTAAAACTCTTGGAGTATCTGTTAAGTTTCTTACAGTAACTTTCTTACCAATTTTAATAATAACTTCACTGCCATCAGGTACTCTTGTACCAGTACCAATCGCAAGTGCTTGTCCTAGTTTAAGAACTGCTCTACCACCGCCTTTTACAGTACAGCCAGTACCACCGTAACTTGGATTACCTTTTGTAGTTGTATCTAAGAAAGTTGTAAGTGCAGTGTCAGTACACAGTTTGAATGTGTTTGAAGAAACAACTTTTACATAGTAAGCACCGTCAACATCATTCATTCCGTTTGCATTTGCACCAGATACAAATACCATTGCACCTTCTCTATAGTAGTGGTCAACACTTGTTGTGAACACTGCTTCAGAAGCAATAGTAATACCTGTAACGTTAATGGTTACATCTTCTAATTCATCAACTGAATAATCAGTTCCGTCATTGTTTGAACTGTATGCAGTTAATCTAAATTTACTACCTTCCATTGGACGATAGTTGAAATCTCTAATTTCTAAATCAGTATCACCTGTACCAGCCGCTGTGTTTGCAGGGTTGTGTACTTTCATAGGTTGTGAAAAGTCTTGTCTTGTTGAGTCTGCTTCAACGGTTGCATTTAATTCTCTAAAGAAGATTGCACCTGACTGAATATTTTCGTTTGGATCTGATCCTTCTGCTTTAAGAGCAAGTCTACCATAAGCATTAGATCCGTTAAGTGATCTAATTTGTCCACCGTTTCTTGCCCAGTATGCTGTATCACAATAGTATGTAAACACAGAAACTGTTTCAACCAATCCATTGTTTGTAGCAACTAGACCATAACCATCGTTGTTAACCTGGGTATAGTCATTTGAAGTCATTGACTTGTTACCAGCAGTTTCAATCCTAATTTCATCACCTTGTGGAATAGTACCTGCAGGTAATGTTTTAGAGTCTACTTTAATTTCTGTATCAGCCGCAAGTGTTAATTTTTGTTTGTAAGTTACTGGAGTATTCCCATCACCGTCATCTACAGGTGCAGTTACACCGATAACTCTGTAAGTTTTCTTTTCTACTCCACCACTGCCTTGATATAAGAAAGTTGTTGGAATCTGGATTCCTCTAGTCAACCCTTTTAGGGTAATTTCAAAACCACTTGCAGGGTTGTCAACAACAGTACCATATTGAACACCGGCGTTACCATCAACATATTGTCCTGAACCGCCCTGTGATGAGAATGAAGAACAAGTTTGTACATAAGGTGATTTGGTTAAAATTTGACCTTCAGGGTCAAGTACCATAATAGCACCTTGGTGTCTTCTAACAGTAATGTTTCTTAAAATTGTTGCGTTGTTAACCAAGAACACATCACAGTGTTGGTTAAGCATTTTTAATTCAATTACAGTATTGTTAGGAATATCATCTTGTAGTGTTGTTGTAGTTGTTAAGTTGATATCGCTATAAAGTGATAAATCTGCTCTTGTAAAATCTTCTACACCATCAGGATCAAAACTAATTTCTTTTACGTAGTACGTTGTACCATTGTATGTAAAGTATTGTCCCCAACGTGGATAGTAAACTAGATCTTTTAATCTAATCTGTGCCGCACCTGTTTGGTTAACACCTACGCCAGTGTCGGCTCTTGAATACTGTGAGTCATAGTGATTTCTAAATCTTGCGGCTTTAGGTGTACCAGTACCGTCGTAACGCTTTTGATCTCCACGTTCAAATGTTAAGTCTAATGCACGTTGTGGAGGTCGAACACCTACTTTAGATTGAATGATTACACGTCTAAATTCGTCACCTTTGATCGAACAGTTCTCTGGTAAAACAATTGGTGTTAGTTCTTCGTAGAAACCTGATTCAATATGAATAGTTACTTCAGGTAATGGAACATTTTGTTCTCTACCTTGACCGCCAATCTTAGCAGGTAATGCACCTAGTCCGTTAGTAATAACATCGGTAACAATATCCATCAAGTTACCAATTTCAGTACTTGCTCCTGTTTCTGCAATAACAGTTGTATCAATAAATTGTTCAGCACCACTTTGATTACTGTAAGTACCTTCTAGTACAGGTAAGTTGCCTAGTCCGTTAGTAATAACGTCAGCAATCATATTCATTAGTGTATTAATTTTTGTACTTGCCGCTGATTCGCCGTTGTTTGAATTTATAACCTGTTCTGTTACACTTTGTCTTGAAGTGTATGCTGTGTTTAGAATAATATAACTTCTTACTAGGTCTTTAGTAAAGTTTAATGCATCAACTGTTTGTGGCTGTTGACCTGCAACATAACTTGTAACACCATTCCAATAACGTGAAGCATTTTCTCTAGATTTACTGTTACCACCGTATTTTAAATCAAAACTAATACCATCAAGAATAATTTTTACATCACGCTCACATTTTGTTTTATCGTATGTAAATCCATTCCATATACCGGCACCTGCCGCAATTTGTGCTTCAATGTAAGCAATAGTTTCATCTGCAATGTATTCTCTGTTTGCATCAATAAGTGCAACAGCATTTGGATTTTCTGTGTTTGCTGGAGCAACATAAGCCGTATTTGTTAACACATTGTTTTGAATTAGATTCTTAGCAAATTCAAGTGCCGCAACGGTTTCTGTTTGTTGTCCTGCTACTCTTGATGTAGCACCATCCCAATATGAAGCCGCCGCATCAACTGTTTTTGAGTTACCAACATAAGTTAAGTCGAAACTAACAGCATCAATAATTAATCCAATATCACGGAAACATTTTTCTCTATTAAATGTAAAGTTAGAAGCAAAGTCATCTGAATTATCACCGTCATTGATTTCTGCTTCAATATATGCAAGTGTTTCGCGTTGAATGAATTCTCTGTTGTTAACAAACAATTTGTTTGCTAATACATAGGTTGTGTCTTCCGTACCATCAGCCGCCATGTTAACTGTATACGGTCCAGGCTTTCTACCAGGCACAGGGAAAATAACATCACCAGTTAGTAGACCTTGATCCTTAAGTGTAATATCACCTTTGATAATTCTTTCTGCATAGAACGCCGCTTCTCTAACATTGTTAAATGCGTATGCTAAAGAACGACCAATTTGTGTTCTGTCAACACCATCAGAAATCATTTCCTGTTCTGTTCTACCGTTAGTGCTTACGAATAAATTTTTCTTACTTGTAAAACTATTATTATCTACATATTCTTTAGTAGCCGCTTGTAGACTACTTGAAGTAAATGTAGGTGATTGTGATAGAACCAATGGTCCTGTCATTGTGTCACCAGCAAGTCTTACTTTTGTATCAGCATATTTTTTGTTTACTGCTTCGTCTTGACTGTTTGGTACTCTTGGCTGTCCTGAATTTTGTAATTTAATAATACCTGTTGCAATATCACCTGCGGCATCTAAAAACTTGTCATCCGCATATTTTTTAGTAACAGCATCTTGATCTTTTTCTGGAGTACCTAAGTTCTCAATCAAGAATGTTTGTGCATTCAAGTCACCACCTAGTTCTGGTGTAGTATCAAGTCTAATTTCTGTACCAGTTGTTCTAAGTGTTAATTTAGTAGGATCAGAAGTGAAGTCGATAGCAATACCTTCACCTTCGATAGTTCTTAAATTAACAGCATCGCCTGCTGTGTTTGTAGCAAGTACTTTGTTTGGAGCCAGTGTAGATGGAGTGTCGTCTAATGATGCAAACGTTAATCCGCCGCCTAGTCCTAATGATGCATAGATTTCAGTAAAGTTTTGATTAACTTTATTAAAACCTTCCCTGATACTATCGCCTGTAGCATCATTACCAGTAGTACCAATATTAATTACTTTACGTGCCATCTAGTTATACTCCAAAACTTTCGCCGCAACCGCATGACGAAGTTGCATTAGGGTTGCTTATATTCATATAAGAACCAAAAACTTCTTTCTTAAAGTCTATTGTTGTACCCGCTACATACAATAAACCTGCTCCATCAATAGCAAACTTGCCATTGGTTAAATCAAAAATCTCATCATCATCTGCAACTGCATCTACAGCGTCCCACTGATATGTAAAACCAGCACAACCACCGCCTTTAACACTTAATTTAACGTACTTTTTACCTTCTTTAGCAAGTACGCCTTCCATGTGTTCTTTTGCTGATTCAGTCACAGTTACTATGCTCATGATAATATTTATGTTATTATTCTATAATCCGAATGTAAAGTGTAAATACGAGCATGTATATAAGAACAGATATTATTACCAAGTCCTATATGCGTAAGTCTAAAGCAGGCAGATACCATCCTTATACACGTAAATCGCAGGTGATTATTTTTAAGTGTGATCAATGCGAGGAAGAATTTATAAGAGAAAAGGGCAAAGTGGATCCTAGACGTTTAAACAACAACTATTTCCACGTTTGCCCTAAATGTGATCCTAAACGCTTTGCTCAAAAGCGTGGTGTTGAGAAGCGTTTAGTGTGGAACTTGCCTGTAAGCACTGACAAGCCAATTGGTAAAATGTAATTACTCAGACTTCCAAATAGTCCAAGCACCGTATGCGATTGCCGCATAGGCTAGTAATCCTGCTAGTGGTTTAGCAATTAACACCACAATGCCTAGTGCAATAAGTGCCGCACCGTCCCAAGAAGTTCTTTCTGTGAAACGTTTTGCTACCCAACCTTTAAATTTATCTAACATAGTAATCTCCTTATTTTTTAGGTTTTACTTCTTTCCATAATTGATCAACCAATTTCGCTTTGGTTAATCTTTTATCTAACTCAATGCCATGAGCACGGCCTAATTGTTCTAGATCGTTCTTTGTCATTTTTGTTAGTTCTGCTTTTTTCATTACAACAGGTTTATCAAGAACCAATGGTGCTTCTTTCTCTAAATCTGCTGGCATGAAAATACTTTTAAGCCACTTTAACATATTATTCTCCTGATTTGTCTTTAAGTGTAATTACTCCGCAGGCAACTCTTTCGCCTGCATTTCCGGTTTTGAGTGATTCTTCGTCTCCACCTTTACCCAAATCATCTTCATCTGAATGGATAACAATGGCTCGACCAACTATACTACGGTCTCCACTTAGATCTACTCTTTTTGCAACTATGGTGAAATCGGCTACGCCGGACGGGTTCGCTGTGATATTTCCTAAATCTCCAACATGCCCTTTATCAACATCACCGTGGTCTACACTATCGGGATCATAATGAGGGCCGGCAGAATCACAACCATTTGACAAATCACCAAATTCATGTATATGAAATCCGTGCTTACCAGGTTCTAAACCAGTAACTCTACCTTTAATTAGAGTTGGTTCACCAGGACGTTGCATAAACAGTATTTGACCTTTTACTTTATCTGTGTGGATTAGTTCTGATACAACAGCATAAACAGTTTCGTTTGCTTCTGTGAGTGCATTAACACTTTCACACCAGCACTGCTTCGCTTTTGTTCTCGGACAACTTGTTTGTGTTAGTTCCGTTATTTTCATGTAGATATTTATGCAGATTAGCACTAGCCAAATTTTTTGCCTTGCTTTCTACCATTATATCTGCATAGTCCCAAAAACTTAATGCCCAGTCATTAACTGCATTATTCCACATAAAATCACTGTGAGCACGTAGTTTTTGCTTCTTATACCCTGTTTCTAATAGTGTTGTCATGTCAGGCTTAACATCTGTAGGAAAGTCTACAAGTAAGTCTTCACGTGATACGGAGTAGTGTATGACAGGACGAACACCACGCCAACTATCTACTATGCGAGCAAATCTATCGTCGGTGGGTTGAATGTATTCTCCACTATTGACCCAGTGATGGTGTATGTCAAGAACGAGAGCGAGGTCTTTTGCAAGTTCGAGGCTTGCGTCGATGCCCCAGGACATTTCGTCGTTTTCGATCGTGATAGTGTTTCTTGCTTCGGGCGAGAGTCTCTTGAGGGCGTCTTTGATGCCTTGTGGACCTTTTCTACCCGATATGTGTACATTGCATTTAAAGTCTTGATATGTGCGACCGTATCCCATCCACCTGATGACATCCACATGATATTCAAACTCCTCTATACTTCTATTTACGATATCATCGTTATCGCTAGCCAGAACAGTAAACTGCCCAGGATGCATAGACAACCGTACGTCCAACGCTTTAGCACGTTTGCCGACGTTAGCGAAGTTCGACTCGCAATAATTGACCACGTCAGGTAACTTCCAAAAATAGCACCAAGTAGGCTCAGTGTATACAGGAAGTACATCACTTCCGAGTCTAACCATTCTAAGTTCATTAGGTAAACCTCCTACGTAATTAATAAGGTTCATAAACGACTGTATGTTATGAACCATAATGTCCCAAAGTCTTTGTTCAGCAACTTCCTTAGTCTGCCTGTTAAGCCAAGCAACAGTTGTAGAGCGTGTATTAAGTGGACGTTGTATCTCCTCAAGAAGTTTTTTCTTCTGAGTTTGATCGGGGTGCATGTACTTACATGCAAATCCTATGCGTTTATGTTGAGAATTCATTTTGTAGTAATTTCCAAGTATCCTTATAGTTCTTTATATTATAACAGAAGCCAAGGTCTTTGTCAATCAATACTTTCTTTAATGGATAATCATTTCCTTTTGGATCAGTTTTATCTCCAAAAAACTGTAAAATATCATTGTGCGGATCAAAGTCTTTGATGATTTGGCTTTTATCGTTGCCTTTTTCAAAAATATCTAATCCTGTTTCACCACCCACTACTGCTTGTAGATTTGGAAATTCTTTATTAAATTGTTTTGCTAGTTTGTTTCGTTCGTTATGTTCTTGATCATATTTTACATAAAACTTGCGTTCGCCCAGTGTAGCATTACGTCCAACTATACTAAAATTAACCATGCCAGGACGTTCCTCAATATGTAATCCTGTTCTTAAAACAAAACGGCTTTCATCTAATTTAATGTTTAACCATTTACGTGCATCATCAGGCAACGTCCAATCTGTTGTGTAGATATTTTTACCATGTTCGTAAACATCACTGCCCGAACAATTATATACACGTTCTACACTTTCACAAAGTTTTTTACCTAGTTGTTCTACTGTTTTAGGATAGTCACTACCTGTGACAAGATAAACATAGTTTTCTTTTGTAAAATTTAAAAACCAATCGTGGAATTTAGGATCTATTTTTTGTCTGCTTGGTGTGAGAGTACCGTCGACGTCGAATATAAATCTATATACCATTTATACATTACTCGTCGTAAGTAAACCAACCAGTGATGATATATTTGTAACCATCATAAATTGGGTTGCCTCTGTGGGGGTGTTGCCATGTTGCAGGAAAGAATACTAGTTTACCTGCTACAGGTTTTGTTTTCATTCCTTGATATAAAAATTCTGTTTCGCCGCCTTCTTTAACTGTGTTAAGATACAGCATATAAACAGCAACACGATTACCTGCAGAAATACTATTGTTTTCAATGTGCCAAATATGATATGCTTCTTTAGGACCGTTTCGTTGTACACTCATTCCTTTAGGAGAGTGTTTAACCATGCTGTCTTTTAGTACAGTAAATTCGGGTATGTATTTTTTGTAGTAGTGTTCTCCTACAACTTTATAAAATTCTTCAACAAGTTCCGGATCATGATAGAACATGTTATGATGTGGTGCCCAATCATAAACTACTCTTGTGTCTTGATTATATTTGATACTACCATCGTAGTCTGAGGTTTGTTTTTGTTTGCACATTTCTTCAAAACGATTGATAACTTTATCGCAATACTCTTTTGAAAATGCGTTTGGGTATTCTCTAATATATGATTCTGCTATACTCATTGTTCCATTCCGCGTATATTTAATGTATTAAAACTTATGACCATACGGTTTTCGGTTTGGTTAGTTTCGCTTCCATGCTCTAACCAACTAGGAAAAAGATATAATACTCCTTCCTTAGCAGGAAATTCACCATTGTCAGCATTGTACATTGTAGTTTCTTGATGTGTTTCACACATCTTATAAATTTTAGTTGGATTAAAAAATTTAAGTCCAACGCTATTGTCAGGTACTTTTGGATAATAAGCACCGCTGATTACACTGTTTTCATGTCTGTGCGGGACCAATGTGCTATCCTTGTCCATAATACTCATCCAACTGTTTGATATCACACATTGCGTTAGTCCTGCTGTTTCAATATAAGCATTTACACAGTTTGTAAAACAATCTTTTAAACGTTTTACTAGAGGGTGATCGATATCAAGTATATTGTGATTACCGGCAAAGTATGAACTCTGTGCATTAACTAGTAAAGGGTGAGGTTTAGTTTGTTCTTTAAGCAATACATTTTGTAGAAGTTTAGTATCTACATCTGCATTCAAATTGAACTCCATTACTAGAGTTGGGAATACATTATGAATTTGACTTTGCATATTACTTCCAGTTATTTACTACCCATGAGTCATTACAGTTGTGAGGATTGGGATCTCCATGAAATACTGCAATGCAACAGTTTTCGTCAGGTTCGACGTTTTCTTTATGAATAAATTTACGCTCACCTTTTTGTCCTGCTGATAGTTGTCTATCTTTTCTTATTTCCCATTTATAACTTCTAATCCATTCGTCAGGCCAAAGTTTTGCTGTTCCTCTTGCGGCTGTCCATAACCAGTCTTGATCTCCAAAATGGCTACCTATAACTTTTTGTGGATCATCATTAAAACGTTTCCACACATCATGAAGTTGACCTTTTCTAAATCTAATTACAGAACTGTTATACTTTTCCCATTTAGGTTGCATTGCACGAGTAAAGTCTCTAATTACACACCACTCACCTGGTTGATATGTAAACAGTTTATCTAGTTTACCTGAAATAACAACGTCAAGGTCCATATATAAAATAGTACAATCATCAGGTAAAGGTAGATTGCTATTATACATATAAGGCTTGCACCACCAACCTGTTAAGTTTTTAGGTAAATCAATACACTGGATATCGGGATTTAATCCTGCTCTATCATCGGTTAGACACACCATAGTAAACGGAATGCTAAGATTTCTTTTTACCATGTTGTATAGAATGTTAACATAATCAGCACTATACTTTGTACCATGTTTCAAGCACATTACATAATTGTTAATGCCTGGATTTTCTGCAATCTTCTTTGCACGAAGTTGTTCGTATTCTTTGAAGTTAACACTTTTCTGAATCTTGGCATTTCTACGTTCCTGACGTATTCTTGCCCACTCGGTTTTAGTGTATTTTGATTTGTCTATCTTTGCCACGAGGATTAACCCTCATAGATTGCTGAGTTTGCACCGTGTTCTGCACATTCTACTTTAACGCAATAACAACGATTATTTGTTTTTTCTCTAATTAGTTTGTCTGCAAAATTAAATGCATGTTCTGCAAACTTCTCTGCACCAACACCGTCAAAGATACGTAGTTCTGCTAAACCTTTTGTTTCAAGATCTTTTAGTGTATCCATGTGTGGATCGTTTTTATCCACTGCTACCTTGTGATCGA
>Ga0255780_10001605_pt1 | contig 20922 bp, 15 predicted proteins | sample 071ome_32_FD_179978 | JGI IMG/M metagenome (GOLD analysis project Ga0255780, IMG submission 179978) | Coastal salt marsh microbial communities from the Groves Creek Marsh, Skidaway Island, Georgia - 071405AT metaG (version 2) | ecosystem: Environmental > Aquatic > Marine > Intertidal zone >... | reverse complement strand
TCGTAAGACTTCGAGCTGTTCATAGGATCATCTACCCAGCTCTTTCCATTAACCAGAAACTTGTAGGCGTAAGTTCCCTTTTCAGGAAGCTGTAACTTGACCTGATGAATACCGTTTTTGTCCCGCACCATGGGGTGTGACTTTTGATCCCAGTTATTGAAAGTTCCCAATACATGGACGGAGCTGACATTCTCATCTTCGAACCGTAACTCCACCAAATCATCCTTAACGAGGGGATAATCCACTCCGGACATGGACACTCTCTTCTTCGCCATCTCAACAGCATCTCGAGCCTGAACGACCCCACAGCCCTGAGCCTCTACAGGCACATTATCCAGACGTTTCGCGGACTGCATCAAAATGTCTTTCACTTCCTTGGGGGTCAGGTCGGGGTTCACCTCCAGCATCTGGGCAATGATTGAACAGACAATCGGTGCTGAAAACGAAGTGCCGTCTACATGCTGATAATATGGAGAAACCAGCTTGAATTCCCCGGCCTTGTTTCGAAGATATTCCTGCTTCTTGAGTGTACTAATATTCTTCATATCATCTTGAAAACTCAAAAAACTGCCTTCATGCTTCAGAGCTTCCTCCAGGTGATTCAAATCCAGATCATACGCCAAACGCCAAACCAGCTCAGCTTCTCTGTAGAATGCCGTTCCTGGAAGAGTTGGGGCTGCAACCCAGATTCCGGGAGCAATGATCTCGGGCTTCATCAAGCCGTCCGCAGTCATCCCGAAGCTGGAGTGATACATGCCATGGTCTTCAGAATGCAGGGAATTGCGATCATCCAAGCCACCAACAGTAATCACGCTGGGAGAATTTCCAGGAGGTGTAATTGGTCCAGACCAGTCATTACCGGCTGCAACAACTACATTGATTCCCGCTTGAACAGCTTCCTCAGCAGCATGATTGATTGCGGACTCACGAAAACTGCCTTCTCCAAATCCACCCAGTGAAATATTGATGATTCTCAGATTGTAGCGCTTCTTCTTTCGAATGCACCATTCCAGTGCCTGAACAATTGCTTCAGAAGTAAAGCCGAATTCACCCATGACTTTCAACTGGGCTACGTTGGCTTCATAGGCAATTCCCCGGTAGAGACCGTTACTTAAATGCCCATTACCCACAGCGCTAACACAGGTCTGCATTCCGTGCCAGGAATACTCATCAGGCTTTTCAAAGTCCGACTTTGGACGGTAGGGTGAAGCCAGGTCCTTGTAGGCCACTACTCTTCGGTTAGGTTTCATCAAATCTGGATGAGGATAGAAACCACCATCGAGGAAAGCGATACAGATACCTTTTCCTGAATATCTCGGGTCAGCATTGAGTCTCAGAGGAGTCGGAAGTACGTTAAACTCCTTTTCGTTGCACAAGACTCGAATACTTCGGAGTCTTCGCAGAAATTCCTGATCAAGACCCCCGCGAATCCAATGATCTAACTCTGCATCATCTGCTGATTGAATAGCTTTGGAAAACAGCTTACTTTTTGAAGACGCACCGTCCTTTAAGAGCCTCTTCAAAAGGTATATAGCGTCACCCTCGAGCTCAAAGTCCGGATCAAGTAAAAGCTTTCTGGCCTTCTCCTGACTCAAATCTTTTAGCTGCCTGGCATTGAGGCATGTGGAATAAAGCAGGGCCAAAAACAAGGCCTTTTCGAGCTCCTCTGTCTCAAGCTCAGCGAGCTCTCCATGAGATGATTTAACAAGATTTTTATAGTTGCGATAGCGCTTGAAAAAACCCTTCATAACTCCTCCGATTCGAGAAGCACAAAGTTTCGATAGAACCAGACGATCTTCTCCCGATTCTCTTTCCATTGAGGGTATTCCTGAGAAATTGTGTCCAGAATATTCAATTCGGTCTGGTAGTGATAATCAAATAGTCCGGGGTCAACATCCCGATTGCATATGGGGCAATGTTTCCATTTCGGCATCAGTAGATTCCTCTTTTCCATTGCAGCACGCCCTGCTTCTTCACTCCGTACAGGCTGGTATCGAGATAAACAAAATACTCAATATCCAGTTCTGTCTGGTAAACGCTCAGAAATTCAACACTGGCATACTTTCGCACAATCTTATCGATTTTTGGAGTGAGCCAGCGAATATAGCGCTCCACTTCATTTCTCCACTCGGGCTCAAAATCAAAGTAGTTTTGGTGAACTACGACTTTTACCCATACTTTTTCCTCAGGGCGCACTCGAAACTCAATTTGAAAAGGCTCAGCCGCCCATAGCTCCCGTTTCAAGTCCAGCATTTTGAACATCCAACGTTCATCTACCGGAAAGAACTGATCTTTGAGCTCCTCAGCACAAAGTTGCGGTATGCAAAGAAACAGGCTTGCCACAATGGAGAAAATAAACTTCATCATAAAGGAGTACTATCGGCATTTACTGCTTTTGCTTTTGCTCAGCCAGGCAATTCACAGCTTGATTCGCCAAACTCAAGTCATAGACTTCAATCCGGATCTCACCATTCTGCGCCATTCCAATCTTCTGCCCGGCTTGCACATTTTGAGAGCGTTTGAGTTTGTGCTGAAAATCACCTTCATACACGATGTAGTAATGCATGGATTGCAATGTGATGCGCTTGGCTTCCGCAGTCATCACCATTCCCTTAATCATAGCCACAACCTCATGATCAGCACTGACCTCAAATCCGGTAAATGGCTCATCAGATACAAAAGGATGAGTGACTTTGGCTTCAGGACGAAGCGGATAGCCCAATGACTCTTTTTCCAGCAGACTGTCTTTAAGAAACTCGCTGGCTTCCTCCTCAAGACTTTGCAGATCAATCTCCTTGCCCGGATCTGCAACTCCCATGCTGACAAGCGCTTGCAGAAGTCTTTCTCTTTCCCACTCCAATTTCCTGTTCACAAGACGCTTTTCTCTTGAATCGGTGGTCTCCAGCAACTTCTGTTCAAAAAGAGCTATGGATTGAAATCGTTTGGACAGTGACTGTGGCAATTTGGCCTTGTGAGGTTTGAGCAGATTTTGTAGATAGAGAACAGCCTGTGATCTAAGCATAAACGGATTTTCATCCAGATTTTTTGCAAAGCTCTGTCCATGCTTGTAAATCTGCTCTGTTGCCTTCTTCACCAATGCATTATCCCTACCGTAGAGGGAACCCATGGCCAGCAAATTGGCAAAATCCTGACGTACCTTGCCATCAACAAGAGCGGCCTTCCAGGACTCTTTGAAGGACTCTCTTTCGATTTTGGGTATCTGCTCCAGGTACTTCCTGGCCTGGTAATGAACAAACTGGGATGCCTGGGTAATCCCCTGCTTTCCCGGAACCAGATCTTCGATTTTTTGTTGAGCCACCGAGTCCACAACTCTGGAGGCAATAGTATTTCTCAGTCTGGATAGTTTCTTTTGCTGGTCTCTTCTCTTTTCTGCCAAGGCTTTGGGCAATGTCACTGCATCGTCCAAAGTAGCGATCTGGGATTGTAAAAGCCTCAATTGGAGCAACCTGGCCTCATGCAGGGATCGTTTGACGAATTGCTCCTGAGGGTTCTCGTCAGAATAGATGATACGAGGGCCATCACCAATCTGTACGTGTTGACCGTGCTCAATGTCTTCAAGAAGACCTGAATAGAGATCCTCAGACCAGATGGTCGAGAGGAAGCCAGAAGCAAGGAATAGAACCCAAATTTTCAACATGGGCCCATTATACAGCCTCAAGAGCCTATTGAGGAGAAGAACTCCTGTACTTGCGGGGAAGATTCTCCAAAAGCAAGCTTTCAGTCTTTGGGTAGAGTCCAATTAGCAGTTATCAATACATTCCACTGTAGTAGTCGAAATCGTCGTCACCCCGGCAAGGAACAAAAGCATCATCTGCCTGAACCTGCGAGCGGACGTTCTCACCTTTTACACAGCGACAATTCGGATCTTGCCCGGGAGGATAAATCAGTGAAGGTGTACAAAAGCCGACTACTGTCTGCATTTCATTTCCTGAGGAAGTGTAGTCAGAGTATGAAGTTCTCAGCTCTTCAGGCCACTCCAGAATGGATTCGCGACCAACGCCGTAGAGAGGATTGTCTTCCGGGTTTGGTTCTTTTGCCCCTTCATCGGAAGAGCCAAAAAGAGAGAAACCACCGCCAGACTCCCCTTCGGTCTTCTGGGGAACAAAAACGTCCGAGTCTACATCTGCAGCTAGGTCTTCATTATAGGCTGCTGCAATCATTGCTACATTATGGCTCTGTACCTCACCTGAGCCGGAAACAGTGGCCTCTTCCTCTACTTCACTCTCTGTTGGATTGTTTACATCAACACCACTTTGAGCAAACATTTCGGAGTTGGCATTTTCGCTTTCACCATGCTCCTCGGTCGCATCAGCAATAGCCTGTTGCTTTTGACTTTCCGAGAGAGGACTGAAACCTCCACCGGATTTGGAGATGACTCCTCCGGATTTGTTAAATGTTGCAGGATTGTTACGAATATCGAGCTGAGCCACGTCTTGAATAACAGCCAGGCGAGCTTTTCCGTCAATGACAGATTGCAAGGCAGGCTCATCAGCATACTTGTTCTCCAACTCCTCCTGCCTTTTGTCATACATGGCTTGCACCATGACATCCTCATCAATCCTGCCAGTGGTTGGATCAACATAGTCTTCGCGATTGAAGTCAGAGCTGTTTTGAACCTGCTCAATGAACTTGGCCTTTCCATTCTCCCAGGCGACCTTACAGTTATTGTTCTCCTTAGGAGGAGTGGGGTAGCCGTTCAATCCAAGCCTGTAACAAACTCGACGCTCACCCATGGTATCCAGAACACGAGCACCGTAACTTCCATCAGCGGTGCTCTCCAGAAGTTTGAGGTCCTTTTGCATCCGAACTTCTTTCTTTAGTTCTTCATCTTCCTCAATCTTCTCTTTCATCAATTCCATCTCTTCACGAAGAACCTTACAAGGGTCTTCTGCACTCGGATCACACTTCCCCATTTGGATCCATTTCTGCGCTTGTTCTTTGGCGATCTCATTGGGACCATCTCCATTGATATAGAAGGTACCTGCATCCTGGAGTTGCTCAATGATCTCGGGATTCAAATTACCCTGGGCATCAACTGTATCAATTGTTAATAGATCTTCAGTGCTCTTCTCTCCCGAAGCTGCCATTTTGGTGGCATTCATCATGATCATTGCTACCAGGGTATGCTCGTCGCTCATGTAGAACTGATCTGCCAGATAGGAGCGGATGTTCCCGTTGTAAGGCTCACCCAACAAAAGCTGCGCATCGATACTACGACCTTTTACACCGGTGTACAAATCTGTCATCTCACTGGAGTCTTTAAGGTGCTCTTTAAAAAATGGATCACTGGGGAAGGATTCCTGCGGGCAGTCTGAGCGAGACATTTTATCATTTCTTCGCATACACAAGTTCATTCGAACCATGCTCTCTCGAAGCTGGGAAGTACCATAACTGCTCGCCAAAAGATTCATCTGTGTCATTGTTGGACTATTTGAACTAAAGAAAGGGCCCGCCTCTCCCCCACTGTAAGCAATCGGTGAACCATCAGCTTGAAGACCTAATGAGGTTGAAGGTTCAATTTGATAGTGATTTCCCGTCTGCTCAAGACTCCCTTGCTCATCAAAAGAATACTCTCGAAATCCAAATCCTGCATAATCCTGACATCTTTGAGGAGTTCGACTTCCATCTTGCGCACCGGCCGGACCCACTGGTGCACAGGCTTGCAGTACTTGACGCATACTGAAGTACTCATCGCGAGTCAGAGTGCCACCTGCATCATTTACGATTTGCCGGCACTTGTCTTCCGGAAAGTAGAACTCGGTCATGCCGCTGCAAGCTTCATCGGCGTTTACGCTGGGCTGATCAGAAGTCGTGAAGGTTTCTTCAGCTGTCTCTGCTTCAGTTTCCGCTCCTGTCTCGGTTCCGGCCGCTTCAACTTCCTCAGCAGTGAGGTCAGGCATCGAATAAACAGGATTCATAGAAGAACTGAACCAAAATGCTGCGACAATTAATAAATGTAAAAAGACTTGCATAATATTACCTCGAACTACCCAACAATACAGAGTTTGCCCTACTTTAATTATAAGAATTTAAACTGTCCTGCATAGTGGAAATCAAAAAAACATTGACGCTTTTTACAAGTAAAAAAGCCCTCCCAGCTCTATGCTGAAAGGGCTTTTTCTTGAGTAAACTTTATTCTTCACCTGGCAACTCTTGCATCATGAAGGTACCAAAAAGGGTCAAGTCGTTCTCCAGACACTTCTGAAGTGTCAGGTCAGGATTGGATTTGCGAGCCTTGTCACAGGCACCGCGCTTCTCAGTTAACTCTTCCTCCGTCAACTGAAAGTTCTCCATGATTTCTTCATCAGTCATCTGATCGGCTATACTCGTGTCAGCACCATCTTCAGTGTCCGGTGCCTTGCTTACCATTCCCATCAAACCGTTGTCCCCGGTAATATCCTTCGCGCCTGTAGATCTGTCCTGAGCCACGAGATTAGCTTCTCGCTCGGACTCAATACTCTCTTCGACTTCCGCAGCGCTTGCGATCAGTGTTTCTCCACCGATGTCTGAATCAGCCTCTTCTTCTTCACCATCTGATACCAATTCGTCGCCGCTTTCTGTCAGAGCCTCTTCTCCATCTTCAGCGTTCTCTGCATTGTTCACTACTTCTTCAGGAACAAGGCTGTCAGCCTCTTCTTCCTCTTCATCTGTAGTCTCCTCAGTATCCGGATCTATCAGACTCCCATCTTCATTTTCGATTGCGTCAAATCCACCGGATGGAATGAAACCATTGCCTACCGGTTCAGAGTCTTCTACATTTTCTCCGATATCGGTAGCATCAACTTCTTGAGCATCGTCAGTTTCCACAGGCGTAATCGGTGGATGGGGGTTGTCTCGAGGCTCTGTATCACTCTCATCATCCGCAGGTTCATCTGAGTCACCTTCTTCGTTCGTGACAGTTTCATCACCTTCGGTATTCACCTGGTTGATGTTTTGCATGCCAATCCCTTGTGACTCATCATCTTCCTGTGCAGTACCATTATCGTCTGCATCACCTTCCTGCTCGGCCTCATTGGAGCGCTCCAAACTCTCGGTAGCATCGTCTGCCTCTGCATCTACTGCTTTCTGTGCTTCTTGCTCCGCTTGCTCCCTTGCCTCTTCTTTCGCCTTCTTCTTTTCTTCTTCAGCTTTTCGGGCCTCTTCAGCTTTTCGGGCCTCTTCAGTTTTTCGGGCTTCCTCCGCCTTGGCTGCAGCCTGGCGAGCTTCTTCTTCGGCCTTCAAACGCTCTTCTTCGGCCTGCTGCTCTTCAAGAGCTCTTTGCAAAGGAGGATCTACTGTACCTGTTGTGCTGTCATCATCACCTGCAAAGTGACCACGACAACTTTCTTCTGTTCCCGGCATCAAGGGACCAATGAAGTCAGAAGCACACTCTGTACTGACTTGGTCGTCAGTCTTGCCTTCTTTTTCAAGCTGATCGTTGTACGCAGTAATACAACTCATTGTTCTATTGGGCACTTGTCCACCACTTTGAGCCGCTGATGTACACTCCGTTTGAGCCCCTGGCTCTCTGGTCCCCGGGTCGTTTTCGGTAGCATCGGGAAGTAATCCATCCGAAGTATTCACATTGGACTCCAACGGAAAACCGGAACTGCTTGTAGTGCTCGCTCCCTCATCTCCATCGAATGGAACTCGGGGGCCGTAGGAGTCCTCGATGGAAGCCGTTGTTACCATGTTCGGCATGTAACTCAAACCACGAACCGTATCCTCAACACTCATGGTCTGACCAGCGTCATCATAAATCACCTTGAAACGTGGATTGAGAGGGTCCTCATTGGCAGGAACCGGCTTATTATCAATATAGACCACTTGCCCGTTGTGATCGGTCAAATACATGGTTCCCGGGTCCCAGCTGCTACCAGAACTGCTGTTGGCGCTATTCCCTGCCGTAGACATAGCAGCATCCAAAGCAGGACTTCCTGTGCCACCTGTAATTCGCGACATGATGTCTGTACCAGAGTTTTGAAAACCGGGAAGTCCAACGGAGCTATTTTCCTGTTGAGAGGGAAGAACTGGCCCAAGGACTTCACTTTCACCAGTTGTGGACCCCGTACCCACAGGATCTGCATGATGAAAAGACAGTGAGCCACACAAAGCGGCAATTGCAAAAACTCGAAAAACTGATTTCTTATGAAGCACGGGAACCTCCAAAAAACTACGAAGCATATGAATCACTACGGGGTATGACCATGCTTTGTTGCATATTCCGGTGTGAAATTCCAGGTTAGGCGAACTAGACACCTTCGCCAGAGGCTGGCAAGTCCTGAGAATTCGGAACCCAGGAAGGGTCAGGAATTCTATCCCCCTGAGGAATTCTTTCACTCACAATCGTTGAATAATAAAGGTGATTTTCTTCACTTTTCACATTCACTTCAGGGTTCTCGATACCTATGGTCATCTTAAAAATATTGGGAAAATCCTCTCCCATTGGCTGGGTAATTTCAAAGAAGACAACCTGACCTGCCCCCATGAATTGATCACGCCGTGATTCTGCCTCGGGAAAACTGATTCCATCTCTTTCGCCGTCGTAAGATATTTCATAGGGAGTTCCGTCACTAAAACTTCCTGTAAACCCGGATTCACTGACACTCACCTCTTTGGAAGAGCGCAACACATTCTTTAACTTCTGCAAAACTACAAGAGCATCCTGAGCAGCTTTGGAGCGCCCGGTCAGTTTCTTGGTTTTAGTTTGAACACTTGTCATTACAGACATCAGAACAATGGCAATGATGGTGCTGAGAACTACAGCTATCATGACCTCCACCAAAGTAAAACCGGCTCGCTTTCTCATCCTGCTCTCCCCGGATTCACTACCACGGTTCTTAATTTGAATGACTTCATCTCAGGAGTACCGCCACTATCTTCGCCGAACTCTCGCTCCCATTCCACTTCAACTTCAATGGAGCAAGCCAACTGGTTGCATTTGAGCATAACCTTGCGAGCTTTATAGAAGACCTCCATTGGAGACAAAACTCCCTCCCTGGCATCTCCTTCCACCGGATTCAAAAATGTTGCAAAAAAACCACGGCCAACTCCGGAACCTTGAGAAATGTCCCAAACTCCTTTACCTTCTGCCTCAGCACTGGTGACCCAACGACCTTCCCCACGCTTGTAGATCAGCCAACCTTGCTGTCTAGCCTCAAGAGCACCGTCTTCGCAAAACTCTCGAAGTTTGTCATAACTGATCCCCCGAAAGAGCTCGATGACATTCGCTACATGATTGACAGCTTTCACTTCTCGAATACCAAATTGAATCCCCCGTGTCCCTGAGCTAAGCATGTAGAAAACGGGGATGACACCAACTCCGATGACCATAACAGCAATCATGATTTCAATCATACTGAAGCCGGAATTTGAAAAAAGGCGTGGCTTATTTGTCATCAGCTTTCCCTTTGTATTCCCACTCATTGATATAGGGCTGAAAACTTACCAGAAACTGAACCTTCTTCAGAAAGCCAGGGTCATAATTCAATTCCGCCCGACGCTGCACCTTTCCAAACTTTTTCACCACAAGATTTCCCGTGATGTCTGCTGAGATATTAAAGGGACTGTCGCCAGTCTGTATAAGACTCAGGCCATTGATTCGGGTTGGACCGGAAATAGCGAATTCTTTCGCCCTGATCACTGTCCCATTTCCCTGAACATCAGAAACCCCTTTGAAAGTGACTTTTCCGTCAACAATCAACAAGCCTCCTGTTTTAAACTCCACGTCTTCGAGCGTGAGGTCGCCTTGTACGCAAACACTGGTATTGAGATCGATCGCACCGCGACCATTCGGCAAGAACCTACCTAGAAACTCTTTCTCATTCTTGAAGGCAAACATGCAACGCCCGGAGTAGAGGCTTCCAAGTTGTAATGCTTCCAGGGAATAGCCACCTTGAAGTTCCTTGGCAAAGTAGTAGGCCTCTTTCTCGCCATCCTTGTACTTATCAATGATTGCCGTCTGGATGGCTGGCCCTAAACCCTCCAACTCTTTCTTCTCCATGTAAGGGTTCTCAGAACCCATATGGTAGCCAATCGCATCACGAAACTCCGGAACCACATCATCCTTCATAAAACTCTTTCGATCCCCTCCCGCTTCATCAGGGTCCGACTTGAAAAACTGCTTTTTGAAGGCATTGAGCCCAAACCTGAGGCTGTGATTGTATGGTAGAACCCAGGCTGGATCAGTCATCACCCTGCGAAAGTACTTCTCAAACAAAGCCTCGGGTCCTTCATAAGTCTTCCCGTCTACATCCGCAGTAAACTTGGCAATGACTTCGTTATACTTCAACTTGGGCATTTTCTCGTCGTAATCATTCTTGTTTTTGTAGTAACGCTCCTGAAACAGCTGAGAAAACTGCATATCCTCTGCTTCATAGTGCCCGGCATTCGACTTCTTTCTCTTGATAGCCATGGGCACTTTCATTCGTTCTGTGTACATATGCCAGGGGTCGGGAAGCGTAAAATAGTAGACCATTGGCTTTTTGGGATCTTCTTCTGCCTTCCAGTGAGGGTTTAGCTTCTTGACATTACTCTTTTCCCAGTTTTTGAATTGTGGCTCCTGGAAGGAGTAAATTGACTTATCTTCATCATCCAATTCTCCTACCAACTTAAGTATGGCATCCCACTTTTTACCACCTTTAACCAGCAATTCTGCCACATCATTATTAACTTTAACCTCACCTACGAGAAACGAATTCTGGAAATAAGACCAATTAATAGTTTTACCATCCTGAGCGGAGGTTGCTGCAGCACCTTGATAAGCTGTAAAGTAAAACATTAGCAGCAATTCTTTCATGTAGGCACTGTAATCTTCAGCTCCACTCTTCCAAATGAGGCGCCCGTCTTTTTTATCAAACAAGTCTGGAAATTTCCCTGTACCACCGAACATTTTAGACTTGTAAACCGCGGCAATGATAGGAGGAACCACTCGAGTCTTATCCAGATAGGACTCAGGCAGATTGTGAATTCCCGTCAACATGGTACGGGACTTATCTCCGAACTCATCCAATCCAACAAGTCTCTGGTACAGTTCAAACCCTTCATTCTCGTCTCGAACAAGACGCTTGATGGTCGGAATCAAGCGCCCCATGAGACCATCCCCAGAGATTGGAACCCAGGTTCCACTTACGCCACCAGGGGACTTCGTTTTAGCCCAATTCCAACTCATTCTCTGATCCCAAAAATCAAGAGGAGAGAAGAGATCGTTGCGCCGAATCACACCGTTTGAATCAGCGCCGGTAGTATTGAATCGCTTGTCCAGATAGAGTTTGTGGGAGTGCAAATGCCAGAAATTATCGTAGTAATAAATCCCGGCGGCCTGAACTTCAAAGCTCTTGCGACCCTTTTGAGTTGGAGTTTTCACCTTAAACTGTTTGTACCCCGATAGAGCCAGGCATCTTCGAAAGACATTTCCGAAAACTACAGTGAATCTACCCCTATCTCTCGGTCCTGAGCCAAAAAGGTGCACATTATTCGCCCGGATTTGATCCTTGTCCGTCTTGACGAAACCAAACTCGGGATGGTTCGCCCACTCCTTGGCATATCCATAGTCTTTACGGGCCAAATAGTAAAAGGGGAAGCCAACCGTTACATCTGTAACATACTTTCCAGGGATACGATAATCCTTCACATCTTTCACAATGTTTTGAACGGGTGTATCCAAATCTCCATCGTTTTGAGTGGAGAAAATTGTTTCGTAGTCCGAGGTAAAAAGTCGATAAAAGTCAGACTCTCCCGGGTTCCCTCTGTAAAGATGGAAGCTCTCCGATGCATCTGCATTCCCTGCCGTAATGTTGAGATAAATCGCCTTTTCCGGGTCATTGCCTGTACCGAAGAGAATGTAACCCATCTCCTCCTTGAACGGGTTCCCACCATCAGGTTTTCTCAGATTCAAACTGGAAGGGCTCGTATTGTGAGAATTCACTGTCAACCACTCACCACCACTGCTCCCCTGGGCATCAACTTCAAGCTTGTTGTATTTTCCAGAGCTGAAATCCCCACCCCTCTCCTTTTCTGAACCCGAAGCATCCTGAGCAAAAAGAGAGAAGTGCCGGACGGCCGGGGGTTGCAGTCGCACTCGCTTGAATTCAAAACTGGTTTTAATGCTCTTCCAGCCAGATTTAAACTCGGACTTGCCGTTACTCTTGAATAGAGTGAAATACACCCGATACTTCACCAGCAAGGTTGCTCTGCCTTTGAATTCCTTTTTTGAGCTTCTAAAATTCCCTTGCTCCGGAAAATCGTTTTCAGTGTCCCTTTTCAGAGTAAGGGAAACCTCTGCCTCAAAGCGATTACGATCCTTGGCATTTTCATTGTTGAGGGAGTTCAGGAGTTCTGCATACTTACCGGGGTCGATAGAGATGTCCCCTGTTGGCTGAATTCCATTGTCGTCAAAGCTAAAAAATGTGCCTCCAACAGACTCTGATGGATTTTCTTCCAACTTTTTAAACCACTCGTCAAGACCTTCAGCAGCCATGTTTTCAGTAATCTTTTTGGCTACAGTCACAATGGCATCACCCATCAAAATCGCTTTTTCGTTGATCTTGAATCGATAGTTTTGCATGGCAGAGCTCATGCTGTAGGAGTGAAAGGCATAACCTACAATCATGATGACTGCCAAGACAGTGAAAGCCAGAACCGTGATCGAGCCTTTTCTGTTACTTGGTTTGGGTATTTGCAGGTCCATAGAATCCAAAGCGCTTTCTCAAGGTGCGCCTGAATTCGTGATTATACTAGATGGCCCCCCTCACAAAAAAGGATAGTTTCTGACAACGATCAAAGCACCGTCCTCAAATTGAAAAATTGTCAATCATGATGGTGATTTCCTTAACAGATCACTTCCAGAAGAGTATAATCCCGTCCCCATTACGAAGGAAGGAAGTCTCAATGCTGCCCAAGAAATACAAAGCCCGAGAACAAGAACCCAAATGGCAAGAGTTCTGGAGAGAAAACAAAATTTATAAATTTGATGCTGACAGTGATCAGGAAGTTTATTCCATCGACACCCCTCCTCCCACTGTCTCCGGGGTATTGCACATCGGTCATGTTTACTCCTACACCCAGGCAGAAATTGTCGCGCGATACCAGCGTATGAAAGGAAAGAGCGTTTTCTATCCTTTTGGCTTTGATGACAACGGCCTCCCCACTGAGCGCTATGTAGAGAAGAAGAAAAAAGTTCAGGGCAAGAACATGCTGCGAAGCGAATTCAACAGCCTGTGTAAAGAAACTGTTGCTGATCTTGAAGCCCAGTTTAAGGATATGTGGAGTTCTCTTGGATTCAGCGCCGATTGGGATTTGGGTTATTCAACAATTGATGATGATTGCCAGAGAATCTCCCAAAGAAGCTTCCTCGATTTGCACAAGAAAGATCTGGTGGATTACCGGGAAGAGCCCAACATGTGGTGCGTAGAATGCCAAACTGCAGTTGCTCAGGCAGAACTTGATTCAGTGGACAAGGACAGCTCCTTCAACGACCTCGAGTTCTCTCTGGAAGACGGAGGAAATATTGTCATCGGCACCACCCGGCCAGAACTTCTCCCATCCTGCGCTTGCATCTTTGTTCATCCAGAAGACGAGCGCTACACCAAGCTGATTGGAAAAACAGCAATTGTGCCGATTTTTGGACACAAGGTACCTGTACTGGCTGACGACAAGGCTGACATGGAAAAAGGTACCGGGGCTGTTATGTGCTGTACTTTTGGGGACAAGACCGACATCGAATGGTTCAAAAAGCACAAGCTACCACTCAAGGTTTCGATCACCTCCTATGGAAAGATGACAGAGCTGGCTGGCGAATTCGCAGGTCTGAAGATCAAGGCCGCCAGAAAGGCGATCCTGGATAAACTGAAAGAAGAGGGCAAACTACTTGAGAGCAAGCCCATCAATCATCCAGTCAATACTCATGAGCGCTGTGGCACAGATATCGAGTTTCTATCCACTCGTCAGTGGTTTATCAAGCTGATGGACCGAAAAGAGGAGCTGGTTGCCCTTGCTGACAAGATCAACTGGTATCCATCCTTCATGAAACAGCGCTACATCCACTGGGTGGAGAATCTGGGCTGGGACTGGTGTATCTCCAGACAGAGATTTTTTGGAGTCCCTTTCCCTGTGATGCATTGTGAAGATTGTGAAACTCAAATCACACCCACTGATGATCAGCTTCCGGTGGACCCCAAGGAAAGCGCTTTTACGCAGGAGTGCCCTTCTTGTGGCGGTTCGAACTTAAAACCCGACACAAACATCATGGACACCTGGGCGACCTCCAGCGTAACTCCCCAAATCTGTTATGGATGGGGGGAAGAGAACAGCCTGGAGAGTAAACTTGCTCCCATGACCATGCGTCCCCAGGCTCATGACATTATACGAACATGGGCGTTTTACACTATGATCAAGGCCTGGTATCACCAGGAAGACATTCCCTGGAAAGACATCATGATTTCCGGCCACGTTCTTTACAAAAAAGGTGAAAAGTTCTCCAAATCCAAAGGAAACAGCAAGTCTGGACCAGAGCAACTGATTGAGCAGTATGGTGCCGATGTGATTCGCTACTGGACCGCCGGGGCAAAACTGGGCTCTGATTGCTACTTTGAAGAGAATGAATTCAAGATTGCCGGGAAACTTGTCACAAAAATCTTCAATGCAAGCAAGTTCGCGCTTATGCATCTGGATGGATTCTCTACTCCAAAAATTGAGGACATCACTTACCCAATAGACAAAGGGATTCTTTCCCGCTTGCAAAAAACTTGTAAGAGAGCTGATCAATACCTGAACGGATATGAGTACTCTTTGGCTTTGCAAGAAATCGAAGGATTCTTCTGGGATTTTTGTGATAATTATCTGGAGCTGATCAAACACCGGGTCTATAACCCCGAGGAGCATGGTGAAGGAGCGGGAGAAAGTGCCAAGTCCACTCTGTACACCCTTGTCTTTGGACTGATCCGACTACTTGCCCCATTTATTCCCCACATTACAGAAGAAATATATCAAGCTTACTTCAAGGAGATTGAAGGCAAATTAAGCCTGCATCAATGTTCTTATCCTGCTTTTCCAGAAAATCTTGTTGATGAAGAATCTGAGAAGATTTATGCACAAGCTTGTCTACTGATTGGGGCTGTTCGAAAGTTCAAGACTGAGAATCGACTGAGTCTGAACACAGAGCTTGAATCCATTCATTTTCTTCAAGAACAACTTCCACTGGCGCTTAAAGCTGGAAAGGATGTTAACCGAGCAGCTCGTTGTGAATCTATCGAAGATGCAAAAGAACTTGCTGGAGAAGGAACTCTCATTGAGTTTGAAGGGCTGCAGGTGGAGATTGGAAAGCCTGTGGAAGTGGAGAGCTCTCAGTGAAGCGCTCCTACTTGTTTAAGCTGGAGAAACTGAACACTGGAGTGGATGGTGCCATGCGCCTTTGCTCCAGTGAAATTGTGGACCAGGAGAGTGCAGACAAACTCAACTGGATTTTTCACAACTACGCAGGCCAGATCAATGACTTTCGCATCTGGCTGGACGAGTACCGAACAGAGAAAGTCCCCCTGTCTCACATCAACTTCAGCTGCACCCTCATGGCACCCATGGAAGTTTCTATCTTGAGAAAACACGGTCTTGATCGAACTGGTGTCTTTGGTCCCATGGATCTTCTGGAAGACTTCGAGTCCCTCATGGGAGAGATATTGCTCGATGAAGAAAATGGCAAATTTTACCTTGAAGGTGAGGATGAGGAAGAAGAATGGGATGATTTCGAGGATGAAAATCATCTTCAGATCCCACGACCCGACAAAGGTAAAGGGTCCATTATTATTTAGCGAGCCATTGACTCTATGAATTGATATATAGCGGAAACCACTGATTCAATTCATTCCCTAAACAGCCAAGTCATCGATACCATTTCCCTTGTGCAACAAGCTAACCCTGGACCCCCAGTTTTTAATTCCTGAAATACAAAGCCTCCAATCCTGGTTAATAGAAATGAGTCATCTCCAAGTGCCAGTCCGCCAAGCAAGTTATTTTTATGAAAAATCGACCAAAGCGCGATTTAAATGCTGCTATTTTCAGCCTATACTCTTCTTCTGAGCAAGGGTGATATAGTTGAGCAATCACCTGCTTTGCCCGGAATTTTCCTAAAAAATACCTGACGAGTCAGCTAAATCAACCTAATCCCCCGTTGCCTACAATTCACCCCGAAATTCCCTCCCAGAAAGGTTTTCATGTGGATTTGAAAGCCATTGAGACCCCTGTTCACTAATCAAAAACTCAAAAAAACTGAAAAAGTTGTCAGTAGAGACTTGGCGATGTATCTACTTAGTGTTTTAGTTATCTATATCACTAATAAATGGAACTAAATGTCAGTGACGAATTGCCGGAGTCGAGTTGGAGGAGACATGTTTCAAATACTAAAATTTCAATATCAAAAAACAGCCTGAATTGCCCTTAGTGGTTTAGCGGCAATCCTGCTGTTCTTCTATCTCGATTTCGCGGACGTCTCCCGAAGTATCTGGAGCGTAAATGGTACAGACCTCTTTCAGAGCTTTTCCGGACTTCTTCTTGTTCTGACTTCTTAACTCTCGACTCTAATTGGAGCTCGACATTTTTCAGGACAGGATGGTTGCCATATGGAGCGACTTCCCAGTCTACCAATCAGCTAGCGAGATTTTAAAACAGGTACCCTGTGTGCTGGATTTTTTACATCTCTGCTTCTGAGTCTTTCCGTTTGCGGGTACTACTTTCTGAGAACTCATCAGCAGTGCAAACTGGAAATCTTGAGCAGAAAATATTTTCGTATTGAGCTAACAGTAATTCTCGACTCTATGAACGGTTTTCTTGAAAGCGGCTTGCTTGTACTCATCCCGATGTCTAGTATTTACCCGAGCAATGGAAAGTTGTCCCCAGGTTGAAGATCAAGCATGAACTTGTGGAGGAAAACAAGATACTTTGTAAAGTAGAGTTGATCCATGATGAGAACAGAGAAGTGCATGAAGAACTTCTCCAACCAAGCGACCTCCCCAAGCAAATCCATGGACTAGACTACATCACTACTGTCACTGACAATCACCCAACATTGCTGGGAAGCAGGACAAATTTCATGACTGATAAGAAGCAGGTCTTCAATATCTATTATGCCTGGGATGCAAAGAGCCAGTCTCTCACCATACATCATATCCCCAAGCATAAACTGAATTGGTTCTATCAAACTCTGATTTACCCTAACAGAGGCGAGATTCAAAGTCTCAAATTCAATCCAAAGGAACCCTTTCAATACAATAAAAATCAACCCCGGTTCAAAATCACCGACAGGTCTCCAGTAGCAGTCCTGCAACTCAAAGGAGGGAAACAATGAGAATTCGCATTGATCCCATGAATGAAGTTCCCATTTATCGTCAAATCACAGAGCAAGTTCGTCACATGATCCTGAGCGGTCAGATGGAAGCTCATGAAAAACTCCCCTCTTCCAGGAACCTGGGACTGGAGTTGAAGGTCAATATGCTCACAGTGCAAAAGGCTTACAAAGAGCTAAGAGAAGAAGGATTGATCTGCAACCGTCGGGGAGAAGGTTCCTTTGTTCAGGATCAGCAATCTATCGGTCCGGTAGCCAGAACACTGGAGATTAAAAAGGAACTGGAATCAGTAGTTAACAAAGCAAGATTGTATGGATTATCACATGAAGAAGTTGTGCAACTTCTAAAAAATATTGAAAAGGAGAATCAATCATGAATTTGCAGATTCAATCACTCAAGAGAACTTTTGCTCAAGGTACCAAAGGACTTCAGGAGTTTAATCTCGTCGCCCATCCCGGTGAAGTCATCGCAATCCTGGGGCCAAACGGTGCAGGGAAGACAACAATGATCAAGACAATGCTCAACTGGATTGATGCAGAGTCAGGTCAGGTTGAATACTTTGGTAAAATGAATCTGGTTCAGGACCGGGAAAAGGTGCTTTAACGTGTCAGATATGTGAGTGATGAGCACATGCTGGTGGAAAAGTACACAGTAGATCAAATGATCGCTATGATTCGGCCACACTATGTGTTCTGGGACACTGAATACTAGGAAGAACTTGTTCAAAAGTTTGGTCTCCCACGCAAGGAGAAGATTAAAAATCTGAGTCGTGGTATGAAAGCCAAGCTGGAACTCTTGCTTGCTCTCTCTTATCGTCCAGACCTTCTTATTATGGACGAAACCACTTCCGGTCTTGATCCCAGAGTACGCGAAGAAGTTTTGAGAATGCTTGTAGAGTATTGCTCTGAGTACAACAAAACAGTCCTGTATGCCACCCATCTTCTTGACGAACTCAATCGCATTGCTACAAGAGTTGTCATTCTGAGTCAGGGCAAGGTCGTTTTCGAGTGCGCTACTGAAGAGCTGGAAGACAGGGCTATCAGCCTGCCCATGAGCACCTACGAAAAATTGAACCTGGAGAACGAGCCAGGCTATTTGGGAAGCATCAAAGACATGGTGCTTATCGATTTGGACGCCTGTAGCGAAGCCCTTGAAGATGCCGTCACTGAAACAACTCCCGATGGAGTCAGACTGGATGAGCTCTTCTTGACCCTCACGGAGGATACGCCATGTCATTAGAAATCGTACGAAGAGAATTTGAAGAAGTCGCGATTCCTGCTCTATGCCTCTTTGTGGCATCGACAGTCAGCTTTTCCTAAATCCTTCCCAAGGCTATTGGAAAAGCATACTCACCGGGAGCCGAGATCTTGTGCTACGTGATTGCCATGTGCACCTTCGGCCTGGTCTTTGGAATATCTCAGGGAACCAGATTGCATCCAAATCCGGATGGAATCTATCTCAGGTTTCTTTGTCTATACTTTCTTCGATCTATACTTTCCTTGATTCAAAAAACATGAAAAAATCTCTTGCAGCCTTTACCTGTAATCAGATAATATCTACTTAATTGATTTTGATATTCATTTTCAACTTTTAAGTGGAGTTAGTAGAGCTTGATCTTGTTCAAGCTCTGAACAGTTTCATCAAGGACAGAGGTATGCAAAGTCGTTTTATTGAGTTTATGAAAGAAGTACCAACAGTAAGTGTTGCCATCCCTGTAGAGGGAGATAGCCCCGAGATGTGCCATTTACCTTTTATCAAAGACCAGAGTTCAAACTACTACATTTTAACCTCAAGTCTTGCGAGTCATTTTACAGCGCTTGAAAGTTCAAACAATGCCTGCCTCCTTTTTGTGAATCCGGAAGAGCATCCAAAGGGAGGTCACTTCGCTCATGAGCGATTGAAGGTCCAGACTTCCGTTCAAAGGCTGGGAAAAGAAAGTGAAGAGTACGAAGAATTGCTGGAAGGCTTTCGATGTCGCTATGGAAAAATTGTGAACCTCATTGCTGGACTAGGGGATTTTCACATTTTTCGATTTGAGACTCTACGGGGAGTCTATATTCAAGGGTTTGGAGCAGCCTATCGTCTGAACCAGGGTGAGCATCTACCCAGTGAACACATTCGTGCTTGACGGGAGAAAATTTAATGAAAAGCAATGAACTTCAAAAAGACATCCGAAATGGCAACAGGATCCTTCTAAAAAGAAAATGAACAAATCCTGGCTTGGGAAGATGTTGATCACGCCGTAACTACCTGATCTTTCCATACCAAGGTCCATGGTTCCCCTCCTCTTCCATGGATGGGTGTTCGGGGAAAAGGTCTCTTTGAACACCCATAAGAAAAATCGCCATCCTGATGATGGCGATTTTCTTGCTCTTTCGAATATTTACTGAGTTACTTTATTGCATCAGGTAATTATTTGTTTTCCTTGGCAATCTCCCAATAGCTTGAGGGCTTTTGATCAGCAAGAGCACGACGCACCTGATCGGCAGTCAAAGCTCTTCCAACTTCCCCTTCATCTCTGAGAGCCATTCCCCTGGAAGTTTGCTCCATGTTGGAAACTGTATCGTCGAGAACCTTCGCATACTTCTTGATCCAGCCTATCGGATTGATCAAACTGCGACGAGCCCACTTTTGCATATGAAAGGATTCAATCTTGCTATCCTTGAGCACCAACACCGCCTTACCCTTTCGAGTAACTACCGGTGTTTCGTCATCAAGCTTGGAGCTTTGGCGAATAGTGACCACTCTTCGATCCTTGATCGTCTTGGCAAAGGCCTGATAGTCGTAAACAATCGTACCTTCCCACTCCAAACGCACTTCCTCTTCACTTTCAAACAAAGATTGATAGGTTGGCAAACTCATATCAATGCTCATCATGAAAAGATCTGCGTGAGGTACACCCTTGCCTTCGGACTCCTTCTTTCTGTCCATGTACAGATGGACCTGAAAACGCTGGGGACGAGTATAGGTATAAGTCTGTACGTCCACATTTCCTGTAACTGTATTTGCACTTTCGCGAAAACCCTCGTAGCGCCCCATTGTGCTGACTTTCTCTTTGAGCGCATCAGACTGCTCAATTCCATAAATCTTGGAGAAATTCTCGACTTTATCCTGAGAGAAAACAGGGTTTACCAAGACCAGTCCAGCTGCTAACAGAACTGCTTTATTTAGCATTTTCGTACCTCACCTTTTGTTCAGAAGAAATTATTGTGCCACAAGTCACAGAGAAAATTCAAAAAACTCCGCCACCAATGCATGTTTGATACTACAAAACCACGATTAAACTTCTTTTACAGGTACCAGCACAGCCTAAGCACTGATCTTCCTGGGAAGGATCAAAAACAAATGTGTGAGCTAGTCCAGGTACTTGAGGTCTTGATGCCTGAAATACTCGTAAAATTGGCCCTTTTTAGCAACCAACTCTTCAAAGGTACCATCCTCCACAAGTACTCCATCCTTGAGAACCAGAATACGATCTGCATTTCGTACGGTGGAAAGCCGATGGGCAATAATCAAGGCTGTCTTACCTTCCATAAACTCATCCAGGTGATTTTGCAGGTAGTGTTCTGTCTGGGTATCTACGTTGGAA
>Ga0255780_10001574_pt1 | contig 21100 bp, 16 predicted proteins | sample 071ome_32_FD_179978 | JGI IMG/M metagenome (GOLD analysis project Ga0255780, IMG submission 179978) | Coastal salt marsh microbial communities from the Groves Creek Marsh, Skidaway Island, Georgia - 071405AT metaG (version 2) | ecosystem: Environmental > Aquatic > Marine > Intertidal zone >... | reverse complement strand
CGTAAATCTAAATCGGAGTTAGTTTGTGTTGTAGTGACAAAATTGTTTTTAATTAAAATATTTTCTAATTGATTTTGACCACTAACATTAATATTGCCGTCTGTAGTTAATTTACCAGTTACAGTATAGTTGCCTATTTGATTAATATTTCCAACTACGGTGTTTGTTCCTTGTATTACAACATTAGCCAAATCTGTGTCTAAATTAACAGATAAAGTATCATTTATCAATAAGTTATTGCTTGGCAAGTAAATTTCGCCAACACCGTCAGCTCGCAATTCTAAATCAGCGTTTGATATTGTAGTAGTAATAAAGTTATCATCAATTTGAATATTGTTTCTAACAACCAAGTCGTTAATATCTAAACTTGTATCAACAATTACATTTTCAGCGTAAAAAACACCATTCACTGTTGCATTATTTTCTATAACTATATTATTATCGGGTACCTTTACAATTCCTGTTCCGTTGGCTCTTAAATCTAAGTCTGCATTAGACACAGTAGTAGTAATGTAGTTGTCGTTGATTTGCACATCTTCAAATTCGGTAGCAGAATTAATTACGGTTTTTCCTGTTACAGATAATTTGCCTGTAACATCTATATTGCCTGTAGTTGTTCTTGTGCCAGTGTGTGTTAAATCACCGCTTAGAGACGCTGTGCGCAAGTCTGTGACACCATTAATAGTAGTATTATTGTCAAAGACTGCATTATCAGAAACATTTATATTTCCAGTTCCATTAGCAAGTAATTCTAAGTTTGAGTTAGATTGCGTAGTAGTGATAACATTATCGCTTATGGATATGTCATCTATAGCAAGTTCACTTAAAAATATATTTTTCCACTGCTTTGATATAGTGCCTAAGTTGTAGGTGTTTGTTGTTGCAGGAATAATATTGCTTGTAATTTCTGCTTCAAAATCAACAGTATCACCAGATGCGTTACCAAGAGTAAAATTAGCTCCATTCATAGTAAAGTTGCCTGTCATGGACAAGTTACTCTGCATATTAACATCATTAGTAAAATTAATTGTTCCTGACGCTGCTGCTAGATTGCCGTCACCTATTAATGCACTTATGGTATTATCTGCAATTCTCCAGTTACCAGTTTCAATTTTTTCTGCATTAATAAAAGTTTCATCTCCGCCTGTATTAATTGTTAAACTAGAAATTCCTGTAAGGGCTACATCACTGTCACTTAAACTGGTTGTTCCTCGTTCAAAGTCTACAACAAAAGCATCGCCAACTCTAAAGTTTCCGCCGGCGTCTTGGCTAGTATAATATATTTTGCCCGAGTTCAATTCAACAGTTTCGTTTTCTTGAATTACAAGTGTTGCATCGTTTGAAACATCTTTGCCTGTGCCTATGTAAGCAAAGTTATGATTAATAAGATACATAAGTGTTTCATCGCCGTCTGCTTCTGCACCATAATTTCCATATACACTTGCTGACCCAATTGAACGTAATTCTGCACCTTTGTTTATAGTGCTGCCGTCTTGATTTACTCTGCCTACAGCATCATTGAATGCATACAAACCTCTGTTTGCAAAATACGAAAAACAATTTAACCATTCAACTCTAACACCGCCTGTCATTGTAAGTGCATCAACACCGGGTGTTATAAATGTACAACTATGGAATAACATTGCAGCATCGGCACTTGCACTGTTTACGTCTGTGCCATCTACTAATGCTCCTTTACCTGCATCACCACTTGCAAAACCTCTCGGATCTGCTGCACTAGTTGCAGAGCCTTGTGTAATAACAGTAACGTTTCTAATGTAAGGAGAGCGTGTTGTTGTAATTGCGTTGCTGGCAAATCTAAACGCATAACCTTTATCGTTTATACTGTCGTAATAGAAATCTTTTATGGTGATGTCTTCGACTGTAGTTTCGCCTGTAAGTAAAAATACATCTTCGCTTTGAGTTGCAGTGTCTGGCCTAATAATTGTATTTCTTAAATCTAATCCTTTTACAGTTGTATTACTAGGAACAACAAGCGGTAGTTCTTCTTGATAGTCCCCGCTCATAACATAGATTGTAGTTGGGCCGCCAGGACTAGAGTCTGCAACACTTAAAGCGTGTTTTATTGTAGCAAACGGTCCTTGTGGGTGGTCACCTCTGTTAGCATCAGATCCGTTAACTGCAACATAAAATATATTGCCTACAGGTGTTCCAATATCTACGCCACCAACTGCTACAGCAGCAGAACTAATATCTTCTCCGTTTAATAAAACGGATTTTATTTCTGTCCATTGTTTAAGTTCTGACGCTAAATTATAGACTCCAGATTGATCAGGAACAATATTTGACGCTACTTCTGCGTTAAGAGTTATGTTGTCTGTGTTTTCGTCACCAATAGTAACATTACCGTCCATTGTAATATTACCGGTTGCGTGAAGACTACCAGTAATATTTGTATTTGAAAATATTTCTAAAGTACCAGTACCTGCTGGGGAAAGATCTAAATTACTATTGCTTTGAGTTGTAGAAATGTTATTTTGACTAATATTAATATCTTCAAATTGAGCATTTCTATCTATTTGTAAATCTTGATTGATAATTATATCAGTTGATGCGCTCGCTGTTCCTGTAGAATTAACAGTTTGAAAAATAGTATCTCCGTTAACTGTTAAATTTTGGTCTAATACAATATTATTTTCAGCAACTATATTACCTGTTCCGTTTGCACGGAATTCTAGATCTGAATTTGTAACGGTTGTGCTAATATTATTATCATTAATTTCTATGTCGGCAACTTGCAGTCGAGGAATATTTATATAGTCAGTTGCATTTACGTTAATGTTTCCGCTAACATTTTCAATAATTCCTGCACTAAAATCTAATGCTGCAATATCTGCACTTGTTGTAGATATTAGCGTATCTGTTAAGATAGTACCATTTACACTTAAATCTCGTGTAGGAGTTCTAGTGTTTACGCCTATTCTATTATTGTTTACATCAAGAAATAATAAGGTAGTGGCAGGGTTTAATCTATCGTTACTAAATTCAAGATTAGCACCGTTTCTTAAAAGATTTTCCGCTAGCAGCGGACCTGTAATTCTACCTAATTGTTGCGCCATACTGTAATCCTATATACAGTATTTATTGGATTTACTTGTCGAAGTTGTGAAGGACAGTAACTGGTTTTCCAGTAGGAACTGCTGTTCCAAAATTAACATAATAACCTGCTGGTTTTCCGCCTGGATTTTGCACTACGGTGTAATTAGTTGTTGAAATTTGAAATACATTTTCTACAAAAACTAAAATAGACTGCCAACTTTCAGGAGCAGGATAATCAGCGTCACCGTTGTTTAGTGGTCCAAAATAAGTTTCAACATCGTCGCCAACTCCTAAATTTTGCTGCACAATAGCTCTCGGCTCTTTAAATCTTAATTTTCGCCATTGCCCGTCTTGGTACCCTTCAAATTCATTTGTATCGCTGTTGTAACGTATGTAACCATTTTCAGGATAAAAAGGTCTGTCGCTGGTGCCACCTTTTGGCATTAACAATCCAGTTTTAGAATCTAGTATAACTTGGTCGTTAATATCGTATGATACTCCTGGACCTTGTATGCTTCGTAAATTTGTTGTTTGACGTTTTATTAATTTCATCTTATACTTCCATATAACTTACAGTTGCAACAAGATTTGTAGGAGACTCGCCTAACAATACAATACTATCGCCTTCTTCTAAAATTATTCTTTCAGAATCGAACGTAAATGTTTCGCCAGCTGGCAAGTTTAACGATCTAACAATCATGTTATTTTCAGCTTTTGGTTGGCCTGACGGGATTAAATGCATATCAAAATTTGTCAATTCTGCTTCTTCATGTAAGGGATTTTGATCTGCAACATTGCAAACTAATATATTTGTTATAGCATAGCGAACGCCGGCAGGCACTGTTAATATTGCTGTATCTGTATTTGCTATTGCTGCGTTTACTATTGCCATTTTATACTTCCAAATAACTTACTGTTGCACTTAAATCTCCACCGCTAGGTAAAGAATAACTTACAAAAACTATTTTGTCGCCTTCGCTTAATACTAATTTTTCACTATCAAACGTAAATGTTTCGCCTGCTCTAAGATATAAATCTTTTATTACCTGTGACTCGTAGGGCAACACATCTGTAGAACCATTTGGAATAAGGTACATATCAAAATATGCTTTGCCTTCTTCTATATCATCTGGATTCGGAGTATATGTGTTACACACAATACTTGTTGTAATTGCATAGTTTTTTCCAGCAGGTACTGTTAATACTGTTGTCGGACTACTATCATCTGTAATTACTGAATTAACTATTGCCATTATCTATCCTTTAGAACAACATACTATAAACTAAAGACCTGTTGTTACTTATAAGTTCGTCTCTTGTACTAGAACTATTTACAAAATATAATCCTGTGTTACCGGTATCTTCGAGTTTAGCATATATCTTAACACCATCTTCTGGCTGTGCTGGATCAGATGCTACATCATCAACACCTGGTGTGTAATTTATATGCAGTTGATCGTCAATACGAACTGCTCCGGTTCCAACCGCTGATAAAACAAGATCTTGGTTGGAAGCAGTTGTTTCTATTAAACTGCCTGAAATTTTAATATCGTTAAGTTCGACCCTGTCACTAAAAAATTGTGCTACTGGAATATTGTCTATTCCGAAGTCGATATAACTAGGATTTCCTGTAACTTCAAAATCGTGTGTTTCTACATAAGTAGGAGTAACTGTGCCTTCATCTATTCTACTTTGGAATACTCCTGCAAAGTACGATGACACATAATCTACTAACGCTCTTGTATTAGGTAAGGTGTCGTCATCAAAGTTACCTCCGTCAAACGGATCAGCAACATCAATAGTATTAGGACCTGTATAGTTTAGAATATTAGTTTCATAATTTGTTGTTTGTGTAACACTTACAACTCCGCTTCCGCTGTTTATTAAATATAAATCACCGCCGGCGGTATTAATACTATTTGTTCTTATACCAGTTACATCGCCTAAGGCATCTTTAAAATGCCACAGGCCGTCTTTGTTGCTGCCAATCGTCGGGTCTAACCAGGATACGTCTTCATCAAAGACAAGCAGTTGATCTACAACATTTCCTCTATCAATTTGTATTCCCGACTCTCTTAAACTAACACCGTTTCCGGTTTCTCCGTCATTTAATATTATAATGTTGTCATTTATTGTAGTAATGGTGGATTCGATTGTAGTAGTGTCACCTTCTACAATCAAATCACCTGTAATTCTTACTTCTCCGCTGCCTGGTCCTGTATCAAGACGAATTGTCCCTCCAGTTTGTACAGTTAGAGTATAATTACCATTTGGTACAGTAAGAAATTTAGACATACATTACCTATTATAGAGCTGTTAAGCGTAATACAGTTTCTGTAGAATCGTCTTCTATAACCCACTTGTAACGGTTGTTGCTAAAATCTCTAGCAGTTCTGTTGTACAATTTCTTAATACGAACTTGTGTTCCAGTACCGTCGTCCAGTGTGCCGTTGATTGACATTTCGTTAGCGCCTAAGGCACCTGCTGCTTTATCAACTAATGTACAAACACCTACGTTTCCTTGGCTGTTTACAGATTCTAAATCACCTGGGGTAACGTTAGTTCCTGTTTTCTTATCGTTAACAATAAATTTGCTAGCACTGCGCTGACGTATAATCAAACCTTCTTCAGACTCTGTAAAAGAAGCAACTTGCACGTTTACTGTGATGTTAAAAAAGGTATCGTTAAGAGGTGCAAAACGTGCATCGTCTGCATCTGCTAATCTACCGAAATATCTTTTATTAATTGGTCGTCCCATTTTTTTCTCCTTAAATTGACGTTCTAGGTCTACGCGGTGGGGCCGCATAAGTCCTCATCTTTGAGGAACATCCTCATTGACACAAGTATTTATCTTTTATTTTAATGTTTGGATAAGTGCAGAAACAAGATCACTAATTAACGCATCACTGTGAAGAGGTGTAGGAGCAAATCGCAATCTTTCTTCACCTACTGCTACTGTTGGATAATTAATAGGCTGCACATAAATGCCGTGATCATTTAGCAAAGTGTCGCTATACTGCTTACACAATTCTGAATCACGTATCATTACAGGAATTATGTGTGTACAGGATTCAGGATGGACTTCTATATTTTCTCTATATAATTTTCTTTTTAGTTTTTTTGCTTGTAATTGATGTTGCTCTCGTAATTCATTATGATCTTTTAGGTATTTTATGCTTGCTAATGCTCCAGCACATAAAACAGGACTCATAGAAGTTGTAAAAATAAATCCACTTGCTACAAGTCTTATTGCATCAATTATTTCACTATCTGCTGCTATGTACCCGCCTTGTACTCCAAATGCTTTTCCTAGTGTACCATTAACTATGTCAACTCTATCTTGTAAATTTAATTTTTCTAAGTAGCCGCCGCCGTGTTCTCCGTACAGTCCTACTGCATGAACTTCATCTATATAAGTTATTGCATTATATTTGTCTGCTAAATTTAATATATCCTCCATTGGAGAAATGTCACCGTCCATAGAATAAACACTTTCAAAAACAATACACGGAGTTCCTTTTACGGTTTTTAATTTTTCTTCTAGGTCGTTCATATTGTTGTGTTGCCAAATTATTTTTTCAGCACCACTATGCCTAACACCTTGTATCATGCTAGCATGATTTTTGCTATCAGATAGGTATACTAAATCAGGAATAATTTGTTTTAGTGCAACAAGTGTCCACTCGTTTGCTACATATGCACTTGTAAATAACAGTGCAGATTCTTTTTTGTGCAAAGAAGCTAATTCGTGTTCTAATGCAACATGATAATGACTTGTCCCTGCAATATTTCTTGTTCCGCCGGAACCTGCACCTGTTTGGTTTAAAGCAGTGTGCATAGCGTCGATAACAATTTTATTCTGACCCATGCCAAGATAATCATTTGAACACCAGTTTACTATATTTTTAATAGCATACTTACTATACCAAATAGCCTTTGGAAATTCTCCTCTTTCTCGTAATATGTCATTGAATACACGATATTTTCCTTCTTTTTTCAGCTGATTAATTTTATCGATAAAAGGAGTTTTATCTATCATGATTTTTGTTCCATTACTCTAAGTATTTTTAAGATTCTATTGTGTGCATTTCTACTGTTTACAAGTAACATTCTACTATTGTGTATTAGTCTTTCTGCGTTTCTTTCCATATATTGATTCCAGTGTTCGATAGATTTTGTACATAATTTTTCTAGCTGGTCTGCAATCATTTCTTCCCTACGAAACATACTTATTTCTTTGTCATAAGAATGATCTATAACATCATCAAACATATCAAATCCTAATTCTCTTAATCTTTCTACTTGATACGGCACACCTAATACTAACGGCAATTGAAAATAAGCAAAGCACTTGGTTGTTTTTTCAGTAAAATGTCCTCTATCACTACAAGTATCTGATAAAATATTTGGATCCCACCCTGTATGCGTTTCTTGTATAACATTAAAAACTGCTTTATCAAAATCATATTGTTTCATATCCCATTGTGTTTGTTGGTCATGTGCTAAGTGTAGTGGAAATCTACTATGATATGCTTTTGGAATAGTTTCAAGATATTTACTATCTCTATGGAATCTATCTTTATCTTCTGCCGCCCAGCCGCAAGTTACAATACCTTTTTTATCTAGTTGTCGTGTTAATAAATGTCCAGTAAATCTTACCCTACTAGCTTTTGCTCGACGAGCTAAACTAATAAAATGAATATTTTTTTGTCTCGAATCTTCGTGTAGTGGTGGACCGTTGTTAAAATCGTTGTAAACGTCAAAAAATAAAGGACACTGAATATGAAAAAATCCTGGTATGTTTCTTCCGCCGTCGTATAAATTAAAACCGCCATCTATTAAAAGTATTCTAGCATAACCTAATTCTCGTAATGTAGTTATTACTGATACCCAACTAAATGTTGGCATACATTCGAATGGGTAAATTAATACAACATTTTTATATTTTTTCTTTTTGTTACAGCTATTATGAGCACGTAATGTGTGCTGCATCATTTCGAATTCATCATTACCTGTATAATCTATTATGTAATATCCTTTCTGGGGCCACGAGTCCCAAAAATGAGAAAAATAATGCAATGCATGAGGCTGATTATTCTTTGTATAGATTAGCATACTGATATTTATTGGCGTAGAAATTTTAGTCAAAAAAATAGGCTCCTAAGAGCCTATTTTTCCGTTTTAAAAATTAAAACTTAGCTGAAGCTTACATTACCAGATGTAATTCCAACTTCACCTAGGTAATCGCCTGCGTTACCTAAAGAAGAAGCTGTATTAGAAAGCTCAACATAACCATAACGTGTCATAAAGCTGACAACTGGCTCGAATGTTGATGGATCTAATACTACACCACTGCTCATCAATGGAATGTATGGGCAGTAGAATGCAGCCGCATCAGATTCTGAAGAACCTTTGTAACCAACAAGCACTGGTGTGTTGTCAGCAGCATAGCTGTCAACGTATACACGCATTGCGTTGTTTAGTGTACCAACCATCTTAGTGTTAGTTGGTGCTTCAAAAGAACCTTCAGTAGTTCTAGCAAACGCAGAAGTAGTTGCTGACTGAAGAATTGTTAACGCGAATGGCGAAACAACTGCCCAGTTACCAGCACCACGTCTTGTACGTTGTGCAATTAAGTTACCTACTCTGTTGATCTGAACAGCAAGAGCTGCGTGTTCGTCACCAACAAATGTAGCTGTACCACTTACAGCAGCCTGGTCATATGTTTCATATGTACCTGCTAGTGTACGTAGGCTTCCAAGTACCTCTTGATCAATTTCAGCGGTAATTTCTTGAGCCAAAGCAGCCATAATTTCTGCTTCGATATCAATACCGTGCTGTGATTGAGCATCTTGGGCTGATTCAAAAGTCCAGCGAGCTGATAGCTTTCTTGACTTTGCTTCAACAGTTTGCTTCAAGATTTGAATGCTTAGTTTCTTACCTGGCTGTCCTTCAAGAGCTGCTGTAGCTGCTGCTTTAGCAGTTGAGCTTGAAGAATTAGCTGAGTAACCCTGAGCAATTTCAAATGGGCTTAAAGCCTCTGTGCCAGCAGCAAACTCACCTGCGTCCGCATAACGAACACGTAATGTATGAATTTGGCCGACTGGACCAGTCATAGGTTGAACACCAACAAGCTCATTAGCTATAACAGTTGGCATTACACGTCTGATAACTGGTAAAATAACTCTGTTAAGAGTTGCAACATTACCGGCGGAAGTAGCACCTGATGTAGCGGCTTCTGACAAATACTGCTTAGTATTTTCAAGCGTTGCTGCCATTACAGATTTCTTGTTGCCTTGTAGGCCTTCAAGTAGTGCGTTTTTGGTCTCCTGCCAGCGACTTTCTAGTAGTTCTGACATCATTATCTCCTTAATTTAATCCTGCAAGACGACGAATGTCTACTACATTGTTATCGTCTGCGTCTCTACTAACGTTAGATGTTTCACGGTTGCCTGTAATTTCTTTGCCTTCTACTAATGCCTGTTTTCTGGCTGGAGTCTTACCGTCGATAACACTCGGTAAATACTTGTCAAACTGAGTTCTTAACTTTGCAGTTTGGACAGATTCCAGTAAGTCTGTCATAATTTCACGTTGATCTTTACTTAATGGTTGTATTAAATCATTAAGAATATCTTTTCTTTGAGCTTCTTCAGCAATACGTCTAATTTCTGCTTCTCTAGTTTCAACTAAACGTGATTGTTCTTCAGCTTCTGCTTTTGCTTCTGCAAGTTGCTTTTCTTTTACGTCAACAACTTTCATTAGTTTTGCAGTTTCTGATTTTTCATTCAGATAGCTGTTAGAATATTCTGCTGCGAAAGCTTCAAACAACTTACGACCAAAGTCATTTTTACGTGCTGCTTCAATATCTTCTTTAAGTTGAGTCATTTCTTTAGTAAGACCTTTCTCAACTGCTTCTGATACTAGTTTTGCACTTCTTTCGACAAAAGTTTTCTTAACTTTTTCGAAGTGTGACTTAGCTTCGCGTACTAAACGTACTTTTGTTTCTGCTAGGTCTTTTTTATCTTCGTAAAACTCTGCTATTTCATTAGCAAGTGCTTCTACAACAAATTCCTCAAGCTGGCCGAACTTGTCTGCCATAACTTTTTGATCTTCGTGTAGTTCAGAAACTTCTTTTGATAGCTGATCAAAAACAAAACCTTTCATTAGATCTGCGTTTTCACGCATTGCTATTGCATATTTTGCTTTTGCTTCTGCTAACTGTTTGCGATCTTCTGCAAACTCAGCAATTTCTGCTTGAAGACGTTCTTCGAGCATAGCATCAACGGCTTCCACCATTTGCTGCTTATCATGCTCATACTTTTGTGCAAATTCTTCGCGGAGTTCAGCAGTTACTAACTGCTTGTTCTCTTTGATTTTTGCATTCCAAGCATCTTCAATTTCAGCACGTACTTCTTCTGAAACGACATCGTTCTCGAAAAGTGTTTTTAGTGCTTCCAACATATTATTCTCCTCAATTTTATCGGAGCTTGCTGATTATGTTAATCAGCGATTCCTTTAGATACTTCTGTGCCTTTTCGTCGTGTCTTGTTGCCTGTGCTAGTTCGTATGCCTTGTACCCACCACGTGCATTCATTAAATGCTCGTAAATAGGCGTTGGATACGCCCCAGGAGCACTAGGCTGAGCAACAACGTCCACGGTGATAATTTCAAAACCTGAAACTTCACCGCTTCCGTCTTCGCTTACATTGCCCGATCCCCTTGACGAAACACCTAGTTTAACTCCTGCTTCCAGCATTGTTTGAACTAGTTGTCCCATTGGGGTTGGTAGGATTTTTAATTTTCCGTAACCGTTTGGTCCGTCCATCCACATTTCTGTAATCATATGGCTAACACGGTCCAAGTTTATGTTTAGGCCTTCTGGATGATCAACTTCTCCGAGAACACTATATCCTCCAGTTATTTGATCGTTGAGAGTTTTGACAGCCCTGCCGATTTCATTTACAGGATACACTCGCTGATTTGCGTTGCGTACTCCGCCCTGTATACAAATGCCCTTCATGTAAAGGTCTTTGCCTTCATTAGCAGATTCAACGACCATTTGTGCTTGGTCAAATGTCAAATGCTCTCGTAGATTAATCATCTAACAAGTCCTCTTATGAGCCGAGTGTGGACTTCTTGTTCACACCGCCTGTTTCGCCTGCGCCTTTTTTCTCAGCGCCGTGGCCTTTTGGTTCAGCTTTCATCGACTTTCCAGCTTTTCCACCTGGTACATTAACGTTACCTGCGTTTTCTTCTGATTCACTTGGATTCAAAAGTCCACCTGCTGTACCTTTTGTATCAGCTTCGCCACCTGCTACGAGATTAGATGATGTTCCACCCATATCGTTTTTGCTGGCTACAGTTGACTTTGTGTTTGTACCTGATGCTTCTGCTTTATTAGAGTTAGATGCTTCTAAACCGCCTTTGCCAGCAACTTTTTCTACGTATTCACGCATTTCTTCTGTTGCTGATTTTGGAGATTCGTCAACTTCTTCTTCTGCTTCGTCAACTTCTTCGTCAGTTGCTTCACCAAAGTCAAAGGCTTCTTCTTCGCCTTCTTCTTCGCCTTCGTCCTCGTCGCCCATGTCCATGTCAGCAGCGTCATCTTCGTCGCCTTCATCAGACATCATTTTTTCAAATTCAGCTTTGAGGTCATCTAGCGCATCTTCTAGGTCAACTACGCGATCTTCTAATTCTTCTTCGCCTTCGTCGCCTTCTTCGCCTTCGTCGTCCATGGCATCTTCAATGTCACCCATCATGTCATCTGCTGGATCACCGCCCATGTCGTCGTCGGCTTCAACTTCAAATTCATCTAAATCAAAACCTTCTTCAACGTCATCATCAGAAGCTTCATCAACTTCCTCGTCTGATTCGTCTACTTCTTCGTCTGTTGCTTCATCGACTTCTTCGTCGGAAGCTTCGTCAACTTCTTCCTCGGAAGCTTCATCAACTTCCTCTTCGGATTCTTCGTCTACTTCGATATCGTCTTCCAAAAGATTTTCATAAATCTCTCTGGATTTTTCTACAACGATTTCGTGGAATAATTCTTGTGCTGCTTCTTTGTTCTCGTTTACGAGAAGTTCAAGCATCTCTTCAAATTTGTTACGATCTGCCATTTTTTTCTCCTATAATGAAATGTTACCTATGGTAAGGCTGTCCATATTATTTATAAAATATGTAGATATACGAGTGGAAATAGGGCCAAAATAGCCCGTTTTGAGAGAAAAACTTTAAATTTCAAACAATTTTTGAAATTCTTCAATTGTTATTGTTTTAAAATTATCAAATTTATTTAGTTCTTCAGGACGATAGTTATCTTGTGTTATTACTCTTACATAGTTTATATGAGGGTGATTTTTTATAACATTAGACGTTTGTCTCATCCAATTTCCAAAAAATGTAGCACCGTCTGTGCTTTTTTTGTAGTTAGGCGTGTCTGCATATATGTTATTAAATCTTTTTCCGTCTTCTAGTCCTTTATAATCAAATCCTAGTATGTAGATAGTTCCGTATCCATGCTGACTTGCTAACCATAATGCTGTTGGCCCGCTTGACCAGCCTTTTGAAGGATTAAAAAAATTAAATTCTTTATATTTTGTTAAAGACCTCTGCGGGTTTGTCCATATATTTGGATTTTTTTTGTGGTATCCTTCTCTATGTAATTCTAAACACATTTTTACATCTACTGCAATTAAGTAATCAGGATCAAATGTTCTATAAATTGCATTACAAGCATAAACTGTTCCTATAGGCTTTAAACTATAGGGGTCAATAGTACGTCGACTTGTACCGTTGCCAAGAACAAAACCAATCGATTGTAATTGTTTTTGAGATAAGCCTACTTTTGTTTCAACTACAGGGACTTCTTTTTTAATTGTTTTGGTTACATCTTGTTCTAAAGCAGGTTTAGTTTGTGTAGGTTTAGAATTTGTTCTTTGTTTATACTGAAGTTCTCTAGCTTTTGCAAATTTTTCTATTTCTTTTTCGCGGCGGCGCCAAGCCATTAACTTTTTAGCTTCTGACTTAGAAAGATTTTCTTTGGAAACTTTTGCCAATGATTAAACCCCGCCTTCTGCATTTGCGGCAATACCATACATTTGACGAACAAAATCAAGTTCTTTAATTTGTTCTTCTTTGTGTTGCTCGCTTGCTTTCCTGGCGCGGTTTATTTGTCGTAGTGTTAATCTAGTCTTGCGTGTGTCATCATAGTTTACAGGAGACTCATCCTCTTGAGGCTCATAACGATCGTCCTCTATAGGTTCGAGTGTTTCTTTATCGTAATAAAATAATTCACGCAATATCATAGTTGTATTTATACCGTTTGATCCGTTGCCGGTGGTGTTGCACCAGGTTCAGTAGATGTAGCAGTATCAGGAGGAGTTCCTTCGCCTCCTTCTATCGGAGCCTCTCCTCCTGGAACTTCGGCTTCCATTCCAGCCATGTCGCCCTCAATACCTGCACCGCTAATACCTGCACCTCTCATTTCTCCTGCTGCATCTGTTCCTGGAGGTGTAAGATTTTCATCATTTTCTTCTCTCCATAAACGTTCGTTTTGTGCTAGTTCTTCCTCTGTAAGACCTAGATAACGCATCATAGCGAAACGATTAGAAATATAAGGTATAGCAGCCATTTGTGAATAAGTTGGAACTCTTGCGTTATCCATTTCACTTTGTCTGTATGCAGCAAAGTTTTGCGGTGGCTCCATTTTAATGTCAAACATTGCTGTGTCAATGTTAACACCTTTTTCTAATAGATAGCGTTTAAACTCTTGATCAAACTCTTCTATTACTAAATTTTGCAAACGTTCACAATATGTATTAAATCTTAATTCTTGAATGTACGCAGTACCGACCCTGCCATCGTTATACTGGCTAGCACTATCGTCTGCGCCAGTAGGTAGATAAGATGAAGGAATACGGAGACCGCGTACTAACTTATTGGTGAAATAACGTAAGTCATCAATTTCACCAAGGTTAGTTCCGCCTGGCAGTGTTTCAACTTTTGATCCTCTTCCTTCAGCAGTTTGCGGGAAGAAGTAGTCTTCGTTGATGCTCAACGGATTGTAAGAACTGTCTATGACGTTCGTGCCACCTCCTGTCGAACTTGGTATACGTCTCTGATGTATTTCAGTTTTTACCCTTTCGACAAACTGCATTGCCAAGTGACTTGGCATATTACCAACGTCTACATAAAACACTCTGCGTTCAGGTGCTCTTTGCACACGATAGATAATAATTGCATCTTCAAGCAATTCTTTCTGCTTGTAGACTTTAAAAACTGTTTCTAGTAACGAATTACCAAACGGATAATTTGTATCCAATCCTTCTGATAAACTTAGATGAACAACATGATCTGCATCAACTGCTATTTCACGTTCTTCGGTCATAAAACGGCTACCACTCATGCTTTGTTGAGGTTGGCCAACCATTCCTCTAACTCCACCAGTTAAGTATCCACTGCCGCCACCGGTAATATTTCCATTTGTTTCGTATGGAGTTGTTGCTACACCTTCTTGAAAATTTAAATTAAAGTTTTTAATTACATATTGTTCTGGTTTTTTGCCTTCACTTTCATTAACAATAATTTTAGTAACGTTTGCAGGATCTACATGAAACCAACGTTTTGTTTCAGGGTCTCTTACAAAAAAGGCGTCTCCGTATTTAAATGTGTTACGCAGTATGCGAAACATTTTAGTGTCAAAATTTTGCAATTTACACCATTGTTGCAAATATTGTTGTAAAACTGTTGCTTCTGAATTTGTTGCTTTTTGTTTAAAATTAATTTGGAACGGAGTTTTATTCTGTTTGTTTTGCTGAGTACAAAATTCTGCTAATATATCTAAAGCGGCATTTACTTCAGAATCTAAATCCATTACATTATAATGACCGTATCGTTCTACACGATTAGGTGAACCTACATAAACGTCAGGAAGATAAGAACTGTAATTTGCTCTAGCTGGTCCGATTCCATTTCCCCCGTTTCGGCCTCCTAGAGGTCCGTAATTTCCGCTTGGATTATTCTCAGTAGGTATAGGTGTAAAATATCGTTTCCAGCTCATGTTAATCTCAACTATATAGGTTGTCGTTGTTTGCTTTTGTAGCTTTTACCGTATCTCCGGTATTTTTAGCAATCTGTATACTTGCCGTCAAAAGATTTTGCATAGTGTTATTTAACTGATCTAGCTTATCACCGCCGCCAGCTCCGGCTCCTTGTGCTGCTCCTAGTGCATTTTGAACAGCAGTTTGTGCTTCGGCATTAATTTCACCGTCTGCGCTCATTGTTTCATTCAGTTTTTCTAAACTTACAATTAATTCTTTTAACGCTTCATTATAATTGGTTATGCCGTCTGTGTCAAGTCCTTCTGTAAATAATTTTAAATTTTCGCTTGATATTTGTCCAAAATTATTAAAAGTATTACCTAAACCATTCATAATTGCAGCATTTTCTCTGATTTTTTCTAAATCTATACTCATGCCTTCAAATGATTGTACATCGGTAACTAATTTAGGAATATTACCAAAATCTAACTTGGCTACTTCGACACCACTTAATCCTGACATTGCTTCGCCAAACAATTTCAGTGCTTCGGCGTTTACTTTTATTTGTTCAATATTTTCAATTTTAGTTTTACCAAATTCGTTTAGATCTGATAATACTGATAAGCCACCTTCGCTTCCGCTGAACCAAGATCCTAATTTATTCAGGGCTCCGCCTTCTGTATCTCTAGCAATATCTGTTGGAACCGATGCCATTGCTTCGCCAAACAATTTCAGTGCTTCAGCATTGGCTATTACTGTGTCAATATTAGCAACTTTTTCTGCGCCAAACTCTGCTACGTCTTTTAGTATTTTTATGCCGCCTTCTTCACCACTAAAGAATGCTCCTATTCCTCCTAAAAAACCGCCTACGCTTTCTCTTTCAACTTGTGGAATATTTTGCATGGCTTCGCCAAACGCTTTTACGGCTTCAGAGTTTTTTCTAATAATATCTTGATTAAATTCTACAGCACTAAACAATAAAATATCATTAATAGGAAGTTTAATTCCTGCGCCAAAGAAACTTGCTACGCCGCCTAACAGTCCGCCAACTGCTTGTTGTGACACTCCACCTCCAAATGCTGCCATAGCATCACCAAATGCTACAACTGCTTCTGAATTCCGTTTAATAGCTTCGGCCGGTAGTGCATATGAAGCAAACTTAGATATTTCGTCATACGGTATATCTGTGTCGGCTCCAAAAAATCCAGCAATGCCAGAAACTAATCCGCCGATACCGCTCATTGCTGCTCCAGCACCTTGGCTTGCCATTGCTTCGCTAAATGCGACAAGAGCTTGTGCGTTTCGCTCTACTGCTGCTCCGTCAATTTTTGCTGCACTGAATTTTTCTAGCTTTGTTAAAGGATCATCGCCGCCAAATAGGCCCATAATGCCTTCACTAATGCCACCAACTAAATTCCCTAATCCTGCTACTGCTGATCCTGCACCAAAGGCTGCTAATCCTAATCCTATAGCACCCATTCCTTTTCCAGCATCTATTAATGCTCTGCCGTCGAGTGCTTCGAACGATTGCATACCTTCTGCTAGAGTAGGTAATGCTTTACCTACAAGCCAAGTTGCTCCTGCTATTCCTGCTCCTATTGCAGCAATGGCTGCACCGAATACTACTGATCCAATAGCAACTGCTGGATTAGCGAAGGCTGCGATGCCTGATGCTAGCCCTTTCATGCCTGCTCCGGCACCTTTACCAATAGCAGTACCTGCTCCACCGGCTGCTTTACCGCCTCCGCCTATCATGCCTCCGACGCCTTTTGCTGCTTTCATTGCAAGGAATGCTGCTGCTACTGCTCCTAAAACCTTTGGATTTGTAAGCATACCAGTAAATGCATTGCCCATCATATTACCTAATGCACCAAACGCATCACCGATATATTTTTTAAGTGTTTCGCCTAATCCAAATTCTTTTACGTCTTCTATAAATCCTTTTATGCCTTGTGCAACATTATCTACAGCTTGCCTCATGGCTCCCAGACCTTCTTCGCTGGTAAAGTAATCGATTACGCTGGCAAATGCTTTTTCAATTTCTTGAAACACGCCGCTTTGTATTAATGCGCCAAATATTATGTTTCTAGCTTCAGTAATTCTTCTTTCGAAATCGAGCAAGCCTTTGTTACCTGCTTCCATTTGTTTTTGTTGTTCTGATAATGCTTCGGCAGATTGTAAACCAATCTTGCCCATGCTCATAAGTGCTAAGTCTGCATCAAACGCAGTATTTCCTAGTGCTTGTGTTAAGCCAATTGTTCTTCTTTGTTCTTCGCTCATGCCTTCTAGTTGAGTTGCAGTTTTGCGAACTTCTGCAAGATATTCTTCTTGACTCACTGTACCATCTGCAAGTCCAGCAGCCATTGCTCCTAGATTAGGATTAAGACGTACTAAACTTTTTCCAAAGTCTGTAACAGGAACGCCGCCGGTTGCCACCATGTTTTTAACAGCGTCGGCCATTTCTGGACTTGCACCTTCTATAATGCTTAAAGTGCTTGTGAGATTTTCTCTAACACCTTCATCCATTGTTGCCATCATTGCTTGGAGACGTTTATCTAGTGTTGCAGATTTTAATTCTTGAGCAATTTGTTCTCTTTGTTTACCTGTAACTTTTGCAAGATAGTCTAATTGTTTGATGTAACCCGCAGTACCTTGAGCAAGTTGTTGCTCACTCATTCTTTGTCCACGGCCTAGTCTAGTTTGTAATTCTAAATAATCTGCTGTAAATTGAGCAGTTTCTTCCATTTGTAAACCTAAGGCACTAAACTGAGGTCCAAATTCTTTTTGTACTATGCCACTTACATTTTTAAATGTTCTAGCACCTTCGGCTGCTCCGCCGCCTAGTAGAGCTAGGCTTTCTGAATTTTGTGAAATTGTATTTGCAAAAGTTTGCATACTAAGTCCTGCTTGCGTTGCAGCAGCCTTAGCATCAAAAAGACTTGAACCAAAAGTTACACCTGTATTTGATAATTGCCTAAAGGTATCAATCTGAGAGTCAATAACTCCGACAAATAATTGTACTGCTCCGCCTAGTACACCTCCTATAACAGGAATTTCTTTCATTGCTCCTGTTACATGGCTTGTAAAATCGCTTAGCCTATCGCCGCCTATTAAAAATTCTTCTGCAAGTCCAGAAAAACTTTTAAACATTACACCAAATGCATTTCCTATTTTACTAGCAGCGGTTTCTGATGCTTCCCCTAATTCTTCTACTTGTTCTTGGCTTATATCGGCTTTTTCGCCTAGATCTTTAATTTGTTTGCTTGATTCTTCTGCAGACCCTGATCCGGAGCCACCTTGACCTTTAGCAAGTTTTTCAACTGCTTTAACTAAAAGTAATAAGGTAGTTTCGGTCGCGGCATCGTTAAGCTCGATATCTTCTCCGCCCCAAGTGCCTTTTACAGGTCCTGCCATATTCTAAATTTCCTATAATATACGCATATAAATAAAAAAGATACATACGTGTGTATTGTATTTATACGGAGAATAATATGGCAGAAATAACTTCACAGGGATCTAACCCTTTACAGAAATATTTTAGACAACCTAAACTATATTTGTCTTTACCTAGTAACGGGAAATACTATCCGCCTGGAACTTTAGAAATATCGGAGACTGGCGAGTACCCTGTATTTTCAATGACAGCAAAAGACGAGCTAGCGTTTAAAACGCCAGATGCACTGATAAACGGACAATCTACCGTTGATGTCATTCAAAGTTGTATACCTGCAATAAAAAATGCCTGGCTTATGCCTAGTTTAGATTTAGATGCTGCATTAATTGCTATTCGTATAGCTACCTACGGCGAGTTCATGAATGTCACAACTAAAATTCCTAACATAGACGAAGAACGTGACTTTCAAATGGATTTAAGGCCTTTGTTAGACAAGTTTAATACTATAGAGTTTGACGACACAGTTTATATTGATGATCTTATAATTACAATTAAACCTATGAATTATAAAGAGTTTACACAAAATGCTCTTAAAACTTTTGAAGAGCAAAGAGTGTTTTCTTTAGTAAATGATGCAACATTGTCAGAAGAAGAAAAAATTGAAAGATTTAACGTAAGTTTTAAAAAACTTACAGAACTCACTGTTGGAATGATTATTTCAAGTGTTGTGTCTATTCAAGTTGGTGAAGAAACAGTTACTGACAAAAATCAAATAAAAGAATTTATCGAAAATGCCGATAAAAAGTTCTATAATATTATTACCGATCATATCACTAGCCAAAAAGACAAATACACATTAGAGCCGATGAAAGTTATGTCTGACAAAGAAGATCAAGACAAAGGTGCGCCTGCTGAATTTGATGTTCCTATTACGTTCGACCAAGCAAATTTTTTCGGATAAGGATCTTAACCTGGCCGGTTGAAGAAATTTTGAATGAGGTTAAGATCCTAGAACGCCAGCAAAAACAATTCAAATTAGAACTTATGAGACTTTCTTGGTTTATGCGAGGAAGCGTGTCGTTGGAAGAAATATACTATATGAGTCCTGACGATAGAGAAATTTGTTCCAATCTAATCAAAGAAAATATCGAAACAACTAAAAAATCAGGCTTACCTTTCTTTTAATTACTTTTTAACTTTAGGCGCTGCCGGTGCTGCTGGCGCTGCTGCCGGTTTGCTTACCGATAACCCTGCATCTGCTGCTCTTCGAGCTGCTGTTGCTTGTCTTCTTCTTATAGCAGACGGTGTTTGACTAAGTACACCTTTTTGTTTTCCACCTGTTCTAGGTTTAGCAGCCGGTGTTCCTATTTCTTTTTGTAATGCTGCTTTAATTTCTTGAACTGCTTCCGGCGGTAGCTTTTTAATTTCAGCTGCTATAGATTTAACATCAACTGCTCCACCTGCTTGTGGTGCTGCTGCTGGTTGTTCGCCACCTGCTTGTGGTGCTGCTGCTGGTTGTTCGCCACCTGCTTGTGGTGCTGCTGCTTTATCTGCTGCTGGTGCTTTAGTAGGAGCAGGAAGTTTTACCTTTTGTTCTTGTCCTATTGTAGCAATTTGATCGTTGCTTACACCAGCAGATGCTAATATGTTTACAATAGATCCAGTGTCAGTAGGTTCGCCTGCTGCTTTCCATGCTTTCATTAACTTGTTAGCAGTAACTTGCTGTGTAATATCTTTACCTGCTTGTTTGACAGCACCTGCTGCTTTGCCTGCTGCTCCTTTTACTGCGCCTGCTGCTTTGCCTGCTGCTCCTTTTAATTTATCAGCTAATGGACCTTCTTGTAGGTACAGCTCGTACTTTTCTTCTATAGTAAGCGATTCTGCTTTTGTCTCTGCTTCTGCTTCTAATTCCTTTTTAGTTTCTGGATCAACTGGTTTTGCTGTTTGAGCTTTTTTAGCATTGTCGTCAACAGTTTGTATAGCACCTTGTGCTGCGGCTGCGGCTGTATCACCTGTTTGGATTAAGGTGTCTAGTATCTCGCTACCAGAATCAGCTTGATTGATTAACGTAGTAAGATTATCGGAAGTTAATTGATCTTTTGGTATTTCTTTTAGTGCATCCCAGGCTGCTGTTAAGTTTTTTGCTTCAGGTGTGTTAACTAGACCTCCCATAAAATCATGGAACTTAGCTGCGGCTGCATAATGTTCTGGACTAAACGAATCTGCACTACGCATTGCGTCAGCTAATGCTTCGTACTGAGGCATCATATCTGGCGGAATAACAGTATCGTACGAATAGTAGAATTGATTCAAGTTACCATTCATTGTAATTTTGCTTGCACCGTCGAGCGCATTAACGTCCATACCTAGATCAGCAAATAGATCTGCTTTTGCATTTTGAAAGTTTTCTGCTTTCATTGCTGCTTCCATTGCATCTAGTTCTGCGTTTTGCGCACTTGCAATGTTATCAACAACATTATCTGTAAGTTCTTTAAATGCCATACCAGCAAGAGCACCATAAACACCAGTCTTAATTGATTTACCAACTGCTGTTGAAAGTTTTTCACCTTGTAGTAAGTCTTTACTTGCACGTAGAATTAAACCTGCG
>Ga0255780_10001564_pt1 | contig 21151 bp, 19 predicted proteins | sample 071ome_32_FD_179978 | JGI IMG/M metagenome (GOLD analysis project Ga0255780, IMG submission 179978) | Coastal salt marsh microbial communities from the Groves Creek Marsh, Skidaway Island, Georgia - 071405AT metaG (version 2) | ecosystem: Environmental > Aquatic > Marine > Intertidal zone >... | reverse complement strand
TGTGCTAATAAAAAAAAAAGATGCTCCAGGAGCGTTTTTCTTCGAGAAAAGGGATTGTTTCGATAAATTCATAGAAGTTTCTTAAAAAAAAAATGTTTCGGTAGCTCAACGGTAGAGCGTGGGATTGAAAATCCCGAGACGGTGGTTCGATTCCACTCCAAAACATCATGTATGAAAACCAAAGATGGAAAATTCGTCTATGTTTAAAGATTTTGTATTTACTAACGTATTTCAAGACTCAAGAAGTCAAATTGCAACCGCAATTCAAAACTTTCACTCTGATGTGATGGTGATTATGCTATTTGTAGTAGGATTTGTTCTTTGGATGCTAGGAAAAACTAGACAACAAAGGAGAGCCTCAAAAAATACTTATAGAATTGTTCATGGAAGAGTTCTCGAAATTATTTGGACTCTTCTTCCAAGACTTGCAGTATCAAGTATTGCACTTCCATCTTGGACTCTTCTATACTCTACGGATAGAATTCCTGGAGAAAATGGAAATCCCTTCGATCTTACCGTAAAAGTTCGTGGACACCAATGGTATTGGGTATACGAATACGGACTCGATCTTGAAGATGGACAAACCATTGATCCGATTGAAAGTAACATGGTACAAGAAGAAGATCTTGCAAAAGGAGGTCTTCGTCTTCTGGAAGTGGATAACCGAGTAGTGGTTCCAAGAAATCGAAGTATTCGAGTTCTGATTACTGCAAGAGACGTTATTCACAGCTGGGCGGTTCCTTCTCTTGGAATTAAATGTGATGCAATTCCTGGACGACTAAACCAGGTATTCTTCCTAAGAAACCGAGAAGGAGTGTTTACTGGACAATGTAGTGAACTATGTGGAGTTCTTCACAGATTTATGCCAATTGTAGTAGAAAGAGTAAGTCTTGATCAAGCTCTTTCTTGGCTTTCGGATCAAATTGAAGAAAGATTGAGAAGATAAAAGAAAACATTCTTTTGTTTTTTCTTGTTAGGACGATAGCTTAGTTGGTAGAGCATTGGATTCCAAATCCAAAGGTCGCGGGTTCGAGCCCTGCTCGTCCTGAAATAGCATCGGGTGGTTAGCTCAGTGGTAGAGCAGGTCCCTTACAAGGACAAGGTCAGAGGTTCAAATCCTTTACTACCCAAACAAAAAAAAAGGAGACCATTGTTGTTTGCTTTTTTTCTTTTTTTTCGATGTTTGAACGTTTTGTTTATTCAACTAACCACAAAGACATTGGAAGTATGTATCTTCTTTTCAGAGCATTTTCCGGAATGCTAGGAACGAGAAGATCTCTTCTTATTCGAAGAGAACTGAGGGCCCCAGGAAATCAAATTCTTGGAGGAAACCACCAGTTCTATAACGTACTGATTACTGCTCACAGAATTCTTATGATTTTCTTCATGGTGATGCCTGCCCTTGTGGGAGGATTTGGGAACTGGTTTGTTCCTATGATGATTGGAGCACCAGATATGAGATTTCCTCGACTAAATAACATTTCTTTCTGGCTTCTTCCTCCATCCCTAATTCTTCTTCTTTCTTCAAGATTTGTAGAAGGAGGAGCAGGAACTGGGTGGACCGTGTATCCACCTCTAAGTACTCTTGGACACTCGGGAGGATCTGTGGATCTTGCCATTTTTAGTTTCCACGTTTCTGGAGCGTCAAGTATTCTTGGAGCGATTAACTTTATTAGAACCATTCTAAATATGCGACCAAGAGGAATGCCGATGTCTCGAAGACCTCTCTTTAGATGGAGACTTCTGATTACCAGAATTCTTCTGGTAACCTCTCTTCCTGTGTTTGCAGGAGCCATTACTATGCTTCTAACAGACCGAAACTTTAACACGACTTTCTTTGACCCAGCGGGAGGAGGAGACCCGGTTCTTTACCAACACCTTTTCTGGTTCTTTGGTCACCCAGAGGTATATATTCTAATTCTTCCTAGATTTGGAATTATTTCTCAAATTCTTGCAAGATTTTCTCACAAACCAATTTTTGGATACATGGGAATGGTATACGCAATGTCAAGAATTGGAATTCTTGGATTTATTGTGTGGAGACACCACATGTATACGGTAGGTCTGGACGTGGATACTCGAGCATATTTCACCACTGCAACCATGATTATTGGAGTGCCGACTGGAATTAAAATTTTCAGTTGGATCAGAACCATCTGGGGAGGACAACTTGTTCTTCGAACTCCATCTCTTTTTGCACTTGGGTTCCTTTTCCTATTTACTGTAGGGGGAGTCACCGGAATTGCACTTGCGAATGCCGGACTTGATATCGCTCTTCACGATACCTACTATGTAGTGAGACACTTCCACTATGTGCTAAGTATGGGAGCTGTATTTGGAATCTTTGCAGGATTTTACTACTGGGTTCCAAAAATTATTGGACGAGGATATAATGAAACCCTAAGACAAGCCCACTTCTGGCTATTCTTTCTAGGAGTAAATCTAACTTTCTTCCCAATGCACTTCCTTGGACTAAGAGGAATGCCACGTCGATACCCAGATTACCCAGATAGATATAGACTATGGAACGGAGTTGCAAGTTTTGGATCTTACATTTCTCTGATGGCAACTCTTCTTTTTGCTTACGTGAGATACGATGCATGGAGAGGAAACCAAAGAACTGGAAAAGCTCCATGGAGCGAAAGAAACTGGGGAGAAGTAAACTTCTCTCTTGAGTGGGTTGTGAGTTCTCCAACTCCATTCCACACTTTCCCAGGATCTGCACCTATGGTTTATAGAGGATCTGCAGTTCACCCATCCAACGAATCTCGTTTAAGCATTTCTTTTTGAGATTTGTTTTCTTTTTCATTGGTCGTTTTTGACCAATGCTCTCTCTCTCTTTAAAAGTAGGACAACTAATGATAAGAATAATAATTAGTAAAAAAAGTTTGATATTTGAGTATATGAATACAAAATGATGAGAAATTCAAGAATGGATCTTCTATGGTGGCGAGTGCACCGTGATGAGCACCTTCTCTCTCGAGAACTAAATAAACCTTATAGAAGGAAAAACTTTTATCACCTTGTGGAGCTAAGTCCTCACCCATTTCTGGCGAGTCTTGGAAGACTTTGGTTTACCACTGGAGTCACCAGATGGTGTAATAGTGTTCCTTTTGGAGGACTGTCAAGACTGATGGGTCTTGCAATGATTGTCTTTGTCATGTATATTTGGTGGCGAGACATTACTCGTGAATCGACGTTTCAAGGAAACCACACTCGAAGAGTGACGGGGTCCCACAAAATTGGGGTGCTATGGTTCATTGTGAATGAAATTTTCTTCTTTAGAGCATTCTTCTGGAGGTTCTTTCACTCTGCCCTTGTACCTGTTGTTGATATTTGGGTTCAGTTCCCTCCCAGAGGAATTGACACTGTTGATAGAATGGGAATTCCTCTAAAAAATACTCTCATTCTTCTAAGATCTGGAGTCAGAGTTACTTGGAGACACAAAAGAATTCTTGCAGGAAACAAAGATGGAGTTACTACGGGACTGATTCTTACTCTAAGATGTTCTGTAGTCTTCACCAGAATTCAAAGATTTGAGTACAACGTCACTCCCTTTACCATTTCCGATGGAATTTATGGATCTACTTTCTATATGAGAACTGGATTTCACGGATTCCACGTATTTGTTGGATCGGTAAGACTGAGAGTGGCTTACCTTCGTAATCGAAGAGGGCACTTTACTGTTCGAAACCACAAAGGATTTGAAAGAGCAAGGTGGTATTGGCACTTTGTCGATGTAGTATGGCTATTTCTCTTCGTTTCCATTTACTGGTGGGGAGCAGGAGTATAATCATTTTATTTGTAAAAAAATTGTAATTGATTAATTATTTGTTATTTTTGGAGATCTTTCCTAGCTCAATGGTAGAGCGGCGGACTGTTAATCCGTAGGTTGGCGGTTCGAGCCCGCCGGAAAGAGAAAAAAAGGAAAATGGAAACTTGTGAGGGTTCATTGCTAGTACGAGAGGATTGCAGTGACGGAACCACTGGTGGATCGGCTGTTTTTCCAAAGGCATTGTCGAGAAGCTACGTTTCGAGAGGAGAAAAGACGGACGTCTTGAAACCTCCCTCTTCCCAAGGTTTATGAATTGAGAAAGACTCTCTCATGAATGGGCTGTGCGGTGAATATCGAAAATCGAAAGAGCTAGCCAGTCCCAAAAACAAAATATACTTCCTAATCTTTGAAAAAGGATCCTTTGCAAAAGAAAGGATCCTTTTTTATTTTAGGTTTATAGCTCAGTGGTAGAGCAGTGGACTTTTAATCCATGGGTCATGGGTTCAAGTCCCATTAAACCTATCACGGATGGGTCCACCATCCGTCCTTGGAATGAAATCCTATCAAGAAAGGGTACCAACCATGATCTCGAAATCGTTCTGTTTCGAAGTACCATGCATTCTTCTTGTGTATGGGATGTAGCCAAGTGGCAAGGCAAAGGGCTTTGGTCCCTCGATCGTAGGTTCGATTCCTTCCATCCCAATCTTTGCCAATCCATAAAAAACAATGAATCGATTCTTTTGGAGGAATTCTTTTTTTTGAATGCTCCATTCGTCTATCGGTTAGGACGTTGCCCTTTCACGGCGAAAAGACGGGTTCGATTCCCGTATGGTGCGATTTTACAAAGAAAGAAAAGCAAAGAATTGTTCCCATACTTTCTTTCTTTTTTTTGTTTTTTGAAACATGATGTTCTTTTCTAGAACTGAGCAATTTCAACTAATCTCTGTATTTCCCATTGCTAAAGATTCTGTAGATCTTTCCATTACCAATAGACTGGTATATCTAAGAAGAACCGCAAGACTGGTGCGCCACCTAAGGTTCAAATATATGCAAAAAGAAAATACTCTTGTTCCGAGAACGGGAACGCTAGTATTTGAGTCAATCATTTCCTTCATTCAAGGAATGACTGAAGACCAAGTAGGAAAAGCAAAAGGAAGAACGTTTGTTCCTCTTGTTCTCACTGTATTTCTTCTTATTCTTGGAAGAAATAGAATGGGGATGATTCCACAAACTTTCCCAGTTCTTCTCAGAACGGTCACTTACCTAAGAAGAATGCAACTTTCTCGTAGAAGAAGTGCATATGCTCCAGGACTTCTTTCCAATGACGGTGTAAGACAAAGAGTATCGTCAAAAAGACTTCCAAGAAGAGATTCTTCTTCTTATGTAGGGAAAGTTCAAAATCTAATTTCTTCAAGAGTACAAATGACTCTTCGAAGACTTAGATGGAGACAAATGGAGAGAATCCAACGATTTGGAAACTCTCAAAGAAGAAAAGGATCCAGATCTTCTTGGATTCGTTCCACTACGGAACTACCAACCGAAGAAATGGTTCCAAGATCCACTTCCGAAACCTTTCTTGCAAAAATGGTATCTCCAAGAGCAGGAAGAAGAGGAAAAGAAAGAAACCGAAAAAGATGGACACTTCGAAGAATCCAAAGAAGAATCTTTGTTGGAGCACTGAGAACGTTTAGTTCTGCGCCAAGAAGATTTACTCCAACGAGTCACCTTGCGTTCACTTTTAGAATTTCAAGGTCTCTGTTTCTTGGGCTTATTTTCTATAGTCTTGAGCTTCACGGATTCCACTTTTTCTCTTTCTTCTTTCCAAGAGGAATTCCTTTCGCTCTTGCACCCTTCATTGTGGTTCTTGAAATGATTTCTTTCTTCTTCCGACCAGTGAGTCTTGGAGTCCGACTAAGGGCAAATATGACCGCAGGTCACCTTCTTCTTCACACTGTGAGAGGATTTGTAAGTGCTCTTCTTGGAATGAAAGGAGTTGCCTTCTGTCTTCTTGGAAGAAGAGGAAGAGTTGTTCTTGAAGGAGTCTTTCTTCTGGAAACTGGGGTATGTTTCCTTCAGGCGTATGTGTTCACAGCACTCTTTACCATTTATCTGAAGGATGCAGATGCTCTACACTAGTCTAAGACTAAGAGGAAGAGGAATGGCAAGAAGATCCTTTGGTCTTCCTGTAGGAAGAAAAAAGGTAAAATCGACCATTCATTCTCTTGAAATTTTTCTTTTCTCAAGAAGACTTAGATTTCCTCTTCTGATTCTGAGAGGAAGAAATCAAGGATCCTTTCAAATTCTTGGACAACCCATTCTTCTGGATGGACTAAGACGATGGTTTCTTCTTCTTACGAGATTTCTTATGCCATTTACCTTTCTTCTAGGAGTGGATCGAGAAAATCCTCGAATCCTCAGATGGAGTCTTCTTGTGGTAGAAAGAGCTCTCGTAAGATGTTTTCTTGTGACCGAGCTTCTCAGTTTCTATATTCTATTTGAAAGAGTTCTTATGCCTCTTTTCCTTATGGTTGTTGTGTATGGATCTCGAGCACGTCGACTTCGTGCAGCGTTTCAGTTTTTTCTGTATACTCTTGCCTTTTCTCTTTTCCTTCTTGTGAGATGTGTTTGGCTTCAAGGAACGTTTGGAACGACGGATTGGCGAGTGCTAAGTGCACAAAGCGATCAATTTTCTGCGTTTGAAGAAAGAAGACTTTTTCTTGCTCTTTTCTTTAGACTAAGAGTCAAAGTTCCGATGATGCCAGTTCACCTTTGGCTTCCCGAAGCTCACACGGAGGCATCGACGGAAGGATCTGTGATTCTAGCAGGAGTTCTTCTAAAACTAGGAACGTATGGAATGATTCGTTTCCTTCTCCCTCTATACCCGTGGGCAAGAGCACAAAGAGCTCCTTTTAGAATGACTCTTAGTGCACTAAGAGTGGTAAGAGCTGCACTTACCTGTATTCGTCAAGCAGATCTGAAAAAACTGATTGCTTATTCTTCTGTGTCTCACATGGGACTTGTGACGCTTGGTCTGTTTAGAGGAAATTTTTCTGGACAGATGGGAAGAACACTTCTTATGATTACGCACGGAATTGTGAGTCCCGCTCTCTTTTTTAGAGTGGGATTTCTTTATGAGCGATTTGGAACACGAACGCTTGATGTGTATGGGGGAATTTCAACCAGAATGCCTCTTTTCAGAATTCTATGGGCAATTGCTGTATTTTCCAATATGGCAATTCCAGGAACGGCAAGTTTTCCTGCGGAATTCATGACGCTTCTCGGATCCTTTCAAGAAGCAAAAGTGGCCACGAGAATTAGTAGTCTTGGAATTGTTCTGACTGCTGTGTATTGTGTTCGTCTTTATACTCTTGTGCTTGGAGGGGTTCTCAAACCTCATAGAACTGCAAGAGCCGACCTTAACCGTCGCGAAAGATTTGTAAGATTTCCTTTTGTCGTGCTAATGCTGGTAAGAGGAATTCAACCAGAAAGAATTCTTCAAAACTTTGAAAGTGTTCTCTTTCTTAGTGTATAATTTCGGTTTGATGTATCTTTCAACCCTTAGAAGACTTTTTAGAGCACTTACCATTAGAGCGAGACTGAGGCTTCTCACCTCAACCCACCCCGTAAGTGCGGTTATTTCTCTTGTTCAAGTTTTTGTGGCAAGAGGAAGATTTCTTAGGACCATTGGTCTTGATTTTTTCACTTTTACCTATATTGTTATTTATGTAGGAGCCATTGCAGTTCTGTTTCTTTTCGTGATTATGCTTCTCGATACGAGAAACAAGGACTCTTCTTCAAGACTTGGCATGAGATCTTCAAAAACGAGTTTTCTTCCGTTCCTTCTTAGAGCGAGAGGAAGAAGATTTTTCAGAAGACTTGCGCCAAGAATTTCGTGTCAATTTCCAGAATGGCTTTCGGGAAGAAATGCTTATTCTTCGGAATGGGAATCCTGGAATCTTGAGGAAGTGGAGGTGCTTCCCGTAGGGCCTGCTCTTGGGCAACACCTTTATACGACTCATGTAGTAGATTTTCTTCTATGTGCGATGCTTCTTCTTGTATCAATGGTAGGATCCATTCAGATTTCTCTGTCTGGAAGTACTTTTGAACAAAAAAGAAAATCACAGAGTCTTTTCCAGCAAATGGCTCGTCGAGAAAGAAAAACCATTCGTTTTTTGATTCTTCGTATGGATACAACCCTTTTCTTCAAAGGTTCGTAAACACAGGGGTGTGACCGAGTGGCCAAAGGTGCGGGATTGTAACTCCCCTGACATATGTCTTCGTGGGTTCGAATCCCACTGCCCCTAAAGAAACAATGACATGCAAAAGATGTCTTCTATGGCCTCATAACCTTCGCTAGAGCATGTTTTTCTTCTTTGTCATCTCTTTTCCCACAAATCGAAAAAAGATGCTGAAAACACGTTTTTCTTCGAAACAAAAAGAAGAATCCGTTTTCCAATAATTAGTAAAAAAAAGAAAGGTATTAAAGTTGAATGAATGTGGCGGAATGGTAGACGCACCAGATTTAGGATCTGGACTTCATTCGAGGGTGTGGGTTCAAGTCCCACCATTCATAGAAACGATCTCATTTCCCTTCTTTGGGTATATAGCTCAGTTGGTAGAGCAACGGACTTCTAATTCGCAGGTCGGGGGTTCGAGCCCCTCTGTATCCATAAAATGAGATGAAACCCTAGAAAAACTCTTGAGGACAGATTGTTATCTGAAAAGTCTTTTTCTTTATGAAAAAGTCTCTCCTCTCAGGAAACTGGAATCTTCTCTTCTGAGAGAAAAAGACCGGGGAATTGAACCATCTTAGTACCCGATCCCTGAATCAACCGAGAATTCGTGAGTAGTGGTGAAAGAAAGCGAATCCCTTTTTGTCTGTGTGCGAAATGTGTTTGGAAAACGCAACCGAAGAAGGTGACAGTCCTGTACTCATACAATCAAAAAGAATGACCAGAACCAATTGGAGTCCAGACTTTAATTGGAAATGAAAGTTCCACCTTTCCGGTCAAGGGAGAAAGAGTTTTTTCGAGAGCGAACAAGTACTGTGAAGGAAAGGGATGAAAGATGTTCTCGAAACGCGAGACAATGAAATATTGGAAATCTCCATGTCAAGGCTTTGAATTTTGCGAAATTCGGAGTTCCTTTTGCATCATGAGCCGACGAGTTATGCCAACTCCCCAAGAGTGGAATCCGATGGGAGAACGCAGGGAGTTGGTGTATCCCCGAAACCTAGTGAGCTAGCCTCTTCCAGAGACAAAATCTTCAATTGAGGATGGAAGGCTCGAACCGGTGTCTGTGGCAAAAGACTCGGACGAGGGGAGGTTAGAGGTGAAATGCCTATCGAACTAGGAGATAGCTGGTTCTCGAAGAAACCTGTTTTGGCAGGAAGCTTGTTAGGAAATGCTTTTGTCTTGGTAGACTCTCTAAGAACTTCTTGGCAATGATTGAACAAGACAAAAGAGATCAAGCATTCAGACTTAGGGCGCTAAGGTTCTAAGTCGAAAGGGAAATAGCCCAGAAATTCAGGAAAGGTCTTCAAGATGAGAGTTGATCGGAAAAAAGAGGCGTTTCTTTTAGTTCTCTTTTTGTAGGCTTAGAAGCAGCCATCTTGTATTGAAAGCGTAAATGCTCGAGAGAATTTTTCGAGATTCGAAAAGAAGAAACGCTTCTGATCTATAAACGAGGCTAAACTCTCCACCAATCCTAATTTTTCTTCTTCGGAAGAAAGGTATTCGAGCGTAGAGTAACTCCCCATAAATTTCGAAAGAAATTTGGAAGAGATCTCTAGTGACTATGTCGGCACGAGTAGCGCACACTGTCTTAAAGAATGGACAGGGCCGGATCCTCAAAGGTTTCTTTGCTCGGGTGTTCCCCAAAGAGTTTGTGGTCCCTAAGAACGGTTCCGAAAGGAACCTTCGATGGGGGAAGAATCTATTATAGCAACGCAGATTGTTTGTTTTTTGAATTCATTAGGATATTTTCAAAAAGGGAGCAATGTGACAGGAAATCGCTTTTCTTCAACCACACTGAGAACCGACACAGGTGAGGAGGTAGCAATCTACCAAGGCCAGGGAAAAATCAAACATAAGGAACTCGGCAAATTACCACGGTACCTTCGGAAGAACGTGGACCCTTAATAGGGTGGAACAAAATCGGAGAGGGCGACTGTTTATCAAAAACATAGATCTCTGCAACCGCGAAAGCGTATGTATAGAGACCGATTCCTGCCCGGTGCCAATTCTGTACAAGGACAGTTGATCGTAAGAGAGATTGAAATTCGAAGATTGGTTAACGGCGGCTGTATACCTGACGGTCCTAAGGTAGCGAAATTCCTAGACGCTTAATTGGCGTCCTGCATGAAAGGATTCACGATCCTCTCACTGTCTCATGTTTGAAGCCCGCGAAACTCCTTTCCCCGTGCAGAAGCGGGGATGTATCAGTTAGACGAGAAGACCCTAGTAGCTTTACAGGACTGGTTCTTGGAATCATTCTTTGGAAAATGGAGATCATGTGGGACTTTTGAAAGAATCTTGAAAAACCACTCTTTTCAAAGATTGGTTCTCACCTTTTCTTGACCGAAAAGGAAGAGAGAGCTAGAGACTGTTTGGTTGGGGCGACAACCTCCTAAAGAGTAACGGAGGTGTACGAAGACTCTTTTGACAAGGGGTACAGCCCTTGTTGTTCCGGGATCTCGAAAAAGAGTTTGATTGGTCAGAGAGACAACTCTGCCAAGGGTGAAAGCCTGTAGAACTGACCCAGAGCATAGGTGTGGAACATGCTCTGATCCACGGATCAAAGTTACACTAGGGATAACAGGCTAATCAAGCTCTAGAGAAGCTATCGACGGCTTGGTTTGGCACCTCGATGTCGGCTCTTCGCTTCCTGGGGCTGAATAAGGTCCCAAGGGTTGGACTGTTCGTCCAGTAATGCGGAACGTGAGCTGGGTTCAATACGACGTGAGTCAGTATGGTTTCTATCTGCTGATACGGAAACCCATTTTCCTTTTCTTTTTTTTTCTTTCTTTTTTGTTGCGGCCATCGATTAAAGGCTAGATCCTGTGCCTTCCAAGCACAAGATGTGGGTTCGAGTCCCACTGGCCGCTGATGGTAGAATCTCTAGGCGCTTTTACAACCCTTGTTCTGAGGACCATCGTGTCCCTGGTACTGCTTACAGTGAGTTTTCTGACTTCTTCTCGAGCTCTCGACGTGGAAAAAAGATCAGCCTATGAATGTGGGTTTGATCCGTTTGACCAAATGGGTCACCCGTTTGAGGTTCGATTTTACCTTGTTGCGATTCTGTTTCTTCTTTTTGATCTTGAAATTTCTTTCCTATTTCCTTGGAGAGTGGTATATCAAGATCTTGGATCTCTTGGATTTTGGTCCATGAGAGCCTTCCTTGCAATTCTTACTGTAGGATTTGCAATTGAATGGAAAGAAGGGGCACTGGATTGGCAATAAATTGTTTTCAAAATATTTCTTTGATGCCACAACTAGATCTTGTTTGTTTTATGCCACTTTGGTGGAGAAGAAGAGTTGCTGCTGTAATGTATTATCAAATTTCGATGCAAATCCTTGTTCCTTCTTATTTTCGCTCCCAAAAAGTACGAACTCTGTTTCGTTAAGTAATCTTTTTTATGAGTTCTTCAAATTTTGTCGTAAATTATACGATTCCAAACCAAACTCTTTCACATGAAGAGTATTCGGAGAGAGCAATTTCTCCAAGACTTAGAGGGTCCGCGGTGTCGGTTCAATCTCTTGTTGCACCATCTTCAAGAAGAACCAAAGGACCTATTCTAGACGAGCCTGGGTTTCACGTTCTTCGTGAGCACCTTATCGATTACCCAACCGGAGAAAATCTAAATGATCTTTGGGGATTCGGAAGTATGGCAGGAATTTGTCTAGGAGTACAAATTCTTACGGGAATTTTTCTAAGAATGCACTATCCTGCATCTACCAGACTTGCATTTGAAGCAGTCGAACAACACATGATGCGAGACGTGAATTTCGGATGGCTTCTTCGATACTTTCACGCAAATGGAGCAAGTTTTTTCTTCATTGTAGTGTATAGACACATTTTCCGAGGATTCTATTATTCGAGTTATACTGCTCCCCGTGAGCTTGTATGGCTTTCTGGAATTAGAATTCTTCTGGTGATGATTATTACTGCATTTCTTGGATATGTTCTTCCTTGGGGACAAATGAGTTTCTGGGGAGCAACGGTAATTACCAGTCTTGCAAGTGCAATTCCAAGGGCAGGACCATCCATTGTGGAATGGCTATGGGGAGGATTCTCGGTGGATAACGCAACTCTGAATCGTTTCTTTAGACTTCACTTTGTTCTTCCTTTTGTCATTGCAGGGCTTGCAGGGGTTCACCTTGCAGCACTTCACCAGTATGGATCCACCAATCCAATTGGGTCTGTCGTAGAATCGAGAAAAGTAACCCTATATCCTTACTACTTCAGAAAAGATCTTGTTGCTTGGCTTATTTTTAGAATCGCATTTTCTTTCTTTGTGTTCTTTGAGCCAAATGCTATGGGTCACCCAGATAACTCAATCCCTGCGAACCCCCTTTCGACTCCTGCGCACATTCAACCAGAATGGTATTTCCTTCCGGTGTACGCAATTCTTCGAAGTATTCCTGACAAACTAGGAGGAGTTCTAAGAATTGGAAGAGTTTTCGCGAGAATGAGATATCTTCCTTTTGGACAAACGGGAACGTTCCGTCATGGAAACTTCCGAATGTTCCACAAGAGACTTTTCAGAAGATTTGCTGGAATTTGTTTCTTTCTTGGATGGATTGGAGCAAAACCAGTAGAAAGTCCATATCTTGAATTTGGACAGGTTGCTGGAAGACTTTTCTTTCTTTACTTCTACCTTCAAGTCGTGATGGCACAACTAGAACGAGGATTCCCAAGATATCTTCTTTCAAAAAAATTGGTCTTTCCACGAACATGTTGGGAACATCACCTTTCGGTGTGATGAATAATGAAACCATCCCAAATGGTTTCGATGGTTGATATAGTTTAATGGTTCGAACACTGGATTGTGGATCCAGGGGTGAGGGTTCAATTCCCTCTATTGACCCAATAAAAAAACTTATGGTTTCCATAAGAAATGAGAAATGATGACTCATATGTTTCCAGAAATTTTCCTTGGAATGAGTAGTATGTTTCTTCTTTTTTCTCCAAAAAGAAATCCTTTTTCAACTTCTGCCAATAATTCAAAGGTAAGAAGGCTTATTCTCGGAGGAAGAACAGTACTAACTCTTCTCGATCTGAGAAATAGAGCTTGTGTTTCAAACGTTCTTCGAACGAGAATGAGAAGAACTTCAAGAAGAATTCTTCTTCTTCATGGAGAATCTCGAACCAGAGCACAAGCAGCATCTACAAATTCAAGAAGAAGGCTTGAGGCACCCAAAGAAATGTCATTTAGATTTCTTGTAACCTGTAGAACCAGAGCGTCTATGTTTCTGATTCGAACGGAAAGTCTTCTATCGATGTATCTAAGACTTGAGCTTCAAAGACTTTGTAGATATGTACTAACTAGACGAGAAAATCAGAGAGCAGTCGAAGCAAGACTAAAATATCTAATTCTTGGAGCCTTTAGATCTGGACTCCTGCTCCTCGGGCTAGCAATGATTTATAGAAGACAAGGAACCCTGACTTTTTGGCCAGGAAGTATGTCTCTTCCAAGAAATTCAATGGGAGGAAGAGTCTTTTCGAGAGGAATGGCTCTGACCAGAAGAGGACTTTTTTTCAAAGCAGGAAGAAGACCCTTTCACTTCTGGGTTCCCGATGTATACCAAGGAACGCCAACGCTATCCAGAGCTTATTTTAGAACGGTAACGAAAAGAGGAATTCTAGGGCTTCTGATGACGCTTCCAATTCCTGCTGCAAGACTATGGCTCGTAGCAAGAGTTTCGATGCTTCTTGGGGTTCTGGGAGCCATCCCGCAATCGCACCTAAAACGACTATTTAGATACAGTTCCATTGCACAAGTGGGATATATGTGTCTAGGACTTCTTGGAATTCAAACTCTTGGAAAAACGAGAGTGGTAAGATTTCTTGGAGTGTATATGATTACGGGTCTTCACAGGTTTAGAGTATTTTATGCTCCTCCCGGGTATACGACCTTTGCGGATCTTGAAGAATCTACTTTTCTTGGTCTCAAAGTTCAAATGAGAAGAACTTTCTTCTCTCTGGCTGGAATTCCTCCTCTTCTCGGATTTGCAGCAAAAGCAAGAGTACTTCAACATGCAAGACAAGTGGGCGAGTATGGAAGAATTAGAGTTGCTCTTCTTTCCAGTGTGATTGGTACTTTCTATAGTCTGAAAGTGATTCAAATTCTGTTCTTTCAAGAAGAACGACTTCCCTGTCGTCAACGAAGATCAAGAAAAGAAATTCCAAGAGTGCTGAGAAGAATTCTCTCAAGACCTTCCATTCTTATTGGAACCTACCTGTTTTCTCTTCTTTAAGAGTGTGTTGGAGAAATCTTTTGAAAATCATATTCTGATTTTTATCTTTCCCTTTCGTAAAACAATAGGGTTCAGAACGTAGCGCAGATGGTAGCGCGTTAGCTTTGGGAGTTAAAGGTCGTAGGTTCGAATCCTTCCGTTCTGAAAATCAATGGTTTGATCCTGGCTACGGAAGAAAGCGTGTCTGACGCTTGACACATGCGAGTCAATTTTTTTGTATGCTACGGTATGCAAAAAAGGCGTACGGGTGAGTAATATCTTTTGGAGGCCTTGAAAAAAAAGATGGAAGAGACCTTTGGGTCTTGGATCGTTGAAAAGACAGCAAATTATGTCGAAGTCAAGGTCTTTGAAAGGTGGGTATTAGGAAATCCTTTGCTCGAAATGAGGAAAGGAAACCGAGGATGCCTAGCGGGCTTGAAAGAGTGACCCGTCACATCGGGAATGAAAAGGACCCGAACTTCGCAGAAGGCAGCAGTGGGGAATCTTGGGCTATGTGTGACATTCATGACCCAGCGAACAGACTTGATGGCGACGGAGGATTTTTGTCAACATCTAATGGATGGTTTGAATTCGGCAAACCATTAATAGTCCTGGCCAAAACTCGTGCCAGCAGCCGCGGTAATACGGGTGGGGCTAGCTTTTTCCAGAAGAAATCGGTGTTAAGCAGGGAAAGACGGAAAGATTTGCTCCTTTGTTCTTCAGTCTTAGAACAACCTAGGAGGGGAGCAGAGGCAAAGATTTCTTGAGCAAAGAAGATGGATTTGGAACTCTCCCAGGAACGATACAATGTGACGATTGTGGGAGGAAGGCCTGATTCGAAGGAGAAATCCAATTCTTTGGCTGACGTTGAGACCTGAAAGCGTGGGGAGCAAAAGGGATTAGATACCCCTGTAGTCCACGCCGTAAACGATAGAGACCCTCCAGTGAGAATCAGTCAACGTATTTTCATGGAGTCTTTCACGAAGAGTCTCTCACCAGCAAACTACTCTCGCAAGAGAAAAATGCAAAGGATTTGGCGGGACTCCTCACAGTCGGTGGACGATGCTCTTTAATCGGAGACAACGCCGAGAATCTTACCACTTCTTGAATGAATTTCACAGGTACTACATGGCCACCACAAGCCTCGTGCGACGACGTGTCAGGTTAATTCCTCGTAACGGGCGAACCGCTCCTTTTCTCTTTTTCTCAGGAAGAAGAGGAAAGACTTCTCTATAGCCAAAAGAGAGGAAGAAGGTCGGAGGGTAGGTCGTCATGATCCTTATGAAGTGGGCTAGAGGCGTCGGACAGAGATAAGGACACAAGACTCTTCGCTCTTTTCAGGACGAAGTATTCTTTAAGGCTTATCGTGGTACGGAATATTCTCTGAAACTTGGGAATAGGAAGGCGGAATCGTAAGTAAACGGAGAAAAGTATGCTCGGTTGAACAGGTTCTGGGAGTTTGCACACACCGCCCATCACAGGCTGGAAGGTTATCTTGACGGAAGAGAGGTCCCTCAAGGGTTCTTCCTTACGAGCGAGGCGCTTGAGAACCCTCCATTTCAAGAGGCTGACCAGTCTTAAGTTGTAACAAGGTAGCCGTAGGGGAACCTGCGGCTGGAAGAAATCAAAATTATTTTGCTCATTTTTATGGATGCTATGTATTTCCTGAAAAGGAACTTTTTGGGAGTTTAGTTTAGTGGTAGAACGCTAATTTTGCAAGTTAGATGTCACTGGTTCGATTCCAGTAACTTCCAATCGGGGGGAACCCATTTGTCGGAACTCTTCCCAAATGATTCAATATGGATAGGTGGCCGAGTGGTCTAAGGCGCTGGTTTTGAACACCAGTCATCCTTTGTTGGGTTCGGGGGTTCGAATCCCTCCCTTTCCGAAGATCTTTTCTTTTTCCCCACAAGAGGACATTCTTTGTTTCCTCGAAGAAAAACGTGTTTTCAGCATCTTTTTTTGATTTGTGGAGAAAGAGATGACAAAGAAGAAAAACATGCCCTAACAAAGGTTATGAGGCCATAGAAAGGCTTTTTGGATAGTTCTTCTGCGCAACCGCTTTCTATTTTGAAGAATGAAATGAAACACCCCTAGAAAAGGTCCGTGACCCTTTCATTCGTCTGACCTACTAAGGTCATCTTGGGAATTCAGATAAGAATAGGAATTGACAATCATCCATCGTTTGGATGGATTTCTTTTCGGATGGCAAAAAATAAAACTCTCTATCTGAGAAACCTAATGGTGAGAGATAATTCCGGAGCAAAAACCAGACAACTGATTGGCTCTAGGCCGAAAACTCTTTCGAAGTACGGAAATCTAACGCCTATTTCGAGAGTAATTTCGAGCACCAAACGCGAACCACAGGTTCGAAAAGGTGTCGAACTAGGAAAAGTAGCAAAAAGAATTGTGGTGAATACCCGAGCTCCTATGAAAGGATGGAATGGAATTGTTCGTTGGAACCAAAAAACGACTGTCGTAGTGGTAAAAAACGGAACCCAACTTCTTGGAAATCGAATTCAAACAAAACTGCCAAAATCCCTCTTTGGGAAAGGACGAACCCTTCGTTCCACTCTAGAGCGAAGAAATGGCTAACTTTTTCAGACCTTCTTTTTCTTTTATTCCTAGAATTCTTAGTCCTGGAAGAAGTGTTCTTCTTGCAAGACTCAAAACCCTAAGAATTCTAGTCCCTCTCCTAATTAGAGTTAGAATGAGAACTCTAAGAGAGCGTAAAGTAATGGCATCGATGCAACGACGAAAAGGACCGAACCAAGTAGGACCCATCGGAATCCTTCAGCCACTGGCCGATGGAGCAAAACTTGCAGTAAAAGAGCCAGTACTTCCTACCACTTCTTCTCTCGGAATGTTCCTTTTTGCACCAAGACTTACGTTTCTTCTAAGAGTCGTGTTTTGGTCGGTGCTTCCTGTCGGACCGGGAAGAGTTCTTACGGATACTCCTTTTGGAATTCTTTTTCTCTTTAGAATTTCTTCTCTTGGAGTCTATGGAATTATGATGGCCGGATGGGCAAGTCAATCGCAATATGCATTTCTTGGATGTCTTCGAAGTGCTGCACAAATGATTTCTTATGAAGTGAGGATTGGTCTTGTTGTGCTCACCGTGGTACTTCCTGTGGGAAGTCTGAACCTCAGTGACATTGTGGAAAGACAAAGAGGACTGTGGAATCTTTTCCCCTTTGCTCCGATCGTAGGACTTTTCTTCATTTGTTGTCTTGCAGAAACAAACCGAGCTCCTTTTGATCTTCCTGAGGCAGAAGCAGAACTTGTAGCAGGATATAATGTAGAATATTCTTCTCTTGGATTTGCTCTGTTTTTTCTTGGAGAGTATAGGAATATGATTAGAATGAGTACGATCTGTAGAATTCTATTTCTTGGAGGATGGCTTCCTCCTCTAAGAATTATTCCCTTTACTTGGGTTCCAAGAGGAATTTGGACTGGACTGAAAACTTCTTTCTTTCTGTTTAGATACATTTGGATTCGAAGATGTGTTCCTCGTTATCGTTATGATAATCTGATGCAACTTGGGTGGAAAGTATTCCTTCCTCTTTCCCTAAGAGCTTTCTGGAGATCAAGAATTCTAAGATGGTCGTAAGACTTCTAATTTTGATTCTCTTTTAAGGAAAGATGAGCATGTAGCTCAGTGGTTAGAGCGTTCGGCTGATAACCGAAAGGTCGAAAGTTCAAATCTTTCCCTGCTCATGGTATATTTGATGACTGAACTACGACTAGTAGGTGCAGGACTAGCAACTATGGCTCTTGCAGGAGCTGGAGTAGGGCTTGGAAACGTATTTAGTTCACTAATTCTTTCTGTTGCTCGTAGACCAAGACAAAAAAGACAACTATTCAACTATGCGATTATTGGAAGAGCCCTAACTGAGGCAATTGCACTTTTCGCTCTTGTAGTAAGATTCATTCTTCTATTCGTTATGTAAGAAACGGAATAGTGTTTCTTGTTGTTTTTCAACAAGAAACGATGGTAGAGCTTAGGAATGGGTTCCTTGCCAGGCTCATCCCCTGGAGATTGTTGGTTCGACTCCAACCTCTGCCCAATGAATTTTCAGATTCCTTCGGAAACTGATGGATTCATATTTCATTGAAAAGATGTATAGACTTCTTCTGTATTTTCCATTTATTAGAGCTAGAGTTTGTGGCCTCGGAGGTCGCTGGCTTGGAACTCGAGGAAGGAGAACTGTAAGAACGACTTGTCTTAGACTTACCAGACTGGTAAGTTGGACTGCATTTTATGAAGTGGGAATCAGAGGAGTGAATAACTCTCTTGTGATTGCCAATTGGTTTCGAAGAGATACTTTTGAAGTATTTTGGACGAGTGATGTTGACAGACTTACCAGAGTCATGATTAGACTGGTAAGTACTGTTTCTACACTAGTTCACCTTTATTCTGCAGAGTATCTTAGAAAAGACCCTCATATGCCTCGTTTTTATAGGTATCTTGCTTTCTTTACTTTTACAATGATGGTTCTGGTATGTAGAAGAGATCTTGTTCAACTTTTTTTCGGATGGGAAGGAGTTGGAGTTGCTTCTTTTCTTCTCATTCATTTTTGGTTTAGACGTGCAAGAAGAAATTCTGGAGCAAACAAAGCAATGATTTATAACCGAGTAGGGGATCTTAGACTTGCGGTCGGGACGTTTACTGCTTATAGTCTTTCCGGAAGAGTAGATTTCGCAAGCCTTACCAGAACAAGAAGTGTTCTGAGACAAAGAACCTTTTGTTTTGGTCCTTGGGAAGCACCAAGACTTACCACGATTAGAATTCTTCTCCTTCTTGGAGCAATGGGGAAATCTGCACAAATTGGACTTCACCCATGGCTTCCCGATGCAATGGAAGGACCGACTCCCGTGTCTGCACTGATTCACGCAGCAACCATGGTGACTGCAGGAGTATATCTTCTTGTGCGTACCAGTGGACTAAGAACTGAAGTATCTCTTAGAAGAAGAAGAGTTGTCGGAGCACTGACTTCTCTTTTTGCAGGAAGTGTAGGAAGTGGACAACAGGATATGAAACGTATGATTGCGTATTCTACTTGTAGTCAGCTTGGATTCATGGTATTTGCTTGTGGAGCAGGACAGTTTAGAAGAGCAATCTTCCACCTGTTTACGCACGGATTTTATAAAAGACTTCTTTTCCTTTCCAGAGGATCTGTGATTCACGCAATGAGTGATGAGCAAGATATTCGACGAATGGGAGGAAGAAGACGTGTGCTCCCTCTAACGACCACTGCACTCAGAATTGGATCGTTTGCCCTAAGAGGATTTCCTTTTAGAGCTGGATTTTATTCAAAAGATCTGATTCTTGAAACGGCAGAAGGAGTTGCCACTGTTATGGCTGCACCGATGGCACTATGTAGAAGTGTAAGAGCTTACGGAACTGCCTACTATAGTACGTCTCTGATTCTAAGAAGATTTCTTGGAAGGCCAAAAGCTCCCAAAGCAACGGTCGCTACCAGAGGAGAACCTGGATTTGCCATGATTTTCCCTCTCGGAGTTCTTTCGATTGGAAGAATTTTTGCAGGATGGTTTATGGAAGATCTCTTTGTTGGAAGAGGAACGCCTTTCTGGGGAAATTCTCTTTCTGCAACCCTTCTGACGGAAGGATTCATTAGAATTGAATTTCAAACTTGGAAGGTACTTCCTCTTGTGCTAAGTATTGTCGGAAGAGGAATGAGACTTCTTTCCGCAAATTTTAAATCTTCGGAACCGATTCTTCTCGAAAGAATTCAAGAAACTTCCGAGAAAGTTTCTCCAAGAATTCAGGTAACAAAAAGAGGTCAAAACTTCCTTTCAAGACGATGGGGATTTGATAGAGTTCTTCACCAAACCTTTGGATATCCAAGATATCACCACGGGTGGGCAACCACCTATGGACGTCTGGATCAAGGAGTTCTCGAGTATACCGCTCCTTATAGAGGAGCACGCAGAAGACAAAGAAGAGCTTCCCAAGTACGAACTCTTCAGAGTCCCACGCAACAGTCAAGATATCAATTCTATGGACAATTTGTACTAAGAATGTTTAGAAGAAGAGTCCTTCTTCTTATTCTCTAAAGTATTTTCTTTTTTTTGATGAAACTTCTTTGGAGAATGGGAAGATGGAGAAGATCTTTTGGAAGAAGTCTTATTTGTAGATTTCTTTTTAGTCCTTACTGGCTTGCAAGAAGAATTCGATTTGTACTTCCCATGCAAAGACTCAATCTTTCCCAAAATGCGGAAAGTTTTTCTCTTTCCGTATCGCTTCTTCTAAGATTTCTCAGAACTCTTCCCCTAAGAGTTCTGTTTTTCACCATGCATTCCTTCTCTTCCTTTTCGTTTTCCAATGGTTTTCTTCGATGGATACAAAGGTTTACGAGAAGAGGTCTTTGGAGAAGTTTTTTCTTTGTGATTCTTTGGACATTTGAACTTCAAGGAGATCTTTTTCTAGAAGAAGAACTTTGGTATCTTTCCCAGGGGACTCCTTTTCAAAAACAAAGATCTTCCATTCATTCTCCAACGACACTTCCTGTGGTTTTTAGAGAACTTACACCGAAAAGACTTCAAAGAAGAAGAAGACTGAGACTTCTCAGACTTCCGATAACCCAAAGGCTTTTCGTAAGACATCGAACTTCAACCCGATTTCTTTGGAGAAGAAGATGGAGAAGAATAAGAATGGTGATTCCAAGAAGAAGAGGTCTTTTTCTAAGAAAAGAACTGTTTTGGTATACTTCTTATTCTCTTACGTATCTTAAACATAAACCTCATTCAAAACAAGTTTTGAATGGATATTTCTATAAAAGTTGTCATACCTTTATTCATTTTTTTTTGGAAGAAAAAAGATACTTATGCAATGCATTTTTCTTATGTTACCCTTTCTATAAAGGATATGTTTAAAAGACAATTCCTTTAAGAATTG
>Ga0255780_10001563_pt1 | contig 21166 bp, 8 predicted proteins | sample 071ome_32_FD_179978 | JGI IMG/M metagenome (GOLD analysis project Ga0255780, IMG submission 179978) | Coastal salt marsh microbial communities from the Groves Creek Marsh, Skidaway Island, Georgia - 071405AT metaG (version 2) | ecosystem: Environmental > Aquatic > Marine > Intertidal zone > Salt... | reverse complement strand
TCCTCCCCGCCGAAGCCGTCCTCCCCTTCGTCGCCGTCCTCGTCGTCGTCGTCGTCGTCGTCGTCGTCGCCGTCGTCGTCGTCGTCGTCCCCGAGCTCCATGCCCCCGCGGAGCAGGTCGAGATCGAAGTCGTCCACGAGCATCTCGTCGTGGTCGTGGTCGTGGTCGTCGTCGCCGTCGTCGTCGCCGCCGTCGCCCGTGTCCCCGTCCCCCAGCCCGCCCATCTCCCCGCCGTCGGACCCGCCGTCGGAGCCGTGGCCCCCGCCCCCGTGGTGGCCGGGGCCCTCGTCGTCCGAGCTCGACTCCATGACCCCGCCCCCGTACTCGTCCGCCCTCATCTCGTCGTCCGAACCCATCCCCTCCCCCTCCTCGTCCTCCGAGTCGTACCCCTCCTCCATGTCGTCGTCCTCGTCCACGTCGATCTCGTCCCCCGAGCCGCCCTCCATCCTCAGGCCCCCGTCGTTGAGGTGGTCGTCCAGGTTGTCCATGGCCTCCTGGTCCATCATCTCGTCCATCTCGTCCTCCGAGTCGAGGTCCCCGTCCTCCAGGGAGCCCATGCCCCCCTCCGTGCCCTCGTCCTCCAGGTCCCCGCTCATCTCCCGGCCCGACCGCATCTCCCGCATGAGGGCGTCCACCAGCCCCTGCGCCTCCCCGGGGGCGCCCTCGATGTCGATCTGCACCCCGCCGCCAGAGGCGCTGTGGATGCGGACCGACGGCTCCCCGCCCCCGCCCCCGCCCCCGGCGGCGGCGCCCGTCATCTGCGCCATCCGGACCTGGGCCTCGGGGCCCGCCGCGGCCCGCACGTGCGGCGCCTCCCCGGCCGCCCCGCCGTCCCCGGCGCCCCCCTCCTCGTCGCCCGCCCCGGCCCCCCGCCCCGGCCTCCCCCGCACCGCCCCGCGCGGGGGCCGGGTCAGGATGTCCAGGGGTCGGAGCAGCGACGCCAGGGCCCGGGGGGCCTCTGGCGAGTCGAGGTCGATGCGGTCGACCAGCTCCAGCAGGGACCCGAGCATGTCGTGGTCCTTCATGGAGCGCGCCAGGTCGGCGCCGAGGGAGGCCTGGCCGCCGGGGGCGCCGGCGCCGCCCTGGAGCGCCTGGGCGATGGCCGACCCGGGGCTCGGGGACAGGAGCACGGCGAGGAGCTGGCTGATGGCCCGGCACGCGTCGGGGGTGGCCGCCAGGGGGGTGCGGAGGAGCTTGCCCAGCTCGGCGAGGACGCGCCTGCGGCCGTCCACCGACCGGATCGCCACGGCGAGCAGGAGCTTCACCGCGGCGTCCGACACGGCCCGGCGGCACAGCGACGCGACGCGGTAGGCGAGCCCCCGGCGCTCGGCGGCCGTGGCCCGCAGGTGGGGCATCTTGGGCGGGGCCATGAGGCGGTGCACGACGTGCTCCAGGACCCCGCCCGCCGGCGACCCCGCGTCGCGCTTGAGGAGCCCCGCGTCGCGCTTGAGGAGCACCCCGACGACCGCCGAGTACGACAGGACCAACTCGCACAGGAGCACCAGGGCGTGCTCGCACCTCTGCATGGAGGCCACCTCGGGCACCGACATGAGCCGCGCCAGGTCCTCGCGGCCCAGCCCGCGGGCCCTCTCCTCGCGGCCCTCGGCGGCCGCCCTCTCGCGCTCCCGCTTGACCCGCGCGAGTTCCTCCTTGAGCTTGTCCTCGGCCCCCTCGAGCCCCGAGAGCATCCCGCCCAGGTGGCCCTCCCCGCCGCAGTTGGTCACCAGCCCCAGCAGGAGGTCCACGGCCTCCACGAAGCTCTGGGGGACCACCTTCTTCTTGTGCTGCTTCCCCTTGGCGGGGGTCGGGGTCACCGGCATGCCGGGGCCGGGCTTGACGGGCGTCGCCGCCAGGCTCCCCCGCAGGGAGGCCAGGGGCGTCTTGGGGTGTCTGCCGGCGGCGGCGGCGTCCCCAGCTGCGGCGTCGGCGGCGGCCTCGGCCCCCTCGGGCCTGGCGTCCCCACCCTCGGGCTTGAGCGAGACGAGAATGTTCGCGCCGTCGGCGGCGGACGGCCTGAAGGTGCACGTGGCGTCGAGGGCACTCATGAAGACGGTGGGCTCCCGCTGCGCGAGGTGCGCGACGCGGGTGAGCAAGCTGCGGAGGCCGACCGGGGCCGCGGGGTCCCGGCGGTTCGCCTGGGCGCCGTAGGGCCTCGCCGTGCGGCCGGCCGGGGGCCCGGGCAGCAGGGCGCGGATCTCGGACTCCATCTTGGCCTGGAGGGACGCGGGGTCCTCGAGCACGTGGCGCAGGATCCCCGCCACAGTGCCCTCGGCGCCGGCCACCGACGCATGCTTGGGCATCGTCATGAGCTGCCGGAGGGTTCCCTTGGGCACCAGCCGGAGGGCGAGCGAGTGGGAGAGGGACAGGATCTCGACCAGGTGCAGCACCGCCAGGAACAGCGACGGGGCGCTCGGCTGCACCACGAGCCAGTCCTCCTCCGCCACCCCCCGTGGCCGCGCCGGCGGGTTCTCCACCGGAGCCGAGTGGTGCAGCCGGTTCACCAGCTTGACGCAGACCTGCATCGCCTGGGCCCGGGCCTCGTCCGATAGGAGCCCGCCGACGCGGAGCGACTCGGCGAGCTCCTGGAGCGCGGGGCCGGCCAGGGACAGCTGCCTGGGCTCCCCGTCCTTCGGATCGGGGGGGGCCGGCTGGCCGCCCTCCCTTGCGGGCGTGGTGGCGGCGGCTGCGGCAGAGGAGGACGGGCCGGCCCCCGCGGAGGCAATGGGCCCGCCCGCCTCCTCCTTCTCGTCGCCGATGGCGTCCTTGGCGGACGGCTTCGGGGGCCGGGTGCTCGCGAGCACGGTCAGGGCCAGGAGGCCAGCGTCGACCCACCTCGGCACGGGGGCCCCCATCGGGGCCCCCGCGTCCCAGGCCAGCACCAGCTGCAGGATGAGCGACGGGTACTCGGGCGTGACGACGAGCTGGGCGTCGGCGGAGGACGGGTCGCTCCCCAGAAAGAGGAGGGTGAGGTGCATTGCGGCCAGGAGCTGCGGGCACGGCTCGTCCGGCTGGGGGAGCACCTTGGCGGCCCACAGCCGGACGACGCCGAGGAGGGACGCGGCTACGGCGCGCCGGCGCTGGGGGGACTCGCGGCACGTGCCCTTCTCGATGCACGCTGCGACGAGGAGGTCCATAGCGGCGTGGGCCGTGGACGGGACCTCCTGCACGCGCTCCACCGCGGCGGCGACCAGGGCCTCGAGCGACAACCCCTCGGGCTCGGGCGGGTCGCCGGCCGACGGCCCGGCCTCGGCGTTGTCGGTGACCGGGGCCGGGGCCGCCTCGGCGGTCGTGCGGCGCATCTCCTGCCTGGCTGCAGCGTCGCTCTTGGCGGACAGCGCCTCGGCGCGGGCGTTGTACTCCTCCTTGACCCTCTTCACCCGGGCGGCAAGGGCCTCTGCCCCAAGGTCGCTCGAGAGGAGGTCGTCGCAGGCGCCCGCCGCCTTCTTGTCCCCGCCACCCCCGTCATTCCCGCCCTTCTTGTCGTCCCCGGGCTTGTCCTCATACCGGATGAGCCACTGCAGCGCCCCCTCGACCGTCCCGTCCGACTCCTGCAGCGCCCGCTGCGCCTGGCCCTCGGAGAAGCCCATGTCGGTGGTCAGGCGCTGGAGGAACTTGCGCTCCTTCGAGTCGGGGCCGTCGAAGTTCAGAAGGCGCTGGCCGGGGAGCTTCCCCTGGCGGCGGAGCTGGAGGCCGACGCGGGCCGTCCCGGTGAGGCACCGGACCATCATCCCCGAGAGCATCGTCACCACCGCGGGGCCGCCGGCACGGGCCAGCGTCGGGCTGGCCCAGAGGGGCTCGATGGCAGAGAGGGCCTTCTCCTGGATCACCTGGACGAACGACTCCCCCGTGCCCGCGGGCCGCGGCGCATCCGACACGGGCAGCGGCACGAGCAGGAGCTGCAGCGCGTTGGGGCTCTGCAGGACCAGCGACGGCGACGAGCACGAGTCCAGGATGACCACGGCGTTCATGAGCGCCTTCCGGGCCGCCTCCAGGACCCGCCCGGCGACCTCCTGCCGCGCGGCCTGGGCCGGGGTCGCGGCCGCGGGGTCCGGGCACGCCGACCACTCCCGGGCGCGGGCGTCGGCGGCGGCCTCCACGAATGCCGCCGCGCGGCGGACCACCCTCAGCAGCGCGTCGTCGCCCCCCAGGTGCACGAAGTAGTTGAGCACGAGGGCGTGGGAGTGGTTCCTCCGCGAGTCGACGAGGACGCTGATGGCCGAGTCGGAGACCATGCCGGTGCACCCCAGGCGGGCGCACGTCTTGAGCGCGGCGTCGGGCTCCAAGCTGACCTGGGAGGGCTCCGGGAGGAGCTCGTGGAAGTGGGCGACCTGCTTCAGCGTGACGAGAGCCAGGTGGGTGGCCGTGCCCTTGACGGCATCGGGGGGGTCGTGCGCCGAGGCCTCCTTCTTGCGGATGGGCTGATGCGCGGCCTTGGCCAGCGAGCTGAAGAGAGTCGCCATGGCCTTGGTCACCTGCGCCAGGACCTCGTGCGCCACCTCGGCCGTAGTCCGGCGCTTCTTGCCCGTCCCGGCCCCGTCGGCGGCGTCAGCGGCGTCCTGGCGGGCCGCGACACCGTCGATTCCCAGGGCACCGTCCTCGTCACCCTCCATGCCGCCGACCTCGGGCATCGTGGGCGGGACGTCGTCGTGGGTGTTGGACTCCGCTCCGACGGCCCCGCGAATATCCACGGACATGTCCTCGGGGGCTGCGGCGGAGGTGTTGGCCGCCGCCGACGACTTGAGGCGCTGCTCGGTCTCCCTCGCGACGTACCGGGCCATCATGGCCGCCTGGTAGTGCACGTAGCGCTCGATCCTGCCCAGCGCCGAGAGGAGCGCCTCCCCCAGGAGGCCCTCGGGCAGGAGCGTGGCGATCTCGAGCAGCACGGTGGGGCGGGCGTTCCGCGCCACCACGGCCGTCGCGGCCATCGTCGCCTCCAGCGCGGCGGCCTCCCGCACAGTCGACGCCAGCTCGTCCGCGGACGCCTCGAACAGCGGCGCCGGGAGTGTCCCCGTGTGCATCTTTGTGCTAACGAGCCTGCTGAAGTCCGACACCTGCTTGAGGAGCGCCTCGCGGGCGGCACCTGCAGCACGGTCCGACTGCGTGTGCTGGAGCACCTTGACGAGGAGGACCAGGGAGCGCCCGGGGGAGAACTGGGACGTGGTCCAGACGTTGCTCGTGACGAGCGGGAGGCACGGGAGCTTGATGAGCGCCATGAGGAGGACCAGCGCGCCGCCCTCGATGAGCTTGGCGCAGAGGGTGCCATTGTTGATGACCGACTCCATCATCTTGGAGACGGCCTGGAGCATCTCAGGGATCCTGGCCACGTCCTCCTCTGTCCACGGCTCGCCCTCCCACACCCCCCGGAGGTGCCCTAGCGAGTGGTCGGGCTCGGGCTCCTCCTTCTTCCCCTCCCCTGCCTCCTCCCCGCCGTCCCCCCCCGTGCCCGCCATGTCGGCGTCCCCCCCCTCCCTAATCTCGCCGCCGCCCGCGGAGGCCCCCGGGCTCGCCGACGGCCCGGCAGCACCCCCTTTCTCCCCGGCATCGGCCATTTCGGCGTCGCCGCCCGCCCCGGGGGGGAGGCCCTCGTAGGCAGCCTCCTTGCACCCCGCCATCAGGCAGAGGCGGCGGAGGATGCCGAGGACGGCCTCGGTGCCGTGGTCGAGGAGCGTCTGCTGGTGGCGCAGGAGCTCGTCGACCGCGGAGCCCAGGTGGATCGGGCTCTCGCCCTGGAGCGCCTTGAGGTACTTGGCCCGCGTCATGATCCGCACCAGCGCCGCCAGTGGGTCGGCCCGCTTTGCCAGCGCGAGGCCGTCGAGGTTGAGGCAGAGGGCGTACAGGGTCTGGGGCACGCCGACGAGCGTGTCGCTCGTGCACGAGGCGTCGAGCGGGTGCCGAAGGGACTCGAGGAAGGCCTGCGGGAGCCCGCACTCGAGCATCAGCCGGAAGCAGAGCGGGTCGTCGTGGATGAAGTCCGTCATGGTGTTGGAAGCCGTGCCGACGAGCTCTCCGCCGTAGACGTCGGGGTGCTTGAAGATGCGGATGAGGCACCAGTAGAGCTCGCGGAGGTCGGACTCACTTAGGGTCCGCGTGGAGGCGCTGGAGGTGTTGGGGTAGCTGGCCGCGACGGTCAGCCGTAAGCAGTGCTGGACCAGCAAGCGCCGGGGCCCCGAGGCCGGGCGGACGGGAGTGCCGGCCGAGGTTGAGGCCTCCTTGGCGGCCATGTCGGCCTCGATCTCCGACTTGAGGCGCTCGACGATCTGGCGGAACCCCCCGAGGTCCGCGAAGAGCGAGTGCGCCTGCCCCTCCGACTCCATACAGAGCTCAAGCAGCGAGAGGCACGCCGTGACCACGGGCACGTGCGCCTCGGCGCGGTCGAGCACCAGGGGCATGATCGAGGGGATGACGCCCGTCTGGATGAGGGCCGAGTTGCCGGGCATGGTCCCGCTGAGGGGCCAGATGACCCCGAGGAGCGCGTCGAGCACGTCTCCCGTGTACAGCGAGTGGTTTGGGCTCGACGGGTCGATGTAGGCGGCCACCGCCTTGCGCGTCAGCACGGCCAGCACGCTGCTCTGCCCGCCGCTGGCGAGCGCGTCCATCGTCCCGCCCCGCGTCTGGCTGTCTGACAGCATCAGCGCCATCACCCTCAGCGCCAGCGCCCGGATTGCGTTCTCGCAGTCCCGCTCGGCCCCCAGCAGCGCCACCAGCTCGCTGACGAAGTCGGGCTCCTCGAGGACGAACGCCGAGACCCCCTCGTAATTGACCAGGTTGCACGAGAGCATGATGAAGAGCGCCGAGAGGCGGGACCTGACGAGCGCGCGGCGGTCCTCCGCAGTCCCCATCATCCGCGCCTGCCGCACCGCCGCGAACAGGTCGAAGCGCTGATCGGCCGGCACGGCATACTTGCGGCACAGGGCCCGGAGGACCTCGTGGGTGGGCTCCTGGGCCGTGTGCATGCGGGGCACGCGGACCGTGACGCGCGCGTCTCCCGAGGACGAGGACGCCCCAGGGAGGTCCCGGCCGTCGCCCTCGGCGTCGGCCTTCCAGTCGAGGTCGCAAGCGCGCTCCCGCCCCGGGATGGGGCCCGGGTGGGCCGACGTGACGGCCTCCTTGAGGTCCAGGGCGGGGCAGCGGGGGCGCCAGCCGTTGCAGAGGGGCATGATGCGCTCGAGGAGGGACTCATCCCCGAAGCGCGACGAGTGCGACGAGGTGATCCGCCGCTTCACGAGGATGAAGAGGCAGCGCAGGGTGGCCTGGAGAACAGCCTCCGAGGGGCTCGCGAGGAGTGCGGTGAGGTGCTCGACCGAGTTGTAGACCTGCCGAGCGTTCCCGCAGTTGTCCATGAGTATGCCGGTGACCTTCAGGATGCCCATCACCTCCCGCTCCGGGAAGGGCGGGTCCGCGGGGTCGCCTTCCTGGCCGCCCACCTCGAGCTTCAGGTCCTTCCGCCCCGCAACGTTGGCAGCCAGCCAGCCGTCAAAGTAGTCCAGGAGCGGCACCTGCGGGGCTCGTGAGGCGCATGACGGCGGCGGTGAGGGGCTATTTGACGTGAATACTGGAGTGGCGCGCGTCACGAGGGCGGAGACGCCCGCTGAGGGGTGTCAGCGGGCTCGGAAACTCACCCAGTGGTTGATGTCGCCCTTCGCGTCGAACGTCCACTCGAAGGCCTCCATGGCCACCAGGGCCCCGGTGAAGTCGCTTCCGGTCATCGCTGCGATGGATCTTACGATGTCCTGGGGCTGCAGGCGTGGAGAAGAGGTCAGGCGGGTCTCATCATCGGCTGGGGACGCGGGGAAGGGGAGGGGGGCGTGCTTTCGTTCGTTGGGGGGCGCAGTTGCCGGCTGCTCACGACGTGAGGGGGCCTCCAAGGGGCATAAGGATGATCAACAGAGAGAAAAAACGAGGCATATCACGGAATGCGCGCTATATATTTGGCAATAAAACCTTCCGCGCGGTGGAGGCGGGCGCGTGGATCTGCTGGGCGTCGGAGAGGGGGAGGGTGGGCGAATACGCCACGAGTGTAACGCGAAATCCGTAGAACTCTCTTCCGGCGCGTACATATCGTGGCTTAGATGTCTCCCTTTGATTCTTTCCGACTGGCGCGCCTCATTCCGGAGGAATCGGGGGGGGGAGTTCCGGGTCTCCCGTGTGGGGGAAGGGGCCCCGGAGTGGCGGCTGTGGGTCGAAGGGGGCGCTCACCACATCCCCTAACATCTTCTTCGCCTTGCACTTCATTGTTGACGCGCAGAAGGCCCCCGGGATGCCCTGAAAGAGCGGGAATCGAGCAGAGGCCCGCTCTCCTCCTCTTCACGCGTCCTTCCCAGCCAGCCCAGGGCACGTTTGGCGAGCAAGGGAGCTGCCACGGGAAGAATGGGGTCTAAAAAATCTAGGGGTCCTTCGCTGGTGGATGCCGATTTCCAGGAGCGAGGGACTCGCGAGGGAGAAGATTGTCCCGCACAAAGCAGGAACGGGAATGCGCGATTCGACACTATGGGGGTGTCGCTGACTATGAAAGTCAGGCAGTAGAGTGGTGTGCCGCCGGAGAGCCCGCCAGTGGGTGCTTGAGACCGGGGGGAAAGCGGGGACGGCCCCGACCGGGGCCCGACGCGGTCTACGCTGGCGTGCCGCTGGGGAGGGGGAGGCAATGGGCCGCGCCGGCAACAGGGCCGCGGGCGTTGGCACGGGGGAGAGACCCAAGGCCCCCTGCCCGCGACCATGGACGCCGCTCGCGGGGAGCTACTTGCGGTGGTCGCCCTCTCGGGGGCGCTCCGTGAGGTGGTCTCGGGGACGGCCGAGGGGGACGCCCCACCCCGGGTGCCCGAGGGGCTCGCCGAGGCGGTAGCTTCTCTCAAGAGCCAAGTCAGGCGCGTCGGCGGGCGTCGCGGGCCGACACCCTCCCCGGGACATGGCGCCCCCGCCGGCCCCTCCGCCCCCGGCACCCGGCTCGTGGGGTCCGCGCTTGCGCGCCTGCACCTGCCCACGCCTCCCCCTTCCGTGATCCCGCAGGCGCCTCGGGGACGCCCTCGCCCGGTACCGGAGGGGGGCGGGGAGCAGGCGAGCGAGCAGAGAGCCCCCGCAACGGCCTCCCCGGCGCCCCTCCTCCGCTCCCCTGCCCCCCCGTGGGACCTCAGCTACCCGTCCCCGTCTGCAGCCAAGAGGGTGGGCCCGAGGGCGAGCTCGAGCCGAGCATGGAAGCCCTCCGCACGGCCCGGGAAGAGGCCCTCGGGGAGATCGAGCGCCGGGTGACCGCCATGCACGCCCGGCTGGAGCGCGCCGAGGAGGAGATGCGCTCCCGGCTGGAGGCGATGTCCGAGGCCCTGTCGGCGACGTACCGCGAGGGCTCGACCTTCGCGAGGCTAGCACAGGCCGAGGTCGACCGGGTCACGGCGGCGGCGGAGGGTCGATGAGCCGGGGACCTCGGCGGGGGGCTCCCGCGTTGGGACGCGGGGGGAGGGGGCGTGGGGGGAGGGGGGAGGGCAGGGTGGGATCGGCGGGGAAGACAGGGTGCAGGAGGTCGAGCTCGCCCGCGGGAGGCGGTCGGAGGGGGGTACGGATCCCTCAATTCGATGAATGGGAGCTCTCCGTCCGCATCACCCGCCAATTATCCCTTTCGGGGACAACCCAGGGGACACCATCCACGAAACTTCGGGTCGCATCGAATGCAAAGCCTCAACCGGCCATCGAGTCGTGGCCACCAGGTGGCTGGGCCGTCGCAGCTCGGCCTGCACCAACGCAGCTCGCCGTTCCTTCGGCGTGGCGAGCGGGGATTTCCGCCGCGCGGGCGCGTTGCGGCGCATGCCTCCGGGGGCAAGAGCAAGCGGGGCAACTCCCCCCAACGGGTCCAGGGGATCGCCAGCAGCGTTGGCGCCGCCAATTCGACCATCGGGGTTGCAGAAGAGGCGGTATCCCCGTCCACTTCAGCCGGGTCGCGCTCCAATGGGGGGGAATCGACTCGGGGGGAGGGGAATATCAGGTGTGCCTCCCGTGGGGCACCCAGGCCGCCCCGGCGCGCGCGGGCGTGGCGCTCGTTCGATCTGAGACCCGATCGAGCGCGTCACACGTCCTATCATCTCTCGTCAGGGACCACGAGGTCTCGGCGGATTTCCCGCCTCCCCCCGGAAAAAGGCCGGTTTCCCGAACCCCACCGCGCGCTCCCAACTTTATCCAAACCCCCCCGCGGTCCCCGCAGGACCCTCCCGGCGACGACGAAGCTCCTTCGCCGGTTGAACGCCTGCGGTACCCTCAAGGAAGCCGCCGAGAGGATTGTGGACGCCATCCAAGAGGCCCGCGAGCACATCGCCGCAGCGCCCAGCGGCGTCCTCCGGATCGAGGTCCCCATCCCCGCCTCCACGAGCGCGCTCCTGTGGCTCCAGGTGCGCCCCATCCCCGTCCCGGCGCGTCCAGCGGCCGAGACGCCCCCTTTTCTCCCTTATTGACGCGTCCCACGTCGGGGATCTTGGCCCAGCGGTCGCGGCGCCCCCGTGATACGAGATAGCGAAGGGTGGTCGGCACCCCCCCCCCCCCCCCCCCCCCCCCCCCCCCTCCCGTGCAGGGCCAGCGGGGGTGCTGCGAGGGCGAGCCCCGGGTGTACTTCTCCCCCCGCCGGCACGCCACGCCCGGTGGGGCCGGGACCTCCCAGGCGGAGCGGGCGACGGAGGGCATCATGGCCTCGGCCGGCGTGGGGGCGGCGTGGTGCTGGCGGGGCGGGGCGGGGCGGGGCCTGGGGTCCCGAGAGCACGGGGCGATCGCCCGGTTCCTCTCGGCGTCCATGCCCCTCCTCCGCGCGTACGGGGGCATGCGCTTCAGCTCGGCCCGCCCCTCCTCCCCCGAGTGGGAGCCCTTCGGCAGCTTCCTGTTCCAAGTGCCCAGGGTGGAGCTGGTGGAGGGGAGCACGGGCAACCTGCTGTGCTGCAACCTGGTGTGGGACGAGGCGGGGGGGGCCGGCGGGGGCCCGGGGGGGCTCGAGGAGGGGCCCTGGGGGGCCGCGGGGGCGGGGGTGACGGCCCGGGAGGCCACGGAGGCCGCCCTGCGGGCGGTCCGCGGGGTGCGGGCGGCGGCAGCCGAGTGCCGCGCGGCGCTGCGGGTGGAGGCGAGCAGCGACTCGCACCTGCCGGACCGGGGCCAGTGGACGGAGCTGATGGGGCCGCTGCACGAGACGCTCCGGCCCGCCGAGTGCTCCGGGGGCGGGGAGGGGGGGGGGCCCGCGCCGCCGGGCCACCCGTCCGACCTGACCAAGGTGGTGCTGGCGCGGCGGACCGACCTGAGCCTGCGGGGGGAGACCGACCCCCTGCGGGTCCTGGCCGCGCTGCAGGAGCGGGACACGCGGGCGTACCAGATCTACATCGAGCTCCCGAGCGGGGAGGCCTTCCTGGGCGCCCCCCCCGAGCGGCTCTACGTCCGGTCGCGCCGGGCGGTGGCGTCGGAGGCGGTGGCGGGGACGCGCCCGCGCGGGCCCATGGGGGACGAGGGGGCCGACCTGAGGCTGGCCTCGGAGCTCCTCAGCAGCCCCAAGGAGCACGCCGAGTTCACCGTCGTCCGCGAGTGGGTCCACGAGGCCCTCGGCAGCGTGTGCGACGGCGTGCAGGTGGAGCTCCCCAAGTCGCTCCTGCGGCAGCAGTCCATCCAGCACCTCTACGGGCGCCTGAGCGGGACGATGAAGCCGGGCACCACGGACGCGGACCTCATCCGCGCCCTCCACCCGACGCCGGCCGTGTGCGGCCAGCCCCAGGACCGCGCCCTCGCCCTCCTCGACTCGACGGAGGCCTTCGACCGTGGCTGGTACGCGGGGCCGTTCGGGTGGATCTCCGGGGCCGGGGCCGAGTTCGTCGTCGCGATCCGCTCCGCGCTCTTCCACCCGGCCGAGGGAGGGGGGGCCGGGCCGGCCGGGCCGCCCGAGCCTGGCGCGGGCGACGGGGACGGGGCGCCGGCGGCGGGGGTGACGCGCCGGGCGTCGCTGTACGCCGGGGTGGGGATCGTGCGGGGCGCGGACATCGGGGCCGAGTGGCGGGAGCTGGAGCTCAAGACGCAGACCCTGCGCACCCTCCTGTCGCGCCAGCCGCCCTACTCGACCGAGCCGACCCTCGGGGCGCTCTGGGCGCGGCTGCTGGTCGAGGAGCTGTGTCGGTTCGGGGTGGGGACCTTCTGCGTGGCGCCGGGGAGCCGGTCGAGCCCGCTGTCGATCGCCGCGGCGGCGCACCCGCAGGCGCGGGTGATCACGTGCATCGACGAGCGGAGCCTGGGCTTCTTCGCGATGGGGTTCAGCCGGGCGCGGGGCCGGCCGGCGGCGGTGATCACGTCGTCGGGGACGGCCGTGGCCAACCTGCTGCCGTCCGTGATCGAGGCGTCCCAGTCCCGCGTCCCGCTGGTCGTGCTGACCGCGGACCGCCCCGCCGACATGCGCGACACGGGCTCCAACCAGACGATCGACCAGGTCAAGATCTTCGGGGGCTACCCGCGGTGGTTTGCCGACGTCGCGCCCCCGAGCGCCGACCTGCCGGCGCGCACCATCCTGACGACCGTCTCGATGGCCTACCGGCACGCCACGGGGACCAACCCGGGGCCCGTGCACCTCAACCTCCAGTTCCGCGACCCCCTGGCGCCCCTCGAGTCGCCCGGGCAGGACAAGTGGCCGGGGCTGGTGTTTGCCGGAATGGAGCGGTGGGTGCGCTCGAGCGCCCCCTTCACGGTGCCGGTGCTCCCGCCCGCGGTCGGCGGCGGGGACGAGGCGGGCGGCAGCCGGTCGCGGCAGCTCGACGACGTCGTCGAGAGCCTGCTGGCGGCGCGGCGGGGGCTGATCGTGGCCTCGGGGCTCTCGGCGCCCGAGGAGTCGGCGGCCGTGCAGCAGCTCTCCGAGCTCCTCGGGTGGCCCGTGGTGGCGGACGCCACGTCCGGCCTGCGCGTCACGGGCCGCGGGGGCGCCGTCGGGCCCCGCGTCGTGCGCCACCTCGACGCCATCCTCCTCGGCGGCGAGCCCGTCTGGCAGGCCGTCCGCCCCGACGTCGTCCTGGACGTCGGGTGCCACCTCGTCTCGAAGCGCGTCGCGCAGTTCCTCGAGTGGGCGTCCGTGGGCGCGGGCGGCGAGCGCCGCGCGGCCAGGGGCGCCGGCAGGGCCCCGGGCAAGGGGGCCACCCAGTGGGTCAAGGTGTACCCCCACCCGGCCCGGCACGACCCCTCCCACGCCATCTCGCACGCGCTCGAGATGCCGTGCGCCGTGCTGGTGCGGGCCGTGGCGGGGGCCCGGGCGGCCCGGGACCGCGAGGCCGCGTCCTCGATGGCCCTCGCGTCGCTCCACGACGTGGACTGGGGCGGACTCCAGGCCGACGGCGCCCCGGGCTCCCCCGCCGCCGACCAGGCCCGGTACGCCTCCCTCCTGCTCCAGCTGGACGACGTGGCGGCGAGCGCCGCGGACCAAGCCCTCGAGGCGGAGGAGGGGTCCCCGGAGCTCCAGGGCCGCCCCACGGAGCCCCGGATCGCCCGCGTGGTGTCGGAGATGCTGCCGCAGGGGTGGGGTCTCTTCCTGGGCAACTCCATGCCGATCCGGGACGTGGACATGTTCTGCTCGATGCCGCGGGACCGGACGCGCCCGGCGACGTCGTACGGGAGGGCGGGGCCGCCCGGCGGGGGCCGGCCGGAGGGCCCGAGCGTGGACCCCTCGTGGGACCAGCAGGGGCTGGGCGCGCTGGGGGCGCCCGTGATGGCCAACCGGGGGGCGAGCGGGATCGACGGGGTGCTGTCGAGCGCGGTGGGGGCCGCCGAGGGCCTCGGGCGCGGGGTCACGCTCCTGCTCGGGGACGTGAGCGCCCTCCACGACACCAACGGCCTCAGCATGCTCCAGGAGGCCCGCGGCCGCCCGCCGGTCGTCACCGTCCTCGTCAACAACGGCGGCGGGGGCATCTTCTCCTTCCTCCCCGTCGAGGACTCGATCCCCCGCGACGTCTTCGAGACGGTCTTCGCCACCCCCCCGGGCGTGGACTTCGCGCAGATGGTCCAGGCCCACGGCATCGCCCACCGCGCCGTCCACTCGGCCGCCGAGCTCCCGGCCGCCCTCGAGGAGGCCTGGAGCTGCGGGGAGCACTGCGTCGTCGAGGTGGTGACGGACCGGGCCTCCAACCTGGGCCTGCACCGGCGGGTGCAGGAGCGCGTGCGGGCCGCCGTCGCGCCGGCCTGCGCGCTGCTGTCGCTGCCGGGCTCGCTGGGCGCGCCGCTGGGCGCCCCGCCCGGCGCCCCCCCGGCCCTCGCCCCGGGCGCCGCGCCGGGGGCCGAGAGGTGCGCCGTGGGCCCCCTGGTGCTGTCGGTGGCGCCCTACTCGGTGCCCCTCGCCCGGGCCGTCACCACGGGCGCCGGGGGGCCGGCCCGCGAGGGGGCCCTGATCGACTGCGCCGTCGAGACCCCCGCCGGCCCCGTGCCCCTCGGCCGCGGCGAGGTCGCCCCGCTGCCGGGGCTGCACGCCGAGTCGGCGGCCGAGGCCACCGAGCAGGCCGTGCTCGTCTGCGAGCTCCTGCGGGGCCGCACGCTGCCGCTCTCGGCGTGCCTGACCCTGGGGGGGGCCCTGCGCTGGGCCGAGGAGGCCTCCGGGGTCCCCTCGGCGTCCCTCGGCCCCTCGGTCCGCGCCGGCCTGGAGGTCGCCCTCCTGACGGCGGCGGCCCGGACGCTGGGGGTGCCGCTGGCGCGGCTGCTGGCGGCCGCGGCGGGGGCCCCCGCCGCGGGCGCCGCGGGCGCCGCGGGCGTGGCGGTGTGCGGGCTCGTCAGCGAGCGCGACCCGGCCCGGGCCGCGGCGGAGGCCCGGCGCCTCGCGGCCGAGGGCTTCGCCGCGGTCAAGGTCAAGGTGGGCCGCGGGGAGGGGGCCGAGGGGGTGGCGGGCGACGTGGCCGTCCTCCGGGCCGTCCGCGAGGCGGTGGGCCCCGGGGTCGCGCTCCGCGCGGACGCGAACCGCGCCTGGCCCCGCGCCCTCGCCGAGGAGTTCGCGGCCGGCGTGGCCGCGGCGGGGGTAGGGCTCGAGTTTCTGGAGGAGCCGACGGCCGAGGGGGGGGACGGCGCCGACCTCGGGGGCCTGCCGGTCGCCCTGGACGAGACGGTGGACGCGGCCGCCCGGGGGGGCGGGGCCGGGGCCGCGGGCCGGGTGGCGGAGGCGGTGAGGGCCCGCCGGGCGCGCGTGGTGGTGCTCAAGCCGGGCGCCCTGGGCGGGCTGCACGCGGCGCTGGGGGCGGCGGCCGGGGCGGCGGGCGAGGGGGCCGCGGCCGTGGTGAGCTCGGCCTTCGAGACGAGCGTCGGGCTCGCCGCCTACGCCGCGCTGGCGCAGGCCTTGGACGCGATGGCGCCCGGCGGCGGCGCGGGGCGGGCCGCCCACGGGCTCGGGACCCTCGCGTGGCTGGGAGGGGACGTGGCCGCGACGCCCCTGCCGCCGGGGCCCGAGCTCCCGGCCGGGGCGATCGGCCCGGCGACGGCCCCCGGAGCGGCCGCCGGACCCGCGGGCGAGGTCGAGCGGCGGGCCGTGGCGGTGCACGGCGCGGGATGGTCCGCCGACGTGTCCTTCCTGGACGCCCGGCCCGCGGGGCGGGGGGCGCCGCCCCCCCCCCACCGGCGGCCCGTGGTGATCCTGCACGGCTTCCTGGGGTCGGCCGAGGACATGGGGCCGCTGGCGCGGGCGCTGGGCCACTCGCGGCGCGTGTTGGCGGTGGACCTGCCGGGGCACGGGGGCACCGAGTGGCGCGGGGAGGCCCCACCGTCGGTGGCCGACGCCGCCGAGGCCGTGGCGGCGGTCATCCGCGTGGCGGGGCTGGAGGCGCCGCTGGTGGTCGGGTACTCGATGGGCGGCCGGGTGGCGATGCAGCTGGCGGCGCTTGGCGAGGCGGGCGCGGGGCCGGCGGTCGGGGGGCTGCTGTGCATCTCGGCCTCCCCCGGGCAGCCCGAGGGGCAGCGGGCGGCGCGCGCGGCGGCGGACGCGTCCCTCGCCGGCTGGGTCACGACGGCCGACATGCGCGCGTTCCTCGACTCGTGGTACGGCAACCCCATGTGGGGGTCGCTGCGGGCGCACCCGCAGTTCGCGCCCATGATCGAGAGGCGGCTGGGGAGCGACCGGGCGGCCGTCGCGCAGGCCCTGCGGGGGATGAGCGTGGGGAGGCAGGACGACCTGCGGCCGTGGGTGGAGAGGCTGGCGCGGCGGGTGCCCGTCGTGCACGTGGCGGGGTCCGAGGACGCCAAGTTCGTGTCCCTGGTGCGGGAGATGGGCGGCGGGGGGGCGACGGCCATCGGGAGGGGGGCCGGGGAGGCGGAGGTCGCCGCGGCCCTCGGGGACGTGGCCGAGGCGAGGCGGCGGGGGGAGGCGATCGGGGTGGTGGTGGACGGGGTGGGGCACGCCATCCCCACGCAGGCGGCCAACGTCGTCTTGGCACTCATCCGGTGGGCGTGCGGCGGGACGTAGGGGTCGGGTCGGGTCCCGGGGCTTTCAAGGTAGAACACGACACGGGGGCACCCCGGCCGCACGTGCAGTCACTTGCAGTCACGTGTAGTCACGTGCGGCCGAGTTAGGCCAGGTAAGCCGGGCACGAGTGGAGGAACACGTGACTGGTGAGAGTCCTTAAGGTAGAGGAGAGTAGCGAGTGTAGGACAGGCGAGTGTATCGGGGAGGGCGAAGGGGGCGCTCCTACTGGCGCCCGGAGGTGCGGGCGCCACTCAACTCGGGAGAGGAAGAGGACGAAAAGGAAGTCCAAAAATCGTGACAGGGGCTAGCCGCCAGTCAGAGCGGCTGCGGAGTCCTTCGGCGCCAGAGATTCGCACGGGGGTAGCCAAAGACCACACGGCGCGGACACACAGGTCGAGTGAACAAAAGAGCCAGAGGGGGGGTCTCTGCCGAGTGGGGAAGAAGGAGCCCAGTCCTGGGCCCGAAGGCCTTCGACGGTACGAAACGCGGGAGAGAGCCGCGTGCTATCAGGAAAGGTGCGGGGGCGTGGCGGGCGCCGTCGCCGATATATCCGCCGGCCGAATCGACGCGGGGGGGCTCCCCCTGCGGGGGGGCTCCCCCCGCGGACAGGGCACAGCGAGAGGGGCGGCAGTGGCGCGTCCTCACCGCTGCTCACTGCTGCGCCCCAGAGTTGAGGCGGGTGGCGTCGTTGCCGGCGGTCCTGTCATTTCCGGACTGGCGCTGCTTTTCGTCCTGGGCCTTGCTCTCGTACTGGTTGTTGGAGCCGTTGCCGTTGGACGACCCGCCGTTGCCGCCCGACCCGCCGTTCTGCCCGCCCGATCCGTTCCGCTCGGCGGGGGGCTCGTTGCTGCCGACGTCATTGGCGCCGTTGGCGCCGTCCGACCCGTTCCCGGAGCCCGAGTTGCCGTTCGCGCCCGGGAAGTTCCCCCCCGCGGCGGCCGTGTCGCCCGCGTCGTCGCGGCGCCGGCCGGCAGCCGGGGCGGGGTGGTGGGGGGGGGCACCGCGGCCCTGACCTCGGTGGAGCAGGCCGTGGGCCGTCGAGACTCCGTTGCCGTTGGATGACCCCCCGTTGCCGTCGCCGTTCCCTCCGCTCGTCTTATTCCGGGACGCCGCCAGGGGACCCTCGTCCGAGGTGCCGTTCCCGTTGGAGCCGCCGTCGCGGGCGCGGCCCTGGTCCTTGCCGTTGACGTCCTCGTTGGAGCCATGCTCCTGCTCGCGGGGCACCCCGGCGCGGCGGCTGCGGGGGACGTCCCCCGCGGAGGGGTCCCCGCGCTGCTCCTCCCCCGCCCCTGGCCCAACGGTAGAGTCCGGCTCGTTGGAGCCCTCGCCGTCGCGGGACTCGCCGTCCTGATCGTTCATGCCGCCCCGGCCGTCCATGTCGGACGCCACGCTGGCCATGCGCGTCGAGTCCATGACGTCCCCGATGCGCTTGGACCGCCCCTTGGAGGAGTGCTTGTGCTTGCCCTGGTGGCCCTGGGAGCCGTCCTGGTGCTGCCCGGCGGGGGTCGGGAGGTTGATCATGGCCGTGGCGGCCGCCTGGGCCGCGAAGGCCGCGGTGGCGAACGAGTTCAGCTGCTGCTGGTCCAGCTGCGCCTGGAAGGGCCCGAGGAAGCGGTAGATGCTCGACAGCGGGTTGTTGTGTGGCGCGTTGTGGTCCATCATGTGGGGCGACTTGCGGCTCGAGTGGTTGTTCCCGGCGCTGTTGACGGGGGCGGCGACGGCGGCGTTGGAGCCGAGGAGGGCGGAGCCCTCGAGGAGCGGCATAAGGCCCAGCTGAGACTCGCCGCTCCCCTTGTTCCCCGGGCGCGACCCCAGCACGCCCATCGACCCGAGCGCCGCGAGCTGCGCCGCGAGCGTCGAGCCGGGCTGGACCTGGGACAGCATGCTCATGATCAGGTTGGTGCCCATGCCGGCGTCGGGCACGCCACCGCTGGCGCCCCCGCCGCTGGCCTTCATGCGCGGGTCCGACGAGGGGCCCAGGACGGGCGAGCGTGCCTGGCCGCCCGTGGCCGGCTCGGCCCCCACCGTGGTGCCGCGCGTCTCGGCGTCGCGGGCGGTGGGCTCCTCCTCGGCGTCCTCGCCCGACGCCTTCTTCGCGGCCTGTTCCACGCCGTCCCCGGCCATCAGCGACGACCCCTCCCCGCTGTCCCTCGCGTCCTTCGACCCCGTGAGCCCCGGGGCCCGCAGGGTGCCCTCTCGCGAGTGCGAGTCCACCTGCGGCATCCCGCTGCCGCTGTAGGTGGCGATGATGGCGGCCGCGGCGGCCGCGGCGGCGGCGGAGGCGGCCGCGAGCACGAGCGGGGAGATCGACTCGTGCAGGCCGAGCGTCCCCTTGAGCCCCTCAGCGTGCAGCGCCTGGAGGCCGGGCGAGGGGTTGGAGGGGTCGTCTATCTGCGTTCCCTCGAGGTCGTCCCCCTCCTCCTCGGACTCGCCGTTGCCGTCATCGGACGGCTGCACCGAGCTGTCGTTCGGGCCGTGGGGCGCCTTGGCCCGCCGCCCCGCCAGCTGCCGCGCCGACGACCGCTTCTTGGGCCGTGGCGGCGGGATGGTGAAGGCCGTCTCCTTCCCCTCCTTCTGCTGCTTCTCCATCTTGAGGAACCACTTCTGGGCGTGCGAGCGGATCTGGATGGCCGTCTTGGTCCCCACGTATTCCTCGATCTTCTTCCACGACCGGCCGTACTTCTTGATCGCCTCCACGAAGCGGTTGTGCTCCTCCTCGGTCCACTTTTTGCGCTTTGTGCCCCCCGAGGAGGTCGCCGGGCCGCCCGTGGTCACGCCCGTGGTCACGTCGCTGTTGACGTGGTAGCTCATCTCCATCTCTTCGCGGCCCGACGACATCCTCGCGCCGCCGACCACGCCTGCGGGGGGGTCGGGGGCCAGGCGGGGTCGGGGGCCAGGCGGGCCCATGGCGGGGGTGCCCTCGGTGGCTCAAAGAGTGCCCTTCGGAGCGGCCCGGAGAGCGGACTGGAGATCGGCCCGGAGGGCGGCCCGGGGAGTGTCGCCTTTCGACGACGGGCCGGGGGTGTCCGGGGGCGGGGTCGACAGGCGGGGGAAAGACGAGGGCCGACAAGGGTGGCCCGCAAGTCAAAGGCTGCCCAGGTTGCGCGGCGAAGGGGGTGACGGGGGGCCCTTCGCATCCCGGGACGGCCCGGGGGTATCCGGGGGCGGGGTCGCGGGGGCGGCGCGGGTGGGTCGGATCCAGGGGCGGATTCCAGCTGGGGCGCGGCGGCGGGGGGCGTGGGGACGCACCTGGCGGGAATCCGGGAAGGCCGCTGGCGAACTGGGGGGGAAGGAATCCAGGCATGCCCAGCCCCGCCGGCATGCCCATGCCCATGCCGTGCATGACGTGGGGCACGAAGTGGGAGTGCGGGATGGGCGGGCGGGCGAAGTTCGAGGCGCTCGACCCCGGCGGCATACGTCCGACCGGCGGCGGGAGGCGGTCCAGTCCCTGGAGCCCGGGGGCGCCTCCGAACCCGTCCTCCGCACCCTGGTACCCGCCGCTCATCGGCGGGAACCCCTGTTGATTCTGCTGATGTTGCATGCGCGATTCGGTGTCCGAAGACAGCGCGCTTATCGACCAAGGGGAGAACCTGCGGCCGCGGACCACTTTTCATGTTTTGAGTGGGGTACAGTCAGCGGTCTCTGACCACTTGAACGGGGGCATGGGGCGCGGAACGGCGCCTATTTGAGCGTATTTGACAATTACCGCCCATCGCGGAGGGGAACGGCCCCCTCTCGACCAGGAAAAAATCCGACTCGGCCGAAAGGGACAGGATATTGCCAAAGTGCTAGAACCCTCCTGGGGGGACGGGGGGAAGTAAACCAAGCTATATCAGTGGAAACAATAAAAGATTAATCGTCTGGAGAAAGACTAAGAGGCACGTTTCCTTCTGTGAGCATTTCCGCGCATGGCAAGGACCTCCCTAGGTGACCCCTTCGTGGGGCCTCCCTGAAGGTTCCGTCCCCAATCTACGCGATTGCCACTCACAGTTCGGTGTTGTTTTCAACTCTGCGGTGTTTGCGGGAAGCAACGACTCAGCGAGCTCTTATATTTCCGCAGAAGCGGATGATACGATACTGAGGCTCAAAGAGGAGAGGAGAGTTGTGGCGGGTTAAATTGGCACAAGATATTACGCGCGGTCCTCTTTGTAAAATGTACTTTCGTAGGCGCCGGTAGGGAGAGAAGTGTGGCCAGGGAATTGGAGGAATGAGGGGGGGGGCTGAATCGCCAGTGAAAAAAAACTACTGACGGGGTGACCGTAAAAAATGAGAAAACCGCCTCCCTCTCTCCCGATGGGTCGGATAGGGAAAAACGCAAAAAAATGAATCCCTCCTTCCCGGGCGACCCGACGGCTCCACGCGAGCCACCGAAACATCTTCGCGGTCGGAAAATTCACCCCCCTAGCTGCCGCGCTCTGTGGCGAGCGGAATCGGGACCATCCGACCACGGGAGACCTTTGATTTGACACATACCGGATTCAAAACCGCAAAAGTCGCGGTTCGTCAATACGGCGATAAGTCCGGTCGCCATCGACTCTCATCAGTAGGTCATCCCCGTCAGCACCCCAAGCCCCCTTCCCCCCCTCCGGGAGCCCTCAGCCCGCGGCCTTCCGCTTGCCCTGCGGCGCGAGAGACACGGTGGAATGGCAGTTAGGGTCAGTCCAGCGCCCCGCCCCCCCAGCGCCCCCGCCCCGCCCCGGGCCCTACGTGCGCCAGCGCACGCCCACTCACTCGGCTTCCCGGGGGCGA
>Ga0255780_10001561_pt1 | contig 21181 bp, 22 predicted proteins | sample 071ome_32_FD_179978 | JGI IMG/M metagenome (GOLD analysis project Ga0255780, IMG submission 179978) | Coastal salt marsh microbial communities from the Groves Creek Marsh, Skidaway Island, Georgia - 071405AT metaG (version 2) | ecosystem: Environmental > Aquatic > Marine > Intertidal zone >... | reverse complement strand
CACGCCGCTCCCCGGGGACAGCACCACGCCGATGATGTGGGGTGCCGTGGCCTGCATCGCGTTCGCCTTGCTCTTGTCGATGGCGGGACAATTCAGCCACGGTTGGTTGGTGAACAACGAAGACGAGGGCTTCCAAGCAGGCCTGCGAACATTGGAAATCGATTGCTCACAAGAAGGCTCGCAGGCGGACATCGACACCTGCAAAAACTTCGCTTACGCCTTCCTTGCTGATGACCTTCAGGAGGCTTTGGCCAGCAACACCAACGCCTCCTCTCTCGACGATGTGCAGGTCGGTTCCTACGAGAATTACTGCAAGAACGTGTACGAATTTTCAGCGAGTTTTGCGATGGGCAACCAATCGCAACTCAACGACATCGCCAAAGCTCGAGACACGTGCCTCGAAACACCTGCCGCTGGTTCAACCGGAGGTGTCGTTCTGTGGTTGGGTAGTCTCGCCGCTTTGGTGGCCACCACCATGCTCGCCTCCGCCTCCGTCGGCCGCCAACTTCCAGCCAACGCCGAACAGCACGGCAAGTGGGCCGCCATCGCGGCCGGTGCGTTGATGCTCATCGCCGTCTTGCTGTGGTGGATGTTGCTGCCTGAAACGGAGACCGACACCAGCGCGGGCATGGGCGTGGGGATGTCCGTTCTCGGTGGCGTGCTCGGCGTGGTCGCCGGCGTGTTGGCCTTTCTTGACCGGAAGTAAACGCTGAGGAGGCGGTGACTTCATCAAGGGTTGAGCCTGCGCTTACTCTGCCGTCTTTGGGGTTGGCCCCGGGAAGGTGGTGGCGATATGGCAGGCAAGGAACCCGATACGGCCGAGGACATCGACGACGATGACGACGACTGGATGAAGTACGCCAACACCGGTTTCGGTGAGACCGATTATTCGCTATGGGACGACGTTGCCCCCGTTGAAGAAGACGTGGAACACGCCGTGGAAGTCGCCATGCAGTTGGGCACTCACGTGGAGGAAATACCACGGGCGCCCTCCGCAGCCGGCCACAAGTACCTCGTCCGTCAGGGAACCTGCGATGCCTGCTTGGGCCGTGTCGGCGGTAAGCGCATGTACGGCCAAAGCCTCGAGGAGGCTGGCCTTGGCGTTCGCACCTCGGTGGTGGACCAAGACCCGCATTTGGAGAACGCACGAGAAGAGGCGCCGCTGTGCCCGTTTTGTGAAAACCTGTTCGAAGAGGTGGACCTGCTCGCCGACCTCATCCACGAGGCGATGGCGCCCTACGACCTCAGCCGGTTGCAACTCGGGGCACGCTTTCCAAAAGACCAGATGGAAACCGAAGAGGACCTGCGAAAGCGTTTGGGCGCCGGCGGTTCCGACCCGTTGAAATCCTCCTTGGTCGAACAGATTGGCGCTCGCCTCAAGGACCGATTGGAGGGGGTGGCGCTGGTCAACGACAAGCCCGACATCCTGGCGCTCATCGACGTGCTCACCTTGACGGTTGAACTCGACATCCGAGCCGTGTACGTCTACGGTCGCTACCGAAAGCTGGAGCGCGGCATTCCCCAAACCCGTTGGCCCTGTCGGGCCTGCAAAGGCCGCGGTTGCGAGCGATGCGACGAGACGGGTTTGCAGTACAAACGCAGCGTGCAGGACCTCGTGGGCAACCCGATGCTCGAGGTCTTTGAGGGCACGGAACACGCCTTCCACGGCATGGGTCGAGAGGACATTGACGTGCGTTGTTTGGGACGAGGTCGCCCCTTCGTTTTGGAGATCAAAGAACCCAAGAAGCGGGCCTTCAACGCTGAGAAACTCGCCGAGATCATCAACCAGGCCGCCAACGGGTCGGTGGAGGTGTCGTCCATTCGCGCTTCGAGCCGCAGCGAAGTGGTGCGAATCAAAGACACGCCTGCGGAAAAATCCTACACGATTCGGTTCACCATCGAGCCGATGAACGAAGCCGAATACGCCGTGCTCACCGCACCGGTGGACATGACCAAAGAAGACGTTCAACAGCGCAGCAAAAAGCGCCGCCGGCAACGACGGGGTGACAAGAACGCCGACCGGACCAAACCGCTTGAGGCGCCCATCGACGTGCCCGCAACGGGGCCGAGCGAGGCGGAACTCAAGGCCATGAAGAAACCCGAATTGGTCGCCTTGGCCGAACAGCACGGCTTGGCGAAGAACGGGAAAAAGGACGAATTGGTGGCCCGTATTTTGGCCGCCCTGCCCCCCGCACCCGCCGAATTTGAACTGCCCGATGACGCCACCATCCTGAGGGTCATCGAGGGAATGAACGGCCTCAAGCTTGCTCAACGCACGCCGGAGCGCGTGGCTCATCGGCGCTCGGATTTGATTCGGAAGCGGACCGTCTTCGAGGCCCACACGCCCTTCATCGAAGTCAACGAGCAAGGACAACGAGAGATCGAATTCACCTTGCGTTGCGAATCGGGCACCTACGTCAAAGAAACCGTTCACGGGGACAGCGGACGCACCCAGCCCTGCGTTGCGGCGCTCATCAAAGCGAAGTGCAACGTGCTCTGGTTGGACGTTGGCGACATCCACGCCGATTGAGCGCTGCAAAGGCGCAGGCGTCGCTCGTCGCGGTGCTTATATGGGGAGGGTAAGTCGGCAACTTGCTCCGAAGAGGCGCTTGCGCTGATTGGAAGCGATGGAGGCGAACAAAATGAAGCGCTCAAAGGGACAGCGAGTCGGCACCCGAAGCATCTTGCGACGACGGAAGAACGAGCGAAGCCGCTTGAACATCCGCCGCGTCATGCACGAATACGAGGAAGGCGACCGCGTGGCCATCGTCCTCGACGGTGGGCAGCAAGGCGGTATGCCTCACCGCCGCTTCCACGGCCGTACGGGCTTCATCAAGAAGCGCCAAGGCGTTGCATGGATTGTCGCCGTTAAAGACGGTAACATGCAGAAGACCGTGATCGCTCGCCCCGAGCACCTCCGCCCACTTGAATGAGGGATGCACCATGACCGAAGAAGAAAGATTCCTGGATTTTGCCACCGTTCGAGAGATGCTTTACGACGCTCAAGAGCGCCGTGGTGCGTTGAAGTACGAGCAGAAGTGGGCCCTCCAACACGCCGAGTGGGCCGCCAGCGAAGCTCGCAACGGCATCTCCACCAAGGCCGAAGTGTTCGAAGAACTCCGCACCAAACTCCTCGAGGTCGAAACCTGTGCCAAGCACCCCGACCTGGCGGCAAAGTTGGCTGAACTCATGCCGGCCGCCCCTGAAGATGTTCGAGCCGTGTTTGGCTCAAAGCGCATCAAGATCGAAGACAGTGAAATCGACGCTGTTCTCGACATCGTGCGCCAAGTCATCTGATGCGCTTTCGCATCCCACGACGGTGATGACCGATGACTGAACGGCGACGACGCTCCATCAAAGCCCCCAGCGGGCCTCGCAAGAAGGAGGCGGTTGACCCGTCCAAGTACCAAATGAACCCGCCGACGATGGGCCGGGCTGAAGTTCCCAAACCCAAGCCCAAACCCGACCCGAATCAACCCCGTCAAAACCGCAACCGCTCCGGCGGGTCTGCACAAGGTGGAGGGGGGCGGCAACAAGGCGGCGGCCGTGGACGCCAACAAGGCGGACGCCGCGACCAACCTCGCCGAGAGCGTCCCGAACAACTCAAGGGCGAAAATTGGGCCCGTGTCTTCGAGCACGATGCCGCAACAGGCGTCGTGACCGCCCTGACCGAGAAGGGCATGAAGTGCTGCCGACTCAAGGTCAAGGGCAGCGATGTGCTGCCGTTGAACCACCGCCTCTACATCGGCACCGACGCCAAGCGCCGGGAAGAAGTCACGGCGATTCTCGGCATGGCCCACTTCGACAAAATGTCCAACATGGCCCAAAAGGACCTCCCCGTGGCCGTTGAACTGTTCGTGACCGAACACGCCCAATACTTCGTGGACGAGTTCTACAACAAGGCCGGACCCATTTCGCTCAAGCAACACTCCTACGAATTGCTCCCCGATGTCGGCCCCGTCAAGGCACGAAACATGGTGAAGGCACGGGAAGGCGTGGGCGTCTTCGCCTCGATGGACGAACTCAACAGCCTTGCCAAAATCAAAGGCGCCGAATTGTTGGCCCAACGTTTCGTTGAAGAGATGAACGACCCGTCGTTGGAACCACGCCTGATCGAATTCCTCTTGCCGGTGACCGCATGAGAGGCGCTCGCCAATTGGTGGACGCCCTGCGAGCCTTGCAACCGACGAAGAAGAGCCTTGGTCAGCACTTTTTGGTCCACGACGACGTGCTTGAGCGCACCGTTGCTTGGGCTGAAGTTGACGTCGAAGACCACGTGCTTGAGGTTGGACCCGGCCCCGGCGTGTTGACCGAAGTCCTGCTCGCCACGGGTTGCGCCGTGACCGCCATCGAGTTGGACTCGGGCGCATGCGACCACCTTCGTCGCGTGTTTGCCGAGGCCTTGGCCGAAGGTCGCCTCACCCTCATTGAAGGGGATGCGCTCACGGTGGCTTGGCCACGGGACATCACGAAAATCGTGGCCAACATCCCCTACCAAATCTCCTCGCCGCTCATCGACGTGCTCACCCGCCACCACCGCCACCCCAAGACAACGCCGTTGAGCGAAATCGTCATGCTGGTTCAGGAAGAGTTCGCCGAACGGGTCGTGATGGAGTACGAAAGCGACGTGGGATCGTTGGGCATGGTCGTTGGTCTGGATTTTGACGTCGACATGGGCGAGCGCGTGCCGCCCCATGCCTTCTCACCGATGCCCAAGGTGCATTCGCGTTTGTTGCGCATGACCCCGCACGATGAGGACTGGCCCTGCGACCGGCGCTTGCTGGTGATGATGATTCAGACGGCCTTTTCTCAACGACGAAAGAAGATCAAACGGACGCTACGAAGAGCCCCTCGACGCATCGCACGCGTTCCGGGTTGGCATGCCTCCCGCTGGGACCGGGCCTACACAGCGATGCAAAACGACCCGCGCATGGACCGCCGTCCCGAGACCTTTGAATTGGAGGAGTGGGCCGAATTGGGCGTTGACTTTGCCTCCTGCGAAGAAGAGGCTTGAACCCTCAAAAGGGGTTGAACGGTTGAACGCCTTGGGGAGAGACTTTTCTTAGGAGTGTCTGCTCGCCTCAACTTGTCGGGGGGAATGGGATGGCAAAGAAGGACACCTATCTTGCACTGCTTCGCCGAGGTATTGACGATACCACGGCCAACCAACTCGCCGACGCCGGACTGAAAATCGGCGACCTCAAGAAACTCGACAAGGACATGCTCGTCGAGAACTACGGGTTGAAAGAGGAAATCGCTCAAGGTGTCATTGAAATCATCACGGCGGGCCCACAATCCCACGGAAAGGAGCGTTTTCTTTCCAAGGTTCTCGCACCGGAACGCAAGCAGGAATCCCGCATTGAGGAGATGAAATTCCAGCGCAAGCAGAAGGACGTTCTGACCGAACTTGCCGAGCAAAAAGAGCGGTTGAAGATCGCCAAGGTCGAGGCGTTTCGTGCCCAGAAACTCATCATGAACCGCCTGGGCAAAACCGTTGAACTCATCGTCAAGTTGGAGAACAGCCTCTACGACGAATCAAAGGACGACCAGAAGGTCAAGATTCGAGACCAGTTGGAAACCCGTGGCCTTGAGGCTGCTCGAGACCACGAAATGCTGGAACTGGAAGGGACGCCACAAGACATCGTGGACTTCCGTCGCCAACACGTGCCGGGCCTGATTTTCCACGCCTGCCCCGAATGCAAGGACGACCTCGACCCACGCCAATCCCGCGACCCCGACCGGCCGGACGATTGGGCGTTCATTTGCTGGGAATGCGAAACGAGCTGGATACCCGACCTCACCGAAGGGGTGGAAGCCATCCTCAGTGAAAACCGCATCACCATCGACCCCGACAAGCCGCCTCGAAATCCGGTGCCTCCGAAGCCCGCCTCGATGGATTTCTCCTCGGTCAGCGACCTGATTCGCCGCGACCTCGAAGAGACCGGTGCCAACGCCGACGAAATGACCCGAGCGGTGGAGGAAAGCGTGGTGGCTGGTGGCCTCATGGACATCAACGATTGGATCGACCAAACCCTCGCCGCCAAGGACTACATCCAGGCTCAGGAAGACCGTGAGGACTTCATCCTGCGAACCGGCGCTGGAGCGACCAAGTTCAACAAGTGGATGAAGAAGGCCGGCCTCTTCTTCAACAAGCAAACCGGACGTTGGACCCGAGAAAAGGGACGATGAGGGCTGGCCATGTCCGCAAGTCCGGCCGGCCTCACCCTCGATGAGAAACCGCCCCAATCCGCGCCCCCCAAGCCCGTCATTCGTTTCCTCAAGGGCCACGTGTTGCTGGGCCAATGCGCCGTGAACCCGGGCGAAACCATCGTTGACCACGCTGAAGCCTGCGGCATCTCCCTGCCCACCAACTGCACCTCCGGCACCTGCGGCACCTGCATGGTGAGTTTGATTCTCGGCGAAGTGCCGTTGCCCGAAGAACTGCCTCCCGGACTTGACGACTTCCTCGTCGAAGAAGGGGCCCGTTTGGGGTGCATCGGCAAACCGCGAGGCGACGTGGACATCGACATCCGTCCCCCCATTTGAGGTGCTGACCCGATGGCGGACTGGACGCTTTCCGACTGGCTCATTTTGGTGGTGGACGTCCTCGCCGTGATCATCATCGCCACCTTTCTCAAGCGGAAAATCCAACACAAACTGCGGGAGGTTGAGGCCCGACAAGCCCATGAACGCTTGATGCGAAAAAACGCAAAATCCTCCTTGGCCGATGACGGTCCGCTCAAGTGAAAGCATTAGAAGAAGAACGCCGCCACCGAACCATGACCGCGTTCGCCTTGCACAGCACAGCGAACGGTCGCCTTGACACCTCAACAACCGCGCTTGGTGACGTGCTGCCCCTCGTTCAAGACCAAGGCTTGGTGTGGTTGGACATCAAAGAAATCAACGAGGAGGTCAAAGCCTTCCTCGCCCAAACCATGGTCGTGGACGAATTGGTCGTCGAAGACGTCTTCGGTGACGCCACCACGGCCTGTTTGAGATTTGAGGACCACGCCTTTTTTGCCGTTCGAGCCCGAAACAACGCTGACCGTCTCGATACGGAATTCGTCTTCGTGGTCGTCAAGGGCGACCTGCTGGTGACCGTCCGGCGAGGAAACATTCCCGCTTTTGGCACCTTTGGCCGACGGCTCGTCAACAGCGACCCCGACGACGTCGCGTTGGGCGTCGATTACTTGCTCTACGAGTTGCTGGACGCCATCGCTGACGATTGGACCCCGGTCTTGAGCCGCTTCTCGGGCAACCTCGATGACTTGGAATTCCAAGTCTTTGACCCCAGCAACACCTACGACAACCTGCTCGAACGGCTTCACGGCTTGAAGGGTGATTTGCGAGAAGCGAACAAGTCCATTGAATCGCTCAACTCCATCACCATGCGCTGCGTGCAACCCGGTGTTCGTTTGGTGGGCACCAACGTTATGCGCTACTTCACCGACCTGCATCAACTGACCACCGCTCTGGTCAAGCGGGTATCCAATTACTCGGCCGGAGCGGCTTCAACCCGAGATGCGTACTTGAGCAACATCAGCATGCAACTCTCCGAGTCCAATGCAAAACTCACCGAGGTGATGACCACGTTGACGATGGTGGGTGCCATCATGCTGCCGTTGACCCTCATCGCCGGCTTGTTCGGCATGAACAACGTTGAGCTGCCCGCCGATGCTTTCGGTGGGTTTTGGGGCATCGTGGCCGTGATGGGCGGTTTTGCGGCCATCATGATGGCGTACTTCTGGCGCAAGGGATGGTTCAACCCTCCCCGGCCCTGACCGCTCGCTCTCTCCGGCCCTGACCCCTCGCTCCCCCCGGCCCTGACCGCTCCCTCTCTCCGGGCGGGCCGAAGACGGTTCGCCCTACGCCGACGGTCCGAAACGAACGGGTCAAGGCAACACGGGCGATGCTTCAAGAACCCTTGACGGCCGTTGAGAACCCATGTCAGCGGGTCATGAAACGACGACGGGCCCGCTGCCCATCGGTCAATTCGCTCGCTTGGTCCAACACACGGTCAAGAACGACCCGCTCTTTCAGCACCAAGCCCTGCAGGGCGAGGTCTCCGCATGGAGCGTCCACAACGGCAACGTCTACTTCACGTTGCGCGACGATGACGGTCAGATGGATTGTGTCATCTGGCGCAACGCACGCTTGACCGTGGACCCCCGCATTCAGGTCGGCAGCGAAGTCATCATCATCGGCAGCGTGGACGTTTGGCCGAAACGGGGGCGTTTGCAACTCGTCGTCGCCCGGATTCAACCCGTTCAAACCCTTGGCGCCATGGAGGAAGCCAAGCGGTTGCTCGTCGAAACGCTGCGAGCCGAGGGGGCGCTCGACCTCCCTTCGCGACCCTTGCCGGTGTTGCCCAAGCACGTCGCCATCGTCACGGGGGCCGATTCCGCAGCGCTCTCCGACATGAAACGCTTGATGGCCGACCGTTGGCCCGATCTTCGCACCACGGTGATCGAGGTCCTCGTGCAGGGTGAACACGCGGCCCGAGAAATCGTTCGCGGGCTGGCCGTCACGCGAGAACTGGCTCGCCCGGAGGTCGCCAAGCGGCTGGGACTTCCTCCCGTTGACGTGGTGATCGTTGGGCGAGGTGGCGGTTCGCCCGAAGACCTGTGGGCCTTCAACCTCGAACCGGTCGCTCGAGCCATCATGGCCAGCCCGGTTCCCACCATCTCTGCGGTTGGCCACGAACAGGACCACCTCGTTTCCGATTTGGTGGCCGATGTTCGCGCTTCCACGCCGTCCAACGCCATCGAACGCCTCGTGCCCATCCAAAACGACGTGCTCCAGTGGTTTGACGACTTGGACGGGCGCTTGGACGCCGCTTTGCAACGGCGCGTGAACGAATGGCGCCAGCAGCTCTCCTTGCTCTCGAATCGCTTGCGGCATGCCCCGTCCAAAGGGATGTTCGCCGCCAAAGAACGGCTCGGGCAGCTCAACCATCGGCTCAACCGAAGCATGGAGGCGCACGTGGCAGGGCAACACCAACATTTGGCCCGTTTGGAAGCGACCCTCAACGCTGCCCACCCCAAACGCGTGCTCGAACGCGGCTACAGCATGGTGCAGGACAGCGCCGGACGAGTCGTTTCCAACGTCACAAGCCTTGAACAAGGGCAGACCATCAATCTTCAATTCGCCGATGGAAGCGCCCAAGCCGACGTTCACACCTTGACCAAAAAGGAGGAAAACCCATGACCGAAGAGAAGACCTACGACGAAGCCCTACGACGACTGGAAGACCTGGTGGCCCAACTCGAGCGGGGTGGGAAAAACCTCGACGAGACCTTGGCGATGTTTGAGGAGGGCACGGCCCTGTTGAAGCGATGCCAGAGCGAATTGAGCGAGGTGGAGGGGCGATTGGCCGAACTTCGCTTGGACGAAGCCGAAGCCTTGGTGAAGGACGACGCGTGAGGGCTTTCCATGAGCAAACGCAAGCACGTGGCCCTTCAGCGCCGCGTCGCTCGCCTGCTCGCCACGTGGACCGACCCCCACGACGTCCGCCCCTACCCCGAACTCGACGTGGTTCAGCACGTGGACATCGCCGAGGACGGGGAAGTCAACCTCACCGTCCGTCCTGCCCGTCCGCATTGCCCCTGCTGCTTGCTCGATTTGAACGAACTTCGCAAGCGGTTGGCCGAGGTCAAAGGGGTGACCTTTGTCCAAGTCAACGTCGTTGGGATTCCGGGCGCACCCCGGTGGACCCGAGCGATCAACCGTTGAGACCGTTGGCGCTTTCGTGCTGCCCGAGCCTTTCTTGGCGAGCGACTCAAGCCACGGCAGGCGTTGACTTGGCGTGGACCTTCCGAAGCACCAAAAAGGCGGGCAAGGACCAGCCGAGCACCGAGGCCAACCAAGCGATGAGGGAGCCGAGCAAAACGCCGTACGCTGGAAGCGACCACATCGCCACGTTCGCAAACACGGCCACGCTCGCACCCCCCAACATCATCGGCCCGGCAGCACCGCGAGGAACGGTTGGCCCCTGAGCCAACCATAGGGCGACCATGCTCGTGAGGAAAATGGCTGGAAACACGCTGGCCAAACCCGCGAGCAGCGGTTCACCAAGGCCCGAGAGCCACACGGCGACACCGATGGCCAACGCCGCCATCGAACCTCGGGCGACCAAGACCTGCTTCGATACCGATTTCGTGCCTTTGGGAGCGGGCTGGGGGCGAGCGTTGAACGCCACGACCACAACAAAAAGGGCGCCAAAACCCAACACAGCGAGAGCCCGTTCGGTCATCGAGGGAAGCAACACCCGTTCCACCGTCCAAAGCATCGTCAAACCGAGCACCGTCCACAACATCAGCGCCCCCGAAGCGGTCCACAGCAGGGCCCGAGGCGAGCCCTCAAACCAACGGGGAAGCACCAGCCAAGCGCCCAAGAACAACGCGTTGAGCAACATCCCAAACGGCACCACCGACATGCTGGAGATCAGCGCCTCTTCACCGCCTGCAAGGTACATGCCGATCGCGGCGGGGACGATGGTGGAGGGGGCCGTTCCCAACAGGCCGCCGACCAGACCGCCCCATTTCTCGATGGCGACCGTCACGGCCGTGGCGACGATACCGGCGAACAGGGCGGAGAGCAAAATGGACGCCAGCGCCATGCTCAATCCTCCAAAGCCTTCAGACGCGCCAGCAGGCGCTCAACGCCGCCGCCGGTCCACTGGTCGACCACCTCGCCTTCGACGTAGAGCACGTTGAAGGGAATGAAATCGATGTGCGCCGTCCAGGGATTTGCGGCCTTGAAGGCCGTTCCCTGCTCGGTGGTCAGGTCCAAGCCGAACACGTCGACGGCGGTGTCGCACGACCATTCCGCCAGCGCAGCGTACCATGCCGTGCAGTCGTCGCATGTTGGTCGTCCCAAGACGAGCACGGCCGGCCGTTCGAACCCGAGCATCTCGGCCGGGACGGTCAAGGGTTCCACCAACACGGGTTCCACCTAAGCGTAGGATTGGCTGTTGATGACGTCTTGGAGTTCGATGACTTTCGTGCCGCGTCCTTTCGCGTGGTCCGCCGCACGGGTCAAGCGAGAACGCATCCAACCCAAGGTCATCATGCCCTTCATGGCGTTGATGGATTCGATGAAGTGCACGGGGTTGCTGCCCAATTGGGCGTGGTTGCGAATGTCGTCCTCAAGGTCTTCGAGCACCTCAGCGTACAGGTCCAACAACTCGTCGAGAGCCTCACGGGTCACCGCCATGCCTGCGATGCTTTTGGCCATGGCGAGCAGCGCCGTGGGCGTGACCAGGCCGCCGGCTTGACTGGCAACAAATTCCTCCGCCCCGCTCAGTTCGCCGTCCCCGTCATCGCCGTCCTGTTCATCGCTGGGGGCCGTGTTCAGAACCGCACGGTCCAGATGGCGGGGTTTGATGGTCGCCACGCGGTCCCGCTCAGCCGCTTCCGAGGCATGGCGAAGCAGTTGGGCAAGGTGCTGTTCGAGGTGGTCGATGCCGGCTTGGACGGCGGCGGAACCCACGGAATCGACGTGCTCGATGCGGTCGATCATCAACTCCCGGGTTCGGTTGTAGTTCAAGCGGCTGCGTTGAGGGTCGTCGAGCGTCTTTCGCTCGGGGTCTTGGGAGAGGGTTTGGGATTCCATCTGGGGCACGAGCCGGTCGAGCTCCTCGCACAACAGCGTCACCAATCGGTCCTTGACATCCCCCGAAAGCCGCATGGTCGTGTAGTGGGCGGAAACGGCGGCAATGTGGCTGGAGGAGTAAGGTTTCGCGACCATGGGCCGGGTTGGTGGTGTGCCGCCCTTGAATGATGTGGTGCAGCCTCATGGCCTACTCGGTGAGGCCGTCATCCCGTCCCATCACCTGGTTGAATTCCCAAGCGTGGAGGCATTCGTGCCCGCCGAGGAAGCCGCCGGCCTCTCGCGAAGGCCCGATGAATTCTGCACCGCACATCGAACAGAAAACGTTGACCACGAGTTCGTTGAAGTACGTGCCGTTGGGGGTTTCCCGCTGAGGAATGCGCTTGCCGACGTCCTCACGAGTCCATCCCGATGTTTTCTCGCAGATTTCTTCCCCGTGTGCGTCCTGTGTCATGCATCCCACTCCATCAACCACGGCAGACCACCGTCGGCGGTGAGGGGGCGCATGCCTTCGTCGTCACGAACCCACGTGTCCTCGGTGCCGACGCTGCCTTCGCCGTAGACCACTTTTGGCTCGATCGCCATCGTTCCGCCCACCGGCAGTGGGCGGTCAAATCCAGCGGCCACGACCGGGGATTCGTCGAGTTGGAGGCCGATGGAATGGCCCAAAAATCGGCTTTGGTCGGGTGCCGTCCCCATCAGATGGTCGGCGTACCCCAACTCGGTCGCCAGCGCCAGACCGGCCTGCCATGCATCGCTGCAGTTCAAGCCCTGGTCGAGCACGTCAACGACCTCTTCCTTCACCAGCAGCATGTCGTCAAGACGGGTCTGCCACGCCTCGCTCAAGCCACCGACCGCAAACATGCGGGTGGCGTCCACCATGTAGCCGCGGTGCGCGTGAACAAGGTCAACGAGCACCGGTTCACCCCGTTTAACTCGGGAGAACCCTGAACCCATGCCGCCAAGCGGATGGGGGCCTGTTCCGCCGACGGCGGAATCGAAGAACGACGGAATGCCACCGGCTCGCCCCGCAACGATCACGCCACGGTCGCATTGCAGCGGGTAGCGGCGCATCTGCACGCTCCCCCCAAAGCCTTCGCTGCGGCTCACGGCCTCAGCGGCAGCCACCATGTCCAGTTCGCTCACGCCCTCGCCGCCGATGGCCTGCACCGCCTCGAACATGCGAAACTGCACGGCGGCGCCGGTTTCCATTTGCTCCAGTTCCCATGCGGATTTGATCTCCCGCTGTCGGTGAACCGTGGCGGTGATATCGCCGGCCTCGCCCAACGAGGACAAAGCGGAAGCAAAGCGAGACGTAAACGAGGCCGGCGCCTCACCAAACTGCAGCCCGGGGGCGGCGCTGACGCCCATATCGCCGAGCGTTTGGGCCAGCGTGGAAAGCCTCGGGAAGGCTCTGACATCGTGGGGTGCATCGTCGCCGCCCGCTTCCCAAACCGCCCGCTTGAGCGAGCGACGAACAAAGGCCACCGGTCCGTCGCCGCCGGCGTCTTCGCTGCCTCCAGCCCCGTGGGCGGGAACGAACAACGAGCCGTCTTGACGCCCGCCCGCGTAATAGTACAGGTCAACGGGGTGTTGGATGAGCGCCCCCGGCAACCCCGCCTCGGCCAACATGGCACCCAAGCGATGTTGGCGAGCCTCAAGTTCGGATACGGGGACCCGCCAATCCTCCCCGTCGGGACCAACGATATCGGCGGGCGACCAGGTGGTCATGGTCGTGGGTGGCGGGCAACCGTTCAAAACCCGTTCGGCCGGCTTGCTCGCATCACGTGCGTATCGTCTCAGGCGAAGCCTCGGGGACGGTCGCCAGGCGTTCCTCAGCGATGCTGCAATACGCAGGGGAGAGGTCAACGCCGACGTAGGTGCGCCCGTGCATCTTGGCGGCCACGCAAGTGGTGCCCGAACCGTTGAACGGGTCGAGGACGACGTCACCAGCAAAGGTGTACATTTCGATGCATCGCTTGGGCAACTCAACGGGGAAGGGGGCAGGATGGTTCACCCTTGAGGCCCGCTCGGTGGCAAAGGACCAGATCGACTTCGTGTGCTGGATGAAATCGTCGCGGGGAATCGTGTCCAAGCGACCTTCGGCTCGCTCGGCCTTCGTGCGGGGCAGTTTGTAGTCCCCCTTGGAAAACACCAGCAAGTATTCGTGGACGTCGCGAAGGCAGGGATTGGACGCCGATTGGAACGAACCCCACGCACACGAGGACCCTGCGCTGGCGGATTTGTCCCAGATGATTTCACCTCGCATCAAGAACCCGATTTCACCCATCATGACGTTGATGTGCGACGACAACGGAATGTAGGGTTTCCGTCCAAGGTTGGCCACGTTCACCACCATCCGGCCTCCGGGTGCAAGCACGCGGTAGCATTCGGCAAACACGTCGTGGAGCAGGGCCAAGTATTCGCCCAAAGAGAGGTTTTCGTCGTATTCCTTGGAAGCGTTGTAGGGCGGCGAGGTGACGACGAGGTGAACGCAGTTGTCGGGAAGCGGCAGGGCACTCGCATCGCCGCAAACCACGCGGTTCGCATAGGCGGTCGGCAACGCCTGCTCCGTGCCAACTTCACGCGAACTCACGAGGCCTTCGTTGAGGCGACTGGTGTAGTACACGCTGGCGTCGTGGCCTTCTCGGCGGGACACACCGAAAGCCGAGGTGGCGGTTGAAGCCCGGCGACGAGCACCTTCCAAAGGTGCCGGTTCTCGGGGCGTTTCATCGGCCATGGAAGCCAAGGGATTCGCTGGCCTTATCACTTTTCGCGCCCGGACCGAGGGCGAGACGCGCGTCTGTGCACCCAACAACCACCGCCAATGCTCGTGCTCGTTCTTGCAAACCCCCGGGAGGGGGAAGCAGAGCGAGGGATGAAAAACCGACGGCCTTTCGGAGAACCAATGGCAAAGGTCCTGTCCTTGGACGATGTCAACGTCGACGGGAAAACCGTCTTGCTTCGCGTCGACATCAACAGCCCGCTCGACCCCGCCACCAAGACCTTCTTGGACGTCACACGAATTCGGGCGATTCTGCCCACGCTCCAGAAGCTTTCCAAAGCGAAGGTCATCCTGCTCGCCCACCAATCCCGTCCGGGCTTGGACGACTTCACAAGCACCTTGGGTCATGCCCGTGAATTGGGCCGTCTTCTCGGCCGTCAGGTCAAATGGGTGGACGACATTCACGGTGAAAAGGCCATGAAGGCCATCGAGGCGCTTGAAGTCGGTCAATTGTTGATGTTGAACAACGTCCGAATGGACGAGGAAGAAGTATCGGTCAAGGGCGATATGGCGGCGATGGCCGACACGCAACTGGTTCAACGCTTGGCGAGCGTCGCCGACATGTACGTCAACGATGCGTTCGCCTGTGCCCACCGCTCAACGCCTTCCATCGTCGGCTTTGCAAGCCTGCTGCCCTGCGTGGCTGGCGAGTTGATGAACAACGAATTGAGCAAACTCGATCAGGCCTTGGAATCCCCCAAACGCCCGTGCCTCGCCGTGTTGGGCGGTGTCAAAGTCGACGACTCCATCGAGGTCGCCGAGAACATGTTGCGCAACGGCATCGCCGATGCGCTCTGGCCCACCGGCGGCGTGGCCAACCTGCTGCTCGACCTCGCCGGTTACGATATCGGTGAAGGCAACCGGGACTTTCTCAAATCCCAAATCGGCACGAAGTGGCCCGCAACCGTCCGACGGGCCCAGGAACTCATCGAAGACCACGGCAACAAAATCCACCTCCCCGTGGACCTCGCCGCCAACATCGAAGGGAACCGCGTGGACCTTTCCATCGATGATTTCCCCCTTGATGCGCCCTTCCACGACCTCGGTCTCAAATCCGTTGTCCACCTCTCCACCGCCATCAAGCAGGCCGGCACCGTCATCCTCAACGGTCCTGCGGGCGTCTTTGAGAACAACGATTTCGCCCTCGGCACCGTCGAGATGTTGAACGCCTGCGCAGAGTCCTCCGCCTTCGCCGTCATGGGTGGTGGCCACACCGCCACGCTCGTGACCAAGCGGGGATTGGCGAGCAAAATGGGCCACGTCTCCACCGGTGGTGGGGCGTGTTTGGATTACATCGCCGGACGACCGCTTCCCGGCGTTGTCAGCCTGGAACAAAGCGCCGTGGCGTTCGGCATTGACATCAAGGCCGGGCCCCGCAAAGCGTGAGGAGCCACTGGGGAGACTCGAACTCCCGACCTTCTGATTACGAATCAGATGCTCTACCAACTAAGCCACAGTGGCGGCAACCTGCGGCTGTCCCAATCAAACATAAGGCAGTCGGTGCAAACCTCTGCATTCTTGAAGCATGGGGCGCAGGGACCAACATGAGCGAGCCTGCTCCGGTACGCTACCGAAACACGGTCCTCTACGACCGGGGTGGGCAACGCGTCGCCGGCGACGTGCTGCTTCACGCCGACGGCTCCTGGACGCCCTCCAACGGGGACGAGGACGTTCTGGAGGACATTGACGGCTCAAAACGCCTTATCACGCGCAGCTTCCAAAACTGGCACACGCATTTGGCGATGCAGCTCAACGCACGGGATTTCAGCGACGGGTTTCCGCTTCACCGATGGTTGAACGAAGCCATCTTCCCCACCGAATCCCGCATCACGCCTGAATACGTGCGGATGGGTTCACGGTGCGCAGCAGCGGAGATGATCCGTACCGGCAGCACCTTCGCGGCGGACATGTACTTCTTTCCTCACGTCACGGGCAAGGTCCTCGAGGACGCGGGCTTGCGCGGCTTGGTCGGAGGACCGGTAAGCGACAAGGCCCTTCCAAGCCATCCAGACGCGGCCTCTGCCCTCAGCGAACTTGACGGTTTGATGGCCGCCAACCGGCCCGACAACCCGGTGCAGTACGCCATTGCGACCCATTCGGTCTATTTGTGCGAAGAAGACACCCTTCGCAGAGCCTCGGAACTTGCGGAAAAGCGGAACGGGCGCCTCCACATCCACGTCAGCGAAACCCGGAAGGAAGTCGCTGAGTGCCATGCAAAAACCGGGATGTACCCCGTTGAATACCTCGACAGCATCGATTTCTTTCAACCCGGGACGGTCTGCGCCCACGCATCATGGGTGAAGAAGAACGAAATTCGGTTGCTCAAGCAACACGAGGCAACCGCGGTCCACTGCCCTTCGTCAAACATGAAGTTGGCTTGCGGTGGAACCCTTTCGCTCCCCGCCTACATGGAAGCGGGCGTTGATGTGCGCTTGGGAACCGACGGTGCGGCCTCCTCGGGCAACGGCCTCAACATGCAAGGTGAGGCTCGACTCGCCTCGCTGGTCCAACGCCACGACCACTGGGACCCCACGTTGCTCCCGGCCGTCGAGACCATGGATTTGGCGACGAAAGGAAGTCAGGATTGGGCCGTTTGGGACCTTGAGGATGTACGAATGCGACCCCGAGGTCGCTCGGACAACCGTCACCTGGCGAACCTCATTTTCAACGGGGCAACCTGCCTTGACCTCTGGGTCAACGGGCAGGCTTTGCGACGGGACGGGACGACCCTTACGCTGGACGAGCGGGCGATTTTGGACGAGATCGACGAAGCGGTCGCCACCTATTACGAAGGCGTGGAGTGACCTACTCCACTCGGGTGTACGCAAGACCCGCAACGCCGATGAGGGCGAACACGAAGTAGAGGGCAAAACCAGCGCTCAAATCAACGGCATACGCCAAATCCACTTGCGTCCCATCGGGAAGACCGTCTTGGTCGAGGGTTCCGATGCCGGCAAAGTAGGTGCCTTCCTGAACCTCCCACCTCAGCCCGTTCGTTCCGTCGCTTCCCGAAGCCACCAGATCGGTGTCAAAGGGGCCACAAGTGGTGCTGGAGCCTTGATTGAACAAACCGGGAGGTTGGGACTCGCAGGTGTTTTTCTCGTCCTCGTCAGCGATGACCACGTAGATGTCCTCACGGTCCCAGGTGAGGGTGAGGGTGGCGGAAACGAACACGGCAAGCGATTGTTCAGGAAGCGGCTCCTCGGCGAAGAAGGTCCGTTCGGGAACGTTCGGGGTGGTGATGTCGGTGATGCTTCCCTCGACGGTGATGCCGACCGTCCCGGCGAGCATCAAAAGAACAGCAAGGACCACGAGGCCGTACCCAATCTTCTCCTGTTTTCTCATCGGACCGCCTCAGAAGTTCCGTCCCTTGCGAGGTTCAAACCGTCGTGCAGGGTCATGTCAAGCCGCTCTCCTCGTAGGGTTGGGCGATGATGCTCAATCGTCATCCGACTTCCGCTTGACGGCACGTCGCTTGACGGGGGCCTTGCGAGGGGCTGGACGGCGGCCAACAGCCCGGCGAACGGGCTTCTTGCGGGGCGCATCGTCCTCGTCGTCGTCATCGTCGTCCTCGTCGTCGTCATCGTCGTCGTCGTCATCGTCGTCGTCATCGTCGTCGTCATCGTCGTCCTCTTCGGGTTCCGGTTCGGGCTTCTTTTTGCGACGGCGCTCTTTGCGTTGCACGATGTTGATGGCGAAGGGATCGTCATCGTCTTCCTCAGGAGCCGATTTTGCTTCTTCTTCCTTCTTTTCTTCTTCGGGCTCGGACGACGTCCCGGTTCCGGTGACGGCATCCATGTCGAGGTCTTGGCTCGTGCCGATGAACTCCGCCATCCACGATTCGTCCTCTTCATCGTCGTCACCACGCTTTTTCTTCTTCGGTCCGGACATGCCGACCTTGATGATCATCAGGGAGACCACGATCGCCAAGAGGTTGACCACGGCGATGATCCACACCACCACGTAGGGCGGGTCGGTGTAGCTGGGCGTGATGGTTTCGGGTTCAACCGGTGGCTTGAGGTCCTCAACGTAGTTACAGTACGTGGTGCCGTCCAAATTGTTTCGACAGAAATCAACGACGAACTCAACGCGCTTCTGAACCTCGTTTCCTGCACCGTCCGTTGCTCGGACCGTCAGGGCGTGCTTGCCGGTTTCGAAGTTGCCCGACGAAATTTCCATGTCGGCCGAGAGCGCACGGCTGTTGCCGTCCAGGTCGGTAACGCCCGTCAAATCCGACCAAGGCGTGGAAACGGGGGAGCCGGTTTCACCACCGAAGTGGTAGGTAAATCGGTACTGGAACGTGGTGATGATGACGTCGTCTTCGGCCCCTGCAAGAATGTTGATGCGGTTCCCGTAGAGGTATTTTGAACCGTCAGAAGCGGGGGTTGGCGAGTAGATGCTGACCTGCGGGAGTTGAGCATCGATGGAGAGGTGCGTCCATGTTTGGACGACTTCGTTGCTGGATTCGTCCTCCATCGTGACCCGGATCACCATGTCGCCGGCCTCGGTGTTCGAGAGGATGCTGAAGTCATAGGTGAAGAGCGGGCCAACCTCGGGGTTGTTTCGGTTATCGTTGAGCACGGAAAGAGGTTCGTCATCGTTGGTCAGGACCGCACCGTCGAGGGTGGTGATGTTGATGGTTGGCGTGGTGCCGAGGTCTTCGTTGACCTGCAGTCGGAAGCTGTACTGCCCGGCCACCATGGTGGTGCTTTCGTACGGAGCCCCTTCCCCGTCAACGACGGTCAGCGTGGCGTTGGGCAGCAAGGTGTCCTCTGCAACCTTGAAGGCGTTTCCACCGATGCCGCCGAAGATCTCGCCGTTGAAATTGCCCCACTCATCGGTGATGGTCACGGCGTACCAGACCTCACGGTCAACGTTGGGCGGAATGTCAAACTCTCTCGTGATGGTCTCCCCGGTCTCGAGACCGGTGGCGATGTCGTCGAGAACGAGTTCCCATCCGTCGGCGTCGGTATCGGAGAGGTCGTTCTCGTCCTCGCCAAACGGCGCACCGTAATGGCGCCAAATGGCGTAGGATTCGTTGGCTTCATCCTCGTTGAACCATTCGAGGCTCACGAGGTTCATCGAACCGATGGAGTACGCATTCTTGATTCGAGGAGGGTTGGAGGCAAGGGTGTCCTCAAAGGGGACCTGGAAGAAATTTTGGATCAGGTCCGTGTAGTGGTACGTCCCGTTGATGTTGCCGTAGAGGGCTTCAGAAGTCACCCAGTAAAACGAGTTCGTCCGATACTCGCCCTCGGGAACCGGAGCGTCAAACGTACCGATACCGTCGGAAACCGTGCCCAAATACACGAGGGTTTCGTTCTCAACGAATTGACCGGTGTTCACGCGGTACGTGGAGTACCAAATGTGGTAGACTTCGCCCTCGATGCCCAATTGGTCGTCCCAAGTAACTCGGGTCGTGCGGTCGCCGATGAACTCAGCATGGACGTTGGTGGGTTCCGCCACCCAGTTGTAGAACGCATCTTCCTCGATGGCGTTGGTGGTGCAGGAATCGCCGGTGGTTTGGGTGTTGATGACGCCCGTTGAATCCACGGTCACGACGCAATAGTAGGAATAACCGAGGAAGCCTCGAGGGACTTGCACTTTGAAAGAATTGATGCCTTCAAGAATGCCCGAAACGAGAAGTTCGACGTCGTTTCTCAAGACGGTCGTGAAGGGTTGATCGGACCGGTAAACACTGTACGTCTCACCGGTTTCGGACGCCACGTCAGCCCAACTGAGGTTGGTATGGCCCGCGCCCGTTTGAGGTTCTGGCACAAACTCGGCACCAAAAAGGACGGGTTGAGGGGGTGGACGGTTGTCCTCGGTCACGGGGCTGGTGAGCGTGTTTTTTCCGACGAAGCGGAGGTCCTCGTAATCCTCGTACAACCCCGAGGTGCCGTTGTACGTATGATTGGGCAAGAAATAGGTGATGGAATAGTAACTGGAGCGTTGGGTGTCGGGGGGAACGGTCACCACGTACGAGGTGTTGGTCGGGTCCACAACGGCGATGGGGGAGAGGGTGACGGGCAGGTACAAACCGTTGGTGCGGTCGACCGAATACGGCGTCTGCCAGATACGAATCTGCATGGCGTCCGGACCGGTTGTCGGGTGAACGGGAAGGATGTCGTTGTAGTTCAACCACGTTAGGGTGGTTTCGCTGGCCGTGGCATCGAAGATGGCCGAGATGATGAACGGGGTCTGAACGGGTTGTGCTGTTTCCGACACCGGCGTCGTCAGGTTCGATTCATCGGGCAACAAATCCGCCATTTCACTCCCGTTGGAGAGCGTGGTGGTGATGGCGTAGTAGAACAGACCGTCGGTCCCCGGTGCGACCGGGTAGGCAACGGCATGTCCTGGATGGTCGGTGCCCGAACAATACCCCGGGTTTCCTCCCGCAGCCGCCGAGCTGCAAACGTCCACCGTGGCGAACGGGGTCAAACCGGCGAGGTTGGAGGTGTTAATCGGTGCCGTGTGACGATAAACGTTGTACGTTGACGTGAACATGTTGCTCAAGACGGTGATGTCGGTGGAAACTTGGTTCGCCCACGTGACGGTGGTGGTTTCCGTCACCGTGTCAAAAATAGCGCTGATGCCGTGTGCCTGATGATTGTCGGCGGGGCTCTGCCCTGCAACAGGCGTTAGGGGGGCGAGGGCGAGAAGCATCACCGCAACAAGAAGGACGGCGCGCAAAGTTCCGTTTTGTTCAGCCGGTGGACTACCCATCAACGCATATGTAGCCTGCGTCCGTTATCACTATGTCGCTTCATCGGCGTCAAAAAAGCCC
>Ga0255780_10001554_pt1 | contig 21203 bp, 4 predicted proteins | sample 071ome_32_FD_179978 | JGI IMG/M metagenome (GOLD analysis project Ga0255780, IMG submission 179978) | Coastal salt marsh microbial communities from the Groves Creek Marsh, Skidaway Island, Georgia - 071405AT metaG (version 2) | ecosystem: Environmental > Aquatic > Marine > Intertidal zone > Salt... | reverse complement strand
TTGGCGCGGTGATGGACGACGGCGGTCGGATGTTTGTCGTCGCGAATTGAACCGCCGAGGTGACTTTGTCGCCGATCAAAGTTCTCGCTTTAGCTAAAGAGGAGGAGGAAGAAGCAGAAGAAGTTCCAGCGGTCGAGGCTTTCGTCTTCGTCGTTTTATTCTTCTTTTTCTGTTCCGGTTTCAGTTTTTCGACGTTGGATTCTTTCTTCTTCTTTTCTTCTCTCTTCTTCGCTCTCGTCTCAATTTTCTCTGTTTTTCTCTTCGGCAATTCAATCGAAAGCAAAGAATTTTTCGTCTTGGTCGCGACGTCCGCCGCCGTCGACGCGGTTTTCCCAACCGCTGAAACCGTCGCATCTTTCGCTTTCACGGAAACATCCGCGACGGACGATCCAATCGATTTCGAAGTTTCAAACGCCGACGCCGACACCGATTTCGAGAATTCCGCAAACGACGACGCGCTTTTCGAGATGGATTCTCTCGCTCGCGTCGTCGCGTCCGCGGGCAAGGAAACTTTCGGCATCTGAATGGTAGTTTTTTTCGCCGACGCCGCCGCAGATTTCGTCGTTGTTTTTTCCATCTTCTTCTCCAACTCTCTCATCGCTTTTTGATGCAGTCGTTGCGCTTGCTTCGCCTTTTCTTTTTCCTTTTGCTCTTGTTTCTTCCTCTCCAAGTCAATCTTCTTCTTCGCTTTCAACTCGAGCTCTTCCTTCACTTTTTGCGCCTTCATCTCGGCGTCTTTCTGCGTCTTTTCCCGTTCCAGCTCAATCTGCCGCGCCTCTTCCAACTTCTTCCGACGAAGCTCTTTCTTCAAAATCTCCACGTTTTTGCGCTTCTGCATCTCCGCCTTCAACTTTTCCCCTTTCGCGTCAAACTTCGTCTCCTTCCCGTCCGAGATCGACTTCTTAAACCGCTTCTCGGTAAAGTACGTCTTCCCTCTCTGAAAGCTCACTCGCGGCATCCTTTTCGAGAATAAAAATACTCCTCCATCATCCTCGCGCCTATTCGTATTCGTCGTTTCTCCGCTCCTCCTCGTCGCGAACATCGACGCGCGGCGGTGGTCTTTCCATCGCGTAAAAGAGCTCCTCGAAGCTTTTTCTTCCTTCCTTTCGCTCTTCTTTTTTTTTTTCGTCGTCGTATAGTTTAGGGTTTCATTCACAAAAATCGGTTCTAAAATCCCCGTCTTTTCCGCGAACGCGCACCACGCCAAGAAGCAGATCAGCGCTCTGGTGTTTGAACTCGTCACGCCTTGCTCTTTGTAGTAGTGCTGCTGCTTCTGCGACGACGACAGCAGCAGATCCCGACGCTTGGCTTCTTCTTCGTCTTTGTTTTCGTCGCCGTTTTGGTGGATTACCGACGCGTTGGTGGGTGTCTTCTTCGTCGCTTTTTTGCGTCGTCGAAGAAGAAGAATTGGATGATGATTTTTGCGAATTTGAGTACGGCCTCGACGACCGGATGAAGAAAAAGAAGAAGGAATACTCAAAGCAGCTCCGGACGACGACGCGGAAGAAGAAGAAGAAGAGAGCATCGTCGTCGTCGTTTTTTCTCTCTCTGTTCTCTCTCTCTCGGAGCAGCAGCAGCGGCGACTCTCTCTTTTATGACAACAACAACAACAACAACAACGCGAGAGAGAGAGAGAGAAAAACGGTCTTTTAGGGTTTTGTATTTGAACGCAAGAAGCAACTCGTATATCGGTGTTTACTCTTTTTGCGTGGTACGAGAAAGTGTACGCGATCGCGGTCGGTTTTGGGAAAAATGTACGCAATCGTGGTTTTCCTCTCCGCACTATTTTATATAAAAGGGGAGAAGCGAAGAACTTTTACACACACCCGTCTTCCACGCGCTCTCTCTCTTGGAGGTTTTGTACGAAACAAAAAGAGAAACACTCGCGCGATCGACGCAATCTGCGCACTCGCGTCAACTTCGTATAACTCGTTTAAACGTAAAGAAGAATGAAGAGTACGCGCGATGATGAGAAAAGCGCGAGGTAATTTGGAACTTTCCGAAGGTGACTTCGGCGGTGATAGTATCAGGCGTAGGAGAGAGAAATGTGATTTGAAAGAGTGATGACTACCACACTTGCTCACATTGGAAGTACCACGGTGCATAGTGCAACGAGACAATAAAAAGCACCTAACCTTGTGGATTAAAGCTTCAAGAACATCGTAACCACTCCACACGCATCGTTTTCGGTCGATTTAAATAACGTATGCGCGAAATCGAAATTCTCACATCTTCACGCTCAAACGCCACTTTACCTCTACCTTTTGGAGGCTGTTTTTCTCTCTTTTCTCTCTCCTCCACATGCGTTTCAAAATTTGTACATCTCCAGAAAACACAATCATTTCGCTCACTTCGCCAACTTTGAAGACGTCCCGAGGTATCAATTCAAGTCGTAATCAAATATAAATGACATCATTCGATAGACATCTTCCATAACGATCACTGATGCGCGTATCGCTTCTTTGTATTGACTTTACTATATGTATCTAGATAGCGTCAAAGATGCGTTTTTCTGGCATTTCTCCCCTAAAACTCGAGACCCTAAATAGTGCTGTAGCACCGGGTTTTTGGGCAATTAATCTCCTCCGAAAAAAATACAAATCTGTAGTTTATTTAGGGTTTCGTACCATATTAAACCCTAAACGTGTGGGGAAAAAAAAATAATTAAGCTCGGAAAGAATGGGCGCGTCGACAAAAAAAAACGGAGCGCAACGGCCCCTCCCGACTCGCACGCGTTATCGAGAGCGAGAGAGCGAGCGAGAGAGAGAGCGCGAGAGCGCGTGTCGTTAACTTTTTGTTCTTTTTAAAAGAAAAGGTGCGCGTTACGTTTTGTTTTTGTATCTCTCTTTTTTTTCTCTTTCTTTCTTTCTTTCTTTGCCGCGGGCGACGGATTTTGGAAAGTAGAGGGCGCGGGGGGAGGGAGAAGAAGAAGGCGTGCCCGCGGAAGGAGGTTTGTTGTCCTTCCTGCGCTCGATGATGATTCATCGCGATGAAAAAAGAAAGAAGATAGAGAGTAAACGCGTTGTTTTTTTATCGTTACATCGACGAGAGATGGGAAATTGGAGGTGTCTCGATCAATCGTGCGGACGTTCTTGCCCAAGACGCGGATTTCTCTCTCTCCAATCGCGGGGAGAGATTGGTTGACTTTTTAGATACACAGAGAGAGAGAGAGAGCAATGGATGAAAAAAGGTGGTGAAGAAGAAAGAAGAGAGAGCGAGAGACCACATCGAATTGTTCGTTCGATGCGCGTTTGGTTTTGAGAGAGAGAAATCCGCCCCTCTCCCTCTCTCTCTCTTTCGAGAACTTTTCCTTTTCTTCGTCTCGTCGGCGTGTGAGGGTGGTCTGTCTCTTTGACGAGAGAGAGAGAGAGAGAGAGAGAGAAAAAAACTCTCTCCCTCGCGCGTTTGTTCACACTCTCTGCGCTCTTTTTCGTTTCCTTTCCTCCAAAAGCGCATCTTCAAATTCTTCTCGACTTTGGCGAAGATAGCGAGATGCCGGAGAGGCGGCGGGTTCTTCGTCGTCGTTCTTCGTCGCGCGCGCGAGCGAGCGAAACAGAGAGAGAGAGAGAGAGTAAGAGAGAGGCGAAAAGACAAAAGTTCCTTTTTCTAATCTTAAGGCGCGAAATTGGGGTCGTGTGCGACCGCGCGCGCGCGCGCGCGCGTTTCTCTTTTTCTTCTTCTTCTTTTTCTTCTTCTTCTTCTTCTCTCTCTCTCTCTCCGAACTGCTTCAAAAGATCACGCTCGCGTGACTCGCGCGACTCGCTGACTGACGAGCTCGGAAAATTTTCCTTCTTCTTCTTCTTCTTTGGTTTTCCCAAACGCGCACACAGGGGAAGGGGGGTGTCCAAAAACACTTTTTAGAAAAAAAAAAAAAATCCAGCAAACTTTAAAAAAGTGAGAAAACCCGGAAAAAGGCGCGCGTTCGTTCGTTGTCCGACATGACGACGTCGAGGAACTTTTTAACGACCACCACGAAACGCGCGAAGAGGAATACGCTTCTCGCACTGTTGTTCGTGTTGGGCGTGTTGACGTGCGCGTGCGACGGTGCAACGAAGGGCAACGGTCTCGGCGCGAAAGTTTCAAAGACGGAACCGGCGCGACACTCGGCGCGCCGTTCGCAAAATTTGACATCGGCGGCGAACCTGGGGGGTGGTGGTGCACTGAAGGGTAACGGTCTCGGCACCAAAGTTGCACGGACCAAACGGCCGAGACACTCAGCGCACCGTTCGGAAAATTTGACATCGTCGTCAGACCTGGGATTTTTTAGTCCAGGGATTGTTAGTGACTTCGTGGACGCAGTCACTGATTTGTATGCATCGATCGTAGCTTACTATGATGAATGGAAGACGTCGTCGTCATCGTCATCGTCAACGACGAGTGAGATGACAATTGATTTTGGCGAGAGCGCGGATATGTGCGAAGAGCGCGCCGCAGCGGATTGGGAAGACGAAGAAAGTTCGCAGATCGAGTGCACGACGTGCGGCTCGATTGGATCACTCTTAGGGGGTTATCAAGTGCTGGGTACGGGCAGTTCTGTGAGTAAGGCCTTCAGTGATCTCCCAACGCATTCCATTGTTACCATAAATCTTGATTTCGTTCAAATCGATTCGTGGGATAGCGAAAGATTTTACGTCTACGCCGACAATGACCTCGTGTATACGTCTCACAGGATTTCTAAGAGTACGGGCACGCAGGAATGCGGAAGCAGCTCGAACAACTGGAACGAATTTGTCATTCCTGCGAGCTTTACGTTTGCGCACTCCAGTTCTTCGCTTACGCTTAAAATCACAACTAATTTGAATTCTGGACCATCGGACGAGTCTTGGGGAATTCAAAAGGTACACTTGAAATTGGCTTCTGATTATACGACTTCGTTGGAGAGATTGAAATACTGCCCGGATGTTACGACAAATTGGGCAGTTCGATACGACTTATCGCCGACGTGCGATAACGGCATCGATCTAAGCGCCTACACATCCGGTTTGGACGTGGACGAAGCTATCGCCAAATGTGCCGAATGTAGCGGTTGCACCGCGGTCAGTTACAAAGACAGCAGCAACATACGTTACACATCCGGCTGTTCGTCAGGGGACGGTTGCCTTACAGGATGGAGCGATTGGACGACGTATCGAAATTTCGAATACTGCGATGCACTTTCAACCGATAACTTTCAAACGCACGTAGACGGATGCTTGGAAGAATCCCCAGTCGATGGTATGTGTTATACCTACGGTAGGAACAATAATATTGGTCCTATGTCTCACTGGGACGTTTCGGAAGTCACGAGTATGAATCAAGCGTTTTATGGAAAATCCTCTTTTAACACTGATCTCTCGAATTGGGACGTTTCAAAAGTCACCGATATGTATCGAATGTTCAAAAACACAAACTTTCAGCAATGGTTGATCAATTGGGACGTCTCCTCGGTGACAGACATGCGAGAAATGTTTTACGGCGCTGCATACTTTGCCGGATTCGTCGGAAATTGGAGAAGTGAAAGTACGAGTTTGCTCACCACTGACATGTTTTCGGGCGCGACGACATTTAACGCGAAGTATTCATCTTGCGGCGACGACGGACCTCCCAGTTCTTGTCGCGTTGCTTTGCTTGATAGTACTTTCAGTGATGCCGTAAGTAATTGCCTCGCAGAATCTGCAACCACGGGAGAATGCACAACGTACGGCGCGTCGTCTGATTTCGGCGTGATGCAGTATTGGGATGTATCCGGTGTCACGAGCATGAGCAACGCTTTCAAGAGCAAATCTTCATTCAACGCTGACATTTCGAGTTGGGATGTCTCGAGGGTAACAACAATGTACAGAATGTTCAAAGATGCACCAAACTTTAATCAAGATCTCTCTGGCTGGGACGTCTCTTCGGTCGATGCGATGACGGAAATGTTTCGTGGAGCGACCAACTTCAAAGGATACGTTGGGAGTTGGAATCCACCTACGTCCGCATCAACCACGAATATGTTCCTTTATGCATTCGACTTCAAAACGACGTTTTCGTGCGACGACGCAAACGATGGACCTCCTAATTCATGTCGCATTCCTTTGACCGATGCTACTATCTCGAGTGCCATTACCGCTTGTCTTGCAGAATCTTCCATGACCGGAGAGTGCACGGAGTACGCAATTTCTTCAGGGTACGGCATGATGCCGGATTGGGACGTCTCCGCGGTGACTGATATGGAGGAAGCGTTCAAGGATTATACTTCCTTCAACGCGGATCTCTCAAGTTGGGACGTTTCGAGCGTCGAAAATATGAAAAAGATGTTTAATGGAGCGACGAGCTTCAACGCAGTCATCACGGGTTGGGACGTTTCTAAAGTCAAGAATATGAAACAGATGTTTAATCAAGCTTACGCTTTCAATCAAGACATCTCGAAATGGGACGTTTCTAGCGTTGAGAATATGGAATACTTGTTTCGGGATGCCACGGCTTTCGATCAAGACATTTCGGATTGGTCAGTAAGCACGTCTGCACAGACCACGGAAATGTTCGATGGTGCGACTGCTTTCACCACTCCTCGACAAATTACCGTAGCAATTGCAACAACGCAAAATGTGTTCAACGATGCTGAAATTGACTTAGAGATTTCTGTAACAGCAAGTATATGCGCGTCGTCAGAGTGCAATCTCGAAACGACATCCAACGAAAGAGCTGAAGAAGGCTTGTATTGCGACGTGAAGATTTCAGACTCAGCCTGCTCGTCGAGCGATTTTGGCGACTCGCTTCCGTGCTTCTCTTGGCCAAACTTCATCGATGAATCGAAAGCCGCGGTGTACCAAAAAACACTCACCACTGCTGACTCGAATGGTGACTTGGTCACGGGAGAATACACGCTCGAGTACACGTGCGGTTGGAAATTTTTGACCGGGGTTGAATTTCCTGACATTTCCACCTCGAGGAGTGACTTCACGTTCAACGTGGCGGCAGATTGTTCGGAGTGGCTCCATCCGACGACGAGCGGTGTGTCGCACGCCGATACTTTTCTTTTGTCTGCGCCATCTTTCATCGAGATATCATCTACTTCGTGCACAAGCTCTGAGAGCATTGACGCGATAAAAGAGGCGCTTTTTCGTGAATACGACGAAGACGTGAGTGGTTCCTTATCGTACGATGAATTTTTTAATGCACTGGATACGCACGACGTTGACACTTCGCACCTTGAGCACTATGAAAGTAGTTACAGCGAAATTTTGCTTTCACACGTCATGAGCAGCGAAATTCTCCCTTTGGTGTGCCAGAATACGGACGACTTTACGAATATTAGGTTCACAAAAATCCACTATCCGGACTCGATGAGTGACACTCGAACCGAATGCGATGACGGCTCCACCTCGTGTCTCGATGTGTACACGTGCGAAGGAGGGACGGAGATACTCACCGCTGAATGGGAACACAAGACAGACAGAGGAGAGAATGATTTTGTGTGCGTGTACGCCGACGGCAAGCTGTTCAGAAAAGATACCCTCGACCAAACAAGTGATTCCTTTCCTACGACTCTTTCGGATATTCGCCCGTCGATGCGTACGGGAGATGACGCCATCGAAATGATTGCGCAATTTACGTTTGACGAAGATTTGAGAAACGATGCCGAGGACGACAGCACTGCTGTCACAGATACTAATTTTGAGTACATCTCGTGTGACGATAGTGGTGGTAGCTGTTTGAACAGTGTATCGAGCAACAGTGCGCAAGGATACGCATGGCAAGATGCGACGGAAATGACGAACAGTGCGATTATGTCCTGGGTGTATGTGATGGATAGTGGTAGCACTGCTACAGATATACTCTACAAAACGACATCTAGCAACGGAAACTACGAAATCGTCTTCCAGCTCCGGGGTTACGTTTTGGAAATGACGTACAAATCTCCGGGAGGAGGAACACAGACGATTGTCACCCATACCATAACTTCAACGTCTTCTAGTTCTACGGATGGTTACACTTGGCACCACGTCGGTTTGGTTTTGAACCAGCAAAGTAGCCAGACGGTGGACCTTTACTTTGATGGTAGTTTAGTAGCCTCTGTTGACACTGGGTCCGTGTCGTGGGTTGCAACTGACATTGATGCGTCCGACATGACCGCAACTGAGAAGATTCTCTTTACGTCGACAAAGATTAGCGATCGTAGCTTCATTTACGATGATTTTCGCATCTACAAAGGTGTCGTAACTGGGAAGCACATCGAAGCAATTTACTCATGCTCTCGAAGTCAAACGTGTTCTGATCTCGCGCATGCGAAACCGCAGTCGAGGCGTACGTACTGTCTCTTGCTCACTATAGGTGGATTACAAGCTGGCGTTGACCGGCCGTGCGCTACGGGACTTTATTACAATGGTTTAGCTGTCGATCTGAAAGTATCCATGTCCATGAAAGGGGCAATGTTCACCTTTCGAGATACTGAATTGATCGAAACAGGTTTCGAAGTGTTGCGGCAAAAAAAAATCGACGGTATTGGGCAGGGATACTCTACAGTTGTGATAATTGACAGTGAATTGAGTGGATGTGCGACGACGTTTGATTCAATCACGTTTTTCGACAGTTCATCTGTCACTACTCCTGGAGAAGTATGGGATTACAAAATTAGAACAAAGTATTCCACGACCAGTACTGCCAATATCGATTCGGATGCGTACGAGTTCACGACGCCTTGGTATGGGACGCTTGAAGGCGTCGTAACGGCTGGCGATAGTGAAGTATGGGTACCAGACGTTCGCGTATGCGCCCGCTTAAATACAAGTACCACTGTGGACTCGACGGAACTTGGAAGTTTCGTGGACGATGCGATCGTTTCGACGCTCTCTGACTATCGCTTCGTGGCACACTCTGATTCGAGTTTCACCGGCGACGCATATAAAGCCACAGACAATGATTACCAGACGACGGTGACGCTAAACGATAATGATTATCTGAAAGTAAATTTGGACGTGTTTGCATCAATCACAGAAGTCAAGATACGGCAAACGTCAGCTGACATTGGTAAGGATGCGCCCGTAGTTCGTATTCTCGATTTCGACGATCCGGACGATGCCGGAGATACTGGTTCGATGTGTATTTATAGCTCGTACGACACGTCGAGCTCGGGAGATCCCGAGCACACGTACACGTGTTCGGGCACTGACGTCACTGCGTTTCCAGGACAATACGTCACGGTTTTAAACACAGCTGGAGAAAGCGTGGACGTGTCAGAAATTGACGTTTCGGGTCAACAAATGGCGTGTCCGTACTACGGATTCAGCGACGACGACGGGAATTTCGAGATTGAGATTTTTGAATCTTCAGGTGTCTCGGCTAGAAAGGCCAAAGTCGCAGTGCATGCGTTCAAGACAGACGTGTACGATCCAGTAGACGCGTCTGTGTTCACACCGATGGAAGATGGGAGTGACGACGATTCAACGACAATCGCGATAAAATCGCCCGAAGCGGTTTTGATTGCGCTCGAATACGACGAAACTTCCTCATCGAGCGCTTCGTCTCCTCTCGCCGCGGCTGCTGCGTTTTTGGGCGCGAGCATGGGGACGGACTGCGATTACTCTAAAACGAGTAATAAACGTAAAAAATATGGTAAAACATCAGCATGCACTGATTCGGGCAATAAGTACTTGACTTCTGCTTCACTAGACGACTGCAAGGCTGTTTGCAACGAGTGCAGCTCTTGCGAGGGCTTCAGCTATTTATCAAGTTACGATTATTGTACGTTCCACTCAAGTACGGGATCCCAGACTTCTAACAGTAATTGGGACTTTTACACCAAAGGTGATTGCACCTCACCTTCACCACCGCCGAGCCCTCCGCCACCGCCGAGTCCGCCGCCACCGAGCCCACCGCCACCGCCGAGCCCACCGCCACCGAGCCCACCACCGCCGAGTCCGAGCCCACCGCCGCCACCACCTAGCCCACCACCACCGAGTCCGAGTCCACCGCCGCCGATTCCACCACCAAGTCCACCGCCGCCATCGCCTCCACCAAGTCCACCGCCACCATCGCCACCACCAAGTCCACCGCCTCCACCAAGTCCTCCACCTCCACCAAGTCCACCGCCTCCACCAAGTCCACCACCACCACCATCGCCTCCACCATCGCCTCCACCGAGTCCGCCGCCACCACCGAGTCCGCCGCCACCACCATCACCTCCACCGAGTCCACCACCGGCAGAATTTGTGGACGCTGACGACGACGATAGCTCACACGTATCCAAAGAAGAGTTTGCAGCTTACGCGCAAACGAGGATGGCGTACGAGGATGCATTTGTCGTTGTTCCGGACGACGTATGGAATTTATTCGACGACAATGGCGACGACAGTCTCGACGTGACTGAATTCATGACCGCGGTTTCGGCGTTTGATAACGGCCAAATCAAAGGCACACCCTGGTTGGTGTATTCGCTTCAAGAAACTGAATACTTGACGGATTTTTATGTCGATTACTATTCAATCCCTGTTTCTATTGATTTCGGAGAGAGCGAGGATCAGTGCAACGAGTACGCCTCGGATGGTGGTTGGACAGACGAGACTGGCGCTACAGTCGCGTGCACGACGTGCGGCTCGTTCGGCTCACTATTAGGCGGGTACAACACTCTCGCGAAAGATAGCTCTGTGCAGAAAGCATTCACTGATCTTTCTGCGCACACAGATGTGACCGTACTTCTCGATTTCGTTCAAATCGATTCGTGGGATAACGAGAGATTCTACGTCTACGCCGACGACGTGCTCGTGTATACGTCGAACACGCTTTACTTAACGGATGGGAGCACCAACGTGTGTGGCGCATCTTCCAAATCCTCTTGGAAGGATAACATAAACTCTGTGAGCTTTACGTTTGCGCACACGAGCTCGTCTCTGACTCTAAAAATCACGACCAATTTGAACAGCGCCGGCACGGATGAGTCGTGGGGAATACAGAAGATTGACCTTTATTTAAACGCCGAGTACCTCGCCATCGCGCTCGCTCCGAACGCGGATACCACCATGCCTATTTCAAACACCTTGTGGCAAACTTGGTACGAAAATATGACGGCGACGTTTTCTTCTTTTTCCTTAGCTTCTCCGGATAGTTCTGCGGATGACGATGGCGGACCGGTAACCTTGGGTGTCACCGATGCTACCGAAACGAAGTCTGCTTTCATTCCTCTCGTCGGGAGAACCTCTGCAAACGCGGTGCAAATCGTGTTCAATGAAGACGCAGATTCTGCGAAAACTTCCGGATTTGATGCTCTTCTTTCGACGTATTTTCCGTCGTCAGTGGCCAATCTGACTGTTCGCGCTACGGAGCAACTCACGGACGTTGTTCACATCTTTAATGTTGAAGACGAGGGCATCTACACTGAACAATCCGAAGTCAAGATATCTATGCAACATCTTGGTGTCGGCACGTCAATCATGGAAGATAACACCGTGGTGACAGTTTCCGGAATCGTGCGATTCCCGGGTAATCGCACTCAAGATGTCATATGCGGACTCGCGTATGCGACGATAAAGACTTACACGAAATCATGCAATGCATTCAACGAATGCGAATACGAGGAACCGATCGAGTATACAGCTGATGAGCTCGGTATGTTCGACATCGCGATAACGCCAGGTGAAACTGTTCTCTTTGCCGTGAGTTACGACGGTCACGACATTTGCTACGCGGGTACTGACATATCGGATGGATGCGTCGCTGAAGATCTCAGTTCTCCCTTGTCTGTGAGTACGAATGACTCCCCGATTCAGACGAACAGCTATGTCGAGCTTGAAGCAATTGCCGGTGGCGAATATATTGTATTTCAAGATGTTACCACTAGAACAATTGACATTAACTTGTACGCTGGCGCTTGCGGAGTAGCTTACGAGGATTATACGATGTTGATCACGCCCGCGAATGGTTGCGGTGCGGCATTCACCGTTTCTTCGGCGACTATCACTGGATCGACTGTCACCAAAAGTAGATATGCAACGGACACTGATTGGACTTTTGTCAACCCAGGCGATGACACTTCTTATGAGCGATATTGGCCATACGCGGCGATGGATTACTACATTCAGCTCGACAGCGCTCCAGATCTCTCGTCTTTCGATGAAAACTCGTTCTCTGGCGATAAAACTGGAGCGACGTGCACGTCTATGGCCTCAGATATTTTGTCCTACTTCCGCGACAGAGATTTGCTCGTGCGCACGCTCGGATTTCTTGTCAGCGAATACGAAAGCGCCGCGTATGAATTCCACGGCATGTTGTGCGCGATCCCGACAATATATTCTGACAGCAGCGGTTACAGTTCTTCTGAATCTTACGCTGCTATCGACGCTAGCGAAACATGCATGTTGAGTGACGATGGATCAACCAGCACGACTTTGAAAGAACACCATCTCATCGGCGCATCTTCAAGTACCAAGTATTCCGTAGTCGATACAAAATACGTTTGGTTAGAATTATTCGAAGCGCATCTTATTGGGGAAGACAATTATGATTACTGTTCTACGTTTTCTTCCGCAACGAACGGCGATCTGGGAATTTCTGTTCGAGTGACGAACGATGCGGACTCTCGAGTTTCCGAAAATCCTTGTCATTCTTCGAACGTCGCCGCGGATTCGTGTTACTCAACGAATGTTGACTCGACCAGCGGCTTGTTGAAGTGGACTCCGGACAGTTCTTCAGAAGTGGACTATTTCACGGTCTCTGCCCCCTCTGACTCTAAACCAAACCTCGTCTCTCCGTACAGGCGCGAATTATCTTTCCAAGTGATTCGCAACGACGGCTGGACAGAAACGACGCTGAACATCGATCGCGAGCTTGTTGTGCTTCGCAACAAAGTTCGAGGAGAAAGTACAACCAGCAACTCGCGGTACGTCACTGATGCAAAGTTTTATACCACAGCACCTATCCGGGGTTTGGTGTATACTGTAGTTCACGACCCGCCGGGAGGTGACTCATACGCAACGATTTCGCTCGGTACGAACGTGAACATGGAATTAGAGTTGGCAAATACTACAGCAGCCACCTTATCTGACGACGATTTCTGTGCCGGGGCTTCTTTTAATCCGAGCATTGCGTTTGAAAAAGGTATTTCGGTTGGTAGTGGTTATTTCAACGGAGAATTGGAAATTACGAAAGATGGGGATAAGAAACCTTCCGCGTTGGGTGTTGGCGTTTCTATAGGAGGTAGCAAAGAAGTAGTCGGACCAGAAGTCACCGTCTCGCTTTCGGGCGACAACGGATGGGACTTTTCAATGACTCTTGGACGCAATCTGATGTCTTCGCAAGATCCCGGCATGCCAGGGCGTCCCGGTGATGTCATTCTTGGCGGAGGTTTTGAAATCGTGTATGTGCGCACGGACACGCTCGATCTTGACTCGAGTACTACAGAATGCTTGACGATTACCGAGCAAATCACGTGGTTTCCGAGACAACCGACGAGTTATTTCGTCGATGTGTTCACAATCGAGGACAAGATCATACCCGAGTTGGAGGATTTGAAAGAGACGCTCGGTGACACTTCGACTAGTGTTGATGAGGTATGGCCCCCGTACCCTCCGCCTTCTCCTCCACCTTCTCCTCCTCCTCCTCCTTCTCCTCCTTCCCCACCACCTTCTCCGTGGAGTTTTACCCCAAATCCTCCTTCCCCACCTCCACCACCTACTCCTCCTCCTTCTCCTTTAGATACAAACAACGCGGTAGATGTCGAACTAAGTAGCCTAGAGTTCACTGCTGACCAAATCAAGGCGATATGGATCGAGCGCCTCGAGACTGCGATTACCGATTGGACGAATACTTTGGCGTGGGCGTCTCCAGATTTTAATCCCGAGTTGGAAGATGGCGATGATAGAGATGAAAAGTACGGCGACGCACAGGATAGTTATGATAAGTATGGTAAGCCGCTGACGGACAGCTCAGATGGTTTGTTCGCCTCAAGTGTGCTCAATGAACCCATCGAGGAATTTAAGGAGGCAGTCACAGCATTAGATCAGTCGTTTTTAGATGATTTTACCGGCGTACAGGAAACGTGGGAAGATATCAATGAAGATTTTACTAAAGTAGAAACGGTGTGGAACGAAGAATCCACGTTTCAAGAACTCGTGGATGACTATGAACCAAGTTCTGAGGACTACGTGCACTCGTATTATTCAAAGTATGCGACGGGTGAAAATTCTCTCTTCAACACGCAAAGCGAAGACACCTCTCTTTTCACGCGCGGTATGAACAGTCAGACGATAGATTCTGCAAGAGATTACGGCTTGGAGCCATCGATGAGTATTACTGGTACAAGCAGCATAGCAGATGCGATGAAAAGTATGAGCATGATCGACGCTTCCTTGTTTGGAGCGAGCTCAAAGTTTGGATTTGAGGAAAATACCGACAGTGCGGAGAATGATCCTCAAGGGGTCCCAGTGTTTGGTCAAGAAGCGTCAGAAGATAGCACGAGTTACCCCAAACACTATTTGACCTTTAATGGGGGCGGACAAGTTTTAGAGTTTTCGACTTCCATATCGAGCGGGATAGACGACGCTGGATGGACGTGGTCGATTGAAGCCGAAGGATCTGTCACGGAGACGTCGATAAATTCTGTAACTGTTGGTTTAGCCGAAAGTAACGTCGATATATTCAATACAAAGGGCAGAGCAGCGAGTCTCGAGCGCGCGATGGCTTGGAACAAGTATGGAGACATGGAAGTCACGTACGCTTTAGGGGACGGTGATCAAGGCGATAAATTTGTTGTCGAGATCAAATTTGACACGCGCTTTGGAACGCCCATATTTCGCACGGTTGGAGGTGCGACCAAATGTCCCGGAGAGCCAAACACCATGTGGAGAGAAAGCGGCATATCTCTCTCCGTGACCAGGGCAAAAGGGTTCGATAACACGTATCACATACTCCCCGGGACGAGCGCTCTGTACGATGTCACCATCACGAACGAGTCGCCGTATCGGGAGGGTCTTTCGCTTGGATTGGTCATGGCTACGGATGATTCGTACTCAGGAAGCGTCGGCGGAAACACGAAAGATTTGTCTGTGACCATTAACGGTGGAGCTGCAATTCCAGCGTTCGGCGGGATGTATAGTCTCAACGATGTTCCCTCTACTGATGACAACGGCGATTTGGTCAATTCTGTGATGACGCTTCGCGTCGATAAGGGTGCCGAGTCCAACTCGTATTCCGGTTTGGCCTTGGAACTTGTCAGTGAGTGCGAGTATTACCTGTCATCAGCGCAGCTATACCGCGACCCCATCAGCACGACAGCTGCCTTTGATGGTACCGGTGAAGTTGAGTGGGAACGCGTTTGTCCTCCGGTGACGTGGTCGTTTGAAACGTGGAGCGAGTACGCAGACTACACAGCCTCCTCGACGTCGTCGGAATACTTGAACGTGACGGTGACGAACCCGGACCCGATGAACTTGTGGTCGGCTGATGAAATCGACGGCGACAAGTCTGGAACGAATCATTTGGTACATCCTAACGTCGAATACGTGAGAATCCAGTTTCGTCGACCGGGCGTTGGCGAGTGGATCAACGCTTGGGAACCTGGAACGTGGAACAGCGACAACACGGTTTGGACCGCGTTTGATCCTGACTCGGATGTTTTGGAAGAATCGAGCGATATCTTTACATACGACATTGAAGACGTCGATCTGGCTTCGTGCTCGACGTCTCGCGGGGTTGGGTGCTCGCAAAAGTGGAACTTGAATCGTCAGTACTTTTTGAACGGCTTGAAAGAAGGTCCGTGGGAAATCAGAGCGAAGGTGTTTTGCTCAGGGTATGATTCTTTCGCCGGATCAGAATCTCGAGGCTCGGTGACGGACGAGAATTTGAATCTCATCGCAGACACGAAAGCACCACGACCGATTGCTAGAGAAGTATACGAGAACATGGTTCTCGTTGACTTTTCCGAACCAATAACGTGCCCGTATTTATCGGATACGGACATGGCGTACTCCGTCACGAGAACGACCGATTGCGACGGAAACGCCGTGGACGATTCCGAGGATATCAACGCGGTCAGCGACAACATTTTGGTATCCCATTACGATTTTGAATGTCTCACGCAAGACGTCAACGGACGAAACACTTGGATGATGACCGTACCAATCTCTTCCGCGGCTTCGTCGAACGCGTTGGCTGGTAAATACACCGTGACGATAAAAAGTGGTCACGTGACAGACGACGGGGGGAACACGGCGTCTGAGCACACGTTCACGGAGGAAATAATGTGCGACTCATCGAGCACGAGCACGGCGCTATTGGGAAGTACAACAAAGAAATCATCTGGTGTTAATACGAGCTCGAGTAACCTTGGCAGTGCCCATTTGCAGTCGAAACGTTTTGGGAACATCCCGATGAACGTCTATGCGGCGGCATTTTTGGCAATGCTTTCGTGCGGCGCCGCTATTGTATTCAAGAAAGCGACGAAAGGCAACGAAAACGATTCGGCGAAGGAAAGCGCCGGATTCGCTGAACTCGAAGTTTTAGAGCCTCTAGGTTCGACGGAATATTCGCGAAACGATTACGGCACATCCGGAGAAGGAGTGTTGTGAACGCTTCGACAAGAAATCTTTTATTAAGAGCACCTGAGTGTGTGGGGTGTATATAAAAAAAAATAGCCACCGAAGGTACCAATATTTGGTTAACGGGTTTATAAATTATATCTTCGTAGCATGTACATGTTAAAATAATTAAGACACATGAAAAAAAAACACGAGTTAACGCGAGAACGTTCAACAACCACGTTCAGCTGCAACATCCTCCGTCCATTTCTACTTGGGGATCTTCGTCTTCTTCAATTTCTTTAAACTGTTTGACAGCGTCCATCGCCGTCGACATTTTGCTCCACGTCTTCTTCGCCTTCTCCTTTCTTTTTTCTTCTTGCTCCTTCTTCAACTCTTCTTTCTTCCTTTTCGCTTCCTCTTTTTCTTCTGCCACCACTTTATCGGCTGCCTCTGCCCACTTTCCGACCACACGTTTGTGATGTAAAGTATTTTCTAAATCCTTTATTTTCTTCTTTCTCAGAGCCTCGTCGGCCCTGTCTTTCAACTTGCTTTTCATCGCGCCAACGCGTGCTTCCACGCGTTGGCTCTTCTCTTCCCGCTCTTTCTCCTTCATCTTCTTGAAATCCTCCATGTTCGAAAGAACGCCGCGCTTCTTCTCCTTCGCCGCCGCCATGGCCAAGCCGACCGCGTTCTGACCTTCGCGAATCGCTTCGTTCTTTCTCTTCGCGTTCGCCGCGAGGCGCGCGCCTTTGAGACTTTTCGCGACTGTCGCGCGACTCTCCAAACCCGCTTTCTTTTGCGCGTACGAATCAGTTTTGTGCCCAATATTCGCTGCGTTGCTTTTCAACGAGTCCGAGAGCTGTTGATTTTTCACTTTATTCGTCAATCCGCTCTCGACGCGTGCAAACTTGGACGTCAAAAGCTTTCTTCTTCTTCTTTCTTCTTCTTCTTCTTCTCCGTCCTCCTCCTCGTCGCTTTCGCCGTCTCCTGGGAAAAAAAAAGACCTCGACGCCGCCGCCGCGGCGCCCAAAACGACGCCGCCGCCGCCGCCGCCATCGCTGCCGCCGCCGCCACGACGCGCGAGAGACGACGACGACGACGACGACGACGACGACGACGACGACGCGCTCCAATTTCTCGACGACAAAAATCCGGACGATGCGAAAAGGAAAAAAAACACGCTCAACGTGGTGGCTTTGACGTAAAAAGCGACGCTTTGGACGCGTCCGCTTCTCGCTTTGCTCTCGTCACTCGTCGTCGTCGTCTTCTTCTTCGTCTTCTTCTTCTTTACGGACGTCGTCGTCATCTTTTGATTCGTTCGGGTCGCGCCCGAAATTTTGAGGTAAGGGGGCGCGGCTTCAAAGCTTTTTTTACGCTTACTTTTGATATTTAGGATATGTGAACACGGGTTTTTCGGACAAACAAAAGCTTTATACGTACTCATAATCATTTTTTATCATCATCATTATTATTATCGTTTATTTTGTTTTCTTCAATACCAGTTGACGAGAATGCTATTCCTCGGGATCCCTTTCCAGTGCTTGATGTTCGAGTTCGGCGCCGAGTGCCAACTATCTCTCGAGACTCGAAACGCGTACCCGGTGTTCGGTAAGTATCTGAATTTAACCTCGCACGGACTCTCGCCGTCGCCTCTCCCTGGTCGACCTCCTTCGCTGAGTTTCATCTTCTTCCGTTTCTTCCACTGGTCGGTGGTGTGCAAGCACGTCCCGTAATCCCACATCGGATCTGTTCTGTCCGTGACGTACAGCATCATCGTCGCGACTTTCATCGCGTCCATGTCCGTGTGCACGCGACCGTTGCTCTGTCCGCTATCGTCCGAAAATATTCGAATCTCTCGTCGTTTCACCTTGCTACTCTTCACCCCGAGCTTCTCAAAAAGCGCCTCCTCGAACGTTTTGCTGAACACGACGTCGTTCAAAAGCTGCCACGTCGCCCTCGCCTCCTCGTGTTCCCTCCACTTCTTCCCCGCCTTTCCGTTTCGCTTCAAAATCGCCCCGATATCCATCGCGTACCGACACCCAAACGCTCGACAACTCTTACTTTTACTCGCGTAATTCGAAAACGCCTCCATCGGAGGCCAATGCTTCGTCAAATTCTCGTACACGTCCTTTGGCCAAACGTCGCAAAAATACGTCGCGTATTTGAACGGTTTCGTAAACCGCCGCGCCTTCTTCACGCGCGCGACGGCGCGCGCCGTCGTCCGCCGCCGGTCAATCTGTTGTGTCTCTTCTCCACCACCAACAAACTCTTCCTCTTCAAATTCTTCTTCTCCTTCTCCTACTCCTTCGCACGTCGGGTACTCGCTCACTTTGTTTTGCGTCAGCTTCTCTTTCGGCGCCGGCGCGAGCAGAGACTCTTCTCCTAAAAACGAGGATGGTTTAGGGTTCGATGCTGCCTCCCATCCATCATCTTCCGTCTTCCCGCTTTCCCTTCCGGCGCCGAAAGTGTACCCTTCCTCTTCTTCTCCTCCGCCTCCTCCGACGTCGAGAGAAGAAGAATACGAAGAAGAAGAAGGAGAAGAAGAAGGAGAGTAAACGAACGTCTCGAGCGCGAGGAGCGCGATGAAACATACAAAGACGAAAAGCGTCGACGCTCGTCGTTTGGCGGAGACGGAGATGGATGATGATGTAAAGTCGTTCATTCTTTTTATCTCTCTCTCTCTCTTTTCTCTTAAATCTTTTCTTGCACACGATAGCGCGCACAAAGTAAACGCCCCCCCGGCGGGGTCGTCTCTCTTTTGCGTTTTCGCTTCTTTTGGGCGCGTTTATGTTCGCGATATATGTGTCACTCTTTCTCTCTAAAGCACATCAGATGCACTCTCTTTGGATTACACAAAAGCAGTGTTTAGGGTTTACAAAAAGTGCACTCATAAACCCTAAACCCTAAACCCTAAAACTACTTTTCGGGATTGCTAAAAAGCGCGCAGAGATGAGCGTGTTCTTCTTCTTCTTCTTCTTCTTCTTCTCGTCGTATACATATATTCGCTTTGGTCATCTCTTATAAAGATTTCGGGTCAGAGAGAGAGAGAGTCTTCTTTCTTTCTTTCTTTTCGGGGGGGGTGACGCGCGCAGACGCGCGCAGCACAGAGCAAAGTTGGAAAGAAGAAGAAGATGATGATGATGATGATGACGACAATATCTTCCCCGCGCGATGTTGACGGATGAGTAAACAACGGAAACCGCCTTTGGTCGTCGCCTCGACGACCTTCTTCTCCTCCTCCGCCTCTTCAAAATCAGGAGGAGGAGGAAGGAAAGAAGAAGAAGAGCGGGGTGGAGGTTTTTCCTCTTCTCTTTCTCCTCTTTTTCTTCTCCTCGCGCAGTTTGGGGCTGTCTTTTTCCTTCTCAGAGCGGCGCTTTCTTCGCCTTCTGTTGCGTCTTCTTCGAGAGACGCGTCGTCCGCGGCGGCGGCGATCGAAGAAGAAGGCGGCATCTTTGGTTTTTCGGCGAATAACGAGGGAGATTTTGTGTCTTCTTCTTCTTCTTCTTCTTCTTCTTCTTCTCGTTCGTCGTCGTCGTCGTCGTCGTCGTCGTCGGAGCGAGAGGCGCGACGGCTGGAGGAGAAGGAATCGAGGAGCTTTGGCTTTTACGAGGAGGAGGAGGAGGAAGAGGAGGAGGAAGCGCACCCGCCGTCGTTTACGTCGGTATTATTATCCGAGTTCGTGTGTCCGCCGGGACAAGTTCCGGAAGCGAAGGAGAATGGGAAGTGTAAGCCGATGAAAGAAGTGTGGAAATATTTTCCGTCGAAAGAGTATTACTTGGGGAAACGCGCGGCGTATCCGGATTTAACGCGGATGTTCGAGGAGTACGAAGGGAGAGAGTGTACTTCTCCGAAGAACGTTCGCGTGCACGCGAATCCTGGAACTGGATTCGGGGCGATCGTGATGTATTCTATTTATCAGTTTGGAGATGCGGTTGGAACGACGGCGAGAAAAGGACCGAACGTGTACGACTTTTCGGCGGGATCGTTGCAAGGCTTCGCCGGTAAAAGTTGCGGCAGCCGCTCTCTGCGCTGTTATCTCAAACCGCTCTCGAAGTGCGATATTCAGACGATAAATAGGGGCCAAACGGCTAAGCTTGATCCAGAACATCGCGCTAAGCAGCACGTGCCGGCAGAAGCGCGAAGTTTCTTCTCCTGGCACGCGGCTTTGAGCAACAGACTGTGGAGACCGAATGACGAATTCGCGCTTAAAATAGCCGAATTAAAAAAGAACATGAATTGGCCGGACGGAATGGACGACGACGCCGACGAGAACAGCCGGCATCGCGTTATTTCTATTCACGTTCGCAAAGGCGACGCGTGCGCGACCAAAAAACGGGTTCAAAAATCTGGATGTGCGAATTTCGCAAAGTACGCCGAGCGCGTGGAGGAGCTGAGAAACGAGTATCCCAACACGTTCACTCACGTTTTCCTGGCCACCGACGACGAAGCGACCATAAAAGAGGCCGAAGCGTATTGCGAAAATCACAACCTCTCGCTGATGTACGCTCCTGTCGAACGATCGTGGTACCATCCGAAAACGTGGAGCAAAACCAGGGGTAAATTTGCAAAGAAGCTCAACCATCGCCAACAAAACGAAGAACACTTCAAGGCGGGATTCATCGAGCGAAGACTCCGCGCCGGTGACGGCGATCCGGCTCGCATAGGCATGGAAACCGCCGCGGACGTCGAACTTCTCGCCAGCGGCCACGCTTTCATCGGCACTTTCACCTC
>Ga0255780_10001549_pt1 | contig 21287 bp, 20 predicted proteins | sample 071ome_32_FD_179978 | JGI IMG/M metagenome (GOLD analysis project Ga0255780, IMG submission 179978) | Coastal salt marsh microbial communities from the Groves Creek Marsh, Skidaway Island, Georgia - 071405AT metaG (version 2) | ecosystem: Environmental > Aquatic > Marine > Intertidal zone >... | reverse complement strand
CGTACCGCCATTGTCGAACACGGCCCGTTCCAGGCGCGCATGCAAGGCCCGCAAGAGCTCTATCAGTTCCTCGGGTGTGACATGTTCAGCAAGGCGGGTGGAGCCCACGACATCCGCGAACAGCACAGCAACTTCCTGGGACTGTACGGTCTCCAGAGCGCCATCATATCCGGCGAGTTCATCGACGATGTTGGGCGGGAAATAGCGCGCGAGGTTCGAACGCTCACGTGCAGCCAGAACCTGTTCCCGGACAAGACGTCTGCCCCGCATGACAGCGGTCGCCAGAACCGTCGTGGCCAGCAGCATGACGATGACCTCGGTCGTCCGCACGTCGAGCGAAACGTAGTGCGGATCGAGGAACCGGGTCAGCCGTCCCTCGCTGTCCGTGAAGGAGGGAATGTCAAACAGGGTGTCCGGCAAGGTGGCGATCCACGCGATACCGGCGCCCCAGCCCACGATGCAGGCCACACCTGCGAACAGCATGGCACGCGCCGAATAGCTTCCCAGCGCGAAGAGCGCGATCAGCAGGTAATAGTAGTTGAAGCTGCCGAAGCGGACTGTCATCTGGGCGGGCCAGACATATCCGATGGTATCGGCATCCAGAAACGGATTGGGCGCGAAGAGCGCAAGCGTGATCAGCACCACATCCAGAGAAAAGAAAAGATAGGCGTGCAGGTTTCCGCCCCATTTCCGGCGAAACATCCAGAGATGGACAATGCCGGCAAGCGCAAACAACGATGTGATCGGAAGGTAAAACCAGGCCGCCCGCCCCAGCAGCACAAACAGCCAGACCGTGATCGCCAGCATGGCAACCACGCGCAGCATCGCGACCAGCCGCAATCCTGCTTCTTCCTGGGAACGGAATGCCCGGTTGAGACGTCTTTCCAGCCGACCGTCGGGCCCGATGTCAAACCCGCTATCGCTCATGGCAATTCTCCTCGCGCGGGAGTTTACGCCCGCGCGGAAGATTCAGCACATTCACGAGTTACGGATGACTAGTTGGCCGCACCCAGCGTCTGACAACGTTTGGCGAGTTCCTGTTGGGCGTCGCCGCCGACCGGCTGACCGTTGAAGGTCACACGACCGTCAGACGTGACCTGCACCTCGCCCACGGTCGGGCGCGCCAGGAACGGCGTCGCAATCCCGAGATTGGTTGCGAGATCCACCGTCACCGGTATGGAGATGACATCCGGCATGACGACCCGGGGCTGCGCGTTCAGATCGGCAGATGCAACCGCGTTGCCGTTCACATCCACGCCGGGCGCATAGGCCTCGTCGCTGGCGGGAACATGGGCCACCAGATGATCGCAATCGGACCGGGTGATCTGGACAATGGTCTGGGCCGACGCGTTGCCTGTAAGCAACGTGAACACCGCCAAGACACTGAAAATGAGGGGTTTATTCATAGCCCCGGAATACCGAATCGAGCTTAACAAACCTGTAACGCGGGTTTCGAGAATCACGGTAACGTTTTTGTCCGCATGGGGGGCAGCGGTCGGAAATCGGCCATGGCGGAAATTACGGAGTGCGTTGGCACCGTCAGCACCCTCGCGTGGAATGATCACCTTTGTCGGTACGACCTGGGGCAACCACGGGAGAAACTCCGCAAATGCTCGACAACCTCTTCAAGCTGTCCGAGAACGGTACGACAGTCCGCATTGAAATCATGGCGGGCCTGACGACCTTCCTCACGATGGCCTACATCATCATCGTCAACCCGGATATCATGTCCGCCGCCGGCATGGACAAGGGTGCGCTGTTCGTCGCCACCTGTGTTGCCGCCGCGGTCGGCTGTCTGGTCATGGGCCTGTGGGCGAACTATCCCATCGCGCTCGCGCCGGGCCTCGGCCTCAACGCCTTCTTTGCCTTCGGCGTCGTCGGGGGCATGGGGGTACCATGGCAGACAGCGCTGGGCGTGATCTTCCTGTCCGGCGTGATCTTCCTGATCCTCGCGATCCTTCCGGTCCGGGTATGGATTATCAACGCCATACCAAGATCGCTGAAGATGTCGATCTCGGCGGGCATCGGCCTCTTTATCGGCGTGATCGCGCTGGAAATCGCCGGAATCACCACCGACCACCCGGTCACGCTTGTGACCCTCGGTCCGGTCACCACCATTGAGGTGATCCTGGTGGCAGTCGGTTTCGTCGGCATCATCGCTCTCGACCGGATGAAGGTTCCTGGGGCCATCGTGATCGGCATTATCGGCACCACGATCCTCGCCCACATCTTCGGCGCAACCCAGACGGCGAGTTTCGACTTCACCATCCCGTCGCTGGCCCCGACCTTCCTGCAGCTAGACATCGCGGGTGCATTCCAGGTGGGGATGATCTCGGTGATCATCGCCTTCCTGTTCGTCGATATGTTCGACACGGCGGGCACGCTGATCGGCGTGTCGCACCGCGCCGGACTGCTGGATGAGGAAGGAAAGCTGCCGCGCATGGGCCGCGCCCTGTCTTCGGACAGTATCGCGACCATCACAGGCTCGCTGTTCGGCACCTCGACCGTGACCAGTTACATCGAAAGCGCCTCGGGCGTCCGCGAAGGCGGCCGCACGGGCCTGACGGCGGTCACGGTGGGCGTCCTGTTCATCCTTGCCCTGCTGCTCGCCCCGATCATCGGACTGGTGCCGCGCTTCGCGACGGCCCCGGCGCTGCTGTTCGTCGCGGTGCTGATGGTCCGGGGTCTGACGGAAGTCGATTGGGACGACGTGACGGAATACGCCCCGGCGATCCTCGCCGCAGTGGTGATGCCGTTCACCTTCTCGATCGCCCACGGCATCGCCTTCGGCTTCATCACCTATGCCGCCGGCAAGATCCTGTCGGGCCGCTTCTCGGAAGCAAGCCCGGCGGTCTATCTGCTCGCCGTGATCTTCCTGTTGCTCTACGGCTTCGGCCTCATCGGACCTTCCTGAGCAACATCGCCATCAAAGCAAAACGGGCCGGGTTCTTCCCGGCCCGTTTCTTTTTCAGGACATGCGAGGTTTCAGTCCTTGGCCATCCAGGGCGTGTTTTTCTCCGCGATCTTCTCGAACACCGGGCAGCTCTCGCGGTGCGCACCGGGCAGATAGCCGGCGCTCATCAGGAAGGAGTTGGTGATTTCCCCACCGGTGAAGCTGAAGGTCTTCTTGAACTGCTTCACCCATTCGTCCTTGGTGAGCTTACCCTGCGCATCGAGCCATTCGGCGAAGCCGCCATCGCTGTCGCGCATCGCCAGGATGGTCCGGGCGTTGGAGATCGCGGCATTCACCTTCAACTTGTTTCGGATGATCCCGGGATCGGCCAGCAGACGCGCGCGATCCTTCTCGCCATAGGAGGCCACCTTGTCCACGTCGAACCCGTCATAGGCGGCGCGGAACCCGTCGCGCTTCTTCAGGATTGTCAACCAGCTCAAGCCAGCCTGATTGATTTCGAGGATCAGGCGCTCGAACAGCGCCGCCTCGTCACGAACCGGAAACCCATATTCGCTATCATGGTAGGGCCCGTGCCATTCATGCCCCGGCGCGATATCGCAGTATCCCGACACCCGCTGACCCTCCTATAGTGGCGCCATCCAATCCGGCCGAGAGCATAGCGATTTCCAGCGACCCGCATACCGGCGAACGCCCCGGTCTCACGAAGATTTTCCTGGCCTTCCTCTGGCTCGGGGCGACCGCCTTCGGGGGACCGGTCGCCCATTTCGGCTATTTCCGGACCGAGTTCGTGGACCGGCGGAAATGGATCGACGAGCGCGCCTATGCAGACCTCGTCTCCCTCAGCCAGTTCCTGCCCGGCCCGGCATCCAGCCAGACGGGAATCGCCATCGGCATGATGCAGCGCGGGTGGGCGGGCGGTATTGCCGCCTGGCTCGGTTTCACGCTCCCCGCCGCGGTTATTATGATCACGCTCGGCTACGGCGTGTCCTTCGCCCAGACCGCCGCCGGACAGGGCGTGATCCACGGACTGAAGCTCGCCGCGGTCGCCGTGGTGGCCAATGCCCTGTGGGGCATGGCCAAAGGTGCATGCACCAGCCCCCTCAAGGTGAGCTTCGCCGGTGTCGCGGGAGTCGCAATCCTGTTTTCCACGGGCGCATGGTTCCAGGTGCTGATCATCGCGCTGGCCGCGCTGGCCGGGGCCATATTCCTGAAAGAGGACGCCGATACCGGAGAGGCCGCCCGGACACCCGGAATCAGCCGCGTCACCGGGGTCGCCACGCTGATGGCGTTCCTGGGGTTGCTCTTTGGCCTGCCCGCCCTCACACAGGCTGTCTCGTCGGGGAACCTTGAAGCCTTTGCGGCATTTTACCGGGTCGGGTCGCTGGTCTTCGGCGGCGGCCATGTTGTCCTCCCCTTGCTGGAAGCCGAGCTGGTCCCGACGGGCTGGATGACAACCGACACCTTCCTCGCCGGCTACGGTGCCGTTCAGGCCATTCCTGGCCCGATGTTTTCCCTGACCGGCTATCTGGGAAATGTGGCCGTGCCGCCGGGCGGTTATACCGGCGGCTGGATCGGCGGCGCACTGGCAATTGTCGCGGTCTTCCTGCCCTCGTTCCTCCTGCTGGGGGCCGCCCTGCCATTCTGGGAAACACTGCGACGGCGCACACGCGTTCGCGCGGCGCTGTCCGGCGTCAACGCGGCCGTGGTGGGACTGTTGCTGGCGGTGCTCTACACGCCGGTCTGGACCTCGACCGTGCGCGATGCCTCGGATTTCGCGGCTGTGATCGTCGCGGCCGTGCTGCTGGCCGCCTGGCGTCTGCCGCCCTGGCTCGTGGTGCTGCTGGCCGCCGTCGCGGGGTTCTTCGGCGTCTAGTAGAACGCAAAACGCTCGGCAAGCGCCTCGAGCGAGACCGCGCCGGAATTCACCAGCGCGAAGATTCCAGCGAACAGGATCGCCGAAATAACGGATGTCGCCAGCACCTTGCGGATCAGCATCGGCCTGGCCGGCGCGCCGTGGTCGTGTCCGGCCTCGGGATTTTCGGTCCGGCTGACGCCCCAGGGCAGCACCATGAACAGCACCACCCACCAGATCACGATATAGACGACGATGCCTGTGACGGGGTTCATCGGAGATCAGACCTCTTCGAGTTCCACCAGCGTACCCGCGAAATCCTTCGGGTGCAGGAACAGCACCGGCTTGCCATGGGCACCCTGCTTCGGCTCCCCGTCACCCAGCACGCGCGCACCCTGCTCGACCAGCCGATCGCGCGCCGCAACGATATCATCGACCTCGTAGCAGACATGATGCATGCCGCCGGACGGATTCTTCTCGAGAAACCCCGCGACCGGCGAGCCCTCACCCAGCGGATGAAGCAGCTCGATCTTGGTGTTGGGCAGTTCCACAAAGATCGTGGTCACACCATGGGTCGGGATATCCAGAGGTTCGGAAACCTTGGCGCCAAGCGTCTCCGCATAGATTGCCGCCGCCGCCGCCAGGTCCGGAACCACGATGGCCACATGATTGAGACGTCCGATCATTTCATATCCCTCGTTCAGTCCCCGATCCGCAACAAATGCACGTTCGTGCTCGGGCTCTTGCCGCGCCGCGCACGAAAACTGCGGCGCACGGCTCGGCGCAGGCGCTCGATCAGGGCGTCCTCGTCGTCGCGCTTGCGCAGCGGCACCTCGTCCAGTGCATCCATAACGTCATCAAGGACGTCGTCCATCAGATCATAATCATCGTCATTCTCGCCCAGAATTCCGGGAGCCGACAGCTGCGGTTCCGCGGCCAGACGCCCGCGCGCATCGAGAACGACACTCAGCACGGCGGAGCCGTTCCACAACATATGGGCACGCTCTCGCAGATTTGCATCGTCCACCCGGATCAGGTCGTTGCCGTCGAGCGCGAGGCGGCCGAACTGCACCTGTCCCGCGATCTCGGGTCCATCGGGATGCAGGCGCAGGACATCGCCGTTATAGACCACGGGCGCATGGTCCGCGCCGCAGGACAGCGCCAGATCCGCGTGGGCGTCGAGGTGATGGGGCTCGCCATGGACCGGCACGGCGATGCGCGGACGCACCCAGCCATACATCTTGCGCAATTCCTCGCGCGCGGGGTGCCCGGAGACGTGCACGAAATGGTCGTCCTGGGTGATCACATCCACCCCCATGCCAACGAGCTGGTTCTGCAAACGCCCGATCAGGACCTCGTTCCCGGGAATAACCCGCGAGGAGAAGATCACCGTATCGCCGCCTTCCAGGGACACCTTCGGATGATCCTCACGGGCGATGCGCGGAAGCGCGGCCCGGGGTTCGCCCTGGCTGCCTGTGCAGATCAGCATGACCGAGTCCCGGGGGACCAGCATCGCCTCGTCTTCCTGCAGGAAGGGCGGCAGGTCCTTCAGGTAACCGACGGAACGGGCCGCCTCGGTCATCCGCCACAGCGAACGCCCGACGAGTCCGACGGCCCGCCCGTGTTCATGGGCGACCTCGGCGAGGGTCTGCACCCGCGCGACATTACTCGCGAAACACGCCACAACCACGCGGTTGTCCAGCGTGTCGACGAGTTCCATCAGGCTGGCGCGCGCCTCACCTTCGGAGCGGCTGTGCCCCTCGACCGTGGCGTTGGTGGAATCCCCCACCATGGCCAGCACGCCTTCTTCACCAAGCGCCTGCAACCGGTCCTCGTCCACACCCGGCCCGACCAGTGGGTCGGGGTCCAGCTTCCAGTCCGCCGTGTGATAGACGGTTCCGGCGCCGGTCCGCAGGATCACTCCGTTCGGTTCCGGGATCGAATGGGTCATGGTCACCAGTTCGATATCGAACGGTTTGAGCGAGACCGACCCGGAGATAGGGATCTCATGCAGCGGCACCTCGCCGCCCAGCCCGACCTCTTCCAGCTTGTTGCGCAGCACGGCGAGCGTGAACCGCGTCGCATAGACGGGACATTGAAGACGCGGCCACAGATGCGCCACGGCCCCCACATGGTCCTCATGTGCATGGGTGATAACCATGCCCACCAGGTCGCGGCGGCGCTCGGCCACGAAGGTCGGGTCGGCCATCATCACATCGACGCCCGGTAGAGACGGATCACCAAAGGTGACGCCGCAATCGACGATCAGCCATTTTCCGTCATGGCCATAGACGTTGAGATTCATACCGATCTCGCCCGCGCCGCCAAGCGGCACGAACAGGATCTCGTCCTTTCCAGGGTTCAAGGCCATCGTGGGGACGATTTCAGTATATGCCGTTCAGGCGCGCGACTTCCCGCAGGCCCACGAGCGTCAGATCGGGCTCGGTCGCATCGATCACATCCGTCACATCGGCAAACAGCGACGCCAGCCCTCCGGTCGCAATCACCTTCAAAGGTGCCCCGTACTCCGCTGCTATCCGCGGCACCATTCCTTCGACCATCGACACATACCCCCAAAAAATACCCGATTGCATGGCCGGCACGGTCGCGCCGCCGATCACGTGCTCGGGACGCTCGATATTGACGCGGGGCAGAAGCGCCCCGGCGGTGTAGAGGGCTTCAACGGAGAGATTGATACCCGGTGAGATAACGCCGCCACGGAAATTGCCGTCGGCGTCGATGACGTCAAACGTTGTTGCCGTCCCGAAATCAATGACGATTAGGTCACCTTCGTGCAGCAGGTGTGCGCCCACCGCCGCGACGAGACGGTCCGCGCCGGCCTGCTCGGGCCGATCGATCAGCACCTTGATGCCGAGATCGACATTCGGGTCACGCACCACCAGCGGGGTGACGCCGAAGTGCGATTCCAGAAGATTTGTCAGGTTTCGCCGTGTCCCTGGGACGACGGTGGTGACAATAGCGTGGGTGATGTCACGTACAGCAATGTCCTTCAGGGACATGAGCTGGGTCAGCCAGACCGCGTATTCGTCGGCTGTGCGCTGGGCATTGGTCGAAATCCGCCATTTGCCGCGCTGCACGTCGCCCTCATACACGGCAAAGACCGTGTTCGTGTTTCCGCAATCGACGGCGAGCAGCATCGTCAGGCTCCCAGGTTCACGCGGCGGCCGGGGTCACGGGGAACACATCCCCCGCGGAGACGCGCATCGTCTCCCCGTTCCGTGCAAGCAGCAGGTTACCAGCTTCGTCGATGCCGTCGAAGCCGCCCTCGACCGTCTCCCGGGGCAACTTCACGGTCAGCTTCGTACCCGGCTCCAGGGCCAGTTCGGCCCAACGCATGCGGATTGCCGCGAAACCTTCGCGCTCCCAGACATCCAGATGCTCGGCCAGGCTCGCCAGGAAGACCTCGAGAAGCTCTTCCACCGCGACATTCGCACCGCACGCCGACAGGTCGGTCGCATCGGGAAGTTCCGCAGGATGACCCGCCACATTGACGCCGATCCCGGCGATCACCCAGGCCACCCCACCAGCGCCGTCATCCGCGCTGTCAAGCAGGATGCCGGAAAGCTTCCGCCCCGCGACCAACAGGTCGTTCGGCCATTTCAGGACTGCTTCGACACCGGTGCATTCCCGAACCGCGCGCGCCATCGCCGCGCCGACCACAAAACCGACCTGAGGTGCCTCACGTGCCGTGCATTGCGGGCGGAGCAGAACCGAGAGGTAGAGATTCCCGCGCGGTGAGGTCCAGCTTCGCCCATGACGTCCACGCCCCGCTGTCTGTTCGCGTGACCAGACAACCATCCTGCCCGGCGCGCCGTTGGCCGCCAGGCGTTTGGCTTCTTCGCTAGTGCTGTCGAGGCTGTCATGTGCGTCCAGCACCCAGCCGGACGGCACCTGCGGGGGGTGGGTCATCCGGCAAACAGGACGGATGCCGCCGCTTCAGCGCCCGTCAGGACCGGCGCCAGACCGATGAAGAAGAACACGGTCACGAGTGCCGTCACCGCAACGATCGTGGAGATTTCGCGGCCCGGTGCAGAATCGAAGGCCTCCGCCGGTTCATCGAAATACATGATCTTGATGATGCGCAGGTAATAGAACGCACCCACCACGCTCGCCAGAAGACCGATCACGGCAAGAACGTACAGTTCGGCATCGATGGCCGCACGGAATACGAAGAACTTGGCGAAGAAGCCACCGAGTGGCGGGATACCGGCCATCGAGAACATGAAGATCGCGAGTGCCGCTGCCATCATCGGATTGGTCTTGCTGAGCCCCGCAAGGGAGCCAATATCCTCGACCATCTGTCCCTGGCGGCGCATCGCAAGAATGCAACCGAATGTGCCGATGTTCATGAACAGGTAGATGGTCAGATAGACCAGCATACCGGTGGCACCCTGTTCATTGCCCGCGGCGAGACCGACCAGCACGAAGCCCATATGGCCGATGGAGCTGTAGGCCATCAGGCGCTTGATGTTGGTCTGCACGATGGCGGCGAAGGAGCCGAGGATCATCGAGGCGACCGAGATGAACCAGATCACCTGCTGCCATTCTGCGGCCAGCGGTCCAAACGGCTCCAGCAGTACGCGGGCAAACAGCACCATTGCCGCGATCTTCGGAGCGATCGCAAAGAAAGCCGTCACCGGCGTGGGTGCGCCCTCATAGACGTCAGGCGTCCACATATGGAACGGCACCGCCGAGACCTTGAATGCCAGCCCGGCCGTCACGAAGACGATGCCGATCACCGCACCGATGGACGCGCCCTCACCTGCTGTGAACTGACTGGCCAGCGCGCCGAAATTGGTGGTGCCGGCGAACCCGTAAACGAGCGACATGCCATACAGCAGGATGCCCGAACTCAGCGCACCGAGGACGAAGTACTTCAGGCCCGCTTCCGAGGAGCGCAGCGTGTCGCGCCGGATTGCAGCGACCACATAGAGCGCCAGGCTCTGCAACTCGATACCGATATAGAGCGATATCAGGTCGTTGGCCGACACCATCATCATCATGCCGAGGACGGCCAGGACGATGAGGATCGGGAACTCGAACTGGTCGATCCCCTCGCGCATGTTGAACGGAATGGCGAGGATCAACGCCAGGGCCGCACCCACGATCAGCAGGATTTTCGCGAAGACGGCGAAATCATCGACGACGAACTGGCCGTTGAACGCCAGCGTTGTCCCGACCGGACCGGCGAGGACGAGCAGCGCGGCCACGATGAGGACGCCCACGCCCAGCCAGGACACGAACCGGGCGGAATTCTCGCCCCGGAACGCACCGAACATGAGCATGACCATACCCGCGACGGCGACGAACAGTTCCGGCGCTGCGGCTGTGAGATCGGCAGAAATATCCATGGTCCGTCTCCTGCCCTAGCGTCCGGCCAGATTGAGTGGCTCGACCGCCGAAAGCGCCGACTGATAGTTCTGCAGCAGGTTCGACACGGTCGCGTCAAACACACTGAGGAACGGATCCGGCCAGACGCCCATCCAGATGACCAGCACCACCAGCGGCGCGAAGATCGCGATCTCGCGGGGTTCGAGGTCCATAATCTGCTTGAGATGCTCCTTCTCCAGCTTGCCGAACACGACGCGCCGGTAGAGGTAAAGCATGTAGGCGGCGCCGAGGATCACACCGGTCGATGCCAGCATCGCCACCCAGGTGTTGTCCTGGAACGTCCCGACGAGGACCAGGAACTCGCCCACGAAACCGCTCGTGCCCGGCAGCCCGACCGAGCCGAGCATGAACACCATGAACACGAAGGCGTATTTCGGCATCCGCTCCACGAGCCCGCCGTAGTGCGAGATCTCGCGGCTGTGCTCGCGGTCGTAGATCACACCGACACAAAGGAAGAGTGCGGCGGAGACGATGCCGTGGCTGACCATCTGGAACATCGCGCCGTCGATGCCCTGCTGGGTTGCGGTGAAGATGCCGATGGTCACGAAGCCCATATGGGCGACCGAGGAATACGCGATCAGCTTCTTCATATCCTCCTGGGCGAGCGCCACGAGTGAGGTGTAGATGATGGCGATGACCGACAGCGTGTAGATCAGCGGCACGAACTGCTCGGACGCCAGCGGCAGCATCGGCAGCGAAAAACGCAGGAAGCCGTAGCCGCCCATCTTCAGCAGCACGCCCGCAAGGATGACCGACCCGGCGGTCGGCGCCTCCACATGGGCGTCCGGCAGCCAGGTGTGCACCGGCCACATGGGCATCTTCACCGCGAATGAGGCGAAGAAGGCCAGCCACAGCCATGTCTGCATGCCTGGCGGCACGGAATGGGCGATCAGCGTCGGGATGTCGGTCGTGCCCGCGTCAAAATACAGCGTCAGGATCGCGGCCAGCAGCAGGACCGAGCCCGCCAGCGTGTAGAGGAAGAACTTGAACGCCGAATAGACACGGCGCGGCCCGCCCCAGACACCGATGATGATGAACATCGGGATCAGGACCGCCTCGAAGAAGATGTAGAACATCACGAAATCGAGGGCGGCGAAGGTACCCACCATCATCGTCTCGAGGACGAGGAAGGCGATCATGTATTCCTTCACCCGGTTCTTAATCGCCGTCCAGGACGCCAGCACGCAGATCGGCGTCAGGAAGGTCGAGAGGATCACAAAGAACAGCGAAATGCCGTCGATCCCCATGTGGTAGGCGATGTTGAACTGGGGCAGCCAGTCGAATTTCTCGACGAACTGGAACTCGGCGGTCGTCTTGTCGAAGTTGAGCCACAGCAGCAGGCTGATCGCGAAGGTCGCGAGCGCGGTCCACAGCGCCGCCCAGCGGGCATTGCGCGCGACGGTCTCTTCATCGCCGCGCACCAGCAGGATGAACAGCACACCCACCAGCGGCAGGAACGTCGTCAGGGAGAGGATCGGGAAAGATTCCATATCGCGCCGCCTCTACCCGAAGAACCCGAAGAGGAACCAGGTGGCAAAAATGACCAGGCCGATCAGCATCGCGAATGCGTAGTGATAGACGTAGCCCGATTGCAGACGTCCGGCCCAGCCCGCAATATCGCGTGTCGCGGCTGCGACACCGTCCGGGCCCACGCCGTCGATCACCGCGCCGTCGCCCGACTTCCACAGGCCGCGGCCCAGCACGAAGGCCGTGCGCACGAACACCCGGTCGTACAGTTCGTCAAAGAACCACTTGTTATAGACGAAGGTGTGGATCGGCCGGATGCGACGCACCACTGCTGCCGGCCATTCCGGCTTCAGCATGTACATCACCCACGCTCCGAAGATACCGACAACGCCCACCACAATCGGCAGGATCTTGACCCACTTATCGACATGGTGCGCATGCTCGATGACGTCACTCGTCATCAGCAGCGAAGAGCGCCAGAACTCGTCCATGTGGTGGCCGACGAAATACTCGTAGCCCAGATAACCCGAGAAGATCGCGCCGATGGCCAATACCAGCAGCGGTACAATCATCACCGGCGGCGATTCATGGGCATGGTCGTAGGTGTGGTCGTCGGCCCGCGTTCGGCCGTGGAAGGTCAGGAACAGCAGGCGCCAGGAATAGAAGGCCGTCATCAGGGCCGCGGCAATGCCGAGCCAGAAAGCGTATTCGCCCATGCCCGTATGCGCGGCGAAGGCCGATTCCAGGATGATGTCCTTGGAATAGAACCCGGCAAAACCGATCCCCAGGAGTGGAATGCCTACGCCAGCCAGCGCCAGAGAGCCGACCCACATCAGCGCGCCCGTCACGTTCATCTTCCGGTACAGGCCACCCATCTTTCGCATGTCCTGCTCGTCATCCATGCCATGGATGACGCTACCCGCCCCGAGGAACAGCAGCGCCTTGAAGAAGGCGTGGGTCATCAGGTGGAAGATGGCCGCCGGATAGGCCCCAACCCCCAGTGCGAAGAACATGTAACCGAGCTGCGAGCAGGTCGAGTACGCGATGACCCGCTTGATGTCCCACTGGGTCATGCCGATGGTCGCGGCGAAGAACGCAGTGGTCCCGCCAACGAAGGCGACAACCACGAGTGCGTTGGGAGCGAATTCGAAAATCGGTGACAACCGCGCGACCATGAACACACCGGCCGTCACCATGGTCGCCGCATGGATCAGCGCGGAAACCGGCGTCGGACCTTCCATCGCATCCGGCAGCCAGGTGTGCAGGCCGAGCTGCGCCGACTTGCCCATCGCGCCGACAAACAGCAGCAGGCAGATCGTCGTCAGGATATCGACGTCCATGCCCAGGAAGATGAAGGACTGGCCGGCCACGTCCGGAACGGCGCGGAAGACGGTGTCGAAATCCAGCGAGCCGAAGACGAAGAACACGCCCAGAATACCCAGCATGAAGCCGAAGTCGCCGACGCGGTTGACGACGAAGGCCTTGATCGCCGCCGCATTCGCCGAGGGCCGACTGAACCAGAAGCCGATCAGAAGATAGGACATCAGGCCGACGCCTTCCCAGCCGAAGAACATCTGGACGAAGTTGTCGGCGGTCACCAGCGACAGCATGAAGAAGGTGAACAGGCTGAGATAGGCCATGAACCGCGGCTTGTGCGGGTCGTGGCTCATGTAGCCGACGGAATAGACATGGACCATCGACGAGACGACGTTCACCACGAACACCATCACCGCGGTCAGCGTGTCGAAGCGCAGCGCCCAGCTGAGGTCGAGCGTGCCCGACTTGATCCAGGTGAACAGGCGTACCGTGTCCAGTTCCTGGCCTGCAATACCGACCTGCCAGAGCAGGATACTGGACAGCACGGCGGCAACCAGCATCGGGATTACCGTTACCAACTGTGCAGCCCGGTCGCCCATGCGGGTGCCGAACACCCCGGCGACGATGCCGCCTGCGAGCGGCAGGAAGATCGCGAGTTCGATCATCGCCCCGTCAGCCCTTCATCATGTTGATGTCTTCAACCGCGATGGAGCCACGGTTACGGAAATAGACGACGAGGATCGCCAGACCGATTGCGGCTTCAGCGGCGGCCACGGTGAGGACGAACATCGCGAAGATCTGGCCGACCAGATCGCCCAGATGGGCGGAAAACGCGATGAAGTTGATGTTCACCGCCAAAAGCATCAGCTCGACCGACATCAGAATGATGATGACGTTCTTCCGGTTCAGGAAGATGCCAAAGATGCCGAGCGTGAACAGGATCGCGCCGACCGTGAGGTAGTGTGCAAGTCCGATTTCAAGCATCACACGCCGCTCCCTGTCGTCACCTTGCGCACCTCGACAACATCCTCGCGCCGGCGATCGACCTGGACGCCGATCTTCTGGCGCTTCACGTCCGGACGGTGGCGCAGGGTCAGTACGATGGCCCCGATCATCGCGATCAGCAGCACCATGCCCGAAGCCTGGAACAGGTAGATGTAGTCTGTATAGATCAGCCGCCCGAGCGCGTGGGTGTTAGTCATCTGGTCCGGCGACACGGCCGGTGCGGCCAGCACCTGTGCAGCCTCCGGCGAGGCGACCCAGCTTCCGAACACCAAAATCAGCTCCGCGACCAGGATCAGCCCGATCAGTGCGCCGATGGGCAGGTACTGCAGGAAGCCCTCACGCAGTTCGGCGAAGTTGATGTCCAGCATCATCACGACGAACAGGAACAGCACCGCGACGGCGCCGACATAGACGACCACCAGGATCATCGCCAGGAATTCGGCCCCGATGAGCACGAACAGACCGGCCGAATTGAAGAAGGCCAGGATCAGGAACAACACCGAGTGCACCGGATTCTTCGACGAAATGACCATCACGCCCGACGCGATAGCGACGAACGCGAAGAGGTAGAAGGCGAGCGCTTGAATGACCACGTCAGATCCCCCCGGCCCGGCCTAGCGATACGGTGCGTCGGCGGCGAGCGCCGTTGCGATTTCGGCTTCCCACCGGTCGCCGTTCGAGAGCAGCTTGGCCTTGTCGTACATCAGCTCCTCGCGGGTCTCGGTGGCGAACTCGAAGTTCGGCCCCTCGACGATGGCATCGACCGGGCAGGCTTCCTGACAGAAGCCGCAATAGATGCACTTGGTCATGTCGATGTCGTAGCGGGTCGTACGGCGTGAGCCGTCCTCGCGCGGTTCGGCCTCGATGGTGATCGCCTGCGCCGGGCAGATTGCCTCGCACAGCTTGCAGGCAATGCAGCGCTCTTCCCCGTTGGGATATCGGCGCAGCGCATGCTCGCCACGGAAGCGTGGGCTCAGCGGGCCCTTTTCGTACGGATAGTTGATTGTGACCTTCGGCTTGAAGAAATACTTCAGCGTCAGCCACATGCCGGCGGCGATCTCGATCAGGAGAAGCGAGCGGGCGGTACGGTCGAGCATGGCCATAGCGGACTCTCCCCTCTCCTAGTTCACGATACCGGGGTACCAGCCGAACACGACGATGGCACCGGCGGTGATGACGACCCAGGCCAGCGACAGCGGCAGGAAGACCTTCCAGCCCAGGCGCATCAGCTGATCGTAGCGGTAGCGCGGCAGCGTGGCGCGCACCCACAGGAAGACGAACAGCATCAGCGAGACCTTGAGCGCGAACCAGATGACGCCCGGGATCCAGTTCAGCGGCGCGATGTCAAAGGGCGGCAGCCAGCCGCCGAGGAACAGGATGACCGTCATCCCGCTCATCAGCACCATGTTCGCGTATTCGCCGAGGAAGAACAGCGCGAAGGCCATCGCCGAATATTCGACATTGTAGCCCGTCACCAGTTCCGCTTCGGCTTCCGGCAGATCAAAGGGTGCGCGGTTGGTCTCGGCCAGCGCCGAGATCACGAAGACGATGAACATCGGCAGCAGCGGAATGAAGAACCACAGGTTCTTCTGCGCCAGCACGATATCCGACAGGTTCAGCGAGCCGACTGCCAGCAGCACCGTGATGATGACGAAGCCGATGGAGACCTCATAGGACACCATCTGTGCCGCCGAGCGCAGCGCGCCGAGGAACGGATATTTCGAGTTCGAGGCCCAGCCGGCCATGATGATGCCGTACACGCCGAGCGAGGAAATCGCGAAGAGGTACAGCACGCCGACATTGATGTCCGACAGCACCCAGCCTTCCGCGACCGGGATGACCGCCCAGCCGACCATGGCCAGGATGAAGGTCAGCATCGGCGCCAGCAGGAAAACCACCCGGTTTGCACCGGTCGGGATGATGAGTTCCTTCGTCATCAGCTTCAGCGCGTCCGCGAAGGGCTGGAACAGGCCGAACGGCCCGACGACGTTGGGCCCCATCCGCAACTGCATCAGGCCGATCACCTTGCGTTCGGCATAAGTGAGATAGGCCACGACGATCAGCAACGGCAGGACCAGGAACAGAATCTGGATGACTATCCAGAGCGTCGGCCAGGCGTAGGACCACCAGAACTCAACCATCGGTGCCGGTCCTTTCACCGTTCGCGTTCACGAACTCACGGGTGCATTCGGCCATCGTCTCGGAGGCCCGGCTGATCGGGTCGGTCATGTAGTAATTGGCAATCGGGCTCTCGAACGGGGCAGCCGACATCTCGCCGCTGCCGGAAACGCCCCGCCATGTGGCCGGCACGGCCTCGTCCACCCGGTTGAAGTCCGGATTGGCGGCCGTCAGCGCGGCGCGCACGTCGCCCAGCGTGACGTAATCGAGACCGCCGCCGACCGCGTCGGATAGCGCGCGGATGATCGCCCAGTCCTCGCGCGCATCGCCCGGCGGCTGCACGGCCTGACGGGCCAGCTGCACGCGGCCCTCGGTATTCACATAGGTGCCGTTCTTTTCCGTGTAGGCCGCGCCCGGCAGGATCACGTCCGCGCGATGCGCGCCCGCATCGCCGTGATGTCCCTGATAGACCACGAAGGCGTTGCCGAGTTTCGACATGTCGATCTCATCGGCGGCCAGCAGATAGACCAGGTCGATCTCCTCGCTCTGCGCACCATCCAGAATGCCCTGCGTGTCGCGCCCGCCCTCACCCGGCACGAAACCGAGGTCGAGACCGCCCACACGGGCGGCTGCGGTGTGCAGCACGTTGAAACCGTTCCAGTCCTCGCGGATCAGGTTGCAGCTCTCGACCAGTCCGGCGACGGTGGCCAGCACGGCGGCGCCGTCCTCGCGCGCCAGCGCGCCCATCCCGACGATGACGGCGGGACGCTCGGCGTTCTTCAGGACGCTCCCGAATTCATGGCTCCCGTCGGCGATCTGCCGAAGCGTGTCCGGACCCGCGCCCAGATAGACCACGTCGTAGTTGTAGTTCACCTGCGGGCCGACAACGCCGATGCGCGCACCGCCCTGCAGCCACGCCTTGCGCAGGCGCGTGTTGACCAGCGGGGCTTCCCAACGCGCGTTGGTTCCGACGAGCAGCACAGCGTCGGCGTTCTCCAGCCCCGCGATGGTGGTGTTCATCACATAGGCGGCACGATTGTCGGCCGGGAGCTTCGCCCCGTCCTGGCGGCAGTCGATGTTGGCCGAACCCAGCGCCAGCATGAGCTGCTTCAGCGCAATCATGGATTCCGCATCGCACTGGTCACCGGCGATGGCGGCCAGCTTGCTGCCCGACGACGCCTTGATCTTGTCAGCGATGGCAGCGAACGCCTCGGCCCAGCTTGCGGGCTGCAGCTTGCCGTCCTTGCGGACATAGGGCCGGTCGAGGCGCTGGCGGGTCAGGCCGTCGCAGGCATAGCGCGACTTGTCGCCCAGCCACTCCTCGTTCACGTCCTCGTTCAGGCGCGGCAGGATGCGCAGCACCTCGGTCTGGCGGGAATCCACCCGGATGGCCGCACCGACTGCGTCGAGCACATCGACGGATTCGGTCTTGGTCAGTTCCCAGGGCCGTGAGACGAAGGCATAGGGCTTCGACGTCAGCGCGCCGACCGGACAAAGGTCGATGACGTTGGCGCTGACTTCGGAATCCAGCGACTTTTCCAGATAGGTCGTGATTTCGGCATGCTCACCGCGGCCCAGCAGGCCCAGTTCCGGCACGCCTGCGATCTCGGTCGCGAAGCGCACGCAGCGGGTGCAGTGGATGCAGCGGGTCATGATCGTCTTGACCAGCGGCCCCATATGCTTGTCCTTGACCGCACGCTTGTGCTCCTGGAAGCGCGAGTGGTCACGGCCGAAGGCCATCGCCTGGTCCTGCAGGTCGCATTCGCCGCCCTGATCGCAGATCGGGCAGTCGAGCGGATGATTAATCAGCAGGAATTCCATGACCCCGTCGCGCGCCTTGCGCACCATTTCGGAGTCCGTCTTGATGTCCATACCCTCGGCCACCGGCAGCGCGCAGGAAGCCGCCGGTTTCGGCGGTCCGGGCGACACCTCGACGAGGCACATGCGGCAGTTGCCCGCCACGGACAGGCGCTCGTGGTAGCAAAAACGCGGAATCTCTACCCCGGCCATCTCGCAGGCCTGAAGGACCGTCAGCCCTGCCGGGACTTCGATCTCGGTGCCGTCAACCTTGACTGTCGGCATCGTCCGCTCCCCCGCCTATTCCGCAGCCTGCGCCGGCACAGCGCCGGTGCGTGACTTGCGGGCCTCGATCCGGGCTTCCATTTCCGGGCGGAAATGCCGGATCAGCCCCTGCACCGGCCACACGCCGCCATCGGCCAGCGCGCAGATGGTGTGTCCCTCGATCTGCTTGGTCAGTTCCCACAGCATGTCGATTTCCTCGACCTCGGCATCGCCGGTCACCATCCGATTCATCACCCGATAGACCCAACCCATGCCCTCACGGCACGGCGTGCACTGGCCGCAGCTTTCGTGGCGGTAGAAATGGCTCAGCCGCGCGATCGCCTCGACGATGTCGGTGGACTTGTCCATGACGATGATGGCCGCCGTGCCCAGGCCCGTGCTGTGCTCGCGAAGCGCATCGAAATCCATCAGCACTGTGTCGCAGATGCTCTTGGGCAGGCACGGTGTGGACGATCCGCCCGGGATCACCGCCAGAAGATTATCCCAGCCGCCGCGCACGCCACCGGCGTGCTTCTCGATGAGTTCCTTCAGCGGAATGCTCATCTCTTCTTCGACGTTGCACGGATTGTTCACATGGCCCGAGATCGAGAAGATCTTGGTGCCGGTGTTGTTCTCGCGTCCGAACCCGGCGAACCACGAAGACCCGCGCCGCAGGATGGTCGGGCCGACGGCAATTGTCTCGACGTTGTTGACCGTGGTCGGGCAGCCATAGAGGCCGCATGCCGCCGGGAACGGCGGTTTCAGGCGCGGCTGGCCCTTCTTGCCTTCCAGGCTCTCGATCAGCGCAGTTTCCTCGCCGCAGATATACGCTCCTGCACCCCGATGCAGATAGACGTCGAAGTCCCAGCCGGAGCCACAGGCGTTCGGCCCGATCAGACCGGCCTCGTAGGCCTCGTCGATGGCGACCTGCAGGTGGGACGCCTCGGAATAGAACTCGCCGCGCACATAGATGTAGGCCGCGTTCGCACCCATCGCGAACCCGGCGACCAGACAGCCCTCGACCAACACGTGCGGGTCATAACGCAGGATCTCGCGGTCCTTGCAGGTGCCCGGCTCGGACTCGTCGGCATTGACCACGAGGTAGTGCGGACGCCCGTCGCGCCGGTCGTCCGGCGGCATGAAGGACCACTTCACGCCCGTCGGGAAACCGGCCCCGCCGCGCCCGCGCAGGCCCGACGCCTTGATCTCCTCGACGATCTTCTCACGGCCCAGCTCGATCAGGGCCTTGGTGTTGTCCCAGATGCCCCGGCGCCGCGCGCCTTCGAGGCGCCAGTCGTCCTGTCCGTAGAGGTTTTGGAAGATGCGGTCTTCGTCGCGCAGCATCACGCCCCCTCCGACGTCAGGGTGGTCAGGCCGCCCGCCGGCTCGGAGCCGGTCCGGCCTTCCTGGGAGCCCGTCATCGGGTCCTCACCGCGCTTGAGCGCTTCCAGCACCGAGCGGAAGTTCTCGGCCGTGAGGTCCTCGTAGTACTCGTCGTTGATCTGCACCATCGGCGCATTGCAGCACGCGCCCAGGCACTCGACCTCGACAACGGTGAACTTCCCGTCGGCGCTCGTCTCTCCCAGCCCGCAGCCGGTCACGTCCTTCGCCACGGCGCGCAGATCGTCCGATCCGCGCAGCCAGCACGGCGTGGTGCGGCAGAGCTGGACGAAGTTCTCGCCGACCGGCTCCAGATTGAACATCGAATAGAAGGTCGCGACCTCGAGCACCCTGATCTTCGGCATGTCGAGATAGCTGGCGACGTACTCGATCACTTCGGTCGGCAGCCAGCCGCCGGCCTGGCGCTGGGCCAGGTCGAGCAGCGGGATCACCGCACTCTGCTGCCGTCCCTCCGGATAGCGCGCGACGATGGTCTGCGCGCGCTCCTCGGTCGCGGCGTTGAAGGCGAAGGCTTCGCTCATCGGTCCACCTCTCCGAACACGACATCCAGGCTGCCGAGGATCGCAGGCACGTCCGCCAGCATGTGGCCCTCGCTCAGCGGCACCAGCGCCTGCATGAAGGCGAAGCCCGGCGCGCGGATCTTGCAGCGGTAGGGCTTGTTGGAGCCGTCGGAGACCAGATAGACGCCGAACTCGCCCTTGGGCGCTTCGACGGCGGTGTAGGTCTCGCCGGCGGGCACGTGATAGCCCTCGGTATAGAGCTTGAAGTGATGGATCAGCGCTTCCATCGAATACTTCATCTCGCCACGGCGCGGCGGGGTAAGCTTGTGATTCTGGGTCAGGACCGGGCCTTCGGGCATCTCATCCAGGCACTGCCTGATGATCCGCAGGCTCTGGCGCATCTCCTCGACGCGCACGAGATAGCGCGCATAGCAGTCACCGGTCTTGCCGATGGGCACGTCGAAATCCATGCGGTCATAGACGTCATAGGGCTGCGACTTGCGCAGGTCCCACGGCACGCCCGAGGCGCGCAGCATCGGGCCCGTCATGCCCCAGTCCATCGCCTCCTCGGCGCTGAACACGCCGATATCGACGGTACGCTGCTTGAAGATGCGGTTGCCCGTCAGCAGCGATTCCATGTCGTCGATGAACTTCGGATAGGTCTCGCAGAATTCATAGATGTCGTCGGCGAGACCGGCCGGCATATCCTGATGCACACCGCCGGGACGGAAATACGCCGCGTGCAGACGCGCGCCCGACACCCGCTCGTAGAATTCCATCATCCGCTCACGTTCCTCGAAGCCCCACAGCAGCGGCGTCATGGCGCCGACATCAAGGGCATAGGTCGTGAGGTTCATGATGTGGTTGAGGATGCGCGTGATCTCGGAGAACAGCACACGGATGTACTGGCCGCGCTCCGGCACCTCGATGCCGAGCAGCTTCTCGACCGCCAGCGCGTAGGCGTGCTCCTGGCACATGGGCGAGACGTAATCGAGCCGGTCGAAATACGGGACCGCCTGCAGATAGGTCTTGTACTCGATCAGTTTCTCGGTGCCGCGATGCAGCAGGCCGATATGCGGATCGGCGCGCTCGACCACCTCGCCGTCCATCTCCAGCACCAGGCGCAGCACGCCATGGGCCGCGGGATGCTGCGGGCCGAAGTTGAGGGTCAGGTTCTTGATGGCGACTTCGGACATCAGGCTTCCCCGGCCTCCTCTTCACCCTCCGCGCCGGCCTTCTC
>Ga0255780_10001548_pt1 | contig 21292 bp, 11 predicted proteins | sample 071ome_32_FD_179978 | JGI IMG/M metagenome (GOLD analysis project Ga0255780, IMG submission 179978) | Coastal salt marsh microbial communities from the Groves Creek Marsh, Skidaway Island, Georgia - 071405AT metaG (version 2) | ecosystem: Environmental > Aquatic > Marine > Intertidal zone >... | reverse complement strand
GTGTGGTGGTGTGTATGGTCTTATAGGATACTACAGTATGAGGATATCAATCCGGCGACGCACAGCCATCCGTTTTCTCGTTCACTGCCAGCGCTGGCTTTTGGAGAGGAGGAGGAGGAGGAGGAGGAGGACGAGTGACATGCGATGCGTTTCGTGGCGACGTCGACGTCACATTTGCACACACACGCGCAACGAAGACGACGAGAACGATGGATTCCGTCATGCGTCAATCGATGAGGTACGCGACGACGCGCAGACGAGGTCGCGACGCGGGCGAGGACGGACGGACGGTTGGATTGGATTATTCCTGCGCGACGCATTTGAGTGGACCGCGAACCGACGGATTTGGATCGCGGGTGATTATTGATGAACGGGCGGATGACGCGCGACGCGAGGCGAGTGTGAGGAGGATGAGCGATGAGAATGACTGACGAAAATATTGTGACGCTGTTTCGCGTGTCGTTTTTATTGTGACGACGTAGCGTCGCGGCCAAGTTTGCGACGACGAAGAAGCAATCCAGCACCGGCGGACGCCGCGCCGTCGCGGTGCGCTCCGCGGCCAAGGCGGCGGATGCGACGACGCCGAAGACTGAGCGCCCGATGAAGATTGTCTTCATCTCGGCGGAATGCGCGCCGTGGTCCAAGACTGGGGGTCTCGGTGACGTCGTCGGGTCTCTTCCGGTTGAGCTCGCCAAGCGCGGGCACAAGGTGATGACGGTGTCTCCGCGTTACGACCAATACGCCGGCGCGTGGGACACGTCCGTGCACGTCGAGGCTCTCGGCAAGTCTGTCGGGTTCTTCCACGAAAAGAAGCAAGGCGTTGACCGCGTCTTTGTCGATCACCCGTCCTTCCTCGCAAAGGTTTGGGGCAAGACTGGCTCTAAGCTTTACGGCGAAAAGTCTGGTCACGACTTTGCCGACAACCAAGAACGCTTCGCGATGTTCTGCCACGCGGCGCTCAAGGCGCCGCTCAGCCTCACTGAGCTTGGCTACGGTGAAGACGTCGTCTTCGTCGCCAACGACTGGCACTCGGCTCTCGCTCCGGTCATCTTGAAGAATGTTCTCAAACCGGCTGGTTTGTTCACCAACGCCAAGTGCGCGATGACCATTCACAACATCGCCTTCCAAGGTCGCTTCTTCCCGCAACCGATGGCTGCCTACGGCCTTCCGGAATCTTGCGCCGATGACTTCTACTTTATCGACGGTTACAACAAGGTTTACGATGAAACCAACCCGGCCAAGGAGGACGCCAAGGAGGAGTTTGACGGCAAGATGCACGCCAAGGTGAACTGGTTGAAGGCTGGCTTCTTGAACGCTGACCGCAACCTCACCGTGTCTGAAAATTACGCCAAGGAGGTTGCCGCCAACAAGTCTAAGGGTGTCGAACTCGACGACGTCATCCGCCAAACCGGCATGGAAGGTATCGTCAACGGCATGGACCCGACTGAATGGAATCCGGCCAAGGACAAGTTCATCGACGTCCCATACGACAAGACCACCGTCGTTGAAGGCAAGGCTGCCGCCAAGCAAGCGCTCCAAGCCGAAGTTGGCCTCCCACTCGATCCGGAAGCCCCGGTCTTCGGCTACATCGGGCGTCTTGAAGAGCAAAAAGGCTGCGACATCATGATGGAAGCCGTCCCGAAGCTTCTCAAGGCTGTGCCGAACGCCCAAGTCGTCATTTTGGGTACCGGTAAGAAGTCCATGGAAAAGACCCTCGAAGCCCTCGATGAGGCTGAGCCGTCTTGTGCTGGTGTCGTCAAGTTCTCCGCTCCGTTGGCGCACTTCATCACCGCCGGTGCCGACTTCTTGATGGTTCCGTCCCGCTTTGAACCGTGCGGTTTGATCCAACTTCACGCCATGCAATACGGTACCGTACCGATCGTCGCTTCCACCGGCGGTCTCGTCGACACCGTCAAGGAAGGCGTGACGGGTTACCACATGGGCGCAATGGATCCGGATACGCTTCTCCCGGCTGATGTTGACGCCATGGTTGACACCTGCGTCGCCGCCGCCGCTGACTACGGCTCTCCGTTGTACAAGAAGATGTCCGCTACGTGCATCTCTCAAGATCTTTCTTGGGCTGAGCCGGCCAAGAAGTGGGAAGGTGTCCTCGAAGAAATGTACTTTGGTACCTCTGAGGTCCAAAAGAAGGCGGAAGTCGTTCTTCCGGTCTCGAAGGCTGATGCCATTGCTGCCACCGCTTAAGCGCCGCATTTTTCTAGCTCGATTCACGATTCTATGATGAAGACATGATTCTGTTGTAATAACCCTCCACCTACGGGATGCATCGCATTTCTGATGAGATCATTCGCAAGCAAGCGTACTGTATGTTTTTTCTTTTCTTTTCGATTACACGGTTTCGTATTAGTACTTGAGAGGCTAGCGTTTCGTTGACCACGTAAAAGGCCCTTCGTATCAGTCTAAGTCGCAAAGGCTCTACCCTTGGCCATGGCTACATCACCGTACGGCGTGAGCTGGTCAACTTGCAAGTATTCGTGAGCGTTCAAAACTAAGACTTGGTAGAACATGCGAGCGGCTTCGCCTCTCTTCTTGCCAGTGGTCAAGGTGGATAGAGAGAGCGGCTTGTCGCCGGAAGCCGCAAAGGCGCTCGTCAAGTGCTCCAACATAATCTTAGAGTTTACGTTCCAGTCCATATCTTCATCTTCTTGCGCATCAGCCGCTTCCTCGGTCGCTAATTCGAGGTTAAAGTCATCCGCACCGGCGTATCCGACATCGCCAAAGCCCATGTCGTCGTCGTCAGCGTAGTCAAAGTTCATCGAACGCGGCGCGGTTGGCATGTCATCCAGAGCAGAGCCGCCACCTCGCTGCTCGTTGGGCACGCCCGGTCGACCCCAGCACGCGTCGCTCGCCTTTTGATAAGCGCTGTCCAACTTTGAACCCACATCACACGCCATGAGCCGTCCTCTGAGGCTCGCTTCGAGCGTTTCGGGGTCGGAGAGCACGCCGTCGTCCTCGTAGCTCGGCGCGCGGTGGTTGACAATGTCGCTAGTGTCCTTGAGCTGGTTACGAATGTGATCGTTCGAGAGCGTGACGGTGCGGTCAAAAACCACGACGCGTTCAACGCGTCTACGTTTGCGAGCCGGACCCGGAGCTTCCTCCGCTGGTCGATCACCGAGGATGCTCGAGCCAGGAAGAGACGGGAGCGCTCCTCCAAACAAGCTATCGCCGCCGACACTCTTCCTCGCGGAGAAGGGCTCAGCTGCGTCTTCAATAAGGTCTGGATCGAGCGCCAACGGCATGATGTCTTCTCCCATTCCAAACGTTGCATCATCGAAACCATCATCTTGGTCGTCGTCGCCACCCTCCGGCGCTTGGTACTCATCGTGCGCGTAGTCGTAATCCTCCAACTGCACGCCCGCCTGCACGACGGAGGAACGGAAAACTTCAACCTCAACATCATCCTCCAGTCGCTCATCCTCGAGCGGAAGTCTCTCGTTGTACGCAAATTGCGCGTCAAAATCATCGAGATCCGGATCGGCGAGACTGATGTTCGCCCGTCCCACCGCCGCGTTTCCTCGACCGCCCCCTACCCCTCCGATGCCCGGGTCGAAGAATGATTCCAACTCGTCGAAATCATCCGGCAACGTAATCGTCGCATCCGGCGCCGTGTTCGCATCCGCGGGAAGATCCACCGTACCGGGTCTAAACACTTGCTTAATCTTCACCAACGCCTCGGAGCAATCCTGAAACAAGTAGTTCACCTTGCGCGAGTAAATTCGCACGACGCCCAACATCAACTGACCGGATAACCTCAGCGCCAACGGCGCGTCCGGGTTTATGATGGATTCTGCGCGCGACGGACGCGTCGTTCGTTCGTCAGTCACGCGATCGCACGCATCATCTCTTCGTTCGCGCGCGCGCGCGCGGGCGGGTCACACGAGAGAACCGTCCATCAAAAATTCCACTTCAAAATTCAGGCACGTACGAACAGAGGTGATGAGGTCCGTCTCTGCGATCTGATTCTTCCGCAACTTTCTATCCAAGTGCGCGGCGATCCAGATCGTCCCCAGCGGACCGCGCTTCGCGAGGATGTACTGCGAGTAAAACATCCTCCCCCGCGGCGGTGCGCCTCGTTTTCACGCGCCGAACGGTTCGGTTCGCCCTTGGAATGAACGAACGTTTGAACGAACCAACGTTTGAACGGCTACGTTTCAAACGGAAACGACTATCGGGACACGGACGCGCGTATCGAGAACGCGAGTCGTCCGTCGTATATGTACCGACGAATCGGGTTCGCTCTTTAGTGTTACCGCGTCGCCACGTCGTCGCGTCGTCACGTCGTCGTCGACTGACGCTTCCGTCGGGCGCGCGACACAACAACCTCTCTCCTTTCTCAAAGAATTTCAAATCGTATTCAAGTCTCAACAGTGACTGGTTTTTTTCTTGAGTCGTGAACGGTCGATGTTGGATGGATAAATCGGACATTCGGGAACGAACGAACGACCGAACGAACGGTTTTCTTTGTTTTGGGATGGCTAATACATACGGATGGCTACGGTATATTAAACGTCGTCGACGACGGCGTCGTCGTCGTCGATGATGTACGGCACGCCGTCGTCGTCTCGAAACCGCACGCGATCGTCGCACAACGCGGCGACGACGCGAGGAAAAAGCAAGTGCTCTTGCTCGAGGACGCGCGCGGCGACGGCGGACGCGTCGTCGGAATGGAAAACCGGAACGGCGGTTTGCGCGATAATTTTACCCTTGTCAAACTCCTCGTTGACGAAATGGATGGTTGGTCCAGAGTAGCGAACGCCCGAGGCGACGACAGCGCGGTGGACGTTGTCTCCGTGCATGCCCTTGCCACCGAATGCGGGTAAAAGCGCGGGGTGAATGTTCACCATGGCGTCTTCGTACGCTCTGCAGAGCTCTGGCGGTATGAGACGAAGGTACCCGGCGAGAAGGACGAATTTCGCCGCGTGTTCGCGCGTGAGCGCGTCGACGAGCTCGTTCGCAGTCATCCCGTTCGCGTCTGTCTTTTTCGGCGGGTAAATCAACACGGGGATCCCGCGTTCGCGCGCCCAAGCCGCGCCGCCGCAATCCGTCGCGTTGGTCACCACGACGGCGATCCTCCCGTTGACTCTTCCGTCCTCGCACGCCGCGTGAATCGCGCGCATGTTCGATCCACCTCCGCTGACGAACACGGCCAGATTTGCTGGGTCTTTCTTCGCCGCGGACGCGCGAACGACGGGCGCGATGCGTCCGCGCGACGCACGGATGGGGCGACTACGCGGGCCAAGCCGCCGCTGATGCGAGCGGTGCGAATCAGAGGAAGAATAGGACGCCGACGCGGCGCGAGAGGACGCGACGCGCGCGGCGAGGGCGCGCGGCGTCATCTGTGCGTGCGACGAAACGGTTGGACGGACGCGTGAACCCGCGTCGTCGATGTCGTCGTCGGTGAGTGAGTGAGGGTGCGCGTGTTTTCGCGAGCGCGGTTTGGACGCTTCAGCCGCCTACAAAGTTTTGTTTTACAAAATCAATCGCCATCCTCCTCGCTACTGCTCTCGTCGTACGTCTGAACGACCCGTCGGTTTCGGTTTTGAATCAACGGTGGTAAATCGTCGTCGCTCTCGTCATCGCTCTCGTCGTCGCTCTCGCCGACTTTGGCGTCGCTCGCCGCGACGGCCGCCGCCTCGTCCTCTCTCAACGCGTCCGCCAAATCCGCCAACGGACACCCCGCGCCGCGGTCGACGCCGTCACCACCCCCCGAACCATCCCCGAACGACGCGGGCCAAGATCCGTCCCCTCGCTTTTTCAATTCCTTCACCTGATCGGCGTACAGCACCCGAACGAGCTCCCCGGTGACCTTGGCGTCGCTTCCTTCCAACTCGTCTCGCCCGACGAACGTCGCGACGACGTACATCCCCGGACGAAAGTACACGAGCTTCTTAAACTTGGCCGGGACGCGAATCACAGTCGTCGTCGTCGTCGTCGATCCCCCTTTCCGAACCTCGAGCAAGTTACTCCCGAGCGTGTCCGTCACGACGCACACCACGTCCACGCCTCGTCGAAGCGTCACCTCGAGTTCGTGCGCCAACGCCTGGACGTGCTTCCGTCGGTGCGACATGACGGGTTTAGACTGGACGACGACGCGCGAACGCGAAAGTTCGAAACTTCCGTCGCCCGTTTTTGTCACCCGTCCGTCGTCGTCGTCGTCGTCGTCGTGTGACGTCGTCGTCGTCGTCGTCGTGTGTCGTCGTCGTCAACGCGGCGGCGTCGAGACTGACGCTCGCGTCCGTGTTGGAGTGTGGGACTCATTGACGAGTCATGACTCATAATTACCGTAGTTGGTTTTCTTTGTTCCAGTTTTTGGAGATTTTTGACAACTTTGTCAGTTGGATTTCGTTCGTCACCGTCACCGTCACCGTCACCGTCGCGCGTCACTGTCGTCGTCGCGCAGTCGGCCGCGTGAAGACGCGAGAGGGGTTCATTCGAGCGCAGCCAAAGACGCCGGGGGAGGAACGAACGCGCGCGAGAGTCGGTCGCACAGTCGGGGTTTCTGTAATCTTTTTGTGGAAATTTTGTGGTAGTCCTTCGTTCCGGTGCCGAACGAACGAGCGGACGAGCGGACGAGCGAGCGACGGGACGAGGGAAAGCGTGTTTGATTGAGTGTTCGATTCGCGAGTAGACGCGATGTCGGACGAAACGGAACTGGATTACGTCGCCGTCAAGTGCGTCGTGGTGGGCGACGGGGCGGTGGGGAAGACGTCCATGTTGATGTGCTTCGCTACGAATACGTTTCCGACGGATCACATGCCGACGATATTTGATAATTACAGCAAAAACGTCACGGCGGAGGATGGGAGAACGGTGAATGTCGGGCTGTGGGACACGGCGGGGCAGGATGAGTACGCGCAGTTTAGACCGTTGTCGTACGACGGGGCGAACGTGATGCTGTTGGCGTTTTCGTGCGATTCGCGAGGGAGCTACGAGTCGGTGGAGGCGAAATGGAGGGCAGAACTCGAGACGCGCGCCGCTGGAGTGCCGATCGTGTTGGTGGCGACGAAGACGGATCTTCGAGACGCGGGTAAAGGGGAGGTGAGTCGACGAGACGGTGAGAATTTGAGACAGAGAATAGGCGCGGCGGCGTACGTGGAGTGTAGCGCGCTCACGCAAAACGGTTTAGCCGCGGTGTTTGACACCGTCGTCGACGTGCACTTGAACCCGAAGAGGTACGGCGTCAAGAATGCAAACGGCTGCTGCGTCATCCAGTAGCGATGCGAGGCGATATCTCTCTCGCGCGCACCATGACTTGTGAACTACTTCTAGACAAACTGTTGCAATAAATTTACTCTACCCGGTACTATACCATCACCACGCGCGCAATCGATTCCTGACGACGTTTTCCTTTGTCTCGTCGTCGCAAAACGCAAAACCCATGGCACATGTGGACATTTCACGAATGTCGTCGACCGTCATGTCAAAGGTTTCGCAGGCGATGGCGTACTCGTGCGACAAGGTTGTGTTAAATACCCACGTGTCGTCAGTGCAGAGACAGACGGGATGTCCGCGAGCGCGAAGCTCGCCAAAGTGATGCGCAGCGTACGACTCGTTCGAACGCGTCATGACATTAGACGTCAAGCAGAGCTCTACGGGTATTTTCGATTGTAAGAGTTTCTCGTAGAGGTCTGCGTCGCGAACGGTGTGCACACAGTGCCCTAGCCGATCTGGTTTAAAATCGAGCATCGAGCTCTGTTCCTCAGTCGTGTTTTCAACTTCCCCGCAATGCAAAGCCACGCCGAGCCCGTGCGCTCTCGCGTCACGCAAAGCACTTCTATACATCGCCCAAGACCCAACCGTGGGCGCACCGCTCAGGTCGACGCCGACGACGCCCTGCGATTTATACTTTTTAGCCAACTCCACCGTCTCTCGAGCTTTACTCTCGTCGTCATCCTTGGCTCTATCGATACTCAAAACCAATCTCACGACGATTCTCCCATCCGAGCCATCCCCCAAACACTGAGCATCCCGCATTCCAGCCAACACAGCCTCGACATACCCCTCTTTATCGATCCCGAGATCCGGCGCCCGCTTCGGTGTCGTTCTCAGCTCCAAATATGCGCACCCGTCGCGTTCAAAGTCTTCAACAACCTCTCGAGTGATTCGTCGAATCGCTCCCAGATCGCCGCAACACCGATGAATGAGCTTAAAAATTTCAAAACACACCAGGAGCTCGCGCTCGGACGCGAGCGTGGCGGCGCACTCGTCTCCCAAACCTTTCGCCCGCGCGAGCTCGAGCAACGTTTCGTCTCTGACGCACCCATTAATGTGCGCGTGAAGTTCGACGCCAACACGGGCGTTACGAATCGCGCGCACCGTCGACGCATCGACGTTCACCGTCGTCGCGCGCGCGTCGCGCATTTGTCCTCTCATATCGGCGCGCGCGAGTGTGACGGACGCGGACCGCGACAAATCCAAATCTTTCACTTCAAACCGTCTCACTCAAAAAAGTGTACATCGCCGCCGCCCGAAACGGCACATCGAGACGCGCGCGCGTCTGACGTCTGACGTCCAACATCCGACGTCGACATGCCGCGACGACCGAGGGAAGACGACCCGGGACACGCGGCGCGGTTTAAAAAACACAAGACGGATGAGGACGCCGTGTTGGCGGCTGGTGGACGACGCATCGCGCCGACAGGGAATGGACACGGGTGTCTGCACGACGTCGTTCGACCCGCCGGGGACGCGTCGTCGCGAGACGAAGGGACGATTAGGCTACCGGATGACATGGCGAAGTCGTACCCGTTTGAGCTGGATACGTTTCAGCAAAAGTCGGTCGAGTGTTTGGAGAGGAAAGAGTCGGTGCTGGTGAGTGCGCACACGTCAGCGGGTAAGACTGTCGTGGCAGAGTACGCGATTGCGATGGCGATTCGTGATGGTCAGCGGGTGGTGTACACGTCGCCGCTCAAGGCGTTGAGTAACCAAAAGTATCGAGAGTTGAAGGAGGAGTTTCAAGACGTGGGTCTGATGACGGGGGATGTCGTCATCAATCCGAGCGCGTCGTGTTTGGTGATGACGACGGAAGTCTTGAGGTCAATGTTGTACAGAGGCGGTGAAGTCATGCGTGAAGTTGGGTGGGTGATATACGATGAAATCCACTATATGAGAGATAGTGAACGGGGTGTGGTGTGGGAAGAGTCCATCGTGCTGCTACCCGATGCGGTCAAATACGTATTTTTGTCGGCGACTATTCCAAACGCGCGAGAGTTTGCTGAGTGGATTTGCAAGACGCATCATCAGCCATGCCACATCGTGTACACTGATTTCCGCCCGACCCCGTTGGAGCACTACATTTTTCCGGCGAATGGTGAAGGTATATTCCTGGTCATGGATCGACAATCAAAGTTTAGAGACAACAACTTTGAGCAAGCCGTAAATATCATCTCCGACGGCGGAGGCTCGGCCGCTGCACGCGTGGCCAACCGGGCAAAGGGTGAGGATGGCAAACCGGATCCGGTGAACCAGGACATTTTTAAAATTATCCGCATGGTGGTCGAGCGTAACTACGATCCGGTGATTGTTTTTGCCTTTAACAAGCACGAATGCGAAAAGATGGCAAACTCATTGCACAAGGTTGATTTGTGTGACGAAGACGAAAAGAAATTGATTGATACGATTTATTGGAACGCCATGGACTCTCTCTCTGAGGAGGACAAGCGCTTACCACAAGTTGCTAACTTGCCGAATCTTCTTAGACGAGGTCTCGGCGTGCACCACTCTGGTCTCTTGCCGATATTGAAAGAAGTCATTGAGATTCTCTTCCAAGAGGGTCTCATCAAGGTGCTGTTCGCCACTGAAACAATGTCCGTCGGTCTCAACATGCCGGCGCGCACGGTTGTGTTTTGTTCTCCTCGCAAGTTTGACGGTGCTGGTTTCAGATGGATCACGTCTGGCGAATACATTCAGATGTCGGGGCGCGCCGGTCGTCGCGGTAAAGACGACCGCGGTTTGGTCATCTTGATGATGGATGAGCGAATGGATCCTCCTGTTGCGAAGAATATGCTCCACGGGCAATCCGATACGCTTGACAGCGCATTCCACCTCAACTATGCGATGATTTTAAACCTTTTGCGCGTTGAAGGTGCTGATCCTGAGGCGTTGATTCAGTCATCGTTTGCGCAATTCCAAAACGATCGAGCGCTCCCAGCTCTTGAAGCCAAGATTGTCGAGATTGAGACCAAGCGAGACTCTGTCAAAGTTCGCGATGAAGAGAAAGTTGATGAGTACGTCAAGCTAAAGGATGGTTTAGATGCCATGATTCGCGAACGCCGCATCGTGACGAACACGCCGACTTATGCCGTACCATTTTTACAGCCCGGTCGTCTCGTGCGCGTGTGCACAAAGGCGCCATCAATCTATGATCTGTCGGATGAGAACGACAACATCAAAATACCAGAACCAGGTGCAGAACCGGGTGAAGAGGACGTTGTTTGGGGTATGGTTGTAGCATTTGAAAGAATTGGTGGAGGCGGGAAAGCGGGAAAAGCCGCGTACGGCATCGATGTTTTGTTGCGCACTCGAGATAGCCTCGATGGCAAGACTACGAGCGCTGGGAGAATCAAGAGCGATAGATACGAGTTCTTAACCGTGAACGACGACGATGAAACATCAGAACCGCGAGTCATTCGCGTGCCTCTCGAGCAATTGGACGTGTTGAGTAGCGTGCGCGTGTACTTGCCCAAGGACTTGCACCCACGCGAGGCTCGAGATAGATGTATTAGCAGTGTGGGTGAAGTTTTGAAACGATTTCCAGAAGGAGTACCAGTACTTGATGGTGAAAAGGACTTGAAGATTAACAGTGAAAATTTCACCAAGCTTCTTAAACGTATCAGTACCATTAAGTCAATGATGAAGAAGCATCCGATTGCCGAAAGTCAACATCTTGCGGAACAACTTGCCGCGCACAAGGAGAAGAGACAGTTGTCCATCGCGTTGAAAAAAGCAAAGAAAGATGCCAAAGATGCCGCTGGTATGATAATGAGAAATGATTTGAAACAGATGCGCCGCGTTCTCAAGAGACTCGGTCACACTAGCGCGGAGGGTGTGGTGCAGACGAAGGGTCGCGTTGCTTGCGAACTCGCTTCAGTTGATGAGCTCGTTACCACAGAGCTCATCTTTAACGGCATGTTCAAAGACGTCTCCGTACAAATGCTCGTAGCCCTCGTCTCGTGTCTAGTCTGGCGTGAAAAGTCACGAGATACCCCAAAACTGAGCGATGAAGCTGGTGAAGTTTTCAACAGATTGAAGGACGTCGCGCGCAAAGTCGGCAAGCAAATGGCTGAATGCAAGATGACCGTAGATGTCGAAGAATACGTTGAAGGCTTCAGATGCGAGCTGATGGAAGTCATGCTCGCCTGGTGCAGCGGTAACAAGTTCGCAGACATCATGAAGATGACAGACTTATTCGAAGGGTCCATCGTACGCGCGATACGGCGAGTTGAAGAGGTTTTGCGCCAGCTTTCCGATGCTTGCCGGGTCATCGGCGAGAACGAGCTTCAGGAAAAGTTTACGCAAGCAAGTGAGCTCGTTCGACGCGATATCGTGTTCGTCGCGAGTCTTTTCCTCTAGTCAGTGCTGCGAAAGAAAAGTTTTGTGTAGTCATAGTCGCGGTCAAAAGTATAGAAAGTCCTTTTGTGAAAGAAACCTTAGCTCCTTAATACAAAGAAAGCGGTTCCCCGTCTAACGGAGACACCGAATCCTAGTTCTCGCGAACAACTTGCCTCTACAAGTATCCGCTCAACAACCCCCCATCTAGTCACGAATCGGATTTACGCCGACTTAGAGCCGGAGCGAAGCTTCGCTTGCTGCTTGCGCGTGAGGCGCACCGGCTCAGCTTCGCGCTTGACCGCCTCAACCTTCTCGCTGAGAGCAAGTTCGACGTGGCACGGGTTGGACATGTACGGGTTGATGCGACCGTGCGCACGATAGGTGCGGCGGCGCTGCGGGATAGCCTTGTTGCACTGGATGTGGGAAACGGAGAGGTTCTCCATGTCCAAGCCCTTCGTTTCCGCGTTGCTCTTCGCGTTTTGCAACAAACCGAGCAAAGCTTCCGCGGCCTTCTTCGGCCAGCGACCTTGGCCGTTGGTAGAACCTTCGTTCTTGGCCTGCGCCGTGCGGCCGACACCACCGCAGAAGCGGCGGAAGACAACGCAGCGCTTCATCGCGAGGACATCCTTGAGGTACTGTTCGGCATCCTCAAGCTTCTTGCCCTTCAACATCATGCACGTCTCGCGCATATTCTTGAAGGAGATGCGAAGGTCGGAGGCGCGAGCCTTGCACGACTTTTCGGCATCTTCCGGTTCTCTCGCGTACTTAACCATCTGCGCGTCGCGTATAAAGTAATCGCTCGTCAGTCAACACGTTCGGTCATCACGCACACTAGGGCTTCTCGCCGCCGAGACCAACCCATCACCCACGCCTGCGACGCCGCGCGCGAGCCCACGTCGCCGACGAAAACCGCGCTTAGAGAAAGATCATTAAAGCAAATCTTCATCACGCGCGTTAACGCCCACAGATCCGGCGACGTTGCCACCGCTCGCGCATGAAACCCCTCTTCAGCATCTCGCCCTAGGGCTTGCTGATCGCTACAGCTCGCGTGCGCTGAGCCATCGTCTCGCCATCGGTACGAGCGCGTCGGCGCTCCCTCCTCGCATGCATGAGCGCGCGGATTCGAGTCGCATCGAGTTTCTTCTTCTTCGTCGGGTTCGGGTACGCACCTTCGTTGCTTACGCGACTTGAAAAGGCGGAAGCTGCAGCTTCGAGCGCAAGGCGACGTCTTCGCTTTCTGCGTAGAGGCTGCGACGATCCCCTGAAAGGAGCGATTTTTTATTCGTCGCGATGTGCGCTCAATTTCGTATTATGTATTCTATTTTGATTATATAAAATAGCTCTCGCTTGAAACCGACACCATGTGGGTCTCTTTTAATAAAGATAAAGTAAACGTGAATTAAATACGATTACGGTCGGACCGGTGGCGTCGAAACCCGTTGGCGATCGAACGCGCTCACTGGCGAGTCTTCCACGCGCGCGCGCCAGAGCTGGTCTCCGCCCGCCGAACGCGGTGTTCGCGCGACGAGAGATACGGTGAGAACACGCACGGCGTGGTGTCGGCTCGCGATTTCGCTATGGACGGTCCGTCGACGTCGTCTTCGAACGATTCGCCGGCGCACCGGTACCAATCTCTTTTGGCGTCTCTGCGTAGACTCGAGCTCGGGCAACCGAGCGAGCGAGAGCGCGAGCGGGCGAGGAGCGCGCTGAAGAGAAACAAAGATAAACTCTTGAACGTACCGTTCTTTGAGCCGAGGAAACCGGAGGATGCGGCCAAGGTGACGTCTGGAGTGGTGACGCTGAGCAATGGAGTCGAGGCGCGACTCGGTCAGTTGGACATGGAACACGCGAGCACGATCGCGATCGCCCTCGATATTAATGAGATCGCGTGCATCGAGTTGATTGTCGGCGCGATAGAGAACGGTGCACCGCCGAACGACGTCGTGCCGTCGGCGGTCGGAGTCTACATGCGCGAGCGCGCAGCCGCTTTGGAGTCCCTACTAGTCGCTCTACGCTGCGCAGACGGTACAGCGCCGCTGGATGATGTCATTAGCGACGAAATAAGGGAGTTTGTGATCGAGCTGCTCAGAGATGGTTCGTTGTTTTCGCGGTTGATCAAGTTGGTGACCGCCCCACCACCGGGAGGACCTTTCCTGGTCACCCCGGTGCAGTCAAACGTGGCCGCTCACGCGCTGGCTATGCCTGGTGCGGTTACCGACGAACGGTTACTCGGCCCGTTAGATAGATTGCTGGACATACGCGGGCGACCTGTGCTTCGCCAAGAATACGTAGCGCAGGAGCGAAGATTGGTCGTCGAGTGTCTCTTCCACGCCACTCGAGTTGCGCCAAATCTCAGCGTTGACAACGCTCAAGCTCTTCTCGTGTTGGCTGGAAGATCTGCTGAAGCCATCAAAGATATCAATTCAGTAGCGATGGAAGACCTTCCGACTGGGTACGGTGCTGTGTTGGCTACCGCAGCGATGTTCACGCCTCTCAGTGCTGGCGTCGAGGCGGCGACACCAAAGCAGGAACTGGCAAAGGGTGTTTCCGCGACCATCAACTCAGCGAACGCCCCTGCGATGTTTTCATTCGCTCGTTTCGCTTGGTCTGTTCTCGCCCTTGATCTTGGGTTACCCGAAGCGGAGGATGGGATAAAAGAGAGTCTCAAGAACGACGCACTCGTGGCAATAGATACGGTGCTCAAGACGGGTGTCTTTCAGGATGATCACGCTGTGGCTAAAACGCAGTATCTGGCGCTCGTGCACGATATTATGTCGAGATATCTCTACCACAATTTACGTAAGACGACATTACATAGGATGTTAACTGACGGTTCCGCCGTGAGAGAGCCTTACGTTGAAAATGGGTACACGATCGAGATAGACCCAGCGAAGCCTTTAGCTGACCTCTTTTCTGTCTTCGCCGAAATCTATCGACAAGACCCATCGATGACGGCGAAGTGCAACAGCATGAAGAGCTTCCTCGAGATTGCGGGTGATGCAGAGCACTCGGTTGGCTCTCTCGTCAAGCTACTCGACCTTTGCACCGTCCTCGCACACAGCACTGAAGGCGCACGAAACATTTTTGAACTTTTGCAGCGAAGCCAAGGTGCGGCTAACTGGGACAGACTTTTAGGTGCTTTGATTGGATATGTTCAACGTTTCATGTCTTCTCCGGAAGATCTGATTGACGCTGGCGAAGAGTACGACCCTAGAGAGGGTGACCCAGAAATGAATGAAGCCGATGCGGAGGGGTTGCAAGCGTACTTGAACGTCTTCAAGTCTGTGATGGAGAATGCAGAAAGGGCCGACGCGGCACATTGGCTTATGTGGTTGGAGCACCGCATCGGCGCGTCGCTCATGGATGCACTACTCCAGCTCTACGTGAATCCAGTGCCGTTGAGTCTTAAAGCTGCGCTTCTCGATGCGATCGGATCGCTGTGTTCTGATGCCAACATTGCGACAGATGTATGGCAGTTACTAGACCAAGCCGGCGTGCTGCCGAACCCAACTCAGACAGGCACGCTACAGGCCTCGAATGCCCAAAGATCGGACATCTCGTACATTTACGGCGCCATTGAAAGTCAGGAGCAGTCTTACGCAAGCACGGCTGGATGGTTGAGGTTGATCAGTAAGTTGCTTACGATTACGAGAGATAGCGGCGTCGGACCGTGCGCAGATGGAGCCACCCCAGCGTGGTATCATTCTAGATTCATTCGTGACCGTTTATTCGGAGAGTTGGGTACTCGTATTCATAAAGATCAAACAGAGAGGTGGACCATCGCGCGCGACTGCATCGACCATTTCATGTTCATGTTGCAATGTTATCAGGAAGTGGCGTTGAACACGCAAGAGTTGGCTGATGCAGTCTCCGACGCCCCTTCAACGAGCGGCGCGCTCGCGATAGGGTTGGGAGAAACATCGTACGCCCTGACAGTTCGTGGTCAATCTGGTTCCCATCACGCACTTGATAAGCCGGGTTTACCAGGCTATCAGCTTCTCATCGATTTTTTGACGTCCGGCACTACTTTCAGCGTACTGACCAACATTTTGTCAGTGGGAACAGAGGCATTGAGCTTCGAACGCAACGCCTCACACGGTGCGGCGCTGGAGGAGACTGTGCTAGGAGCGCTGCAGTTGCTCGAGTATATTTTCTCCATCGACGAGCAAGCAGTCGCCAGCCTTCGCGCGAAGAACAAAGACGCTGTCTTCTACCATACTATGGATGAGATCATGTCGCAAGACATGGTCCAGTTGGCGAACATCGTCGGGTACGTCCAATACAAGTTTAACCCGGCTATCCCACTATCTGCGCTCCGCATCATGCGAGTCATGTGCTGCCGAGTTGACCACTTTGCGCTCCTCTTACCGCCATCCTCGCGGGCGGCTGTGGTTGAAGGCTGCGCGAGTTGTCTCGAGTTAGCGTTTGCGACGGTACCGGCGAGCGAAGGCGCAAATAGATTGGATGAGAACGCATCGAACGCCATCGCGTGTGCGTCCGTGGTATTTGAAATCTTGCACGAGAATCTTCTCTGTAAGGGTACGAACATGTCTCATTTGTTGCTTGGATTTGACCTGACGGGCGCTTCGAATGAGATTAGTATCGCTCCGTTCACCGAGTTCAACTGTCTTAGCGTTCTGCTCGAGCTTCTCGAAGCTGCGCCGCCATCGATGCACGCGAGCGTCGTGCTTCCGTACAATGCTCCAGAACTCGCTGCCGACTTACTGCGTCGTTTGGTCACGTGTGAGTCGACGTGCGCCCCAACCATGGAGTTGTTGGGACAATGGCCGCCGCACTCGCGAGATTTGGCGCTCGCCGATCTCTTGTCCGACGCATTGCGGACTGAGCTTCCTTCCGAGCCGTCCAAGAGACGTTCAGTGATGCACCATCGCGCGAGTATCATGAGAACATGCGCCGAAGTGCTTGAAAAAGAGGCCCCACCAGCACAAGGGCGACTGCCTGAAATGGCGCCGCCCCTCGTCTTGGAAATCATGAACGTACTGTTGGACAACGGGCGCGAAGGGTTGGGTGCGTACTCCCACGATCCCAACACAGAGCACGGACAGTTTGCAGCTTTGGAGCTTCCAAAGAGCGTCAGCCAAATGGACCACGGTTTTGATGAACACTCAGTGCTCGCTTCGCTACCCGACGAAGTCGTGGAAGCGCGCGAAGAACTTTCTGCGCGTGAAATACTAGACGACAGCAGGACGCTGACTGAGGGTGGTATTTGGACGACTTCTCGTCGTGGGGACAAGGTGATTGACGCCGCCACAGTGAGACATAAGCTTGAATTGGAAGGGAAGCGCATCGACGCCGACTCTCAAATGCACTACCATCTCAGTCGCCACGACACGGTGGAATTCACGAGGCAGAAGAGGGCGCGTGCCATTGAGGCGACGATGCGCGTCATCGACGCTCGCAATATGGTTGTCGAGGACGCGACAGCGAGATCGGAAATTTTCTCAGCTTGGGAAATTCTCATCACGAAAGCTGTCACGAAGGGCCTACTGAGCATTGTGACGTACATGGATCTCCAAAGAGCTTCGTCGGTGACGTCGTCTGTCGATGATAGTCCCATGAGTGCGCACAGCATTCTTTTCGAGCTTGTGGATGGTATTCTCTCCGGTCTCTGCGAGGCTGAACCTTTCGGAGGCGGTTCTGATTTGGCGAAGGCTGTGCCATTCTGTCGTCTCGTGCAAATTATCTTGTCGCGGCTTCGGCGTCTCGGCGAGCTCGATCGAGCCAAGGGTGACATTTCGAATGTTCTCGCACCGTCTAAGTGTCGGGCGCTACTCCGCGGTCTCATCTCATGTTTACTCCACAGATCGCCGGTGCCGCAAGCATCGAGACTTGCCGTCATTGGCGCGCTGCTTGACTATTTGGCGTACTGCCGCGCCGATAGTGATGGGATTAGCCCAGTCACAAAGCAAGGTCAAGCGATCGCTGGTACATCGGTCGCTTTCTCACAAGCCGTGGACATTGACATCGAGAAGGGCAACGCGGCTATCATCCAGCGCGACGCCACCGCGCTCGTCGATATCATATCTCGCGATGCGCTCGAAGGTTCCAACGACGCCAAGGCTGTCGCGTTGGCAGCCCTCGAGGCAATGGTGGCTGTGTGTGCCGGTACTGGCGTCGGTGGTATTGAAGTTTTGCTCTTGCAAAACGACGTAGCAAAGACATGCTTGCGTGATCTCGAGTTTGTTTCCATGCCAGATTTGGTGCTGAACACTCCGAGGGCGTCGTCGCAGTCCAAGGCAATTGAGGCGTCGCTTTCTCTTCTTCAGCGTATGGCTCAGAGCGAACCTGGACAGATGCTCGCGCTTGGAACACTAGTCTCTTTGACAAACTGCCGCGCCATCGATGCGTACGCCGATATCCACAGCGCTTCAGCCACGGCTGCGACCATGGTGGCGGACAAGCCGTCGGCGGAGCTTCCAATTCCTCGCATGCGTCACCACAAGCTCTTGGTGAACATTATTCGTCTCGTCGGTAGCTTGCTTTCCGCTTCCCCGGCGCCGAAACCTGTGCCAGCGCCTACACTCGCGCAGTACCCAGGTGCCATCGTTGAAAGTGGAGGCGTTCCAGAGATTGTCACGCAGACTCTCGTGTTTGTCGAAGCGCACATCGCCGTCATCCAACGTGTGCTCGCAGATAGAGCGCCGCGACCACACTTGGCAGACTTGGCAGAGCTTGAGGCAACCGTCAACCTTGTGACCCGTTTACTCAAAGGACATTTTCTTCCTGATCCAAAGCTTCGGTTACAAGGTGCGATTGACGTTCTCACGGTTACCCTTTGTTCGGATGCAAACAAGTACGTCAAGTACATCTCCAGAACTCTCGGCCACACATCTCCAGATGACGACTTGATGCTCATGGCTTCGGACGACTTGCACGCGATTGATGCTGCCGATCGAATGTATGAGCGGTTCATTAGCGTGCGAAGCATGTTGCTGAGCGCACAGCGCGTCCTCGTCAATAAGGGCCTCACCAAGTTCAGTTTTTCTGCTTCTGACGGAGCCGTCGGCGACGAGAGACCGACGATGCACCTCTTTGGCACGCTCGTGATGAAACTCTGCATCGATCTTCAACGCTTGGCAGATTCCAGACGAGAACTCAACCAAGGTTTGGATAGCATCAGAGTACTTTGCCAGCAAAACGCCCACGAAGTTGATTTGATTGCTAAATTGGCGTCGGTTGAATCCAACATACGAGTCGTCGTCATTTCGATTGAAAACGTTCTCGAGATTCTGTACGCTCATCTCCAACCCTGGTTGCTCAGTGGAGAAGACGACAGCCTCGTCGCTCCTTCTGCTGAATTCAACGCTGGTAAAGTTCGAAATGATGGGCTCGGGATGCTATCATCCTTCATGCTTCCAAGTTTACAAATTCTTGTTGGGTTTGACAAGACGACGCTCGGTCTCGACACTGAGTTTCTTAATATGATCGCGACGCGCGTTCGCGATTCGCTGGCGGCGCCAACTGCTTAAATGATTCGTTGAGGTGCGACCAAGCTACATAGAATAGACATTGAAATTACAAGAGAACTAAAAATAGATGTACACTACACGAAAGACTCGGCTTGCGCGCGTTGATTTGCCCTTCTGTACTTGAGCATGAAGGATTCCGCCGATAGCCGACAGCCCATGACGTCGAGCGATTTGGGCGTTGCCGAACCATTCTTCGTCTTGTCGTTCGCGCTCGTGCGCGCGAGTAACTCGTTGACCACCTTTTTGCGTACCCACTTCATCAGAGGCAAAACCAACTGCCGCTCCGCGTCGTACCTATTGTGATCGCACGCCTCTTGAACGTACAAATTTATAGACGAAGGCATGAGCTTTTCGTGTTCTTCGCGCTTCTCATTGACTCGCCTGGCCTCCTCGAGGATGAGATGAGAATGCGATATGGGAATGATGTCGTCATTATCACCGTGAATCAACAGCGTCGGGCACTCGACGTGCGTGATGTCTCTGGTGATGTTCCATCTGTCCGCCAAGACGACGCCCGAAAGTGGGCCGATGTACGCTCTCGCCAATTCTCGAATGGACGCGTACGGACTCTGAAGCACCAAACCCGCGGGCGGGCCACCCTGAGAGCTCATCAACCGCGCCATCATCGTCGCTGGGCCAGTACCGATCGACCGTCCCATGATGATCATTCTACTTTGCGGCACGTTGAGAAACTTTGTGCAATACTTCACCGCCGCCTTGACGACGGTGTTGACGCTCTCTTCGTGCGCCGTACCTCCCACCACGCCGTACCCGGGAAACTCCGGCGCAATGACGTGCGCCTTGAGTCCGAGTGCGATTTTCGTCGCCTCGCCCACAATGTCTCCGACGTCCACGGCGTTCCCGTGTACGTACACGACGAAAAATTCCGCCGCGCACCTGCCGCCTTGTCCCGAACCGCTTTCATCCTTTGTCGCTCGCATAATTCTCAAAGCGCACGTTTTCAAGCATCCATTCTCCCCACCGCCGTAATTCATCCCCACCGCCCCACAAGATGCGTTCGCTCGTCGCTCCACCACGTCCAGCGCCACGAGCGACCGCACGTAACACACGCGCGCGTCCACGGGGTCGTTCAGCTCTCCCGAAAACGGTTCGCCTCGCCAATTATAAGACGCCCCCCCTCGATCCAACGCCCGTCCCGGAAACATAAACATCCTCGCCGGATCCGATCTCGCCGTCATCCATGCGTACGTCGATCCCGTCGACGTGTGCACCTCCGCCGCGCTCTTCGTCGCGTCTTCGTATCCGCACATCCGTCCCTTGACGGCCGCGTTTCTCGCCGCGTCCTCCTCCCTCTTCGCCCGTCGTTCCGCCGCCCGTCGCGCCCGTTCCCTCTCCTCCGCCTCTTCCTCGTTCTCCCCCCGTCCTTTTCGCCCGAACCCGACCAGTTTCTTCGCCCACGTCACCTTCATCGTATCGTATCGTATCGTCCGTCGTCGAAACGTCCGGGACTGGATTGGTTTGTTGATGTCAATCTCCTCAAGTCAGTTTCTTCGTCCGTCGGTGGAGAGCACGACGCACGGCGTGACGCACGGCGTGACGACCCGAACCCGAACCCGAACCCGAACCCGAACCCGAACCCGTCGTTCGATACCACGACGACGACCCGGAACCTCTCTCGCGCGCTCGCGTTGAACGACGCCCGTCCTCGTCCTCGTCCTCGTCCTCGTCCTCGTCCTCGTCGTCCTCTCTCGCGCGTTCGTCCACCGCGAGCGCGTGTTGGACGAGAGAAGACGCTCTCTCTCTCTCGATGTGGATTGAGGATTTATTATATACAACTCGGAACCATACAAAACAAATAAAAAAAGTGAGAAACGAAGAAACGAACCAGACGGGCGAAAAAAAACGTGTGTGTGTGTCATCGCGGACGCGCGGCGACGTTTCGGGACGCCTCGACGCCGACCGAAACGACGACCTGCTACTACGAGACGGAGTAAAACTAAAACGCGCGCGTCACGTCCGAGTCCATCGCTCGTATATACGCAGACGCGAGACCTATCGGATCGCTCGGTGAAGCCAAATCTGACGAATACGACGACGAATACGACGACGAATACGACGACACCCGGTCGCGGTGAGAACACCAGAACACCCGGTCGTGGTCTCTTCGGGAGACTCTCGTTCCTCGCGACTTTTCACGACGACGACGACGACTCACGACGACTCACGACGACGACGACGACGACGACGACGACGACTTTTCACGACGACGG